>Ga0134128_10003870_pt1 | contig 18349 bp, 14 predicted proteins | sample KB31754_FD_96462 | JGI IMG/M metagenome (GOLD analysis project Ga0134128, IMG submission 96462) | Terrestrial soil microbial communities with excess Nitrogen fertilizer from Kellogg Biological Station, Michigan, USA - KB3-175-4 | ecosystem: Environmental > Terrestrial > Soil > Unclassified ... | reverse complement strand
TCCCGCCCCGCCTCCAAGTCCCCTCCCAGCCCCTAGCGCACCATCCCACCCAGGGACACGGTGCGTCACCCCGACCGCACACCCCTGGAGCCGCGCCTCCCGTTGACGGAGGCCGTGAGCGGACGTATACCGCGTTCGGGGCAAGTTCCCGCCCGTTTTAGGCCGTTTTGTACCACCCAAAATCAGTACATGTAGCCGGGCGGGAGCCCGGCCAAGAGCGCTGGCCACGCAACCGCCTGAATCGGTATGGGTCCATCCGGGCCAGCACGGGCGCCCGCGAGTAGTTGCCCCCTTACCGCGGATGGGTGCGGCGGAATGCGGCGGAGCCACGAACGAACTCTCTTTTCTCTGCCCATACCTACGACGACCAACGTAACCGTCAACGTCAGAGAAAAGAGAGTTCGCCGTTCGGGATAATGCTCGTGAGCAACCGAACGAATGGGGCGGCGGTGGGCCAGTTCGACCGCATCGAGACCGAGCGGCTGCTGCTGCGCCGCTGGCGCGACTGCGACCGGGAGCCGTTCGCCGCGCTGAACGGCGATCCGGAGACGCTGGTGTACTTCCCGTCGACGCTGAGCAGGGAGCAGAGCGACGCGTTCGTGGACAGGATCGAGTCGGGGTTCGAGGTGCGCGGCTACGGCCTGTGGGCGCTTGAGGTCAAGGAGACCGGGGAGTTCATCGGGTTCGCCGGCCTGGCGCCGGTGCCGGAGGACGTGCCAGGCGCCGGCGGCACCGAGATCGGCTGGCGGCTTGCCAGGCGCGCCTGGCATTACGGCTACGCGACAGAGGCGGCGCGCGCCGCGCTTGACGTCGCCTTCGTCGGGGCCGGGCTGCCCGAGATCTGGTCGTTCACCGCGGTGCTCAACACGCCGTCGCAGGCGGTGATGCGCCGCATCGGGCTGACCGAGGTGGCGCACTTCGAGCATCCCAGGGTTCCGGCAGGCAGCCCGCTGCGGCCGCACGTGACCTATCGTCGCGCCAACCCGTCGCTGGCCAGCGAGTCGTAGCGGGCGAGCAGTTCCCTGGCGGTGGCGATGACCCCGTCGCGGACCAGGTCCGGCTCGATCACCCGCAGGTCTCCGCCGAAGCCGGCCAGCCGGTGCGCGGCGACCGCCTCCTCCTCGAAGCCCAGCGTGACCTCGCGCAGGCCCTCGCCGTCGGCGGGCCCTGCCGTCTCGGCCGCCCTGCGGCCCGCCTCGCCGAACACGTAAGGGAAGATCGCCAGGGCACGTGCCGTCGCCATCGCCCGCACCAGGACCTGAGAACGGCTGGTCATGAACGCCGCCGACCAGCGCTCCCAGAAGGCGGCCAGGTCGAAGCCGTCCGGCCGGGTCACGCTGACCGAGGGCAGCGGCCGTGCCGCGGTCACCCGCCCGACGCGGAACACCGCGGGATCACCGCCGCGCCACTGGTACCCGCGCCGGCCGTCGTCGCCGGGCCCGGCGTTTCCCGTCGCCGCATTGCTGCGCCCGGCGTTTCCCTGCCCGGCATTCTCATGCGCTGCCTGCCTGGCCGCGACCAGGTACCAGGTCCCTGCCTTGTTCACCAGGCCGAGCGGACCGACTACCCGCGTCTTCTCCGGGGCACCGGAGTCGCGCCGGTAGCCGATTTCCACCGCGTGCCCGGCCCGCACGGCCCCGGCCAGCGCCCGCAGGTGCGGCGCCGGCTCGGTCCCGTGGAACCAGCGCGGCATGTCGAGGTGGACCAGCGGTCCCTGCCGGGGCGGCGCCGCGGTGGTTACCGCGCTGGTGCTCACCTTGCGGTGCGCGGCGCTCAGCGTGTCCCCGAGTCCGAGGTCGGCGACCGCGGCGGGAACGCCGAGGATGAGCAGGGCCTCCGCCTCGTCGGGCGACAGGCCGCGCAGCGGGAACCGGTAGCCGTCGATGAGCCGGCAGCCGCCGTGCGGTCCCGGCTCGGCGAGGACCGGGATGCCCGCCGCGTTCAGCGCCGAGATGTCACGGTAGATGGTGCGCACCGACACCTCGAGTTCGGCGGCGAGGTCGTCGGCGCACATCCGGCCCCGCGCCTGGAGCAGCAGGGCGAGCGATACCAGCCGGTCGGCGCGCATGTCCCCACGGTAACCGAAAATCCCTGACAGAAGATGTCAGGTACGCCCGGCTACCGTTCGGTTCATGATCACCTGGACGCAGTTCACGGAGAAACAGCCCGCGCTCGCCGAGGCCGGCCGCGGGCAGTTCTACCAGCACGGCCTCGGCCTCGGCTTTCTCGCCACGGTCCGGGCCGACGGCGGACCGCGGGTGCACCCGGTCTGCCCGGTCATCAGCGCCGCGGGCCTGCACGTGCTCATCCTGCCCGGGCCGAAGCGCGGCGACCTGCGCCGTGACGGCCGCTACTCGCTGCACAGCGAGATAGTCGCGCCGCCGCGCCAGGATGACGGTTTCGGGGTGTCTGGCCGCGCGGCGGAACTCTCCGACCCGGCGACCTGGAACATCGTCCGCGACCAGGTGATCGCGGACTTCGGCGAGCTCTGGCCGGACTACGAGCGGCTCACCCTGTTCGAGCTGTCGGTGGCAAGCTGCCTACTCACCCTGACCGAGCCGGACGGCAGCTTCCCGAAGGGGCCGACCGTCTGGCGGGCGTAGCGTGCCGCCGCGTCAGCGAGGGCGTTAGCCGAACGCCTTGTGCAGCTTGAATACCCGCCGCTCCCGGCCGACGGCCGACCCGACGATCCGCTTGTGCTGCGGGGTGGCGACCGCCGCCTTGTAGCCGGGCTCGTCGAACACGGCTGTTGAGTCAAGCTCGTGCAGCGACAGGTACTTCGGCCCGGTCCCCGAGGCCAGCACGTACCGCCTGGCGCGCCGCCAGCCGGGTACGGCAAGCAGCAGCGGGAAGTGCTCCTCGCTGTAATACGCGTCGAGTTCTGGCGCCACGGCCGGCGGCACCGACATCGACACCGCGAGCACGACGGGGGCGGGGGCGGACTCCGCGGAGTACCCCTCCGCCCACACGTCGCGCAGCGGCGCGTACAGCCGCCGGTCCAGCGTCGTCAGCGTCGACATGATCTGCTTTTCCCGCGGCGACGCGTTCGCCCACAGCGCCTTGTAGTCCTCGCCGTCCAGCGTGCCCGGCTTCACCTCGTAGGTGGCCAGCCATTCCGGCTTCATCCCGTCGCCAGCGCGGTACCGGTTCACCGCGCCGAAGCCAGGCAGCGCCAGCCGGTCCGGCACGTGCTCGTTGTCGTACCAGTCGTTGAACTCGGCAAGGTCAACGGGCCCGGGGGAGGAGTACACGAAAAGCAGGTCGTCAGCCATGAGCCTCATTATCGCCTCCGACCCCCGCCGCACGCGGCGACATCACCGCGCCCGTAACCACCGACTTCGCCCCTCGTTGCGCAGGCCGCACCGAGAGCGCTGATCCGCTGGAAACGCTGACCTCGCAATCACGGCCCGCCCGGCCGCCGGCGGTGCCATGACCCGCGAGACCTCGCCAATGCGCCCAGGCGGGCACCATGATCGTGGAAACTTTTCTCCTGGCGGAAATAAAGCCCCCGATTCGGGGGAAAAGTTTCCACTGTAATCCGAATTTCCGCGATCATGTTTGGTATAGGCGGCATCGCTGGCGCCCGAGTGGACCACAAATCACCACTGCAACCACTCTGGCCTCCAAACCTTTCAGCTAACCCTGCCGCCGCGTCAACCACAAATCGCCGGCGGTCTCCCGCCGACGCCCGAGCATTAGCCGCGGAGCAGGCGCCGGGCGGCGGCCTCGATCTCGGGTTCGGAGACGAGCACCAGGTTCGCGGCGTCGCCGAGCGGTACGTAGCTGTCCGCCGCCGCCACCCGGCCGGCCCGGCCGGCGAAGCCGGCGTCGGCGAGCGCCGCGAGCACGCCCTCGGAGACGCCGCCGGAGCGGCGGGTCTCGTCCACGATGAGCACCCGCCCGGTGCGCTCCGCCTCAGCGACGAGCTCCGCCGACGGCAGCGGCGCGAGCCAGCGCAGGTCGAACACCCGCGCCCCGATGCCCGATGCGCCAAGCCGCGCCGCCACCCGCAGCGACATCGGAACCCCGTTGCCGAACGTGACAAGCGTGATGTCCTCTCGCCCGGCGCCACTGCCGGCGCCGGCAATGGCACCGGCACCCGCAGCGGCCGCGGGATAGGCCCGGCCGTGTCCGACCGGCACGTGCTCGGCGGCCCAGCGGCCCGGCGCGGCGTACGGCGAGAGCCAGCCGCCGTCGCCCGGCCGGTGCAGGTCACGCGTGTGATACAGCGCGATCGGCTCGAGGAACACCGACACGGTGCCGTCCACGACGGCGGCGGCGAGGCAGGTGCGCAGCATCGCGGCCGCGTCCTGCGCCCGGGACGGCACGGCGACCACCAGGCCGGGGATGTCGCGCAGCACGCCGACAGCGTTGTCATTGTGGAAGTGCCCGCCGAAACCCTTCTGGTAGGCAAGCCCGGCCACCCGGACCACCAGCGGGTTGCGGTACTGCCCGGTGGAGAAGAACTGCAGGCTCGCCGCCTCACCGCGCAGCTGGTCCTCGGCGTTGTGCAGGTAGGCGAGGTACTGGATCTCCGGCACCGGAAGCAGCCCGGACATGCCCGCGCCGAGGCCGAGGCCGAGTATCGACTGCTCGTCAAGGAGCGTGTCGAAGACCCGGGCGGCGCCGAACCGCCGTGACAGGCCCCTGGTGACGCCGTATACGCCGCCCTTGCGCCCCACGTCCTCGCCGAAGACGAGCAGCCCGGGATGGGCGGCGAGCGCGTCGGCGAGCGCCCGGTTGATCGTGTCGGCGAGGGTAAGCGGTCCGCCGTCCTCGGGGAGCCTGCCGCCGAAGGCGTTCGCGCGCTCGCCTGGTACCGCGGCAAGCGATGCCCTGGCCGCGACCCGATCCGGGTGCCGCGGCGCGAGCGGCCCGATGACCTCCGCGCGGCTGGACAGCCGGCGGTGCGTCGCCGCGTGGCCGGCGAGCTCCCTGACCTGCGCCCTGATCGCCTCGTACCGGGCGGCGAGCTGGACAGGGGAGAGCAGTCCCCGCGACACGATCAGCCGTGCGGTGCCGAGCAGCGGGTCACGGGTGTACTCGGCCTCCATCTCCGCCTCGCTCCGGTAGCTGATCTCCGCGTCGCTCCCCGCGTGGCCGAGGAAACGCACCACGTTCAGGTGCAGGAACGCGGGTGAGCGGGTACTCCGCACGTGCTCGGCCGCCGTCACCGCCGCCGCGTAGCTGGCCTGCGGGTCGGCTCCGTCGGCGCTGAAGTACCTGAGCGCGGGCCGCCCGGAGTACGCGGCGGCGATCCAGCCGTCGGGGGTGCGGACGCTGATGCCGAGCCCGTTGTCCTCGCAGACCAGCAGCAGCGGCACCGGCAGTCCCTGGTACGCGGTGCGGCAGGCGGCGTTGATCGCCCCGGTGGCGGTCGAGTGCCCCGCCGAGGCGTCGCCGAAGCTCGCCACGGCGATCGCGTCCTGCGGCCACGCCGAGGCCACGCCGAGCCTGGCGGCCCGGTCGATGGAGAACGCCACCCCGAGCGCGCGCGGCAGGTGCGAGGCGATCGTGGAGGTCTGCGGGATGACCGCGAGGTCATGGTGCCCGAAGACCTTGTGCCGCCCGCCCGCGATCGGCTCGTCGGCCGCGCCGACCAGGCCGAGCAGCACGTCGAGCAGCGCCCGGGAGCCGGGCATCGACGAGCCGGGCATCGACGAGCCGTACACCTGCGCCGCCCGGGCCAGGTAAAACGCGCCGGACCGGTAATGCGGCAGCGCAGGATCGGTGGGCCGCAGCGCCGCCGCCACCAGCGCGTTCGATTCGTGGCCCGCTGAGCCGATCGTGTAGAAGCCGCGGCCCTCCGCCCGCAGGTACCTGGCCGCCAGGTCGAGGTGGCGGCTGCCCGCCTGGGCGTCGAACAGGTCGAGCAGCAGCGCTCCGCCGAGCGAACCGGCACCGCCGGAAGTGCCGCCGCCGGAAGTGCCGCCGGCCGGCAGCGACGCCACCGCGGTGAGGAACCGCTGGTCGAGTTCGTCCTCGAAGCTGAGCCGCGCCATGCCGTCACCCGCCGAGCCGGGGCGGCCGGAACGTCTCATCCGCCGCGGCTCCGCCGGTAGCCGGCGTGACGATTGCGTTCACAGACTCCAGCCTCCCCCGCGCGCGCCCGCGGAAAGCGACGGGAAAGCGACGGGAAAGCGAGCGCGCCAGGCACCGGCCTTACTCAGGCCGGTGCCTGGCGCGCTCAACTGGCAGCCGCAAGCGGAAGGCGTCAGTGGGTCGGCGCCGCCATCGGGTCGACGCCCGCCATGTCCGCCTTCGTGATCCGGATCATGACCAGTGCGATGACAAGCGCGAGGAACGCGATCACCGCGGACACCAGGTACCCGCGCCCGAACCCGTAGGCGAGCGCGTGGTTGGACAGTGCCGTCTGCGCCGACTGCGACAGGGCGCCGTGCGTGGCGGCCATGGCCGACTTCGTGTTCGACGCCACCGCCGACCAGGCCACCGTGCCCAGGATCGCGAGGCCGATCGACCCGCCGATCTGCTGGCCGGTGTTGAGCAGCGACGACGCCACCCCGGAGTCCTTGTTCGGCACCTTCGCGAGCGCCACAAGGGACAGCGGTACGAACGTCAGGCCCATCCCGAGGCCGACAAGCAACATCGGGCCGAGCAGGCCGCCGGCGTACGTGCTGTGCTCAGAGACCCGCGACAGCCACAGCAGCCCGACGGTGGCGAGCAGCGGGCCCACGGTCATCAGCGGCCGCGCGCCGATCTTGCCGACCAGCTGCGAGGACAGCGCCGCCCCGGCCATGATCAGGGCGACCATCGGCAGGTACGCGATCCCCGAGCGGACCGGCGAGTATCCCCAGACCTGCTGCACGAAGATCGTCATGAAGAAGAACATCCCGAAGATCGCCGTGCCGATGCACAGGCTGATCAGGTACGCCCCTGTCCTGTTCCGTGACCTGAGCACCCGGGGCGGCACGAGCGCGTGCCGCGACCGCGCCTCGATGAACCCGAATGCCGCAAGCAGCACCACGGCCGCCACCAGCGAGGCCACCACCTTGGTGTCGCCCCAGTGGGAAACGCCGTTGGATGTCGTGGCCGCGCTTGACAGCCCGTACACCAGGGCGGCGAGGCCGAGCGTCCCGGTGACCGCGCCAGGCAGGTCGAAGTTGCCGCGCACGCGCTCCGACTCGCGTAGCACCCTGGGCGCGAGCAGCAGGACGGCAATGCCGATCGGCACGTTCACGAAGAACACCCAGCGCCAGTCGGCGTAGCTGGTCAGCAGCCCGCCGAGGATCAGCCCGATGGCCGCGCCGGAGATGGACACACCCGCGTACACGCCCATCGCCCGGTTCCGCTCCTTCCCCTCGGGGAAGGTGACCGCGATCAGCGCCAGCGAGGTTGGCGCGGCGAACGCCCCGCCGATGCCCTGCACGACGCGTGCGATGAGCAGCCAGGCCTGGTCGGTGGCGAACCCGCCGGCCAGCGAGCCAAGGGCGAAAAGCACGATGCCGAACATGAAGATCCGCCGGCGCCCGAGCAGGTCACCGGACCGCCCGCCGAGCAGCAGCAGCCCGCCGAAGGCGAGCGTGTATGCGTTGACCACCCATTCCAGGTTGGTACCGGAAAAGTGCAGCGCGTCCTGAATGTGTGGCAGCGCCACGTTGACGATCGTGGCATCGAGCACGACCATGAGCTGTGCGGTCGCGATGACCGCGAGCGCGAGGCCGAGCCGCCGTGGCGGCGCCGCCGTCGCGCCAGGCGTGCCGACGCCGGCGACGACTGGCGCCGTATCAGCCTGTCCTGAGGTAGCAGACACAGGAATATCCCCTTTGGTGTGACGTCCCGTAGAACAAAGACCTAAAGCTGATCCCGAACGTCGAACTCTCTTTTCTCTGGCCTCACTGCCGGCGATCACATGACCGTCATCGCCAGAGAAAAGAGGGTTCGTGCGTGGCTCCGCCAGTCACGCGCACGTTCCTTCTCCCGCGCCGTCCTCGCCGCTGGCGGCGGAGCCAGCGTCGGGGTTGGGCGTGTCAATCATTTTCCGCAGCAAGTCGCGGAAGCACCGGCGCTCCGCCTCGTCGAGGCCGTAGCACCAAGGCATCTTCTTGGCGAGCTGCGCCAGCAGCGTTTCCTTCGCTGCCTCACCCTCGGGGGTGAGCGCGAGGATTTTCACTCGCCGGTCCTTCTGGCCTGGCTGCCGGTGCAGGAATCCGTGCCTCTCCAGGTTGTCGGCGATGGTCGTGATGAACGACGCGTCGCAGCCCATCCGCTGCGCGAGTTCCTTCATCGCGAGCCCGCTGTCCAGCTTGAACATCGCGAGCAGGTCGTGTGGCGCCAGCCCGAATTCACCCGCGATGGAATGTCCCACCGCCCCCGCTCGCTTCACCAGGGTGGTGAGCGAGTCGAGGATGTCCCGGTCAAGCGACGGTGCCGAGTCGTCAGCCTGCGCTGTGACTCCGGCCCGCACTGTGCCGGGTCCCTGGGGCTCGATGTTCATGACCAGCTAAACAGTTGAGCTACTCAAGTTATTCCGATCCTCCTCACGACTTTCTGACGAAATCCGGAGGCCGGATGTGACAACCCCCTTCTGCTAGTTCCGACGCCGTCCAGGACCGCGGCTCATCGGTACTTCCAGGTGATGACAACGACGGGCAACCGTTGCGGCGGGCGCGGCGTCCTTAGAGATGTGACCAACGCAACAGACAGTGACCTGAAGCGCCGTACGTTCCTCGCGGCCGCCACCGCGGGCGCCGCGGTGGCCGCCGCTGGGGTCGCGGCGCCCGCGATCGCCATAGCCGCCTCCTCAGGGATCGCCGCCCGTGCCGCGGGACCGGCAGCGGCGGACTGGGCCGCCCTGGCCAAGGACCTGTCGGGGACCCTGGTCAGGCCGGGCGACTCGGCCTACCCGACGGCCAAGCTGCTGTTCGACCCGCGCTTCGACGGGCAGCACCCGGCCGGGATCGCCTTCGTGAAGAGCCCGCACGACGTAGCCACCTGCCTGGCGTTCGTCCGCAAGTTCAAGATCCCGTTCGCCGCCCGCTCCGGCGGCCACAGCTACGCCGGCTGGTCGGGAACCAGCGGGCTGATCATCGACGTGAGCAACCTGAAGACGATGGCCGTGTCCGGCACCACCGCGGTGACCGGCGCGGGCACCAGGCTCATCGACTTCTACCACGCGCTCGCCGCGAAGGGCCGCGCGGTGCCAGGCGGCTCCTGCCCGACCGTGGGCATCGCGGGCCTCACACTCGGCGGCGGCATCGGGGTCACCGCCCGGGCTCACGGTCTGACCTGCGACAGCCTCGAAGCCTTGCAGATCGTCACGGCGAACGGCGCGGTGATTAACGCCACCGCCGCCGCGGCGCAGCACGGCGACCTGTTCTGGGCCTGCCAGGGCGGCGGCGGCGGGAACTTCGGCGTGGTGACCTCGTTCACCTTCCGCACCACGCCGGCCCCGAGCCCGTGCCTGTTCTTCATGCGGTGGCCCTGGTCGCAGGCCGCCAGGGTGGTCGCGGCCTGGCAGTCCTGGGCGCCGCACGCGCCGGACGCGCTGTGGTCCAACATGCACCTGGCCGCGGCGCCTGGCGGCAGCACGCCGTCAATCACGGTGGGCGGCACCTACCTGGGCAGCGTGAACGACGCGGCCAGCCTGATCGATCAGCTCTGGGCGAAGGTCGGTTCGCACCCGACGTCGTGGAGCCTGAGCAACCCCGAGCCGTACCTGAACGCGATGCTCGCCGAGGCGGGCTGCTCATCGCTCGGCTACCAGGCCTGCCACCTGCCCTGGTACGCAAGCGGCGGGAAGCTCGGCCGGGTACCGCAGTTCACCAAGTCGGCCTTCTTCACCGCACCGCTGACCGGCTCGGGTATTAGCACGCTGCTGGCCGGCATCGTCGCGCTGCAGAAGGTGCACGGCGCCTCGGGCGGGGTGGGCGGCGTCGCCTTCGACGCGCTTGGCGGCGCGGTCAACAGGGTCAAGCCGGGCGCGACCGCCTTCGTGCACTGCAACGCCCTGTGGTCCGCGCAGTACACCACCGACTGGAACAACGGCGCGGGCGCGGCCGGCATCGCGAACCAGGAGACCTGGCTGCGCAAGTTCTGGGCCTCGATGCGCCGCTACGCCAGCGGCCAGGCGTACCAGAACTATATCGACCCGGAGCTGACCAGCTGGCGCACCGCCTACTACGGAGGCAACTACAGCAGGCTCGTCGCGATCAAGAAGAAGTACGACCCGGGCTTCCTGTTCAAGTTCCCCCAGGCGATCGGCACCCCGGTGCCCGCGCAGGCGCCCCGCGCCGCTGTCACGGGCGCTAACCGGAAAGATGGTGGATCGTTGGGAGGCACAGAACCCTCCTAGCGATCCACCATGACGACAGACGACCGGTCAGCCTTCGCTCGACCTTGCCTAGATGTTGATGGCGGCGTCCACGGCATGCTTGTCGATCCCCTTGGTCTCCTCGTTGGTGAACGACGTCTTCGCCGCCGCCGCCAGGTTCTCCTCGAGCTGCGCCACCGACGACGCGCCGATCAGCGCGGAAGTCATCCGCTCGTCGCGCAGCACCCAGGAGATCGCCATCTGGGCCAGCGTCTGCCCCCGGGCGGCGGCGATCTCGTTGAGCGCCCGCACATGGGCGAGGGTTCGCTCGCTGAGCTGGTCAGACGACAGCGACCCGTTGCGCGAGGCCCGCGAGCCCGCCGGGATGCCGCCGAGGTACTTGGTGGTCAGCACGCCCTGCGCGAGCGGCGAGAACGCGATGCAGCCCACGCCGAGTTCGCCGAGCGTGTCGAGCAGCCCGCCCTCGATCCACCTGTTGACCAGCGAGTAGGAGGGCTGGTGGATGAGCAGCGGCGTCCCCATCGACGTCAGGATCTCGCAGGCCTCCCGCGTCCGCTCCGCCGAGTACGAGGAGATCCCGGCGTAAAGCGCCCGCCCGGACCGCACCGCGGTGTCCAGCGCCCCCATCGTCTCCTCAAGCGGCGTGTCCGGGTCGAACCGGTGCGAGTAGAAGATGTCCACGTACTCGAGGCCCATCCGCTTCAGCGACTGGTCGAGGCTGGCGAGCAGGTACTTGCGCGACCCCCATTCCCCGTACGGGCCTGGCCACATGTCGTAGCCCGCCTTGCTTGAGATGACCAGCTCATCGCGGTACGGCCGGAAGTCTTCCCGCATCAGCCGCCCGAAGTTGACCTCCGCGGCCCCGTAAGGAGAACTGTCGCTTCCCGGCCGGTAGGTGTCGGCGAGCCCGTAACCGCCGTAGTTGTTGGCGAGGTCGAAGTGGGTGACCCCCAGGTCGAAGGCCCGGAGGAGGATGGCGCGCTGGGTGGTGACCGGGGTGTCATCTCCGAAGTTCTGCCACAGGCCGAGCGACACCGCGGGCAGCTTCAGCCCGCTCCGCCCGCTCCTGCGGTAAGGCATCTTCTCGTCGTACCTGTCTTCGGCGGCAGCGTAGCTCATGCCGCAAGTCTGTCACGGCGCCCGCCGCGCTGAACCTGGCGGGTTCGTTCGCCGTGCTAACGAGCGGAGTGCGATGATTTCCGCATTCCGCTGACGGAAGGATTACCGCCATGTGCACGTACATCACGGAGAAGGTCGCGATCAGCGGCAGCGCCAAGGGCACGTCCGGCTGGATGCGGGTGAGCGACGCCAGCGTCTACCTCGACCACCCGGTGCACGCGCCGTTCGGTCACACGCTCAACCTCGACTTCCTCGCACCGGAGCTCGGTCCCGCCGGACGGGTGGCCGTGGAGCTCAGCCAGGACTCGGCGCGCGCGCTCGTCACGGCGATTCAGGCGGTGCTCGACGCCGCCCCGCCCGGCCTTGACTGAGCCCAGGCAAGACCGCAGACCGCTAAACGATCACGGAAAGCACAGGAGACAGCCAGATGACTGACGCGCTCATCGCCGAGACCATCACCATCACCGCGGGCAACGGCGACACCATCGAGGCGTACTCCGCCCGCCCGCTCGACGAGGCGCCGCGCGGCGGCGTGGTGGTCATCCACCACCTGCCCGGCTATGACGACGGCACCAAGGAGATCGTCCGCACCTTCGCCTACCACGGCTACAACGCGATCATGCCCAACCTGTACTGGCGCCAGGCGCCAGGCGCAAGCCCGGACGACGCCGCGGCGACGGCGCGGGCGCAGGGCGGCATTCCCGACGAGCAGCTCGTCACCGACGTGGCAGGCGGGATGAACTACCTCAAGGCCCTGCCGAACTCCAACGGCAAGGTCGGCGTGATCGGCTACTGCTCCGGCGGACGCCAGTCGTTCCTCGCCGCGGTGAGCCTGCCCGTCGACGCCGCCGTCGACTGCTACGGCGCGTTCGTCACCGGGGTACGGCCGGACAACTTCCCGCTCACGATGACCACCCTGGGCCACCGGACGCCTGAGCTGCACTGCCCGCTGCTCGGCCTGTTCGGCGCCGAGGACAAGTACCCGTCACCCGAGCACGTCGCCGAGCTCGAAGGGCTGCTCAAGGCCGCGGGCAAGACGTACGAGTTCCACAGCTACCCCGGCGCCGGCCACGCGTTCTTCTCCGTCAACCGTCCCGCCTACAACGTCGAGGCGGCGAACGACGGCTGGAACCGCATCTGGGCGTTCTTCGGCAAGTATCTGTCCGCATAGCTTGCGGGGGACGACACTGTGTTTCCCGCGGGGGGACGACCCCCCTGCACCCCCCGCGCATGGGGGGCTGCGCGCCCCCCATGCCCCCCGCGGTGGGGGGCGGCGCTAAGAGCGCGCCGCCTCCCACACGGTGGCTGAGGCTAAGGCCTTGTGGTTGCTGTTCGCGGCGCCGCATGAACCGTGGCGCCGGCTGCGCCGCGTTGGCTGAGGTTGAGGCCTTGTGGTTGCTGTTCGGGGCGCCGCCTGAACGGCGGTGCCGGCTGTGCGGCGGTGGCTGAGGTTAGGGCCTTGTGGTTGCTGTTCGGGGCGCCGCCTGAACGGCGGCGCCGGCTGTGCCGCGTTGGCTGAGGTTGAGGCCTCGGCTTCGCCGCATTGGCGGTCCGGAATGTCGGCCATGCATGCCAGGATGGCGGGATGAAATTCACCGTCGACCGGGACGCGCTCGCCGATGCGGTGGGCTGGGCCGCCAGGGCGCTGCCCGCGAGGCCGGTGGTCCCGGTGCTCACGGGACTGCTGCTCAGCGCGGTGTTCGAAGACACCGCGCAAGACAGTTCCGGGGATCGCAGCGGCAGCGGCTTTCTCACCCTGTCCTGCTTCGACTACGAGGTGTCGGCGCGGGTCAGGCTCCGCGCCGAGGTGGCCGAGCCCGGCACCGTCCTGGTGCCGGGCCGGCTGCTCGGCGAGATCGTCCGTTCCCTGCCCTCGCACCCGGTTTCGTTCGGCGATGACCCCGATGGCGTCTCCGTGACCTGCGGCGACGCGGCCTTCCTGCTGACGCCGATGCCGCTGCCCGACTACCCGGAGCTGCCGCTGCTGCCGCACCTCGCGGGCGCCGCGGACGGCGGCGTGCTCGCCCACGCGATCGCTCAGGTCACGCCGGCCGCTAGCCGTGACGACACGCTGCCGATGCTCACCGCGGTCAACCTGGAACTCGACGGCCCGGTGATGACGCTCGCCGCGACGGACCGGTACCGGCTGGCCGTCAGGGAGCTGCCCTGGCGGCCCGCGGCCGGTTTCGGCGACCAGGGCAAGGCCGCGTTCCTCGTGCCTGCCAGGACGCTGGGCGACGCGGCGCGCATGATGGTCCACGGCACTGAGGTCCGGGTCATGGTGCGCCAGCCGCACAGCGGCGACGACCAGGCGGGGGGCGGCGCGGCCGAGGCGATGATCGGTTTCGAGGCGGGGGAGCGGCGGCTGACCACCAGGCTGCTGGCCGGCGAGTTCGTCAGGTACCGCAGCCGTTTTCCCGGCGAGTTCGACTGCACCGCCGACCTGCCGGCGGAGGCGTTCGCCGAGGCGGTGCGCCGGGTGGCGCTGGTGGCCGAGCGCGGCACCCCGGTGCAGCTCGCGTTCGCACCCGACCGGGTCACGATCGGCGCGGCGACGCAGGGCCAGGCGCGGGCGCGCGAGACCGTCGCCGCCGCGTTCGCCGGCGGCCAGCCGGCCATCGCGTTCAGCCCGCAGTACCTGCTCGACGGGATCAACGCGGCGGCGGATACGCATGGCGCTCCGCACCCGGCGGAAGGCGACGGCGAGCCCGCCCGGGTCAGGATCCAGTTCACCAGCCCCGCCAAGCCGGCCGTGATCACCCCCGTGCCCGGCACGGGAAACGACTTCAGGTACCTGGTCGTGCCGCAGCGCGTTTTACGGCCCGCCTGGCAGGCTGTGCGGGAGGTGGTGGCCGACGGGTACCGGCGGCCCGCCGGGACCGTAGTTCTGGTAGAGCCCGTGCCTGGCGAAAAGCAGCGCGGTGAACAGCCACAGCAGCATGGCGAGCATCAGCAGCGACAGCGCCGCAAGCCGGCCGGCCCGGTCGGTGTCCATCGGCTGTCCCTGCGGTTCGCGCGGGCCGTAGCGGGCCATCGGCGGCGGAGCCGCCCGCCACGTGCCGCCAGTCGTCCCCGGCGGCCACTCGCCCGGCAGGCCGGGGCGCCGCAGGACGGGCCCGGTTCGCCAGGGCAGCCGCCCAGGCCCCGGCAGGTCGGCCATGATCCTGGTGAGCTGACCGAACGTCTTCGCGGCAAGCACCGCGTCCAGGCGTTCGTGCAGCTCGTCGAGGTTCAGCCGGCCAGCCGCGTAGTGCTCGCCAAGGTCCGCCGCAGCGGCGTCGCGTTCCGCGTCCCCGATGCGCAGCGCGTGCGGTCCCCGTGGCCGCGCCGGTTCGCCGCCGCCACCGGGAAAGGGAGCGTAGTAACGCATCGCCATCGCACTTCCCATTTGCTTCGGAAGTTCGGTCCCTTCCACGATAAGTCGCGGACTCCCGGTGTGCCACCCGGGGGAGACCGTCGGCGAAACCTCTTCCCCGCGGTGCTAGCGGAAGCGGCAGCCTCTGCGGCCGCGGCCGCCACCCCCGCGGCGCCCGAAGATCCTGAAGAGCAGCCGCCGCAGCAGGGCGAACGCGGCGAAGATCAGCACGAAGCCGATCGGGCGCGGCGCGCCGAAGCCGAACGCCCCGAGCACGCCGATGATCAGCAGCGCCCACAGCAGGACGCTGGTGAACACCAGCCTGCCGACGAACGGGCCTGGCCCGCCCGTGCGGCCGCCTCCCGGCGGACCCCACTGCGGCGGCGCGTTCCACGAGCCGGGGGCCGTTGCCTGACTCCAGTTCTGCCCGCCGGGCCGCGGCGATCCCGCTCCGGCGCCCGCGCCCGCGCGGTCCCAGCCGCGCCCGCTCGACGGCAGGTCACCGAAGAGCCCGGTCAGGTCGCCGCGAGTCTTAGCGGCGAACACGCGGTCGAGCCGCTCGTTCAGCTCCTCCTGATCGAGCCGCCCGCTGGCGAAGTGCTCGCGCAGTTCGGCCGCCGCGGCCTCCCGCTCGGCGTCGCTGACCCGCATCTCATATCCCGCAGCCACGGTGTCCCTCCGAACCCCCGGTGTGCCAAGAAAGCCAGTGCCGCTCGCACTAGCAAGCACGTCGGCAAGCACCACGATATATCGCGTATGGGTGCCTGGCAACCGCGCGGGTGTGCTCCTCAGGAAACTCTCAGCGAGCGGGCCGGCCGCGAGGCGGCGCTTACCGTCACGGTCTGCCGCGACCCGGCGGGGCTCGGCGCGCGGCTGTCGCCGGAATCCGGGCTGACCGCGACATCACCAGGGACGTCGCCCGCGGTTCGCCGGCTGCCCGCCGCCGATACGGCGAGCACGGCGGACGCGAGCAGCACGTAGCCGCTTCCTGCCAGCTGCTCCCAGGCTGCCCAGTGCAGCTCACGGTCGCCGGCGTGCGGCAGCCACCACTGCGGCGCGACCGCGAAGAGGGCCGTTCCCGCCACGGCGGAGGCCAGCACGACCCGGCGCTGGGCGCCCCGCGGCGCCCGCAGTCCCCGGCAGGCGAGCACCAGCATCGCGGTCTCGCCCCAGACCCAGTGATGCGACCAGGAAACCGGCGAGACGAGCAGCGCCGCGAACGCGTTGAGCGATACCGCCCAGGCATCGAGGCCGCGGTCGATCGCGTGCCGCATCCCGCGCACGGCGAGCAGCACCGTGACGGCGCAGAGCGCCAGCCACAGCGCCAGCCCGGCGGCCGTGTGCGGGTCCAGTCCGGCCCGGGCGAGCACCCCCTGGATGGACTGGTTGGCGGCGTAGACCGGGCTGCCGGGACGTCCGGTCTGGAAGATGACCGAGGTCCAGTACCGCGCCGAGTCCCGCGGTGCGAGCAGGAATCCCGCCGCGGTGGTCACGCAGAACGAGAGCGCCGCGGTGCGTGCCGCCCGGTAGTCCCTGCGCAGCAGGAAGAACAGCACGAACGCCCCTGGAGTGAGCTTCACGGCAGCGGCAAGGCCCACGAGCGCGCCACGCGGCCACCGCGTCCCGGGTGCCAGGCAGTCGGCCGCCACCAGCGCCATCAGCAGCACGTTGACCTGGCCGTAACTGATGGTGTTGCGCACCGGCTCAAGCAGCAGCGCCGCCGGAAGCAGCCACCCCACGGTCCGCCAGGAAGGGCGGGCGGCCGGCCAGGCGGCGGCCAGGAACACGCGGAGCACGACCGCGGTCAGCGCGACGGTGGCCAGGCTGAACAGGGCGCCCGCCGCGGGCATCGGCAGCAGTGAGAGCGGTGCGAGCAGCACCGCGGCGATCGGCGGGTAACTGAACGGCAGTCGCAGGCCCGCCTGTGTGGCGGGCAGCGGCCCGTACAGGTCACCGTGGTGCAGCCACGTCTGCCCGCCGATCCGGTACACGTCAAGATCGATGTGGTAGGGGCCGAACCCGATGCCCCGCATGGAGAAGGACAGCAGCGAGAACGTCACAGCGCCCAGGTCAAGCAGCACGAGCGCGGCCAGCGCGCCGTCGAAGCGATTTCTGTCTCTCGTCACGTGACGCTGTCCTACGGAACCGGCCGTAGGGTCGCGGTTAGCGTCGTCCTTATGTCCTCCTTATGCCCGGCATGGATACTGATTGTGGTGAGCGCAGGCCGCGGCGGACGAAGGAGGACGGGATGCGCGTGCTTGTCGCCGAGGACGAGCAGGTCATGGCGGACACGATCGCCGAGGGCTTGCGGCGGCGGGCGATGGCTGTCGACGTCTGCTACGACGGCGACGCGGCACTGGAGCGGATTTCCGTGCACCGCTACGACGTGGTGATCCTGGACCGCGACCTGCCCAAGGTGCACGGCGACGAGGTGTGCAGGAAGATCATCGCTTCCGGCGCCGAGACCAGGGTGCTGATGCTGACCGCGGCGGCCGGGCTCCGCGACCGGGTGGACGGCCTCGACCTTGGCGCCGACGACTACCTCACCAAGCCGTTCGCGTTCGCCGAACTGGTCGCCCGGGTGACCGCGCTTGGCAGGCGGGCCCGCCCGGCACTGCCGCCCGTGCTCGAGCTTGCCGGGATCAGGCTGGACCGGCCGCAGTTCCGCGCCTGGCGCGACGGTGAGTTGCTCGCCCTGTCCCCCAAGGAATTCGCGGTACTCGAAGTGCTGATGCGCGCCGAGGGCCGGGTTGTCACCGCCGAGGAACTACTGGAAAAAGCATGGGACGAACACGCAGATCCATTTACCAACGCGGTCCGGGTGGCGGTCATGACACTGCGGCGCAAGCTGGGCGACCCGCAGGCGATCGAGACAGTCCCGGGCGCGGGATATCGGATGATGAGCTCGAGCGGGCACTTATCCGCCTGGTCCACCTCGCCGGCAAAGCGACGCGCCGGCTGGGTGGCATGCCGCGCGCGCTGCGCGAGCCGTCGTTGCGTCGCCGGATCGCGCTCTCCTTCGCCATCCTGGTCCTGGCTGAGATCTTCGCCTTCGTCGGGGTCGCTGACACGATCGACAACGTGCTGATCTCGCGAACCCCGTACACGTGCGTCGGGTTCAGTTTCCCCGCACTGCCGAACCAGGACTGCGGCGACTACAGCCTCCCGGTCACCCTGCTATCGCTCATTGCGGCCGTCGCCGTGCTCGTCTTCCTGGCCTGGAGTTGGTGGTACGTGGCGGGCCTGGTGCTGCAGCCGCTGACAGCGACTGCCGGGACGGTGCGCCGCCTCGGCCCGCAGAACCTGGGCCAGCGCATCCGCCTGATCAGCGGCCCGGATCACTACAAGGAACTGACGGACGCCATCGACGACGCGCTCGACCGGCTGGCGGCAGGCTATGAGAGCCAGCGGCGGTTCGCCGCGAACGCCTCCCACGAGCTGCGCACCCCGCTCGCCGTGCAGCGGGTGCTCACCGAGGTGGCGATGGAGGACCCCGACTCCGGCCAGGACCTGCGACGGCTCGGCACCCTGCTGCTGCGTACCAACGAGCGCAACGAGAACCTGATCGAGGGCCTGCTCGCGCT
>Ga0134128_10003869_pt1 | contig 18350 bp, 12 predicted proteins | sample KB31754_FD_96462 | JGI IMG/M metagenome (GOLD analysis project Ga0134128, IMG submission 96462) | Terrestrial soil microbial communities with excess Nitrogen fertilizer from Kellogg Biological Station, Michigan, USA - KB3-175-4 | ecosystem: Environmental > Terrestrial > Soil > Unclassified ... | reverse complement strand
TACCCACGCTCCGGATGCGCTCCGGCCGGCCCACGCCCGTGAGATTGAATTCTTCGACGCCATCGTAAGCGGCGATCTCCTCAAAGACGTGCGCCTGCAGGTTCCAGTTGGTGTAGTCGGGGTTGGGAATAAGGCCGTTGTCGTGCTCCTTGTGCCAGATCTCCGTGATCCACACCAGGCGGGAAGGATCCTTGTACGGCAGCGGCCGCAGCAGCACCGTATTTACGGCGGAAAAAATGGCGGTGTTGGCGCCGATGCCTAGCCCCAGCGTAATTATCGCCACCGCGGTGAAGCCTGGAGCCTTGCGCAGCGTGCGCAGGCCGTAGCGCACATCCTGCAGCAGCGTCTCCAGCCAGGGCAAGCCGCGGCGGTCGCGATAGAGTTCCTTCGTCTGCTCCATTCCGCCCAGCCTGATCAGCGCCTGCCGCCGTGCTTCCTCGGGCGTCATGCCGGCGCTCAAATTGTCTTCAATATGGAACTGAAGGTTGCTCTCCAGTTCTTCCGCCAGCTGACGCTCCCGCCGCTCCCGGCCGAACATCCCGCCAAATCGCATCACCCACGCCCGCACTTTGCGCATTTCATTCACTCCCGCGCGGCGTGTCACCGCCCATTAACTGAATGCTGAACGCTGATGGCTGAGTGCTCATTCTCCCTACCCTGTGTTCCGGCCCCCCTCACACTTTTCCCTTCTCCGGCTGCAGAAACCTGGCCATAATCGCCGTCGCCTGCTCCCACTCCCGCGTTTCTTTCTCTAATTGCCTCTGGCCGGCATGCGTCAGCCGGTAGTACTTGGCTTTGCGATTGTTCTCGGAGACTCCCCACTCAGAACTGATGTAGCCTTCCTGCTCCAGCTTGAGCAAGGCGGGATAGAGCGTGCCGTAGTTGACTTCCAGCAGATGACCACTGGTCTGCTCGATGCGGCGGGCAATGCCATAGCCGTGCTGCGGCCCCATGGTTTCCAAAGTTGTCAGCACCATCAGCGCCAGTGTGCCCTGCCAAACGTCGGTTTTCTCGCCCAAAGCCCGCCCTCCTATGGGTAAACCATATAGCTGCTGGACAGCAGCATGACATATGTCCTATGGCTTAGCAATAGGAATCACAAACAAAAAGCCGGTGCAACCAATTCGCCGGGAAGCTCAAACCAATCCTGCTTTCCTGATTCACATTTGCCCTTTGGAGTATGCTTTTATGCTTTTCACGAACGACTACGAGGAGCCTTCATGCCGCTCTCCCGCCGTGGATTTCTTCGCTCTGCATCCATCGCCGCCGCTGCGTCGGCCGTCCTGGAACTGCCCGCCCTGGCCCTTCCTCTGCAGGTGGAAGCCGCGCACCGCGGAGACATCCCGCCCAATGCCATCAAGCTCAGCAACAACGAGAATGCTTACGGGCCTTCGCCCAAGAGCCTGGCAGCCATGCAGATGGCGCTGGCGGAAGGCAACCGCTACCCCGACCGCTACAACCATCAACTGGTGGAAGGCGTTGCGGCTTTCCACAAAGTCGCGCCGGAGCGCGTGCTCCTGGGTTGCGGCTCTATGGATATCCTGCGCGCGGCCACAGGAGCATTTCTCGGTCCGGGAAAGGCGCTGATCATTCCGCAACCCACTTTTGAAGCGATTGCCGAGTACTCCAAACCCCAGGGCGCTGAGACAGTGCGGGTACCGCTGGACCGCAACTACGCCCACGACCTGGACGCCATGCTGGCCAGCGCCTCCAAACAGCCCTCGCTGATTTATGTCTGCAATCCCAACAATCCCACCGCCACCATCACCCCGCGCAAACACCTGGAGACCTTCCTCAGCAAGCTCCCCGCTAATGCCGTAGTGCTCATGGATGAGGCCTACCACCATTTCGCCCTCGGCACGCCCGGTTACGAATCATTTCTCGACCGCCCGATAAATGACGACCGGCTGCTCGTGAGCCGCACCTTCTCCAAGGTTTATGGACTGGCGGGAATGCGCATCGGCTACGCCGTTGGCGCCGGCGAAACTCTGAAGCGATTGAATGATTTCCGTTCCATCGAGTGCCAGAATGTGGCTGGCGTGCGCGCCGCCCTGGCAGGACTGGAGGACCAGGACTACGTGCAAATGGCCATCCGGCGCAATGCCGCCGACCGGCAGGAGTTCTTTAAGCAGGCGCAGGCCCGCGGACTGAAGCCCATCGAGTCGTGCGCCAATTTCGTAATGATGCCGGCTTCGCGTCCGGCGCCGCCAGTGATTGACTTCTTCCGCAACAAGAACATCGAAATCGGGCGTAAGTTCCCGCCCATGGACAACTATGTGCGCATCTCCCTGGGCAAACCCGATGAAATGCGCCAGTTCTGGCAGGTGTGGGACCAGATGGTGCGTGCCATCCCGGCCAGCAGCTAGGTTCGCCGCCTGGCACTCGGTGCATCACTCACTTCCCACTCTTTATCAGCTGCGCTGGCGGCGCGGGAGAAGCGGACATGCAACTTGCCACCGCAGCTTTCTCACACCCGGCGGCCGATTTTTCAGGAATTCGCTTTGCGCGGAGACGCGCGGCAGGGGGTCAGGCGCAGGCGCAGTAGGACGGTTCAGCAGGAGATGACACCGACCCGGCAGCGGCTTCGGCCGCCGGGCCGATGGTGAAGACAGAAGACAGGTTGGTGAGTTCGAGCATCTCTGCAACCTGCGCCGAGGGACGCTCCAGTTTCAGTTCTGTGCCCAAACCATGAGTGCAGGTGTGCAGAAACACCAGCATTCCCAGCCCTCCCGCGTCAATCCGTTTGACGCACGCGAGGTCCAGCACAATGGACCGCTTGTGAATTTCGCACAGCACGGCGTCGCGCAGAGCCGAAAGGCTGTTGCCGGCCAGAATCTGGCCGTCACAATGAAGCAGCGCCGTGTCTCCGTTCCTCTCTATCCTTATGTTCAACATTCTGAACTCCTCTAATTCTGTATACCATCCAGTACGCAAAAAAGTCGTTAAGAGTTCATTAAATTGTGTCCCCGGAAGCTCAGTTCGTAGTAATTGACGGCTCAGCCGGAGCGAGGTTAGCGGACTGGCCAAATGTTTTGTTAGAGGAGGCCTGACCTGGTTGCGAGCCCGGGATTTGCTCGCTTACCGCTGGCTGGCTTCGCCGGCAGCTACGCGCCGGTTGAATGTATCGGACTGTTTACGTGGGATGCTGAGCGATTTCCAGCCGGTGTGCTGCAAGTGCTTGGCCAGAAAGACGATCTGCCCCACATGGTAGGCGTAGTGGGCAAGCTGGCGGTTGACAGCTTGCATTACCGAGTGAGCTTCGCCGCGGATGGTTACTTTACGATCGGCATCGGCCGGACCCAGCGGCTCCAGCGCGGAAAACAAGCAGCTCCAGCCCCCTTCCCACATCTTCATCAGCGCCTCGCGGGTGGCGGGCGGCTCCTCGAACTCGCGGTCGCGATGGCGGTCGGGCTTTTCGCCGTCGCTGGTCAGGAAATCGGTCCAGCGCGAGCGCATGTTGCCGGCCATGTGCTTCACAATTTGTGAGATGGAGTTCATCTCCGGATCGAGCACCGCCAGCAGTTGCTGGTCGCTCACCTGCGCCATCGCCCCTTCCCCCAGTTTCTTGTAATAGCGGAAAAGGGAAAGGGAATCCTCAAGGTAGGAGGTGGTGAATTGGAGCGCCATGGACACAATTTTATAGGAAACGCTGACCGCTCGACCTGGTTCGCCAGGCGCATAACGGGGGAAACACTCGCAAGCGCCTCCGTTCACCCTCACACCTGATCGGTGACCGCCATCACCGCCGCGTCGGACGGCGCTTCAGTAGGCTGGAAATGGGCCGGCTCGCTTCAGGTCCGGGAGAACATTCATATGGCTTACGTAATTACCAGCAGCTGCATCAAAGATGAGCTTTGCGTGGACGTGTGTCCTACCGACTGCATTCATCCCAAGAAGGACGAACCGGGTTTCGAGGCCGCTACCCAGCTCTATGTGGATCCGCAGGGCTGCATTGACTGCGGCGCCTGCGTGCCGGTGTGCACTTCCGATTCCATCAAGCCGATGGAGGATCTCACCGAGGAGCAGCAGGAATTCATCGCCACCAATGCGGCCTTCTTCGCAAAATAAAACACGCCGAAGCCGTGATCCGCGCTCTTTGCGTTCTCGGCGCTTTTCATTGAGTCAGGCCCCAATGGTACCGCCACCTCGGTAATTTTTCAGGAGCAGTCCGGGGAGCTAGCCTTAAGGCTGGAGAACCAACCCTGATGGCGTCACCGGCCCGGCAGTCCATCCCAGGAGCGCAGTCCCCCAAGCCACAACCTGCTGCGGAACGGCGGGAGCCGACCATGGAAGACATGTTGCGCGAGTGCATTGAGCTTTGCGCCCAGGTGGCCGAACGGCACGCCGCCCCGGAAGCCGCCCTGCACATCCGCCGGCTCAAGCCCGCCAGCCGCTGGCCCTAGGCGCCGAAACCACTTCGGAACCGGCTCGCCAACTGCTGGCGAATATCGACCATCCCGGGACCGTAGTCTACATACAGAACGCTCGCTCCCCTCAGCCCGATCATCCTTTCTTATCGCGGGGTGGAACCGGTTGGCGGCCCAGAGCGAGGTCCGCGAGATCCAGGTAATAACTGGAACCGGGGGCAGCAACGGTCACCACTGGCCGAAGCGAGCGGCTAGTCAAGGATGCTGCTGGCAACAGTTCCGTGCGTTTGCCCGGGGCTCTATTCTGCTTTCTTCTCGCTTTTGTTTTCTTCTTTTTTCCCACGAGCTGATCCCTCTGCTTGGAATTGGAGCGTGCAGGCTCTGCCTCATCGGGAAAGGCTGCACACCGATGGCTTCAAAAAAGGGACTAGCAGAGCCGGCTACAGATGAGATCGAGAAGACTGGAGAAAGAAAAAGCGGCGGTATGGAAAAGCCCATCCTGCAGGCTACCCCACTGGGGAACGAGCACGGAGGTCAGAATCGTGCCCGCGACTACCATCATTGTGCTGCTCGCTGCCTGCTGTGACCCAAGCGTAGTGGGATCGAGGTCCACCGAGGGCGCAATGCAAACCGCGACCACGGCCACCAACAGCAAACACGCGATGACGATTTGGAACCGGCTCACTCGCACGCGCGACGCGATAGTCTGACACAAATGCCCTTCGATTCAAAGGGCTAAAGTCGTGTCACGATAGAATGTTGGAGTAGCAGGACCCATGTAAGTGCCGTTCCAATGGAGCCACTTATCTGGCTCTGGCGCTTTTGCGCGAACGTTCCATCCATACCTGGCCGCGGGGCAGGCACAAAGCCGCCGAACCCACCAGGCTCGACTCCGCTCCATAAAGCGCGCTGAGGATGGGAATCTGCTGGCGGCTGGGACTGATAGAAGATGTTTCCAGCCGGCCGCGGATGTAATTGAAGAATGAGCCCATCAGTTCCCCCAGCCCGCCGCCGATCACGATAACCTCGGGCTCCAATAGATCAATGATGTCGGCCAGCCAGATGGAGAGATAGTCGGCGGCCTCGCGCAGAATTTCGTTGGCCAGGGCGTCGCCGTCGAGTGCTGCCCTGCCCACGATTTCGGAAGTGATGGCAGCGGTCTTGCCCTCTGCCAGCTCCAGAATGCGGGTGCGCGGGCTGTGACCAACCAGATGGCGGGCGCGCGCTCCAATGGCGCTGCCTGAAGCGTACATCTCAATGCAGCCGCGCTTGCCGCAGGCGCACTGCGGTCCGTGGAAATCAATGGTCATGTGCCCGCCTTCGCCGGCCGCGCCGGTGCGCCCGTAATAGAGCCGGTCCTGCAACACCAGGCCGGTCCCGATGCCGGTACCCAGGCTGACGTAGAACAGGTTTCGGTAGCCCACCCCGGCGCCCCACACGGCCTCGGCCAGGGCGGCCACGTTGGCATCATTGGCCAGGCGCGTGGGCAATTTGTAGCGCTGCTGAATTTTTTCTGCTAGCGGGTAATTCCGCCAGCACGGCAGGTTGGTGGCGCTGAGCAGCACACCGCGCTGCGAATCCACCCAGCCCGGCACGCTGATGCCGATGCCGGTGACGGCGCGGGCGCGCCGGCTGCTGAGCACCGCCTCGATGGCTTCCGTGACCGAGCGTAGGCCGTCTTCCGCGCTCTTGTTAACCAGCATTCGGCGGCGGGCGGTGAATAGGACCTCCCCGGCGGCGTTGATCAGGCCGGCGGCCACCTTGGTGCCGCCGATGTCCACTCCCAGAACAACGTGCTCAGCTTTGGGCATTGGTGGTGTTCCAGTTTAGTTCGCGGAGAGGGAAATTACCCAGCTAAAAACCGCGACGCGCTTCCGGCCAGCCGGGCGCTGTCCGCACTCCGCACAAGCTCGTTGACGAGCGAATCGTTCATCCTTAAGATTAGCCAACTCGAAAGGCGCCTGTTCTCGTGCTTGAGCAGATTTCCCACTATCACATTGTCGAGAAGCTCGGTGGTGGCGGGATGGGTGTGGTTTACAAGGCCGAGGATTACCCGACTGCGTCGCTTCGTGGCCCTCAAATTCCTGCCCGAGGAGGTCGCCCGCGATCCCCAGGCTCTGGCCCGCTTTCGACGCGAGGCGCAAGCGGCTTCGGCGCTGAACCATCCCAGCATCTGCACCATCCATGACATCGGCGAAGAGAACGGTCACGCCTTCATTGCCATGGAGTTCCTGGACGGGGTAACCCTGAAAAACAAAATCTCCGGCCATTGCCTGGAAGCCGAGGAGATCCTTGCTTTAGCCATTGAAATCGCGGATGCGCTGGATGCCGCTCACAGCGAAGGCATCGTTCATCGCGACATCAAGCCCGCTAATATTTTCCTCACCAAGCGGGGACACGCCAAGATTCTCGATTTCGGGCTGGCCAAACTTACCCTGGTGCCGGCTAAGGCGGCGGCGGAGGTTGAAGCGACTGCTGCGGTAAGTCTGGAACATCTGACCAGTCCAGGCACGGCGGTGGGAACCGTGGCCTACATGTCGCCAGAGCAGGCGAAGGGCAAGGAACTTGACGCCCGCACCGACCTGTTTTCCTTCGGCGCGGTCTTGTATGAAATGGCAACCGGAACTGTGCCCTTCCGGGGTGATACATCGGCCGTCATCTTTGAGGCCATCCTGAATCGTGCGCCGGTACCGCCACTACGCCTCAATCCCGATGTGCCGCCACGACTGGAAGAGATCATCAATAAGGCTCTGGAGAAAGACCGCGACCTGCGCTATCAGCACGCCGCAGACATTCGTAGCGACTTAAAACGACTGCAGCGCGATAGCGGCTCGGGCCACTTGCCCGCGGTGCAGACCGTATCCGCCGGCGCTTCCGCGCAAAGCGCCGGATCATCGGCCTCGCTGCCCATAGCGGCCTCCTCCCTGCAGTCCGCGAGCGGTCAGTCCACCCCAGCCAGTTCATCGAGCGTCAGCGCGGTGGCGCGGGAACACAAATTTGGGGTTGCAACCATTGCTGTAATCGCCGTCTTCCTGCTGGCGGCTGGCGCTTTCGGAATTTATTCCTTCCTGAGTCGCAACGGACCAGCTCCGTTTCAGAATTTCACCATCACTCAGGTGACAAACACGGGCAAGGCGCTGGCGGCGGCAATTTCACCCGATGGCAAGTACATCCTGAACGTACAAAACGATGGCGGGCTGCAGAGCCTGTGGCTGCGCAACGTGCCCACCGGCAGCGACACGCAGATTGTCCCACCGGCCTCTGCTATCTACACGTCGCTGGCGTTTTCTCCGGACGGGAATTACGTCTACTTCCGAAAAGCCGACATCGCCACCCAGAGTTCGTGGGGGCTCTATCGCACTCCGGTTCTCGGCGGCGCTCCACAGATCATTGTCAAGGATGTGGATACCGGCATTACCTTTTCTCCAGATGGCACTCACATCGCTTATGCTCGGGGCAACGATCCTGAAATTGGCAAGTATCGCCTGCTGATGGCCAATCCGGACGGCAGCGACGAAAAGGTAGTGCGCATAGCGCCCGTCACGCCCGACGATTTTCCTCGCTTTGTGAGTTGGTCGCCGGACGGCAAACGGCTCGTCTACAGCGTGTACGAGCAGGGAGAGGCGCTCGGGTCGGTTAGGACCTTCGACGTTCGCAGCCAGCAGGCTCAGCCTCTGGTTTCGTTCCACGATTCGCTGGTACACGACATCTGGTGGCTCCCGGGAGGGCAGTGGCTGCTTGCCATGTACCGGGAAAAAGGGCCGAGCTACAATCGCGCACAAATCGGCCTGATTTCCCCCGCGGGAGGACCGATTAAACCTGTTACCCGCGATACCAATGATTATGCGACGCTCACCGTATCGGCCGACGGCAAGACTGCGGCGACAGTTCAAGTGAGAGAGTCACTTAGCCTGGTTTTGCTTCCCGGCGCTGGTCTCGCCGCAAATTTGACAGCCCAAGCTTTGCCTCAGGCTCAGGATGTAGCCGCTGTGGAGTGGAGCAGTGACGGCAAGCTCCTCGTATCTGACCGCCGAAGCGTGCGCCGAATACGCACAGATGGCACGGTCGAAACCACCCTCCTCAGCGATCCCAATGCCTGGATCGTGGATTTGACGAGTTGTAGCGATCGCCATCTGGTGATCGCCTGGGCCTTTCACGGAGGCACAAACCGCGTTTGGTTGTGGAGAGCCGATGCCGACGGCTCCAATCTGAAGCAACTTACCAATGGTACTTTCGATAATAATCCCGTGTGTTCTCCGGATGGAAAATGGGTCTACTACAATAGCGGCCAGCCACCCCACTTCTCCATGCGAGTTCCCATCGCGGGCGGAGAGTCTCAACCTGTCCCCGGAAGTGACGTTCCCATGATGTATGGCATGGGGGCCGGCCATGCGGTTTCGCCGGATGGCAAAAAGATGATTCTGGATGCCGACGTAAGCAGTCCGCAGGGCCCGGGAACGGCGGAAAGCCTGCTGGCCACGGTTGCCCTTGAGTCCAATACGCAATTCTCTCCTCATGTTTTTGCGCCCGACCCGCGCATCAGCGGGGGAGCCGGGAACGGGGTCTTTGTCAACAATCTGAGCTTCACGCCCGACGGAAAAGCGGTCGCCTACATTGTTCGCGATAAAGGCGTGGACAACCTTTTTGTCCAGCCGCTCGATGGTTCACCCGGGCATCCGATCACCAACTTCACCTCAGAAAATATTGTGGCCTTCCGCTGGTCGCCGGACGGAAAAACTCTCGCCGTCGCCCGCACGCAAAACACTTCCGATGTAGTGCTGCTGCACCAGCAATAAGTGCTCAGTGGCCGGCAAAACTCTTATTTTGATTCTGAACTCCGGTTGCGAACGTTCGCAGTTGACCCTCTTCCCTGCCACCGGAAAATTCCATCGTGGTCATCGAAATTTTGCATTGTACTTCCACAGGCGTTCCACCTTACACATGTGACATGTCGGAGTGGGGTGTGGATCACGATGCGTGTGGTGTCGGCTTTATCGCCCACCTCGATGGGCGGGCCACGCACGAGATCGTGGAAAGAGGGCTGCAGGCGCTATTGCGCCTGGCCCATCGCGGCGGCGTAGATGCCGACGGGCGCAGCGGCGACGGCGCCGGCCTTCTGCTCCCCATTCCCCAACCATTTTTCCACGCATGGGCGGAGGGCGCCGGTCTCCAGCTTCCTCCCGTTTTCGGCCTGGGAATGGCGTTCTTGCCTGGCGAGGGCGCGGCAGCGGCACGCCGCTGCATTGAAGATTCCGCGGCGGCCAACGGCTTGTGCTGCCTGGGCTCGCGGACTGTTCCCACTGACGCCTCCATTCTCGGTCCCCGGGCGCGCGATACCCTCCCCCTCATAGAACAATTTTTCTTTGCCGCGCTCGACGGCAGCGCCGGCGAGGAATTGGAAATGCGCCTCTTCCGCGCGCGCAAACAGGCGGAGGCTGCCTTTCCGCCGGGCGCATACTTCTGTTCTCTTTCCTCGAAAACCGTGGTTTACAAGGGACTGGTCACGCCCGACCAGTTGCCCGCCTTTTATCGCGACCTGCACGACCCTGAATTCCAGTGCTGGTTCGCCATATTTCACCAGCGCTATTCCACCAACACGCAGCCCAGTTGGGCGCTGGCGCAGCCTTTTCGTTTCGCCGCCCATAATGGCGAAATCAACACCATCAGCGCCAACCGGCGCTGGCTGCTGGCAAGACAAAAGGCATGGCGCCACTCCCTGAAGCTTCCCCAGGATGTGCGCCTGCTGGAGCCGCGGGTAAGCGACTCTGCCAGCCTGGACAATGCTTTTGAACTGTATTTGCGCCAGGGCTCCGCTGTCGGTGCGGCTGCCCTCACCCTGGTTCCCCCGGCGTGGGAAGATGAGTGCGCGCAGGTGCCGGCCGAAGCTCGCCGTTTCCTCGCTGCCCAAGCGCGCCGCCAGGAACCCTGGGACGGCCCCGCGGCTCTGGTGTTTACTGACGGCTTCGCCGTGGGCGCCAAGCTCGACCGCAACGGCCTGCGCCCCCTGCGCTATACCTTAACTGCCGACGGCCTGCTGGTGGTGGGCTCCGAAACTGGAATTGCCGATCTGCACGGCAAACGCGTTATCGAACGGCAACGCCTCGGGCCCGGGCAGTTGCTGCTGCTGCAGCATGGCAAACTGCTGCGCCCCTGGCAGTGGCCCGCGTTGCCGGAAACGGCCGAGCCGTCCGCCTATCAACCCATCCTCCAAACTGGCGGACCGGCTGAGGAGGCGGAATCGCCAACACCGCAGCGCACCCGCATCATGACCGCCCTGGGCTGGACCGAGGACCGCCACCGCCTGCTCTTCCAGCCTCTGGTCCAGGAAGGCAAGGAAGCGGTGTGGAGCATGGGCGACGACGCTCCGCCCGCGTTTCTTTCCAGCCAGCGCCGTCCTCTATGGGATTACTGCAAGCAGCGCTTTGCCCAGGTCACGAACCCATCCATTGACCCTTTGCGCGAGCGGCAGGTGATGTCGCTGGTGGTCTACGCAGGGGAGAGCATGGTGCTGCCCTCGCCGCTACTGGATTCCGCCCAACTGCAGGCGCTGGCGGAAAGCCATGGACCCGCCATTCGTGTTGACCTTACTTTTCCGGCGGCTCAGGGTGTGGAAGGCGCGCTGGCGGCATTGCAGCAGGTGGGCGAGGAAGCCGGCCGCGCCGCCCGCGAAGGTGCCGGTTTGGTAATTCTCAGCGACCGCCCCGTCAGCAGTTATCGCGCGGCGCTCCCTGCCTTGCTGGCTACCGCGGCGGCATGGGAATCCATGATCGAAGCCGGTGGATGGCGAATCCCGCTGCTGGTCGAAACCGGTCAGGTGATTGACACCCATCATCTCGCGCTGCTGGTTGCAGCCGGCGCCTCGGCGGTATCGCCCTTCCTGGCCCTGGAACTCGCAGCCGAAAAGCAGAATGGTGCGGCCAACTTCCGCGCCGCGCTGGAAGCCGGCCTGCGCAAAGCGATGGCCCGCATGGGCGTCTCCACCATGGCCAGCTATCGCAACAGCCAGTTGTTCGAAATCATCGGTCTCGATGCCGAGGTCTGCCAACGATTCTTTCCAGACGCGCACTGCGCCCTCGCTGGCAAGAATTTGCGCGAACTTCTGCAGGATGCGCTGGACACCCACGCGGCTGCGTTTGCTTCGCACCAAGGTGAATTGCGCGATGCCGGCCTGTATCGTTTTCGGCACCAGGGCGAAGCCCACGGCAATTCCCCGGAAGTGGTGCGCCGCATGCACCAGTACATCAAATCACCCAGCGAAAGCACCTACCAGGCCTTTGCCCAAATTGGCGAGGGACGCGAAACTTCAGTTCGTGACCTGGTGGAAATCATTCCGGCGGCGGCGCCCGCCACCCCGGCCCATGTGGAGAGTGAGGCCTCCATCCTGAGCCGTTTCAGCACGCAGGCCATGTCGCTGGGAGCCATCTCGCCGGAGGCGCACAGCACCCTGGCCATCGCCATGAACCGGCTGGGCGCGCGCAGCAATACCGGTGAAGGCGGAGAGGATCCGCGCGTCTACCGCCACGGCGGACCCGCCAACAACCGGGTGAAGCAGGTGGCTTCGGCGCGCTTTGGCGTGACCACCGAATACCTGGTGCACGCCGACGAACTGGAAATCAAAATCGCGCAGGGCGCCAAGCCTGGCGAAGGCGGCCAGTTGCCGGCCAGTAAGGTCACACCTTATATCGCGCGGCTGCGCCACGCCGTGCCCGGCATGAGCCTGATTTCGCCGCCGCCGCACCACGATATCTACAGCATTGAGGACCTGGCGCAGCTGATCTACGACCTGCGTGCGGTGAATCCCCACGCCCGCATCGGAGTGAAGCTGGTTTCCAGCGGCGGTGTGGGCATGATCGCGGCCGGAGTTGCCAAAGCCGGCGCCGACGTAATCACCATCAGCGGCCACGATGGCGGCACCGGGGCCTCGCCCATGACTTCCATCAAAAACACCGGGCTGCCCTGGGAAGTGGGCTTGCGTGACGCGCACTCCTCCCTGGTGCGCGCCGGCCTGCGCGGGCGGGTGCGGCTGCGCGTGGACGGCGGGCTGAAATTTGCCCGCGACGTGGTCATTGCCGCTTTATTGGGCGCGGAGGAGTTCGGTTTCGCCACCGCCGCCCTGCTGGCCATCGGCTGCGTCATGGCCCGTCAGTGTCACCTCAATTCTTGTCCGGTCGGTATTGCCACTCAGGATGAAAAGCTGCGCACCCGCTTTAACGGCAAGCCGGAGATGGTGATGCACTATTTCCGCGCGCTCGCTGCGGATGTCCAGCAACTGCTGGGCAAACTGGGCGCTGCATCCATTGATGACATTGTGGGCGTGGTGCAGCTCCTTCGTCCCCGCAACCCGGAAGCAGGCCGAGCTTTAGGCAGCTTGCTGGAGCCGGTACAGGGCCCGGCACAACCGGGGTGCCCGCACGAAAATATCAGCCGCCTGCACCGAGAGATGATGCAGGTAGCCGAGGGCCTGGAGGAACTTTCGCGCCCTCGTCGCTTCCGTATTGCCACCTGCGACCGCGCCATTGGCGCCCACCTGAGCGGCGAACTGCTGAGGAGGGAAGAGGCCGCAGAAGATATCCCGGTGAGCTGCGAGTTCGTGGGCACAGCGGGGCAGAGCTTTGGTGCCTTTCTGAGTTCTGGGGTTCATTTCCGGCTGCTGGGAGAGGCCAACGATTACGTCGGCAAAGGGCTGAGCGGCGGCACGATCGTGATCACGCATGGTCCGGAAGCCTCACGGCGGGGCGACGTGCTGGCCGGCAATACTGTGCTCTACGGCGCTACTGCTGGAGAACTCTACCTGGCGGGAAGCGCCGGCGAGCGTTTCGCCGTGCGCAACAGCGGCGCCCTGGCCGTAGTCGAGGGCGCCGGGCAGCATTGTTGCGAGTACATGACGGCGGGCGTGGTGCTGGTGCTGGGCCCGGCGGGCGCCAACCTGGGAGCGGGCATGACCGGCGGCCTGGCTTATGTGCTGCGCGACTCAGCCGGCGCCTTCAACCAGGAATCTGTTCGCCTGCTCGAAGTGGAGATGACGGAAAGACGCTGGCTGCGCCGGGTCCTGCGCAATCATGTCCGGCTCACCGGCAGTCCCCGCGCCATGACCCTGCTCAGCGACTTTAACCTTCCTCTGCTCCGGGTAGAACCCTTGCAGCCGCCCTGCAGCGTGGCCGAAACCTGGGCGCCGATTCTGGAAAGACTGCATCACCAGGATGCCGCCGTGCCCGGCGCGGCCTGGGTTCTCCGGGCACAAGAGCCACTGGCCAACTGAGCGGGACGAGACGTAACAAGTGTACGTCTCTACTGGAATATTGTGGCGCGGGCGCCCTCGCCGCGACCTTCGTATTCGGGTGAAAACCGGGCTAGTTGGGCTTCCAGTTCGATACGTCTGAAGACGTGTCCTGATACGAGTCGTTCTGGCACAGAAACCGCCTGTCGTCCGCGCGGAGCCGCGGCGCAGAAGTTGGTCACGGCGAAGGCCAGCCAGCGCGGACTATAATCACGCCAAAATATGGATTTCGATCAGCTGGTCACATTCCTGGAGGTCACCAAGCAGGGCAGTTTCTCCCGCGCCGGTGAAAAGGTGTTTCGCTCGCAATCGGCTGTGAGCGCGCAGATCCGCCAGTTGGAACAGGAGTACGGCAGTAAGCTCCTGGACCGCTCCGGCAAGCTGGTGCGTCTGACGCCGGCGGGCCGAGTCTTGCACGACTACGCCGAGCGCCTGCTCAAGCTGAAAGACGATTCCCTGCTGGCCATCGCCGACCAGGGGAAAACCCCGCGCGGTACTCTGCTGATCGGCGCTAACGAGGCCACCTGCCTCTACGTGCTGCCTGAGGTTTTTGCCGAGTATTGCCGCCTGCACCCTCAGGTGCAGATCAGTATCTACCGCAATTTCAGCTACAAGATCGTGGAGAAACTTGAAAACGGCGCCATTGACGTGGGCATCGTGACCCTGCCCGTCAAATCGCCCAGCCTGAAGGTGCAGGCGATTTTTCGTGACCAGCTCATGGTCATGGTCGGCCGCCAGCACCCGCTCAGCCGTCGCGAGGTCCTGACCGTACGCGACATCGCTAAAGAACCGCTGCTCTTCCCCAAGACCGGACACACACGCCGCGTCCTCGACAAGATATTCCGCCCCTTCAACGCCGACCTGCAGGTCAGGATGGAGCTGCCCAGCATAGGCATGATCAAGAGCTTCGTCGCCGCTGGACTGGGCATTTCTCTCATTAGCGCCAGCTTTGCCCGCGACGAAGTGCGCGTCGGGCTGGTCAAACTGATTCCCCTGGAAGACGTGCAACTGTGGCGGGAATTAGGCCTGGCCTACCGCCGCGACCGTACCCTCCCCCGGGCCACAACCGCTTTCATCGCCACCGTGCGGCAGTTGGCTGCAGCCCGCAAAGCTCCCCCAAGCGGCTAACTCCGTTGCCGGTCACCGGCAGGCTACCCCTGCCCGCCCATCCCTATCTAAGTGATTTGAAACTAAGGAGTTTCGAGGAACAGCCGAGAATTGTAAAGAAAGTTTCCGGAATCCGAACAGATCTGCAAACAAAGGATTTAGGGGGCAGGAGCTGTTATGCTCCCGCCCGCATTGGATTCTGGCCGGGCGCTGCCGCAACTGTCGCTCCCACAGGCTTGGGCTGTCTCTGCTCGCGCTGTGGGCCGAAGGTAGCGCCCGATAACACGTGCGGACGAGGTATTTATTAGATCGCCTCGACTATGTAATCGCACGTAACGGCAGCCCTGGCAATGGCACGTAGGTACCCTCGCGGATGTTCCCAACGTGCGCGCCCCAGGCCGGTCGCACTGCTTGCGGTTGTATACATGATTGGATGCGGGTTGCGCAAATTCGGCCCTGCTTAACCTCATTCTTCCTCTTTCTGACCAACTTTTTTGTCAGCCTTTTCCTTACTCTCCCGCTGTGGTGTCTAGAATAGTCACAAGGCCCTGTGATGCGAACCCTGCTCGACACCCTAGGGGAGATTGGCCGCGCTCTCTGGGCGCACAAACTGCGCTCGTTTCTCACCATGTTCGGCATCGCCTGGGGCGTCGGTTCCCTGCTCCTGCTGGTGGGCGTGGGGGAGGGCTTTCGCTCTGGCAATCGACGAGAGATGTCCACCCTGGGCAACGATGTTATGTTTATTTTTCCCGGACGCGCCCCCAGCGTCGAAGGCAGCTTCGTGGGGATGCGGCAGTACTACCTGACCCAGCAGGACTATTTGGATATCGCCACCCAGGCCCCGGCGGTCGAACGCGTCTCCCCCGTGTTGCAGCGCAGTGATATCCAGGCGGTCAGCGATTACACCTCCACCAACGGGCAGGTTGCCGGCGTCACCCCCAATTACAACCTCATTCGCTACATGCCCATTGCTTCCGGGCGCTGGCTTAACCTGGACGATGAGCAGCAAAAACTCCCCGTACTGGTGCTGGGCGACGAGGCCCGCCGCATTCTTTTTCCCCATGAGGAGGCGGTGGGCAGCTATGTGCTGCTCAACGGCGTGCGTTTCCAGGTGATCGGCATTCTGCAGCGCATTGGACATGGGCAGAATAACGACTTCAACCTGCGCATGTTCCTTCCCTACTTCACCATGCGCGACCTTTTCCCAGCGGAAAAAGTCGGGGAAACGCTGAACGCCATTTCCTACATCAATTACCAGCCTCGCAACCGTGCCCAGCACGAACGGGCCCAGGTGGAAGTGCACCGCATTGTGGCTCGCAATCACCATTTCGATTGGCGCAACGAAGATTCCTTCGACGAGTGGGATAGCGTGCAGAGCTTCGACATGGTGCTCAAGATTTTTACCGTGATGGATTGGTTCCTGGGCAGCGTGGGATTGATCACGCTGGGCCTGGGGGCGATCGGCGTAATCAACATCATGCTGGTTACGGTGAGCGAGCGCACCCACGAAATCGGGGTTCGCAAGGCCTTGGGCGCTACCCGCCGCAACATTCTTCTGCAATTCACGCTGGAGGGAGCGCTGCTCACCCTGGTGAGCGGCAGCATCGGCATAGGCGGCGCGGCGCTGCTCACTCACCTGCTGCGCGGCCTGCCCGCGCCCGAGGGATTCGACCCGCCAAAAATTGTGGCTTGGTCGGCGATAATCGCAGTGGGCGCGCTCGCCCTGGCAGGCACCGCCGCCGGCCTCTATCCCGCGCGCAAAGCCGCCATGCTGGAACCGGTGGAGGCGCTGCGCCAGGAATGAGGAAGGGCGACATTCTGCGTGAGGCTCTGCAGGCTCTGCGCTGGAACAAGCGCCGCAGCTTCCTTACTTTGCTGGGCATGGCCTGGGGCATCGCCACCGTGGTGCTGTTGCTGGCCTACGGCAACGGCTTCGGCGTCGCCATCAACAACATCTTCAGCAGTTACGGTGCCAAGGCGGTGGGCATCTTCCCCGGCCGCACCTCCCTGCAGGTGGGCGGCAGCAAAGCCGGCCGGCAGATTCGCCTCACCAGCGACGATGTGGATGATCTTCGCGGCAGCGTTCCTCTTATTCTTCACATCTCCCGCGAACTGGACAAAAACTTCAACGTACAGAATCAGGACCGCGTGGCTAACGTGCCCATCACCGGCATTGATCCGGGAGCGCAACAAATCTGGGCCCTCAAACTGGCGGACGGCCGCTTCTTCACCCGCCGCGAAGCCGAGATCCACGCCCGCGTCGCCGTCCTGAGCAACGATATCAAGGAGAAGCTGTTCTCCGGCGCTCCTGCCCTCGGCCAGTACATCCGCATCAACGGCGTGAGTTTTGAAGTCGTGGGTTTGCTCCAGATCCGTATGCAGGAGGGCAACGACGATATCAACCGCATTGTCTATATCCCTTACTCCGCCATGGGGGCGTTGCAGGACAACCGCTACCTGGGGGGCATCTGGCTCGACTATAACGGCCTGGCTGACGAGGCGGTGGTCAAGTCGGTGCGGGAGACCTTGGCCCTGGTGCACGGTTTCAACCCCAAGGATGAGCGCGCCCTGTTCATCTTCGACCTGCGCAAGCAGCTCAACCAATTTGTCATCATTACCACCGGGCTCAAAGTTCTCCTGGGCTTCATCGGCACGCTCACTCTGGGCATCGGCGGCATCGGCCTGATGAACATCATGCTGGTGGCGGTCTCGCAGCGCACCCGCGAGATCGGCATGGCCAAAGCGCTGGGCCTGCGCCGCCGCGACATCCTCTTGCAGTTCCTGAGCGAGGCGCTGCTCATTACCGCGGCCGGCGGCGTGCTCGGCATGGCCTTGTCTTACGTGGCCGCCTATAGCATCGGCTCCCTGACCTTTTACAGCGCCATGGCCAAGCATGCCAGCGCCGGCGATATTCACCTGGCCGTATCGCTGAATGTTTTACTGATTGCCAGCGCGATTCTCGGCGTGGTCGGCATTGTTAGCGGCCTGATCCCGGCTATTCGCGCCTCCAATCTCGACCCCATCGAGGCTCTGCGCTACGAATAGCAATTTCAGCCACAATCCCGCCTCACTTTCCTAAATCCCGGCAAAGCGGTTATGCTGAGGAGATGTGCGAGGTGCCGGGCGGCGGTCAGTGGTAACGGCCGGGCGCAAGCCGGCACTAGGGGACGCAAAACAATGAAATTCAGCTTCACCTTCATCTTGATATTGGCACTACTCAGCCTGCCAGCCGCAGCCCAGGCGCGCGGACAGAACGTGGCACCGCCGACGCCCGTGCCCTACGCTACCGCTAACCAGGTGAACGCGCTGATGTCGCAACTGGAATCCACGGCCACCGCCTCCGCCTCCGACCTCAGCCGGCTCCGCATCAACAAGTGGAAGGCGCCGGGCAGCGCCAAGCAGCAGTCCGAGGCCAACCGCCAGTCTATTCTGCGCAACCTGGAGACTGCCCTGCCAGGCATGATCAGCGGGGTGCGCAGCAATCCTGACGACATTGCCGCCAGCTTTACCCTCTACCGCAACCTTGACGCCCTGTATGACGTCTTCAGTTCCGTGGCTGAGTCAGCCGGCGCCTTCGGTCCCCGGGATGATTATCAGCC
>Ga0134128_10003868_pt1 | contig 18353 bp, 18 predicted proteins | sample KB31754_FD_96462 | JGI IMG/M metagenome (GOLD analysis project Ga0134128, IMG submission 96462) | Terrestrial soil microbial communities with excess Nitrogen fertilizer from Kellogg Biological Station, Michigan, USA - KB3-175-4 | ecosystem: Environmental > Terrestrial > Soil > Unclassified ... | reverse complement strand
GGCCGGCGCGGGTGATTTGTGATTATCTGGCGGGCATGACCGACACCTACATCCGGCGGCTGGACACGCGGTTGGCGGCGGGCGGGCCGTATACTGATAACCGAGCATGGCCGACAGCAACTCCCAGCACGAAGAGCCTCTCCTGAAGGTCAGCGACCGCCGTCATTTCACCGAAAGCGGCGAACGGCGGGCGGGGGTGGATCAGAAGGAATACGAAGAGCGTCCGGCGCCCGCGCCGCCACCGGCGGCGGCTGCGGCCAAGCCCAAGGCGGCCGAGCCGCCGCCGGCGGCCGCGACCGCCAAGACGCCGCCTCCGGCACGACCCGAACGTCTGGCCGCGCGCGAGATTACCCTGGTCGGACTGATCCAGGATTTATACGCCACGGCGATGATGCAGATGGGGGCGGAGTTGCAGCCCGGGCAGCCGGGGCAGGTGGACATTGAAGGGGCGCGGGAAACCATCGACCTGCTGGGAATGCTGCAACAGAAGACGCACGGCAACCGCGACCCGCAGGAGGAGCAGCTGATGAGCGCGGTGCTGTACGACCTGCGGCTGGCGTATGTCGAGCTGATGCGCGCCGCCACCCGCATGCCGCCGCTGCCGCCGCCGCCGGGCGGCCGCAAACGCTGATCGTTTTTTTGTGCACGGCACGCTCACCGTACTCGGCTCCGGCACCTCGACCGGGGTACCCACACTCGGATGCGGGTGCGGGGTGTGCCGCTCGAGCGACCCGCGCGACCAACGCCTCCGGCCCAGCCTGTGGCTGAGTTTCGGCGGCCACAACGTCGTCTTTGACACCACCCCGGACTTCCGCACCCAGGCGCTGCGGGCGGGGATACCGGCGCTCGATGCGGTGTTGTATACCCATAGCCACGCCGACCACATCATGGGCATGGACGATATCCGGCCGTTCAATTTCGGCCGGCCGGAGGCGCTGCCGATCTACGGCAACGCCGCCACACTGGCCGACATTCGGAGGGTGTTTCAGTACGTATTTGAGGCCAAGCCCACCGCCAGCTCGATTCCCCGGGTGGAGGCGCGGGTGGTGGCGGGGCCGGTGGACCTGTGGGGGGTACGTTTCGAACCGGTCGAGGTGCTGCACGGGTCGCTGCCCATTCTCGGCTACCGCTTTGGAGCGAATGCCTACCTCACCGATGTCAGCGCCATACCGCCGGCGAGCCGGGAGCGGCTGCGGGATTTGGACGTGCTCATTCTGGACGCGCTGCGCGAGCGGCCGCACCCAACGCATTTCCATCTGGCGCGGTCGCTGGAACTGGTGGCGGAACTGCGGCCGAAGCGGGCGTATTTTACCCACATCGCCCACGAGATGGGGCACGCCGTGACGGAGGCGAAGCTGCCGCCGGGAGTTCATCTTGCCTACGACGGCTTGCAACTGGAGGTGGGGCTGTAATGCGCATTCTGCATCAGCTTCCGGCCGCGGGATCGCTGGCCACGGTGGCCACGGTGGGCAACTTCGACGGGGTGCATGTCGGACATCAGCAACTGCTGCAGGCGGTGGCGGCCGAGGCGCGCCGCCGCGGCCTGCCGTCGCTGGCGATCACGTTTACGCCGCATCCGGCGCGCATCCTGCGGCCCGAGGCCGCGCCGCGGTTGATTACGCCGGGAGCGATGAAAGCGGAGATGATCGCCGCATGCGGCGTGGACCTGCTGCTGGAGCTGCCGTTTCACCGTGATCTTTCGCTGCTCAGCCCGCGGGAGTTTGTGCAACAGATCCTGGTGGCGGGCGCGGGGGCGCGGGCGGTGCACGAGGGGGAGAACTTTCGTTTTGGCCATCGTCAGCAGGGAACGGTGGCGTTGTTGCGTGAGCTGGGAGGGGAGTCAGGGTTCGAGGTGACCGTACACGCCGCGGTGATGGTGGCGGGCGAGGTGGTTTCGAGTTCCCGGGTGCGGGAATTGGTGGCCGCCGGAGAGGTGGCGGGCGCCGCGGATTTGCTGGGGCGGCCGTTTGCGGTGCGGGGGCTGATTGCGCCGGGGCGGGGGATTGGCCGTCAGCGGACGGTGCCCACCCTGAACCTGCAGCACTATGAGGAGCTGCTGCCCGCAAACGGGGTCTACTTTACCCGGGTGGGGGTGGGCGGTGAGGCGCGGGCGGCGCTGACCAACGTGGGCGTCCGCCCGACGTTCGGCGAAGGCGGGCCGCTGAGCGTGGAATCGCACCTGTTGCGGCCGCCGCCCGCCGGCATTCCGGCCCATCTGGGGGAGAGCATGGAGATTGCGTTCCTGGGGCGGCTGCGCGACGAGCGACGTTTTGCATCGCCGGAGGCGCTCAAGGCTCAGATTCAGGCGGATGTGGCGGCGGCGGAATCATTCTTCAAACTCCCGCCCGGTCACTGCTAGCATGAGGGTAGAGACACGGTCTCAACCCACACCCCAAGGAGTCCTGCCATGAAAACCCGCCTAGTTCTGGCCGCCTGCGCCCTCGCCGCCTGCTCCGCCCTGGCCGGCGCCCAGGCCGCGAATCCCGTGGCCAACGCGCTGCGCAACTCGCTGAAGAGCGCCAACAACAAGATGGTCGCCGCCGCCAAAGAGATGCCGGCGGAGAAGTACGGCTTCAAGCCCACGCCCGAGTCCAGCTTCGGCCAACTGGTGCTGCATGTGGCCAACTCGAACCAGAGCATGTGCCAGTGGGTGAGTGGCGCGGCTCCGGCCATCAAGACCACGCTGACGCCCACCTCGCCCAAGGATGAGCTGGTGGCGTTTTTGCAGAAGTCGTTTGACTACTGCCAACAGTCGCTGGGCTCGCTCACCGATGCCGACCTGGGCAAGGACGTGCAGTCGTTTGGCGGTCGCAAAGTGAGTCAGGCGCAGTTGATCCTCTCGTTGAGCGACGACTGGGCGGATCACTATAGCCAGCAGGCCGCCTATCTGCGGTTGAACAAGCTGCTTCCGCCCACGGCTCGTCCCCGCGGCCGCCGGTAGCGCCGGGTACGTTTAGCGTTCGGGGCGGAGAGCGCGGCCCATGAGTTCGGCGACGGCCTGACGGGGCGCGAGGTGCTCGAACAGGACGCGGTGCATCTGGCGGAGGATGGGCATCTCGACGCCCCAACGGGCGGCGAGCTGGACGGCGGCGGCGGCGGTGCGCACGCCTTCGGCCACCATGGGGGTGGAAGCCTGCGCCTGGGCCAGGGTTTGGCCGGAACCAAGAGCGATGCCCAGGGCGCGGTTGCGGCTGAGCTCGCCGGTGCAGGTGAGCACCAGATCACCGAGGCCGGCGAGGCCGGCCAGGGTTTCCGCCGCGCCGCCCATGGCGATGGCCAGGCGGCTCATCTCGGCCAAGCCGCGGGCGATGAGAGCGGCGCGGGTATTGGAACCCATGCCCAGGCCCTGACAGATGCCGGCGGCGATGGCGATGACGTTCTTGAGGGAAGCGGCCAGCTCCGCTCCCACCACGTCGTTTGAAGTATAGAGACGCAGAGTAGGGGACGACAGGCGCTGTTGCAGAGAAACGGCGAGAGCCGGCGATTGAGCCGCGACCACGACCGCGGTGGGATCGCCGGCCGCCACTTCGCGCGCGAAGGTGGGGCCGGTGAGGGTGGCGAGGCGGGAAGTCCAGTCCTGCCCCAGCACCTCCAGGGTGACCTCAGTGACACGCAGACTGGTGTGCTCCTCGAGGCCCTTGGTCGCCAGCACCATCTCACTGGCGGGCGGCAGTTGGGGGCGCAAATCGGAGAGCACGCGGCGCAGGGCGTGGGAAGGGACGGCGATGACCAGCAGCGGCGCGCCCGCCACGGCGCCCAGGTCAGGGGTGGGGACAATGTTTTCCGGCAGGGCGAAGCCGCGGAGAAAGACGTTGTTTTCGCGTTCGGCGGCGATTCTCGCGCCCAAGTCCCGCTCGTAGACCCACAGGCCCACCTGGTAGCCCTGACGGCTGAACTCCAGAGCCAGCGCCGTGCCCCAACTGCCCGCGCCCACCACCGCCAGTTGCTTGTTACCCGCCGGCAGGCTCACGCCGGGCGCTCCAGGCGGCGGCCGAACTTATGCTCGGTGCCGTGCCGCAATCGTTCCATGTTGGCGCGGTGACGCCAGAGGATCAGGGCCGCCGCCAGGCTGGCGGCAGCAATTTCGGCCGGGGCCACGGGGCGTGGACTGAGCGGGGCCAGGAGCAGCGGCAGGGCGAGGGTGGCGCAGATCGAAGCCAGCGAGACGTAACGCCAGATGCCCAGCACGATGAGGAAAACGCCGATGGCGCCGGCCAGGGGCAGGGGCGCCCAGGCCAGGAATGCGCCCAGGGCGGTGGCGACGCCTTTGCCGCCATGGAAGCGCAGCCAGGGGGTGTACATGTGGCCCGCAATGACGGCCAACAAAATGAGGGAGAGCAGGGTGGTATTACCGGGGGCGACGCGCAGCCCCAGCCACAGGGCCAACCATCCCTTGGCGGCATCCAGCAGCAGGGTGAGGAGGCCGAGTGTCTTGCCCGCCGAGCGAAGCACGTTGGTGGCGCCGATATTGCCGCTGCCCGAGCGGCGTAAATCGCCGCCAGTTCTCAAGCGGTAGAGGAGAAAGCCAAAGGGGATGCTCCCCAGCAGGAAGGCAACGATGACCAGCGTCCACCTCATTCCGTTGCCATTGTAGCGTGCACGGTTGCAGCCTGCGTGGCCGGGCCCCAACGAGCGATTTTTTGTAACATTTTCCGGGGGTTTTGACTGATTCCATTGGGGGTTAGCCTGTTACACGTAACCGGCTCCCTTGTATTGGGTCGAACCGTGCCCGGAGGACGCAAGTAGTTGGATGCAGATGGCAGTGACAAACTTGTGACAAACATTTGTCCCTGACATGGCGGCCGAATGGTCAGGGTCCGGCTTGGGCGGAGAGACCGGGGTGGCGGCTGCGGTTGCGATGGGCGCGCATCTGGGCCGACCAGGCGAGGAAGCGGAGGAGGTCCCGGCGTTCGCGCCAGCAGAAGCGCACAAAGACGGTCAGGGTGACGTCTTCGGCGGGGATGCCGCTGTAGGTTTCGATGCGCCAGCGGAGCAGGGGGCTGCGCCAGGGGCGGAAGCGGTGGCCGCGGGTGGCGGTCCAGGCGAAGCGCAGGGGTTGCAGGAGGGCGGGCATCAGTTCTGCCCCGGCGGGGTGAGGTTGTAGTAGAAGGAAAACTGCAGGGTAATGAAGGGGCCGTGAAAGGCGGAGGGGAGGGGAGGGAAGGGATTGGAGGCGCTGATGGAGGCCTGGGCAGCTTGATCGAGGGCGGCTTGACCGGAGAGCGAGACGGGGTGAATGCCGGGCTGCTGCGGGATGCTGCCGTTGGTGGCGATGTCGAAGATCACCACCACGCGGCCTTGAGCGCCGAGATACACCGCCTCGGGCATGACCGCGTACCAGTTGCGGCGAACAATCTCGATCACCCGCTGCATATACGAAGAGAAGTCCACGCCCTGGGTGTCGGTGAGGATCTCCACCCCGGCGCCTGTCTCTCCGGGCGCGGAGCTGCCGCTGCCGGAGGGAGGGCGGGGGAGTGGGGTGACCGAGGTCATGCTGCGCTGTCCGCGCGCTCCGTCACGCGCGGCGCCCTCGATGGCGCGTTGCAGCGCCGTCGCCGGGCTGATGTTCAGCTTCAACTGCGGGTTGGGGAGGGGCTTGGGAACGTCCTCGAGTTTCAGCCCGGGCGGCTCGGATTTGGGCTGCTCCTTCGGCTGGGCGGCGGGCGGAGCGGCGGCGGGCTGGGGCGGAGGGGCGGCCACCGGCGGCTGGTTGGTGACCGGCCCCGGCGGCGGGGCGGCGGGAATGGGCCGGGGCGCCGGGCGGGGGGCGGGCGTGCTCAACGAATCGCGGATCTTGTCCTGGCGGTCGAAGTGGCGGTTCTGGTCGCTCAACGCCTTGGGCTTGACCGGTGGTTTGGGTTTGACCAGATCTTTGGGCAGCTCCAAAAAAGTGAGTTGGTTTTGTTGCAGATCCTGCTGCGGGGTGGGTAGGCGCACCACCACCGGTCCGAAGAGTTTGGGCGAGAGCAGCAGCAGGATGATCACCGCCAGGTGGGCGATCACCGACCAGAAGGCGGCCGCCTGGCGGCGCCGACGGCGGCGTTCCTCGTTGAGTTCGAGGAGCAGCGATTCGACGTGGAATTCGCCGCCCCGGAGCAGCGGGGGCGGGGGAGGGAGTTGGTCTTCGTCTTCCTGGTCCGCCAGTAGTCGAATCAGGGGCATTGCTGTGTGACCTTATCTTAACCCGCCACGGCGGTGGCGACCGTTGCACAATATGTCCAGATCATGTCGGCATTTTCCGACAACTTGAAGCAGCGCGCCGACCTTGCGCAACTGATCGGCGAGGTGGTGGCGCTGCGGCCGGGCGGCAACGGGTTCATCGGCCTGTGTCCGTTCCACAGCGAAAAGTCGCCCTCGTTCCATGTGCACACGGCCAAGCGGTTTTATTACTGTTTCGGCTGTCATGCGCACGGGGACGTGTACCGCTTCTTCATGGAACTGCGCAAGGTCAGTTTCCCGGAAGCGGTGGAGATGGTGGCCGAGCGTCTGGGGGTGGAGGTGCCGCGGGCGGCGGACGCGGCGGCGAACGATCCCCTGCGGCGGGAGCTGCTGCGCATCCATGCGGCGGCGCGTGATTATTTCACCGATGCGCTGAGCGGCCGGGTGGGGGCAGCCGCGCGGGCGTATCTGGAATCGCGGGAGCTGCCGCCGGCGGCGGTGTCGCCGTTTCATGTGGGATATGCCCCGGAGTCGGGACGCGGACTGGCGCAGTTTCTCGAGGCGCAGAAATTTGCGCCGGCGCTGGCGCTGCGGGCGGGGCTGTGCCAGATGAGACGGGAGAGCGCCGGGCGACAGGCGGCCGAGCCGGATCCCGGCAGCTTGCACTGGAGCGACCTGTATGACCGCTTCCGGCACCGGCTGATCTTCCCCATCCATGATGAGCGCGGACAGACGATCGCCTTCGGGGGGAGATCCCTGGCGAACGATGACAAGTCGCCCAAGTACCTGAACTCACCCGAACACCCGCTGTACACCAAGGGCAAAGTTCTTTACAACCTGGACCGGGCGCGGGAGGCCGTGCGCAATCTGGACCACAGCATTCTGGTGGAGGGGTACTTTGACTGCCTGCGGGTGTTTCTCGCCGGATTCCAGAACGTGGTGGCCAGTTGCGGAACGGCGCTCACCTCGGCGCAGATCGTTCCCCTGGGGCGGTTGAGCAAAAACGCGGTGGTGAACTTTGATCCCGACACGGCGGGGGCGGCGGCGGCGGAGCGGTCCATCGGGCTGCTGCTCGAAGAGGGGTTCAAGATGCGGGTGGTGGTGCTCGAGGGCGGGCTGGACCCGGATTTGTTCATCCGGCGGCAAGGGGCGGCGGCGTACGGGGCGGCGTTGCGCTCCAGCCGGTCATTTTTCGACTACCTGGCGGAGCGGGCGCGGGGGCAGTTTGATCTGCGCCGCGGCGAAGGCAAGCTGCAGGCGGTCAATCATTTGCTGCCCTTCATCAGCCATATTCATGAGCCCATCCTGCGGCAGAGCGCGGCGGAGAATCTGGCGGCGCAGCTGGGCATTGACCAGCCGCTGCTGACCCGGCAACTGCTGGCGGCCGCGCGGCAGCGGCAAAGCCGGTTGAGCGGGGAGGCGGTGAAGCCTCCGGAGACGTTGTATGCCGAGCGGGTTCTCTTGCGGGCCTGGATGGAGTGGGAGCCGCGACGGGCGGAGATCGCCGCGCAAGTGGCGGAGGAGGGTTTGCTGCAGGGGCTGGCGAGCGAGGCGATGTTTGCGGCGCTGGCGAGCGCTCCGGCGGGGAGCGACTGGCAGCAACTGACCGAGCGGTTGGGGGAGGCGGAGAGACCGTGGCTGGCCCAAATTGTGCTGAGTGCGGATGCCCGCGGGGTGCACGATCCGCCGCTCAGTGAGGGGGATTGGGCAGCGGCACTGGCCAGCCTGCGCGCGCGGCGGCAGGCGGCGCAACGCCGGGGGTTGCAGGAACGCATCCGGGAAGCCGCGGCCAATGGCGACCGGCAGAGTTTGGCAACACTCTTGCGGGAGAAAACGGCGGCGGACCTCGAGGCGCGAAAGTAGGCCAGATCCGAAACCTTCGGCCGCTTGCACTCATCTACAGAAGTGGGTGCGGGGTAACCATGTTTGTTGCCCATTCAGGCGCACATCCAAGTAAAATATAGGTTTGCGGCTCAAGCGCAGGCGCGGCGGCGTTACCCCGGAATGAGGAGCAATTTTGGCCATCGACGACAAATTTGAAGAGATCAGCAAGCTGGTGCATACCGGCAAGAAGCGCGCCTTCCGTTCCGAGGACGACAGCGGCGAGCTGAACGGCGAAGTGCAGTCGAGCGACGACCTTGATGACCTGATGTCGCGCTTCGGCCGGCGGCCGGGAGTGGAAGCGATTGAAGAGGTGCACGAGGAAGGCGCGGAGCGGCCCACGCTCGACGACGATGAGGCCGACCTCGACCTCACCCCCGGGGCGCTGGAGAAGACCAACGATCCGGTGCGCATGTACCTGCGCGAGATGGGCACGGTGCCGTTGCTCACCCGCGAAGGCGAGGTGGAGATCGCCAAGCGTATTGAGCGGGGACAGTTGCGGGTGCTGAAGGCGCTGTCGCGTTCGCCGATCGTGATCAAGGAACTGCTGGCCGAGGGGGAGGAACTGCGCGAGGGAGCGCGCGGGGTGAAGGAGTTCGTCCCGGTGGATGTGGAAGAGGATGAGATCTCCGAGGAAGTGCTGAAGAAGCGCACGGCGGAGGTGCTGGGGCAGATGGAGCAGATGGCGGCGCTGTTCCGCCGTTCGCAGCAGTTTCACGAGAAGTACGCGCACCTGCCGCGCAAGGGGCCGGAGCATCGGCGCGGGCATTACCAGCTTTCGCGGGCGCAGGTGGATTTGTCGCGGCTGATTCGCGGCATGGGCTTCACGCCGGTGGCGCGGAAGCGGATGGCGGAGCGGCTGTTCGGCATCGTGGATCAGATCCGCCCGCTGGAGATGCGCTACGCCAAGCTGGAGAACAAGCTGGCCTCGACCCGGGGCGCGGACGCCATCAAGGAGTTGAAGCGGGAACAGCGCCAACTGCGGGAGCAGATTCAGGGGCTGGAGCATGAAGCCGGCGCGCCGGCAGCGGAGCTGAAGGCCACCCGGGCCACCATCGTGGTGGGTGACCATGAGGCGGAACAGGCCAAGCGCGAGCTGATCGAGGCCAACCTGCGGCTGGTGGTATCCATTGCCAAGAAGTACACCAACCGCGGCTTGCAGTTTCTGGATTTGATTCAGGAAGGCAATATCGGCCTGATGAAGGCGGTGGACAAGTTTGAGTACCGGCGTGGGTACAAATTCTCCACCTATGCCACCTGGTGGATTCGCCAGGCGATCACCCGCGCCATCGCCGATCAGGCGCGCACCATCCGCATTCCGGTGCACATGATCGAGACCATCAACAAGCTGATCCGCACCTCGCGGCAACTGGTGCAGGAGCTGGGACGCGAACCCACCAGCGAAGAGATCGCCAAGCGGATGGAAATTCCGGTGGCCAAGGTGCGCAAGGTGCTGAAGATCGCCCAGGAGCCGATCTCGCTGGAGACGCCGATCGGGGAAGAGGAAGACTCGCATCTGGGAGATTTCATCGAGGACCGGGGCGTGATCTCGCCCGCCGATGCGGTGATCAACGTCAACCTGAAGGAGCAAACCTCGCAGGTGCTCAAGACGCTGACCCCGCGCGAGGAGAAGGTCATCAAGATGCGCTTCGGGCTTGATGACGGCAGCGAGCACACGCTGGAGGAGGTGGGGCAGTCGTTCGCCGTCACCCGCGAGCGTATCCGCCAGATCGAAGCCAAGGCGTTGCGCAAGCTGCGCCATCCTTCGCGCAGCCGCAAGCTGCGGGCGTTTGTGGAGAGCCTGGTCGAATAGGCTACGACGCGGGCAGGCAGGCCAGCATGGACGAACTGCATTCGCCGGTGCCTCCCCCCACCTCGCCAACGGAACGCCCCGGTCTGGGGTGGGCCGCCTTGCTGCTGGTATTAGCGCTGGGGTTGGGCGGCGGCTGGATGCTGGCCGGTTGGGGCGCTCCGGTGCACCGGCCCACGCCGGCTCTTTCGCAGTCGCTGGCGCTGGCGGCAGCGCGGGTTGAGCCGGCGGTGGTCACCATCGCGGTGCAGAGCCGGCGGGTGGTGCGCGGCCGGTTTCGGCTGCCGGCGAACCGCAAGGCACCGGATCTGCCCCGCCTGGATCACAGCCAGGGTTCAGGACTGATCATTGACCCGAGTGGTTATGTGCTCACCAACCGGCATGTGGTGCGACGCGCGGTGCGCATTCAGGTGGCGGTGGCGGGCGACAGCCAGCCGTACTTTGCGCGCCTGATCGGTGAAGATCCGGACACCGATCTGGCGCTGCTGAAGATTGATCCCCACCACCCGCTGCCCACTGCCCGCTTTGGTGACTCTTCCCATCTGGCGGTCGGGGACTGGGTGATGGCCATCGGCAGCCCCTTTGGGCTGGATGGCACCGCCACCGCGGGGATCGTCAGCGCCCTCCACCGTTCGGTGGATCCATCCAAGCAGTTCCAGACCTTTATTCAGACCGATGCTCCCATCAACCCTGGCAACAGCGGCGGCCCGCTGGTTGATCTCAACGGCGAGGTGGTGGGCATCAACACAGCAATCTATACCGAATCGGACGGCTATCAGGGCATTGGCTTTGCCCTGCCGAGCGATTTGGTGATGCACGTCTTCCCGGAACTGCGGCGGCATGGGAAGGTGGTGCGGGGGTCCATTGGGGTGTACTTCGAGAGCCAACTGGATCCAGCGGTGCGGCGCGTCTATCGGCTACCCAGCGGGGTTCCGCTCACCCAGGTGGCTCCCAAAGGCCCCGCCGCACTGGCGGGCTTGCGAGCCGGCGACGTAATCACCAGCCTGAATCAGCACCCGGTGGCGGATGGTTCGGCGCTCATGCAGACCATCGAGTTCCTGCCCATCGGGACGACGTTGCAGGTAGGGTACGAGCGCGATGGCAAGACCGCCAACGTGGCGATGAAAGTGGCCGATCGGGACCACCTGTATCCGCCAGCGGCCGCCGACCGGATGGGGGCGATGCCGGTGGCCACGACGCCGGATCCAGGGCTGGGTATGGTGTTGGCGGATTCCAGGCACTCGTCGGTCGAGATTCTGGCGGTGAAACCAGATTCGTTTGCGGATCAGATCGGAGTCGAGGCCGGTGATACACTGCTGCAGTTCAACCGTCAGCCGGTACACGACCGGCGTGAACTCAGCCAATTGACCAAGGCGCTTAAGCCGGGGGCGGATGTGGCCTTGCTGGTATCGCGGACCGACGATCAGGGGGCCACCAGCCGCTGGCTGCTGGGCGGCACTCTGCCGCCGCCGCTGGACGGTCCGGAAGACGGGATACGGAAGCCATGAGTGTTCTGATCGCAGCCCTGCTGTGGGTAGCACCCCTGCAAAAGGCCCACCACAAAAGGCCGAAGAAGACGACCCATCACGCGGCACGCAAGCCGGAGGGCATCAGTCCGCAACGCGCGGCAGAGATTCAGCAGGCGCTGATCGGGGCGGGGTATTTGAAGACGGCGAGTGGCCATTGGGACGCCAGTAGCGAAGCCGCGATGAAGAAGTACCAAGCGGATCACCACTGGCAAACGCGATTCGCTCCCGATGCCCGGGCGTTGCTTGCCTTGGGGTTGGTACACCCCTCGACCAGTACCAGCGTGGCTGCCAACGGTAGCGGGAACTCACAACGTTAGCGGTACGGCGAGCATCTCATTCCGTGGCCCCCCTCCGGTACCATCGTGTGGAGTTGGCCGCCGGCGAAGTTGGATGCTTCACCGGCAGAGCCCCGAAGCGGTGGTGCGCCGCGCCTTTAGGCGGCGGCGCGGAGGGGGGCAGGGTCAGGCGGCCGGTTCTTGCAGAGTTTCCTCACCCGCCGAGCGGACCCCGATGCCCTGCTGGTAAACCAGCGCACCGCCGAGTTGAGCGGCAGTGATGGCCAGGGCGTAGCCTACGGCCGCCGACCGCCTGCCCCGTCCGGGCTGCTGCCGGCGCACAAGTGACAAGGTGAACGCAGCCAGTCCCAAGGTGTTGATGAGCCCGTGCACCAGGCCGATGCGACGGGCATCACGGTTTTCGATGGCATGCCAATCGGCCAGGCCGGTGACGGCGGCCAGCACCGCGCCGCCCACGCCAATACCGATGGCGCCGCGTGCGGCGCTGCTCCACGGCTGACGGCCGCGGCGACCCGACATGGCGTCGAAGATCATGGCGGAGGTCCAGGCGCCGAGTGGCACATCGGTGAGCATGGCGTGCAGAGGGTGGCCGAGAGGCTCACCGCGCAGCCAGGCGCGGAGGGTACTCTCGCGGGGGCCGGCCTTCTCGAAGGCGGTATCGAGGCCGCGGTGAAGAGCATCAGCCAGCGGGTCCACCCAGGCCTGCTGAGCAGCAGTGTGAGCAAGGGTACGGGGCATAGCGGGTGCGATAGCCGCAGGCACGTTGGAGTTGGCTCACGGCTCGGCAATTTGCCGCGTCTTGTAAACTGATAGACGCATGCCTGAACCCATCACGCTGAAGAACTGGATTGGCGGCCGCTGGAGCGAGTCGAGCTCGGGGGCGACGCTGGAGCGCCACAATCCGGCCGATACTCGCGAGTTGGTGGCGCGTGTGCCTGCCTCCAACGCCGCCGATGCGGAGGCCGCCCTGGCGGCGGCCGCGGCCGCCTATCCGGGGTGGAAGGCCACGCCCGCGCCACGCCGGGCCGAGATTCTGTTCCGCGCCGCGCAACTGCTGGTGGAGCGCAAGGAGGCCTATGCCGCCACCATGACGCGGGAGATGGGCAAGGTGCTGGAAGAAACCCGCGGCGATGTGCAGGAAGCGGTGGACATGCTCTACTTCATGGCGGGCGAGGGGAGGCGGCTGTACGGACAGACGACACCTTCGGAGCTGGCCAATAAAGTGTGCATGACGACACGTGCGCCGCTGGGGGTGGCGGCGCTGATCACGCCGTGGAACTTCCCCATGGCGATCCCCAGTTGGAAGCTGGCGCCGTGTTTGTTGTGCGGCAACACGGCGGTGCTCAAGCCGGCCGAGGATACGCCGCTGTCGGCCATGAATTTCGTCCAGACACTCACCGACGCCGGGCTGCCGCCGGGGGTGGTCAATGTGGTATTCGGGCGGGGGGCGGAGGCGGGCGCGCCGCTGGTGACCGACGCCCGCAGCCGCATCGTCAGCTTCACCGGCTCGACCGCGGTGGGCAGGGAAGTGGGACAAAAAGCGGCGGCGGGGTTCAAGCACTGCAATCTGGAGATGGGGGGCAAGAACGCCATCATCGTGCTCGACGATGCCGACCTGGAGTTGGCGGTGGACGGCTGCCTGTGGGGGGCGTTCGGGACCAGCGGGCAACGCTGCACCGCCACCAGCCGCATTATCCTGCAGCGGGGCATCCATGACCGTTTCCTGGCGGCGCTGGAGAAGCGGGCGCGGGGGTTGAAGCTTGGCAACGGGCTGGCCGCCGGGGTGCAGGTGGGCCCGGTGGTCAACGCCAAGCAGATGCAGCGGATTCTGGACTATATCGCAGTGGGCCAGGGGGAAGGGGCCCGGCTGGTGCTGGGGGGCGAGCGGGTGACGAGCGGCGACTGCGCCCACGGATACTTCGTCGCGCCCACCATCTTCGCCGGGGTGAAACCGAAGATGCGCATCGCCCAGGAAGAGATCTTTGGCCCGGTGGTTTCGCTGCTGAGCTGCGAGGGCCTGGAAGACGCCATCGCCATCGCCAATGATGTTCCCTACGGGCTTTCCTCGTCGTTGTACACGGCCAATGTGAACGCCGCGTTTCGCGCCCTGCGCGATCTCGATACCGGCATTGTCTACGTCAATGCGCCCACCATCGGCGCCGAGGTCCATCTGCCCTTCGGCGGAGTACGCAACACCGGCAACGGCCACCGCGAGAGCGGGCTGGCGACGCTCGAGGTGTACAGCGAGTGGAAGACGATGTACGTGGACTTCAGCGGCCGCCTGCAGCGGGCGCAGATTGATACAGGGGAATAGACGACCATGATTATCGGCGTGCCGCGCGAACTGAAAGATCATGAAACCCGGGTGGGGCTGGTTCCCGGAGGGGTGCATGAGCTCACCGGCCTGGGGCATCAGGTGCTGGTCGAGGCCGGCGCCGGGCAGGCGTCGTTCTTTGACGATGAAGAGTACAAGCGGGCGGGCGCGGAGATGGTCTCCTCACCCAAGGATTTGTGGTCGCGGGCGGAGATGGTGTGCAAGGTCAAGGAACCGATCGAGCCGGAGTACAAATTCTTTCGCCCGGGGCTGGTGCTGTTCACCTATCTGCATCTGGCGCCGCTGCCGGAGCTGACCGAACATTTGCTGCAAAAGGAAGTGACCGCCATCGCCTACGAGACGGTGAGCGATGGACCGGGGCGGCTGCCGCTGCTGGAGCCGATGAGCGAGGTGGCCGGACGGCTGGCGGTGCAGGTGGGAGCGCAGTTTCTGGAGCGCCGGTACGGCGGGCGCGGCATGTTGCTGGGCGGGGTTCCGGGGGTGCGGCCGGCCCGTGTGCTGGTGCTCGGCGGCGGAATCGTGGGGACCAACTCGGTCAAGATGGCGGTCGGGCTGGGGGCGGTGGTGACGGTGGCCGACCGCAGCGCGCTGCGGCTGCGGCAGCTCGACGACCAGTTCGGCGGACGGGTGATCACCATGTATGCCAACCCCGCCAACATTGCCGACGCGGCGCGGGAGGCGGATTTGCTGATCGGCGCGGTGCTCATCCCCGGCGCCAGCGCGCCCAAGCTGGTGACGCGGGACATGGTTTCGCATATGAAGCGCGGGGCGGTCATCGTGGACGTTTCCATTGATCAGGGGGGCTGCATTGAGACGGCCCATCCGACCACCCACACGCATCCGTCCTACATTGAGATGGATGTGGTCCACTACTGCGTGACCAACATGCCGGCCGCCGTGCCGCGGACCTCCACGCTGGCCCTCACCAACGCCACCTTCGGATATGTGCGCAAGCTGGCGGACCATGGCTTTATCGAAGCGGTGAAGTCGGACGAGGGTCTGCGCGCGGGGGTCAACACCTATCGCGGCGCGCTGACCTACGCCGCCGTGGCCGAGGCCCAGAGCCGCCCCTATAAGCCTTGGGGCGAGTTGATATAATTGAAGCGTGCGTGATCCATCCCACGAAGCTGTGACGGCCCTGCCGGAGGGACGGGAAGCGGCGGTATTGCAGGCGCTGGTGGAGACCTATCTGGCCACCGGTGCGCCGGTAGGCTCGCGCGTATTGTCGGAGACGCAGTTGACGGGTATTTGCTCGGCCACCGTGCGCGGTGTATTCGGGGACCTGGATCGGGCCGGGTTCCTGACCCAGCCCCATACCTCGGCGGGCCGTGTGCCCACCACCAAGGCGATTCGGTGGTGGCTGCAGCAGTTGGCGTCGCCGCTGCCCGCCGCGGACCAGCAGGCGGCACAGAAACTGGAGCACTCGCTGCGGGCGGCGGGCGATGAGACCACGCTGTGGTTGCGCGCCTCGGAATTCCTGTCGGAGTATTCGCGGCAGGTGGGGATGGTGGCGCTGGCGCCGTGGCGCGATGCCGGACTCAAGTATTTGCGCTTTTTCCGTCTGACGGATCGCCGGGTGCTGGCCATTCTGGTGGCCACCGACGGCCAGGTGCGGGAGCGTGTGGGGCGCGTGCCGGAATCCTATACGCAGGCGGAGTTGGACGAAGCCTCACGATTCTTCAATCAGACGTTCACTGGCGCCACGCTGACCCGCATTCAAAAGGAACTCTGGCATCGGCTGGAGGAGGAGCGCGCCGCCTACGATGCGCTGCTCAAGCGGGCGGTGGTGCTTTCGCACTGCGGGGTGCTGGAGATGCAGGACGGCGGCGAGGTTTACTTTCAGGGCGCCAGCCATCTGGCGGGCATGCTCGACCCCACCCGGCTGGCGGAGATGCTGGAACAACTGCAGCAGAAGGAACGCTGGCTGCAACTGCTCACCGGCATCGATCCCGACGGGGCGGGGGAGTGGGTGGAATGGTCGCAGGCGAAGGAATCCACCGAGCCCCGGCGCTGGGTGCGGGTGCGGGTGGGCCTGGACGAGGGGATGCCGGAGCTGTCGCTGATCAGCGCCAACTATGGCGCGGGGGCGATTGGCATTTTGGGATCCACGCGCATGGAATATCAGCGGGCGCTGGGCGCGGTGGCGCTGGTGCGCGAGGTATGCCGGCGGGTGCTGGGAGAAATGGCCACGTAACATGTCCGAATCTGATTTCAATCCGAACGACACGCTGATCGGCCCCGAGCGCGAGCTGCCGGCCAATGAGCCGGCGGGGGAGCTGGAGGCGGAGGTGCAGCGCCTGACCGCCGAGCGGGACGGCCTGCAGGACAAACTGCTGCGGGCGCTGGCGGACGCCGACAACGCGCGCAAGCGGTTTGCCCGCGACCTGCAGGAGGCGCACTCGCGGGCGATCATGGAGGCGGTGCGGCCGTTTCTCCCGGTGCTCGACAGCTTCGAGCTGGCGGCGGCGCACGCCTCGGCCGGCGCCAACACCGAGATGCGCAACGGTCTGCAGGCGCTGCAGCGCCAACTGATGGACGCGGTGCGCAAGGCGGGGCTGGAGCCGGTGGAAGCCACCGGCCAAAGTTTCGATCCGCACCTGCACGAGGCGCTGGAGATGGTGGACACCGACGCCGTGCCCGAGGGGCAGGTGGTGGAACAACTGCAGCGCGGTTACAAGCTGCGCGACCGCCTGGTGCGCCCGGCGATGGTGCGCGTGGCGCGCCGCGCCCCCTGACCCCGGCATGAGCGAAAAAAGAGACTATTACGAGGTCCTCGGCCTGACCCGCGAGGCCGGGGAGGCGGAGATCAAGAGCGCCTATCGGCGGCTGGCGATGAAGTACCATCCCGACCGCAACCAGGGCGACGACGCCGCCGAAGAGGCGTTCAAGCAGGCGTCGGAGGCCTACAGCGTGCTCTCGGACAGCCAGAAGCGGTCGCAGTACGACCGGTTCGGCCACGCCGGAGTGGGGAACAATGGCGGCGGCTTCGACCCCAGCGCCTTTACCGACTTTGCCGACATCTTCGGGGATTTCTTCGGTTTCGGCGACCTGTTCGGCGGGAGCCGCCGGCCGCGCAAAGGCGCTCAGCGGGGCGGCGACCTGCGCTACGACCTGGAAATTTCCTTCGAGCAGTCCATGGAGGGCGCCGAAGTCGAGATCAAGTTTCCGCGGCTGACGGTGTGTGAGTCCTGCCAGGGGAAGCGGACCCGGGGCGGGGCGCCGCCCTCGGCGTGCACCACCTGCGGCGGCCGGGGCCAGGTGCGCTTCCAGCAGGGGTTTTTCAGCGTGGCGCGCACCTGTTCGGCCTGCGGGGGAGCGGGAGTGGTGATCCACGATCCCTGTCCGCTGTGCCGCGGGCAGGGGCGGCTGCAGCGGGAGATCCGGCGCACGGTGGCGGTGCCGGCGGGGATTGAGGAAGGCATGCAGCTGCGGCTCAGCGGCGAAGGCGAAGCGGGGGTGGGCGGCGGTCCGGCCGGGGACCTGTATGTGCTGATTCACGTGCGGGCGCACCCGTTTTTCCATCGCAAGGGGACGGAGTTGATCTGTTCGATCCCGATTTCGTTTCCGCAGGCGGCGCTGGGGTGCAGCGTGCGGGTGCCCACGCCGTGGGGGGAGGAGTCGGTGAACGTGGCGGCGGGCACGGCGAGCGGAGCGGAATTGACGCCGCTCAAGGGGAAGGGCGCGCCGCGGGTGAACGGACGCGGGCGGGGCGACCTGCACGTGTTTGTGCAAATTGAGGTGCCGAAGAAGCTGACCCGGGAGCAGAAGCAGCTGCTGCAGGAACTCGATCGGCTGATGCCCAACCAGAACCTGCCGCACGACGCCGGCTTGTTCGAAAAAGTCCGCGATCTGTTCGGCTAGCCCATGTCGCGCCGCCGCTTTTTTGCCGATGCGCTGGCGCAGGGCGCGGCGCGGCTGGAGGGCGCCCACGCCCATCATCTGGCGCAAGTGCTGCGCGCCCAGCCGGGGCAGGAGTACGAGCTGGCGTTTGCCGGACGCATCTATCTGGGCCGCATCACCGGGGTGCGGGCGCAGCGGGTGGAGTTTGAGGTGGTCGAAGAGCTGCCCCAGCCCGTGGCCGAGCGGCCGGTCGAGTTGGGGATGGCGCTGTTCAAGTTTGACCGCTGGGAATGGATGGTCGAGAAGGCCACCGAGCTGGGGCTGACGCATCTCACGCCCTTGAGCTGCCGGCGTACCGATCCCAAACTGGCCGCCGCGGCAGCGGGCCGCCGGACGCGCTGGCTGCAGATTGCGCGGGGGGCGGCGGAGCAGTCGCGGCGCGCGTCGTGGCCGGAAATCATGCCGCCGCAGGCGCTGAGCGCCTGGCTGGCAAAGCCGCACGC
>Ga0134128_10003865_pt1 | contig 18358 bp, 13 predicted proteins | sample KB31754_FD_96462 | JGI IMG/M metagenome (GOLD analysis project Ga0134128, IMG submission 96462) | Terrestrial soil microbial communities with excess Nitrogen fertilizer from Kellogg Biological Station, Michigan, USA - KB3-175-4 | ecosystem: Environmental > Terrestrial > Soil > Unclassified ... | reverse complement strand
ATCGCAGGTGGACATTCAGTCGCCGGTGAATCCGCAGGACCGCGCGATGCTGGTGCACCGGGTGCTCTCCAAGTCGATTGACGGATTTCTCTGGATTGATGCGCCCGCCGGGCAGACGCCGAAGGCCACCTACGAGTCGCAGTCGTCCGGCGACTTTATCACCGATGCCAGGCTGAGCGCCGCGTTGAATCACGCGGTGGTGCGACGGCGGCTGGCCGCTACCGGCATTCGCGTCGCCGATGTGGATGCCCTGCTGAAGAACGTAGATATTGACACTTTGCAGGTGAACAAGAAGGGCGCGGAAGTGAAGAGCAACGCCATGAGCTCGTTCTGGAAGGGGTACGCCATGGCCTTCCTGCTCTCCATGACGACCATGATCTACGGCATGAACGTTGCGCGCTCCATCATCCAGGAAAAGACTTCGCGCATCTTCGAAGTCATGCTGGCTACGGCCAAGCCCAGCGACCTGTTGGCGGGCAAGCTCATCGGCGTGGGCGCCGTGGGTCTCACGCAGATCGCCATCTGGGTGGCGGCAGTCGGTGCCATAGGCACATCCATCGCCGCACCACTCCTCAGCGGCCAATTGAACCTGCACTTCGGCTGGGTGGAGGGCATCTTGTTCCCCGCCTACTTTGTGCTCGGATACCTTTTGTACGCCTCCTTGTTCGCCGGGCTGGCCGCATCGTGCGAGACCGAGCAGGAATTGCAGATGTACACGCCCCTCGCCGCATTGCCAATCTGGCTGAGCTTCGCGCTCATCGTGCTGGTGGTAAACAACCCCGACTCGGCGCTTTCCATCGCGGCTTCGTTGTTTCCTGCCACCGCACCCATCATCATGATGCTCCGGGTCGGATCCCAGATGCCACCCTGGTGGCAGTTCGCGGCTTCGATGGCCATCATGGTCCTCAGCATCTGGGGAGTGCTCTGGGTGTCCTCAAGGCTTTATCGCGTCGGCATACTCATGTACGGCAAGCGGGCAACGCTTCCGGAGCTGGTGCGCTGGCTGCGCTACAGCTAGTACTCCGCGCCCCAGTAGAATCAGAGAGTGCCCGAAGAGGAGAGCCCCGGTTTCACGCTGTCGCAGCGCATGGTGCTGGCCGTAGTGCCGCGTATGGTCTGGGCGCTGCTGTGGATCGTGGGCTTTACTTGGCGTTATGAGGTGATCGCGGAGGAAGGCGTAACGCCGGTCCGTTTCGGGCAGCAAGCCGGCGGCGAAATTTATTGCTTCTGGCACCAGTGCGTGCTCCCCTGTACGCTTTATTTCCGCCGTACCCATGCGGTGATTCTCATCAGTCGCAGCTTTGACGGTGAGTTGATCACACGCATCCTGCGCATGTTCGGGTTTGCCGCGGTGCGCGGGTCGAGTTCGCGCGCCGGACGCGAGGGGTTGCTGGGCCTGAATCGCGCGATTGAAAGCGGTCGCCCGGCAATTTTCACCGCCGATGGCCCGCGTGGTCCCATTTACCAGACCAAGATGGGTCCGGTGAAGCTGGCGCAGATGACTGGCGCTCCCATCGGTGTGTTTCACCTTCAGCCGGAGCGCGCCTGGGTTATTCACTCGTGGGACCGCTTCCTCATTCCGAAGCCGTTTACGCGGATTGCAGTCAGTTGGGCAAGAGGTTTGGCCGTGGCGGCAGAAGTTGCGGAGGGCGAGCTTGAATTAAAACGCGCCGAGCTGAACGCGTCACTGGAAACCGCTCGCATTCGCGCTCTCGCTCACTTTTCCCGGACGAAGGCATGACTCAGGAACTCCATTCCGACCGTGGCCTCCGCGTCAGCGATTTCGATTTCGATTTGCCCGAGGAACTGATTGCGCAGCAGCCCGCTCTGGAGCGCGGCGCCAGCCGCATGCTGGTATTGGATCGAGCCACCGGGGGCGTGCACGATTCGATGTTTGCGGAGTTGCCATCGCTACTGCGTCCCGGAGATTTGCTTGTCCTTAATGACAGCCGCGTGATTCCTGCGCGTCTTTACGGGCGCCGCACGCTTCGTCGCGAAAAGGAGCGGCCAACCGGCCGTATCGAAGTGATGCTAACCGAGCCGGCCGGCGAGGATCGTTGGCACGCGCTCGTGCGGCCGGGGCGCAAGGTGGCGATCGGCGAGGTGCTGGTGTTTCCCAACGCCGGGGGAGCGATCGAATTGAAGGCTGAGGTTCTCGAGCGAGGCCAGTTCGGCGACCGTCTCCTGCAATTCGAACCGGTCGACGATTTTTACGCAGCACTCGACCGCATTGGTCATATTCCGCTGCCGCCATACATTCATCGCGACGACGCCGCGGCTGACCGAGAACGTTACCAGACGGTCTACTCGCGCGAGCGTGGATCTGTCGCGGCGCCAACTGCCGGCTTGCACTTTACGCCCGGTATGCTGGAGGCGCTTTCGGCTCGCGGCGTCGAAATCGCGCGTGTCACGCTGCACGTTGGCCTCGGCACGTTTGCCCCTCTGCGCGTGGAGCGGGTCGATGAGGTACGGCTCCATCGTGAACGATACAGCATCGAAGCGGACGCTGCCGAAGCCGTCAATCGAGCGGTGCGCGAGGGCCGACGCATCGTTGCCGTGGGCACGACTGTGGTGCGCACCCTGGAGTCCGCTGCGGCCAAAGGGACCGGCCTGCCGCTTGCCCCTAAGTCAGGAGAAACCGGAATCTTCATCTCGCCCGGTTTCCAGTTTCGGCTTGTATCGGCGCTGCTTACCAACTTCCACCTGCCGCAATCGAGTCTGCTCATGCTGGTAGGCGCATTTGCCGGACGCGAAAGCGTCCTGGCTGCCTATCGCCATGCGGTTGTTGAGCGCTACCGGTTTTTCAGCTACGGTGACTGCATGTTCATCGGCTGATCCCGGTCGCCTCCACTGTTAAACTCTATCCGTGCCCGACCAAGCCAAGCCGCCGGTTTTTCTGCTCGACACCATGTCGTTCATCTTCCGCGCGTACCACGCCATGCAGCGCTCGCGCCCCATGTCCACGCGCTCCGGCTTGCCCACCGCGGCAACGTACGTCTTCGTTAATATGATTCGCAAGTTGCGCCAGGACTTCTCGCCGCAATACTTCGCCGCGGTGTTCGATGTCAGCGGCAAGGTGTTCCGCGATGATCGTGCCAAGGAAATCGGCAGCCTGCGCAAATGGAATTCAAAGACGCAGTGCTTTGAGGAAGTTGGCTACGAAGGCTACAAGGCCAAGCGCGAAGCGATGCCCGAAGATCTCGCGCGGCAGATTCCTTTCATTCGCCGCTCGCTCGACGTGTTTCGCATTCCCATCCTGGAGGCGGAGGGGTTCGAGGCCGACGACGTAATCGGCACGCTCTCCTGCCGCGCATCCGAACAGGGGCACGATGTCTTCATCGTCTCCGGCGACAAGGATATGATGCAGCTCGTCAATGAGCGGGTGAAAGTCCTCAATCCTCAGAAGGACAACCTCATTCTCGATGCGGCCAAGGTGGAGGAGGTGCTCGGTGTGCCGCCCGCGAAGGTCATCGACGTGATGGCCCTTCGCGGCGACACCATCGATAACATCCCCGGCGCTCCCGGCATTGGCGACAAGGGTAGCGTCGAACTCATCAAGGAGTTCGGCAGTGTAGAAGCGGTACTCGATCGCGCTGAAGGGGTGAAGCGCAAGACTTATCGCGAGTCGCTGCAGCAGAATCGCGCGGCCGTGCTGCTCTCGAAGGAACTGGTCACCATCGACTGTAATGTACCGCTGGAACTAAACCTCGAGGCCATGCTGACACAGGCGCCCGACTTGGAAGGCTGCCGCGAACTGTTTACCGAACTTGAGTTCACTTCGATGCTGAAAGAACTCGCGCCGTCGGAAACAGCAATCAAATTCGAGCTGATTGAAACCCCGACAGTTGAGCGGCGTGCAGCATTCTTCGCCGCTGCTCGCCGCCGCGGCTTCGCGTTCGCGCTCGATGCCGCGCCGCCCGTGCCGATTGAAGAGGACGTTGAGCCGGAAGTGCCTACCACCATGTCTCTGCTGGATGTGGCGGAGGCCGCGAATCAGGCCGTACAGTGCGGTATCGCTGCGTGTGCAGAGCCGGGCATCGCGCTTGCTCTCGCATTAGACGATGACATGCGCGCGCTGCTCGAGGACGAGAACGTCCCGAAGCAGGTGCACGACTACAAGACTGCGCTGCATGCGCTGCACAAGCAGGGAATTGAACTTGCCGGGCCGGTGGACGACGGGATGCTGCTCTCCTACGCACTCAATCCCACGCATACCACTCAGTCGCTTGCCGATGTTGCCGCGCGCCATGGGCACGCTCCGCCCGCCTCACTCATTTCGGCTGCTGCCATTGTGCAGGCGCTCGTTCCTGCTCTGCGCACGCATGTCGACGAATGCCAGGTCACCCGCGTCTACACCGAGATCGATCTGCCGCTCGCGCCGGTTCTCTATCGCATGGAAGATGCCGGTGTGCGCATTGACCGGGATGTGCTCAGCGACCTCTCCACGCGCTTCGCCTCGGAGATCAATCGCGTGGGCGAGCGCATCTACGAGCTCTCAGGCGAGCGCTTCAATATCAACTCGCCCAAGCAACTTGGCGTGGTGCTCTTCACACATATGGAGCTGCCCGCGCCAGTGAAATACGGCAAGGGCAAGACGATTTCGACGGCGCAGGACGTGCTTGAACAGCTTGCGGAGAAGCACGAGGTTCCGCGGCTCGTGCTCGAGTACCGCCATCTCTCGAAGCTCAAGTCCACTTACATCGACCAGCTTCCTCTCATGGCGGATGCCGCCTCCCGCGTGCACACCACATTCCAGGCTGCGGCCACAGCTACGGGCCGCCTTTCGTCGGTGAACCCCAATCTGCAGAACATTCCCATCCGCACTGAACTGGGTCGCGAGATCCGCGCCGCCTTCACTTCTTCCCCGGGCACGCAGTTGCTCTCCGCCGATTACTCGCAGATCGAGTTGCGGCTGCTGGCGCACTTCAGCGGCGACCCGCTACTCGTCCGCGCCTACCAGAACGATGAGGACATCCACACGCTCACCGCGAGCGAAGTTTTCGGCGTTCCCGCTGAGACCATGGACAAGGAAACTCGCGCGCGCGCCAAAGCGGTAAATTTTGGAATTGTATACGGCATTTCGCCGTTCGGCCTCGCCGCGCAGCTCGGCATTCCGCAGGCGGAAGCCCGCGCTTACATCGAACGCTACTTCGCGCGCTACCAGGGCGTGCAGGCGTTCATTGAGAAGACCCTGGCCGAAACGCGACGAACGGGCAGCGTACGCACACTGTTCGGCCGTCTGCGGCCAATTCCGGATATCGAAAGCCGGAATCCCAACTCGCGCGGATTTGCCGAGCGTACCGCGGTGAACACGCCGCTGCAGGGTACCGCGGCCGATCTCATTAAGCTGGCGATGAATGCGCTCGATCGCAAGCTTCGAGAACGGAAGCTGAAGACGCGCATGGTGCTGCAGGTCCATGACGAATTGCTCTTCGAAGTTCCCGATGACGAGAAAGATGAAATTGAATCTCTTGTTCGCGCCGAAATGGAAGGCGTGGTCAAGCTGAACGTGCCGCTGATTGCCGACCTGGGATTTGGCCCCAACTGGCGCGACCTGTAATCATCGAGGTTGGTAGTGAGCAACCAACGGGGTCTTTGATGACGAACTCATCCAGCATGTTCGCTGCCGCCGCGGGCACCTTTGTCCTGGGCGGCGATCTCACCGTGAACCGCCTTGCCTTCGGCGCCATGCGCATTTGTGGCAAAGGCATATGGGGTCCGCCGGAGGACAAATCTGCGGCGCTGGCGACGTTGCGCCGTGCGGTCGAACTGGGCGTGAACCTAATCGACACCGCCGACTCTTACGGCCCGGGCACGTCAGAGGAACTGATTGCCGAAGCGCTCCATCCCTATCCGGAAGGCCTGGTGATTGCGACGAAGGGCGGATGGGAGCGTCCCGGTCCCGGCCAGTGGACGCACAATGCCAGCCCGCAGCACCTGACCGCTGCGCTCGATGGCAGCCTGAAGCGTCTGCGCCGCGAGCGCATCGATGTTTACCAGCTCCATGTTCCCGATCCCGCAGTCTCGTTTGAGGCGTCAATGGAGTGCCTTGCAAGGCAGCGCGAGCAGGGCAAGATTCGCCATGTTGCGCTGTCGAATGTTACCCGGGAGCACATCGAGCGTGCACGGCGCATCGTGCCCATCGTCAGCGTGCAGAATCGCTACAGCTTTGCTGATCGTGAGTCCGACTACATCGTGAGCCACTGCGAGCAGCACGGTATCGGCTTCATGCCCTGGGCCCCCATCGCGCAAATGCGCTTTGCCCACGAGGCACTCGAGCGGGCCGCACGCCGCCTCGACGCAACACCCATGCAGGTGGCGCTGGCGTGGCTGCTCAAGCGCGCCGAGAACATCCTGCCGATTCCCGGCACATCGAAGGTCGCGCATCTGGAGGAAAATGTCGCTGCCGCATCCTTGCACCTGCCGGATGAGCTATATCGCGACCTCGCTGCCATCGATCCGGCCCCTGCAGTCCTGCGGGGATAGGCCTACGCGCCGAGTTCCACGCGAATCGCATCCGCTATTGCATCCGCGTGCCGCCGCATGGCAGATGCATCTTCGGCTTCGATCATCACTCGCGCCAGCGCCTCGGTGCCGGAGTAGCGAACGACGACGCGGCCGGAGTCTTTCAATTCCTCCTCCGCGGCCTTCATGTGCGACGCCACCGTGGGAATCGCCTCCAGCGGCTTTTTCTCACGCACTTTCACATTCACGATGACCTGGGGGAATACCTTCAGGTCAGCCGTCAGCTCGTCGAGACTCTTGCTTGAGCGCGCAACCAAATCCAGCACTACAAGCGCAGTGAGCAGACCATCGCCGGTCGTTGCCAGGTGAGGGAAGAGGATGTGCCCCGACTGTTCGCCGCCTAGAGCGGCCCCATGATTCTGCATCATCTCCAGGACGTAGCGGTCGCCCACCGGTGCGCGCAGCATGCGGATGCCGGAGTGCCGCAGCGCCGCTTCGAGGCCCATGTTCGACATTGTGGTCGCCACCACCACGTCGCGCGTGAGCATGCCGCGCTGGCGCAAATCGCGCGCGGCCATCAGCAGGATCGCATCGCCGTTGACGATGTTCCCACGCGGTCCAGCGAGCATGCAGCGGTCAGCGTCGCCATCGAACGTCACGCCTACATCGGCGCCGCGCTGTTGTACTTCGCCGGCCACCGTCTCGGGATGAAGCGCACCGCAGCCCGCGTTGATGTTTCGGCCATCGGGAGAGATATTCAGCAAGGTGATCTCGCCCCCCAGTCGCGCAAACAGTTCGGGGCCAATTGCAGCCGCGGCACCGTTGGCGCAATCGGCCACGACGCGAAGACCATCGAGGCGGAGGCCCGGGACGCAGCTCAGCAAGAACTCGATATATTCCTGCTGCAGCACGTGGTTGTCTTCGAGAGGCGGGACGACGGAGGGATCGGGGGCGCTGGCCACGGTGGCATGGGCCACGATCTCGTCTTCCATCGCAAGTTCCACCGCGTCGGGGAGCTTATAGCCGTTTCCGCCGAACAGCTTGATGCCGTTATCGCGCCACGGATTGTGCGAGGCTGATATAACAACGCCCGCCGCGTATCCATGCGCACGGGTCAGGAACGCGACGGCAGGGGTCGCGACTACGCCCGCGCTCTCCACACTCACGCCGGCCTGACGCAGGCCTTCAGCGAGCACGGCCGCAATCCACGGACTCGATTCGCGCGTGTCGCGGCCAACAAGCACGCGCCGTTCGACAGCCATCCGCGGTATCAAATGGCCGAGAGCCAGTCCCGTCGCAAAAATCGTCTTTGCATCCAGCGGGGCTACTCCCGCGACGCCGCGAATTCCGTCCGTTCCAAACAGGTTGCGGTGATTATTGGTCATGATTCCCGTCTTCTGCTCCCTTTCTTTTCTCGCGCCGATACCACGCGGCTGGTGAACGTGCCATCGCTTACGCGTGTGGTAAGAAGCGCCTCTTCGCTCACCTGTTTCACTGAGCGCACCAGCACCCCGTCAGCATCCTGCACCAGTGCGTATCCGCGATCTAGCACAGCCAGCGGCGAGAGCGAGCGCAGCCGCGCGTCGAGCGCTCCCCAGCGCACGCGCTGCTCGTGGAGTGTCCGCACCAGCGCATGCTCCATACGTAATCCCGCAGAAGCAAAATGCTGGCGCGCATGAGCCAGGTGCTGTCGCGGGTCGTGCCGCAACACCGCAGCGCCAAGTTCGGCCACGTGCCGCTGCCGTTCGCGAACCTGGAAGTTGAAATTTCCCTCTATGCGCAAATTGGCGTCATCCATCCGCTGCTCCAAGCGGCGAAGCAAGAGTGTTACCCGCGATTCGGCGCGCGCCATCGGCATGCGTATTAACCGCTGCCGGGCCTGCAGAAGCTGGAAATGCACGCCGCGATGCAGGCGACCGTCGAGGCGCCCAAGGTGTTCGCCGACGCGGTGCTGCTCCTCGGTGATCAACTCCGCCGCCGCCGAAGGCGTGGGAGCGCGCAGATCTGCTACAAAATCCGCGATGGTGAAGTCTGTCTCGTGTCCCACGGCCGAAACTACAGGCGCCTGCGATGCCGCGATCGCCCGCGCCACGCGCTCGCTGTTGAACGCTGCCAAATCTTCGAGCGAACCACCGCCGCGCGCCACCACGATCAGGTCGGCCATGCCGGACGCGTTCAAGCATTCGATCGCCGAAACAATTTCGCCTGCCGCTAGCTCACCCTGCACGGAGGACGCACAGAGCAGAACGTTGAGCCCCGCATGCCGGCGGCTCACGACGTTCAGGAAGTCACGAATGACGGCGCCAGTGGGCGAGGTAACGATTCCGACTGTGCGGGGGAATGCAGGCAGCGGCCGCTTGCGTTCGGCGTCGAAGAGCCCCTCCGCCTTCAGCCGTTCTTTCAATTGCTCGAACGCGAGTTGCAGCGAGCCGGCACCCACCGGCTCCATGGTTTCGGCCACAAGCTGCATTTGGCCTCGCTGGTCATAGACGCTCACGCGCCCGCGGACCAGAACGTGCAGACCGTCCTCGGGGCGGAAGCGCAACAGCGTTGCCTGCCGCCGGAACAGCACTATCGGCAATTGCGCGTCGGCATCTTTCAGCGTGAAATAAAGATGGCCGGATGGAGCGGGGCGGAAGTTGGAAATCTCGCCCTCGACCCACACGTCACCGTATTGCTCTTCGACCAGTTGGCGGATTCGCGAAACCAAATCGCGCACCGGCCAGATGCGACGCGACGGGGCTGCCGCTTCAAAGCGAAAATCGAGCTGGGCCGTTTCTGGATCGTACCCGGTCACTCTATAAGTTTAACGGGTCGTGATTGCCGGAACGGTCGCCCCGCGGCATGGCTGGCTATCCGCGGGCGCGAATGATCCTATCGAGCTCAATTGCAATCTGTCGCAGCCGCGCCGCGCCGACGAGACCGGACGCAGAATTTGCCGAATACGAAGCTTCTGCTTCGCGCGCCAGCGCAGTGCCTTCGGCCAGCCCGAACGTCCCGAGAACCCCAGCCAGCTTGTGCGCCGCCGCGGCTGCAGCGGCACGCTCCTCCGCGCCAAGTGTTCCGGCTGACAGCGCCGCTCCGGCGCTCTCAAGAACGCATACCCGCTCCAGAATATCGGGGAGAAACTTCGTCCAGAGCCGAGCCAAGGTGTCGGCCATTTCAGACTGTGCGCCGGAGCCCATGTGCGATCTTCAGCTCCATCCCAGCGCGCCGGCGATCTGCGCGGAAAGGGTCAGCGGGTCGAAAGGCTTGAACAAAACGGCCTCCACTCCAAGATCGGCAAACCGGCGCTGATCGTTGCTTTGCACCTTTGCGGTCAGCAGCAGCACGGGGATGCGGGCAGTGAGCGGGTTCTTGCGCAATTCGCGGAAGGTCGACGGCCCATCCATTCCCGGCATCATCACGTCCAGGAGAATGGCGTCCGGGTTGTACTCGGCCGCGCGTACCAGCCCCTGTGCTCCCGAACTGGCTACGGCAACATCCCAACCTGCTACAGTTTCCAGGCTCAGCGCGGCCACTTCGCGTATATCGTCTTCATCGTCAATGATCAGAATGCGGTGCGACATGACTGCCCTCAAAACTCCCCCAGGCTCGCCGGCGGCGGCTGCGAGTAGGACACACGCAAACCATCGCGCAACATGGCACCGGTCAGGGCGCCTGGTCGGCGGAAACAGTCTGGGGAGCTTCTTCCATCTGACGCGAATTGTGCAGCAACGTCAAGACCAGGGCTTCGAGTTGTTGCGGCTGGACGCGAGCTTTGGTAAGGAAGTGCGTCGGGCCGAGAGTGAGTTGCGTCCGCTCCTCGGCGCCAAGATCGCGCCCCGAATAGACCACCAGCGGTATGTGGGCGAGCTCTTCGCGACGGCGCAGCGCATCCACCACGTTGAACCCGTCGCCGTCCGGCAGTCCGATGTCGAGGACCATCAGGTGTGGCTGGAAGCGGAAGCACTCGTCCAGTCCTCCCTGGCGCGTGTGAGCCACGCAAACGTCAATATTTTCGCGGGCGAACACATCTGCGACTACACGGGCCAGATCGGCATCATCCTCGACGATCAGAATTCGCGCCTTTTCCCCGGGACCACACAGGACCCGAGCCAGCTCAGCCACCAGCGCGGCTTCCTCCACCGGCTTGATCAGTACGCCCTCGGGCTCGCCGGGCAGTTCCCTGGCTGCCTGATCCGCCAGGCTCAGCAAAACGATAGGAGCACGATGACCTGGGTCCGCGCGCCTTAGCAGAGGGAGGATATCCCAGCCGTTCATCCCGTCCAGCGACGTATCCACCAGGATGGCTTCCACCCCGCTCTGCGCCGCGGCCACCGTTTGCTCCACGGTTGTGGCTTCCAACACTCGGTAGCCATGGCGCGCAAGCTGTTCCGCGATGACGGGACGTGTCACGCGGCTGGCATCCGCCACCAGCACTGTGCCCTGGTCCTGCAGGTCGGCAACATCGTGTGCTGGCATCGTGTCAGGCTTGTAGGGTAGGAAAACGCGGAAGGTCGATCCGCGCACCGGGTTCCTCTCCGCCCAGATACGCCCCGAGTGCTGCAGAACGATCGTGCGGCAGATCGCCAGTCCCAGGCCGCTGCCGCCTTTTTGCCGCGAATCCGATGCATCTACCTGCTGGAATCGCCCGAAGATCGCCTCAAGCTTGTCTGCCGGAATGCCGCGTCCCTGGTCAATCACGGAAAGGATTACGCCTGAAGCGCCCGGCCGCGTCATGACCGAAATAGATGAGTTCGGAGGTGAGAACTTGATGGCGTTCGACAGCAGGTTGGTCAGCACCTGCAGGAGCCGGTCCGGATCGGCAGAAATCTCCGCCCGCGTCGTGTCGTGCAGCAAGCGGACGCCTGCGGCGTCGGCCACGGGTTGCATCCCATCAATGGCCTGCCGCACGATGTCCCTGAGCTGCAGCGGACGGAAGGTGATGGGTTCTTTGCCGCTCTGTACGCGTTCGAGATCCAGAATGTCGTTGATGAGTCGCACCAGCCGGTCAGAGTTTGTGACCGCGATGCGCAGCAGATTCGCCGCCTTGTCATTGATGTTGCCCAGGATGCCCGACGATAGCAGCCCAAGCGCTCCTCGAATAGACGTGAGCGGCGTTCTTAGTTCGTGGCTGACGGTGGAAATGAACTCATCCTTCAGGCGGTCGAGCGCGTATCGCTGGCTAATGTCGCGAAAGCTCAAAACCGAGCCTGAGAACCGCCCCTGGTCCATGATGGGCGTAAAAAAGTATTCGGCGGGAAGGGACGTGCCGTTAGCGCGGTAGATGGTTTCCTCCCCGGCGCAGGCCACCTGGCGTTCCGTGGCGAGGCGTAGAGGGCAATCGTCTCCGCAACGGCGAAGCTCGCTGGCTGACCCGTGCAGCAAGTCGTGAATCGGCTTGCCGGTCAGGCGTGCGGCCGGAGCGCCCAGCAGCCGCGCCGCGGCAGGATTGGCGAAGCTCACGATGCCGTGGCGATCCATTCCGCAAATGCCGTCCGCCACGGAATCGAGAAGGATCTCCTGTTGGCGCGAAAGCTCTTCCGCCCGGCCGCGCTCCTGCGAGCGCGCCAGCATCTGGCCCAGAGACCCGCCTACGGTTTCGATCGCCGCCAGCGCTTCCGCGTCCTCACGCAGCCGCAGGCGGCAATAGAATTCCAGCACTGCCAGCGTGCGATTCCCCGCGCGGACTGGCACGGCCCATCCAGACGCCATTTGGTGCCGCACCGCCAGTTCGGTTCGAACGCCCAGGGGCGATGCCGCCAGGTCCGCAATCCATACGGCGCGGCCTTCCCGCCAAGCCCGTCCAGGCAGATCCTCTCCGAAGCGCAGCGTTCGTCCCATGCCTTCCTGGATGATGCTTTCGGTTTGCGTGCCCGGAGCGCCCCAGCCCGTTCCGAACTCCAGCCGGTGATCGTCGGCATTCACCTGCCACTTCACCGCCACATCCCAAGACTGGGAGACGCAAATCGCTTCCAGGATGCGCATCGACGCGATCTCAGGAGACGCGTTCTCACCCACGATCTGGCTGACGACGAGTTGCAGCGCCAGGCGGTGCTCCCGCTGTTTCTGCTGGGTAACGTCTCGCAGCAGGCAGCGGATCGCAAGGGGGCTTCCCGCCTTATGGCGCTGACTCAGCGTCAGCTCAAATTCCATGACTCGCCCGTCCGGGGTGTGGTTGCGCAACGGGGCACGCTCGACCAATTCCCCATCTACCGTCCGCCGAAACAGCGCCGACACCTCGTCGCGGCAATCGGCCCCGAACAGATCCTCCCAGGAACGCACTTCCTGCAGCGCAGTATGGCTCAGACCGAAGCACCGCTTCCACGCGGGGTTGGCATACAGAAACTTCCCCTCCGGGCTAAGGGTGGCAATCATGTCCGCCGAGTTCTCAAACAGATCCCGGAATCGGTCCTGCGATTCGCGAGCCAACTGCTCCTGGCGGAGCGTAGCGGCGGAGTCCAGCGCCACGACGACCAGGCCACGCATTGCGCCCCTCTCATCGCGCCGGGCCGAAAGATGCAGCGTCACCGGAAGCAGGGTCCCATCTTTGCGCCGGAACTGCGCTTCGAAGCTCGGCACCTGGCTGGGGGGCAGGAGTTGCACAGTGTCCAGCAGCGTTTGCAGCCGCTCCATCGGCGTGAGGTCAGGATTCGGGTCCAATCCGTTAAGCCTTTGCAACTCCGCGATGAGGCGCGGGCCTTCGCCCTCGGCCAGAATCTCGGCTGTGCGCGGCGTGCCCACCAACTCCTCGGCATAATAGCCAAGCAGCCGCTCGGCCGAGGGATTCATGTGAGTGATGAATCCATTGAGGCCGATGGCGATCACCATAGGCCCCGACGATTCAAAGATGTCCTTGAGTGCGGGGTCCTGGACCGGCGCGGAACTGCGACCTGCCTTCCAGACTACCCATCCCAGGATGGCCACGGCCGCCAGGAGCTCGATGGTTACGCTGTAAGCGTGGGCATGGGGAATTTTCAGAATCCGGATGGCGAGCGCGCTTACTACAAGCGCCAATACGATGGCCGGAAGTACCTTGTCGCCCAGAAACGACGGTCGTGCCCCGTCCGCTGGCTGCGGTACGCGGCTCGCCGTCGGTCCTATCGGTGCATCCCGCATCAATCTCCTCGTGACGCCTGAAGGCTTCGCTGCGGAGTGGCGCTCCGCGGCAAGTTCTAGGCCCCAAGTGCCCCGGCATTCGTGCCGAGACCACGGATTCCCGCTCCGCCCGCGCTTCCCCGGCAGATACGGCCCCTTGGGCGACGGCTGTTCCGCGCACGGAAGAACTGCATCATACGCCCGCAAGCATCAAAGCGGGGCTGCGCGCCCATCCGCATCTATGGAAGTGCTTTCTTGATGTAATAGTACAAATACAGGTTAATGATCATGGAGGCAAGCAGAAGGATCGACAGCCCGAGCGCGATCCGGTTTACCTTGTGTCCAACGGACTTCAGGTCCTGCATCAACTCCTGTTGTTCGAGCGTGTTGCGGTCGGTGGCCTCGCGGACCATTTCCAACCGATCCTCCACCCGCTTCAGTCCGGCCGTTTGCTCCTGCATGGTGCTGCGGAACTCCGTCTGCTGTGCCTGCAGGTCGGATAATTGATTTTTCACCGGCGCCAGGTCCACCGTGACCTGGGTGGGAGCGCCATGCGGCCTGCCCGAGAAGAGGTTCCCGATTGCCGCGCCGAGGTTTCCGTCGATCAGAGGCAGAAGGTGCGCCACAAACGGGGCTGCCTGCTTCAGAAAGCCCATTGCGCGCTGCATGGCCGAACTATCCTCTGCGGCGGCAGAAGGTATTGCCAACGCGCGTCCGGGGGGCGCGGGCCGGGGACCAGAGCCTTCCGTCCTGCCTGCGGCGCCGGAGCCGAGCGGCGATCCGGGCAAGGGCGTTCCGGGCAAAGGCGATCCAACCATTCGGCCGCCCATCTCGCGCCCATTGATCTCGCGCCCAGTGGCCTCGCGGGTCGGCTCACGGCCAGTATCGCGGCTGAGGTCTCGGCCCAAGTCGCGGCCTAGATCACGTCCCTGCGGCGGAAGATCCACCTGGCTGCGAGGGGGCTCGATGCGCCCGCTGAAATCGCCCTGCGCGGGGTCGGGACGATACACATCGGGGCGATTCGCTTGGGAATCATACCCCTCAGGCAGATACACCTCGTCCCGAAACTGCTCCGGCTGACTCATACCGATGTCCTTTCCCGATAACTATATAAGGGATTTCGCATTTAGGAAACGCTTTCCATGGCGAATCAGGACTCCAGCTCGACACCCCTGCGGGGCGAATCACCCCGTCTATTCCCCACAAAAAACAGCCGTCCGCAGCCGCCGGGCATCCGATGTATGCAGAGCCACCCGACTGCCTGAAGGAGAAGCCTGTTGAATCCTGTTGTTCATCGTACGATGCACGATCTGCGGCATAACGTGCTGGCTGGAATTGTGGCCGCCGGCCCCGTCTTCATTACATGGCTGGTGTTCTCATTCGTACTCGGCGTGCTGGCCAAGGTGGGACTTCCCTTCGTCCACCTGCTTGCCGCGGCCTTTCCCAACAGCATTTTCGCGGCGACATCGGTGCAATATACTCTGGCGGTTCTGCTTACAGTCGCGATTTTCTACGTCGTAGGCCGGTTCAGCACTCGGGTGGTGGGGAGGCAGTTGTTCGAGCTCTTTGAAACCACTCTCGAGCGGCTGCCCGTGGTGAACAAGATCTATACCTCAGTGCGGCAGGCGGTAGACACGCTTACCAGCAAGAAGAACTCCGGGCAGCGCGTCGTGCTCATCGATTTCCCGCTGGCGGGGCAGAAGTCGATCGGGTTCCTTACCAACGTGCTTGCCGACGCAACGACGGGCGCGCCTATCGCGGCGGTGCTGGTGCCACAGGCGATTAACCCGTCCTCATCGTACCTGCAGTTGTTGCCAATCGATGCGATCACGGAAACGGATCTGACGATGGAGCAGGCCATGAGCATGCTGCTCACCGGCGGGGCGGTGTGCCCAGGAACCGTTCATTACAGTGCTCCCGCGCCGGCTCGAACCGCCTCTGCTGCCCTCACGACGGACCGAGAAACGTTAGCGCGCTCGCGCTGACTTCCCGAGGGAGTGTGCTGTTCCGAGCATCCCCGGTCGGCACTTGCGAAGTGCTAAGCCCCGCTGTGTGCATCCTCGGCGATTTCTTCGGCTGTGTGCTCGCTCTCGCGGGTTACGGCGCGCAAGTTGACGTTCTCAAATTGGGCCCACACGAGACCGACCGGGACGATGCCTAAGAACGTAACCAGCAGCAGGCAGGCGGCGCAGGCGACAGCGGCTTCGTGCCCCGCGCCTGTCACCACGGTCAGGGCCCAGGCCACGATCCCGATCTGCGAAAACCAGCCGAAAACCGGGAGTTGGAAGATGCTGGCGCCGCCGCTGATCAGCATCAACAGCACGGCTTTGCCCACGGTGATCGTCGACAGGGGCTGGCTTGCTGTAAACGCCCTCATGGTTTCGAAGTACGCCGCCGCAATGAGCGCCCACATGACGACGGAAAGCGAGCCCACGGCGGCTAGTTCGCCGAACGAGCGGATGGTATCAAGGCCCGTGTGAAAGGTGCGGATCTTCTGTCCGACGGCGTGCGCCAGTTTTTTCGAGATGAGGCTGAAAGCCCGCTCGAAGAACTGTGCGATCGTCTCACCGTTCAGACGGATGGCTACCAGGAACAGGGCGCCCAAGACAGTGAGCACGAGACCCCCGTAGCGAAGCGCGGAGGCGGCCAGCTCCGGGCTGCGGTTCAGCAAAAAGGTCATGTGTCCCGTCTGGCGGATTGCTGCGAGCACGTCGGTCTGCGAAACCTCGAGCAGCGCGATTGAGAAGACGAGCGCCATGGCGCCGGCATCGAACAGCCGCTCCACGATGTAAACGGCGATTTGCGAGCTCAGTTCCAGCTTGGTTTTGCGCGCGACGAGGTAAGGCCGCACCAGGTCGGCGACGCGCCCGATGAGCGCCACCGCAGTGAAGCCCATGACCTGCGTGCCCACCAGCGACAGCGGGGGAACCTTCTTGTTGTGCCGCAACAACAGCGCCCATCGCGCGGAGCGGATGACGTAGCCCGCGTAGATGCATGCGAGGCCGAGTACGATCTTTCGCCAGTCGGCCAACGCGATCTGGGCACGAAATTCGGCAAAATCAAAGTGAATCCGGTGCCGGGCCCACACCGCCAGCGCAATCAGGGCCGCGAGCACGACGACCCCGCCAATCCATTGTTTTTTACTCAAGCAGACACGGTCTCCAGGTCAGCAGTTCTTCTTCAGTCTACTGTCTGTGCGACCGAACCGGTTTCCCCTCAAGTTCTGGCCTAAAGTGCCGATGATTCGGTGAGAAGCAGCGCAACGGGAGGGCCGTATGGAAATCGGACCAGTGGAAGCCATCCGCCCCGTGGGCAGGGTTCTCCCTTCGCGTCCTGAGTCGGCCCTGGACAGGGTCTTCGCCTCTGAATTCCGCAGGCAGGAGCAGGATGCGTCGCAGATGCCCGTCCGCCGTGCCTCTCGCGGCCTCGAAGATGAGACGCCGGAGGACGAGACTGACGACCAGCAACCCGGCATCGCGAATCCGGGCTCGAGCATCAACTTTTTCGCCTGATCTGTTGCCTGGTGGCGCATCTCTCTTCGGCAGCCGGGGTTTCGCTTTTCGTTCGATTCCAGCGACAATAGAGATGTGAAGCGCTCCGGCACCGCCGACCTCCCCCTCCATGGCGGACGTGTGCCCCAGTGGCTTGCCACCCGGATGACGGAACTCGGCACGGCCATTGTCGAGCAGATCGTGCTCTCGTACGGGCACTCAGAATTTCTGAGCCGCCTCAGTGATCCGTTCTGGTTCCAGGCGCTCGGCGCGGTGATGGGCATGGACTGGCACTCGTCGGGGATCACCACGTCTGTGATGGGCGCGCTCAAGCGAGGCCTCAATCCGCGATCAGTTGATCTGGGTTTTCAAATTTGCGGTGGCCGTGGCCGCCATTCCAAACGGACCCCCGACGAACTGCGCGAGTTCTCAAGCCGCACGGGCCTGGACGGCAATGCATTGGCGCGTACGAGCCGCCTGACCGCGCGCATCGATAACAACGCCATCGCCGATGGCTTCCAGCTTTATCTGCACGCCTTCGTCATCCACACGTCCGGTGAGTGGACGGTGGTGCAGCAAGGCATGAACGATGCTTCGGGGCTCGCGCGGCGATACCATTGGCATTCCGAAACGGTGCGCGACTTCGTTCACGACCCGCACACTGCGATCCTGGGGCGGCCGCAGGGGACCATTCTTAATCTTGTGGATGGACGCGCAACGCCGGCGCAGCAGGCGCTGCTCACGATTGCGGGGCAGCCGGTGGATGCCTCGCTCGACGAAGCCCGGCGGCTGGTCATGCCGCGGCATCACGAGGTGCGCGCGGAAGATGTGGACCTCAAGCGGCTCGGCGCCGTTCTTGCCGTTGCGCATGAGCAGGATCTCCGCGATTTTGCATCGCTACTTCTGGTCGAAGGCCTTGGCCCGCGCACGCTGCAGTCGCTCGCTTTGATCGCGGAGGTTGTTCACGGGGCGCCCAGCCGCTTCGCTGATCCTGCGCGGTTCTCGTTCGCGCATGGCGGTAAGGACGGGCACCCATTCCCCGTTCCGCTCAAGACCTACGACGAATCGCTCGCCGTGCTGCGTCGCTCGCTTGATGCCGCACGCTTGGGACAGACAGAGAAGATCGACGGGTTCCGGCGCCTCGATCGGCTCACCAGGGTAGTGGAGCAGCAACGCGATCCGCTCGCCGACTTCACCGGTGCGCTCGAGCACGAGCGGCGCATCTCGCCCTCGCTTGATGGCCGTACGGTGTTCGACGATAAACCTGCCGGGCGCAAGTCACGTGGCGGTGGCAAGGCGATCGATCCACAGCTTTCGTTGTT
>Ga0134128_10003860_pt1 | contig 18369 bp, 12 predicted proteins | sample KB31754_FD_96462 | JGI IMG/M metagenome (GOLD analysis project Ga0134128, IMG submission 96462) | Terrestrial soil microbial communities with excess Nitrogen fertilizer from Kellogg Biological Station, Michigan, USA - KB3-175-4 | ecosystem: Environmental > Terrestrial > Soil > Unclassified ... | reverse complement strand
TGCCGACCGCCTATGAGACCTTCTCGCTGGTCTGCATGGAAGCGATGGCCTGCGCCTTGCCCGTATTCGCCACGGCGGCCGGCGGCATCGAGGAATATCTGCAGGACGGCATCAACGGCTTCAAGATCAGGATGGATTCGGAGGATATCGCAGCCAAGCTTGCCGCCGCGTTCGCTGACCCCGCCTTGATGCGGCGCCTGTGTGATGGCGCGGCCGCGACAGCGAAAATCTACGGCTGGGATCGCGTCGGCGTGCAGTACATCGAGCTCTTGAAGCAGATCGACGTCTCCAAGCGCGGCACCCTCGAGCACCCGATCGCGCTGCCGGCGTGAGGCGTATGCAGTCTTGTCAGGATTGCGAACGGTGCCGCGCTTCAGCCGCAGCCCGGCAAGCAGTCTCGAGCGCGGTCGCGACCGCTTCATACGTAAAGCGCGCCTGCACGTTGGCCCGTGCGGCAAGCCCTTTGGCGCGGACGAGTGCCGCGTCGGCCGCAATCTGGTCGAGCAAGTCCCGGAGGGCTTGCGGATCCCTCTCCGGCACGATCCAGCCGCCATCGCCGACGACGTCGGGAATGGCGCCGCAGGTCGAGCCGATGACCGGCACGCCGCAGGCCTGAGCCTCGATGATCACGCGACCGAACTGCTCGCGCACGTCCCTGGTCGTTCGGGTCAACAGCACCAGCGCATCAAGATTGCGCAGAAAATTTGCAACATCCGCGGGCGTACCCCATCCCTGGAAGCTCACGCGCTTCTCGAGGCCCAGCCAGGAGAGCCGTTCGCGAAGCTTCGCTTCATAAGGTCCCTCCCCCATGATAGCAAAGCTGACCGCCGCCCCGCTCATCGCCATCGCTTCGAGCGCGTCGTCCAGTCCCTTCTCTTCGATCAGTCGCCCGACATAGCCAATCCTGAACGCACGGCTTGGCCCGGCCTCCACGGAACTCGCAGACGGCGCAAAGGTCACCGCATCCACGCCGTAGCCGATCGGGGTTATCGGTCCGGCGTAGCCGCGGGCGCGAACGACCATGGTGGCATCCGGACTGCGCGACAGCACGTGATCGGTATGTCGCAGCACATATTTGCGGATCGCTTCGAACGGCGGCGGCAGCCGCTTCAAGATGTTCTGGTCCACCTCCAGCACAACCGCCGCGCGGCGCCGCAACATCTGCGCCTGCAGCGCGACGATGCTCCAGGGCTCTTCCCAGAGGTGGATCACATCGGGATCGAGCTCGCGGAGCGAGCGGCCCAGGCTGGGATAGAAATGCAGATACCAGTTCATCGGCCCGGCATGCGGCAGCCGGATCGGCAGCACGTGAACCGAGAATCCCGTCTCACGCGGAGGCTCGGCCGCGATCGTGCGGCCGAATTCCTTCCAGATCGCCGGCACGATCAGGTGCAGTTCGACATCGTTCTTCGCCGCAAGATAGGGATAGCGCAGCCGTCCAGCTTCGCTGCTGACCGCCGGATGGGCAATCGAGGCGATCCGCAACGGACGATGCTCATACACGTCCGGCAATCCTCGCAGCAATTCCGGTCAGGCCCAGCAAATGCATCTCCATCGCTGCAACGCTGCGATGACTGCCGTTGACGGTGTTTCGCGGCAGGCTGAAGCGATCCTGGCCACCGCGAACCAGTCCCTTGCGCGTGGTCGCTGCGCTCAGGAACCCAGCCTCGCGGGCAAGCGCGAAGTCGCGCGGACCACAATCGCCGGAACGGCCATAGGGAAACGCAAAATGCTGGACATTGATCCCAAGCCGCTCGTTCAGCCGCAGACGCGATCCCTCAAGCTCGGCAAGGGCCTGCTCCGACGTCAATGAAGAGATTCGTGCATGGCTGACGGTATGTGCACCGATCTCGATGAGAGGATCATGCACGAGCACTTCCAGCATCTCCCAGGTGATGGCGTGCGCCCAATGCATGGCATCCATATCGACACGATTTTCCGCGCAGAACGCGGCATAGTATCGAGACGCATCGGGACCATCCCACTTTGCGGCGATGCGTTGATAGGTCGCGCGCCGCTGCTCCGGCTTCGAGAGCCTGATCACCTGGCCGTCGAGCAAGACCTCATCACGCTCGAGCAAAGTGTATTCCAATCCGATCGGCCAAAGCGATGCCGTGCCGTCCGGGATCCCCGTCGTCACGAACAGCGTCAGCGGCGCGTTGTGACGGCGAAACACCGGCGCGACCAGATCGAACGCATCGCGGTAGCAATCGTCGATCGAGAAGTTGACGTAGCGGCTATTGTCGCCCGCACTCCCCGATCGGCGGAGCGCTTCGCCGATCGTGACGACGTCCCATTTTTGCGCCGCGAGATGGGCAAGAAGCCGGTCAATGAACTCGATGTCGAGATAGAAATCACGGTTGGGCAGCTTCTCCCAAAATTTTGCAGGCGCTGCACGATGAAACGTCAATAGGCAGCCTCGCGGCCCCAACATCCGGTGGGCGGCCTGCGCAAGCGGCAACGTGAGCGCTCTGGATGCACGCGTCGCGATCATCCCAGTTCTCCCTTCACGTGAAAGGTCCGGCGGACACGGTTCAGCGCCACCGGCACGATGGTCGGCATCAAAACAGCAACGGCGACTGCAATGCAGACGAGGCAAGTAACTCCACCGACGAAGAGGCGCAGCAGCAGATCGGCGATTGCACCCTGGATCAGGACACCTAGCGTCGCCATCAGCAGCGCCGGCAACATTGCGAGCAAGATCAGGCCCAGAATCTTGCGGCGCTCCTCAAGCGCCAATACGACGCCGACCAGCAACACGAGGCTCCGGCTCGCCTCGCCGAGACCCAGAAGCAGCATCCCCTGATCGCTCGCGACATGCATGATCGATGTCGTCGCGTTGAAGGCCATGTTGACGAGGTATGCCAGCACAAGGACGATGGCGGCCACACCGTTGCGTCCCGATCCGTTGAGCAGGCGGATCAGGATCCAGCCCAGGGTCGCGGCCCAGACGCCGAAGGCGATGCCCCGCAATGCATGCGACGTCAGCAGCAGCGCCTCGTCGCCAAATGCGCCCCGGAAGTAAACCAGCCGGACGATGTCGGTAGAGAACACCAAGAGAAATGCCGTTGCCGGCAATGTGAGCGCCAGCAACGGCCGGACCAGCGTTTCGATCCGGGTGTGGATGTCCTTTGGCGCATGACCGGACAACACCGCCATGCCGACGGGCTGGCTGATCAGCAGCAGCGCACTTTCCGTAAGCGAGCGCGCGTAGTCGAGCGAAGCAACGGCGCCTGTCGTCAGCCTGGAAGCCGTCAGGCGCTCGACCCAGACATTAGCCTGCTCGGCGAGCGGTACGGCCAGAATGACGCGCAGCCGCCGAAAGAAGTCCGCGCCCGTCGCAACGACCAGCTTCACGGTAATGCCGCTGAAGCTGATGATGCCCTGGCGCCAGAGGCTGAATAAGCCCCAGGCCGCAAGCACATTGAAGGCCGCGGTGAACGAGCATGCGAGCGCGTAGGAATTGCCGGTCAACACCATCAGCCCGATGCCGCCAAGCACGGCAACGTTCAGCACGCTGGCGCGAATGTTGGTCAGGCGCGCGCGGGCGGTCGCAATCTCGCCAGCGGCCAGCACGTTGAGGACCGCGGATGCCGGCATGCTGAGCGACATCATCCGGGCAAACTCCAGCGTGAGGCGACGTCCCTGGTCGGAAAATCCGCCGACCATCGCATCGATCCACCACTCTCCAAACACGAGGATGGTAGCCATCAAGGCCGTGGCGATGAGTCCGACGACAATGGCAAGCGCACCAAGTTGGCGCGGGGCATCGTCGCATTCCATCGCCTGCCGATGCATCGGGATCATGATCGCCGGCACGCTCTCGTTCTGCAGGAAAGCCAGCGGGATCAGCACCGCCGCCATCGCGGCACGAAAGCCGTCGGCGACCAGCGTGGCACCAAGCACGTGCGCCATCATCACTTCGCGCGCAAAGCCGAGCAGCTTGCTGGCCAGCGCGCCGCTGATCAGGACCGCGCTGAAGCGGCGCATGGAGCCGTGGTGAGCACTCATGTCGCGCGCCTCGACATCAGTCCGGGACCCAGCAGGACGGCGAAGGTCCAGAAAAAGAAGCCGTTCTCGCCGGAGGTGATGCTGGCAAGCGGCAATTGCAGCAGAGCCCCCAATGCCAACGCGCCGATCATGATGGCCTCGGACGACGGGTCGGTCCATGTCACGGCAACCGCATTGCCGATCGCCCAGCACAACGCAGTCAGGCAGAAGGTGCCAACGACGATGCCCATCGACAGCCAACACGCCACGATCATGCCATCGATCGGCATGGCTCCAGCCGCGCCTACATCGGTGATGGTGAAACCGCTGCCGAACAGCGAGCTGTCAGGCAAATTCCACAGGGTGACGAATTCTTCCAGACGCTCCTGCGCACTGCCATCCTGGGAGCCCTCGCTCAAGGTCGACAGGCGTTCGACCACGACATCCCCGAACGGAGTCAGCAGAACGGCCAGCAGAACCGCGACGGCGATGCCCACCAGGATCATACCGGCGCGGCGCCGCGTGCCCGAGAACAAGAGGCAGAACAGGATACTGATCGCAAGCGAAAGCCAGGCCGTTCGGTACAGCGAGAGCAGAAGCCCGAGCGCCGCCGGAAGCGCGGGCAGCGCAAGCCAGGGGCGCTTCGAAAAACTGATTAGGAACAGCCCGATCGCCGTAAACGTTGCGAAGCTCGCCGGCGAGTTCATCGTGGCGAATACGCGCACCTCATAAGGGAGCGGCTGCCCGATCGAGGGGATCGGTGCGTACTGCATCCAGAAGATATCCCAATCCAGCGGCGCGACATATTGGTAGACAGCGTAGACACCAAGCAGCGGCAGGATGAACGCAAAGGCGGATGTCGCCGCGTCGACCATCTCTTCTCGCTTCGCGCTGACCAATAAGACCGCCGCATAGAGCAAGGGCGCCAGCCATTTCAGCATGCCTGAGGCGGCATTGGTCCAGTCGCCCTGCGCCATCGAAAGGATCCCGGCGTAGACGACGGAGGCGGCAACAATGCTGAGCGGCCAGATCCAATGCGACGGCACGGCACGCTGTTCAAGCAGGCGCGGCAGGTGGACCGCCGGCACGAGAATGGCGAGGAGCGGCCCGATCAGCATCAGACCGAGCTGGTCAAAACCGACATGGAGGTCGACGACCCGCCGCACCAGCGGCGCGAACGCAAATAGCACGAGCACCGCTTGCAAATGCGCTGCCGGGCCTCGTCGCCAGGACAACCAGCCGACAAGGCCGCAGGCGAGCACGAAAACCGGACGTGACAGGCCTCCAAGCACGGGACCAACAGTGGCCGTGCCAATCAGGATCAACGCAGCCATTAGCCAGCCGGGCATAGCCCATGCGTCTGTCCTTGGCATCGAGGAGGCGCGCGCGCTCATGCTGCGGCTCCCACCTGGACCTTGCGGATCACAAGATCGATCGTATCGAGCATGCGCGTGACGCTGTATTCCGTCTGCGCCCGCGCCAAGGCGTATGCGAGCTGGCTCTGCAACGTAGCGGGCTTTGCGAGCACGGTGGCGATTGCGCGCGCAAGTGCCGCCGGATCGTTGGGTGGAACCAGCGTGCCTGCGCTGCCTTCCTCGAGGATGTCGGGCGCGGCGCCGGCATTGGTTGCGATCACCGGCACACGAGCGAGCATCGCTTCGACCAACGTCCGCCCGAACGGTTCGGGATCGATGGACGGGTGGACCATGGCGTCGACGGCCATCATCAGCTTCGGCACATCATTGCGGTGGCCGAGGAAATGCACGCGGTCGGCAAGGCCCCGCGCGAGCACCATCTGCTTCAGCTCGGCGGCATAGGCCTGTTCGCCGAACAGCGCGTCTCCCACAATGATGCAGCCGACATCGGGCAGGCTCGCAAGTGCCTCGAGCAACACATGTTGTCCCTTCCAGCGAGCGAGACGGCTGAACACGCCGACCAGAGGTCTCGTCGGCAGGTCGAGACTGCGCCTCAGTTCGGCTGACGTGCGAGGTTCGGGTGGCAACGCGAGGCCGTTGGGCACCACCTCGACGAGATCGCGTCGGCCGCCGGCTTCGATGAAGGCCGTGGCGGCCGCCTGCGAGGGGACAATCACCTTGGTCGCGCGCGCGTTCGCCAGCAGGACCTGCGTCCGCCGCTGTACGATACCGAAATGATCGGCACTGATGATGTCGTGCAGATGCCATATCAGCGGACGCCTCACGAACAGGCCGGCGATCGACGCGAGGACGAAGGCCTTCTGCGAGTTGGCATAGACAACATCGTGCGAGCGCGCGGCCCGCGCGATTTCGGCCACGATGGCCGCAAGCCGCGCCATCAGCGGAATCGCCGCGAACCAGGAGCTGTCGCGTCGGAACTGGGAAAGGCCACGGCCCCATTTCGAGATGACGAGATTGAGTTTCCGTTCAGCCAGGGCCGTGCGAAGCGGCCCATCCTCGAACAGGAAGGCCGACGAGCGACTGCGTCCCTCGACGACGTCGAGGAGGATCAGCTCGGCGCCGCCGATCTGACCTGTGTGGTCTACAAACAGCACGCGCTCCGTCGACATCAGACGGCCCTTGCAGTTGCTTCCGCCCGAACAGGCCGCGCTTGACGCAAGGTCCCGGTTTCCGGCTCAGCCAAGGTGGCTGCGATCGCCACGCTGCTTGCCCCAAGAGCTTTTACGGCGGCCACCGCCGACGCGGCTCGCCCCTCCAATGCGTCGTCGCCCTTCATGCACACGAGCACGCTGTCCGTGCCGGCGAAGTAACGACCCTCACCATGTGACGGCAACGGAGTATCGATCAAGACGACGTCATAGCTACCGAACACGGACAGCATCTGCGCCAGGTCTTTTCGCGCCAACTGGTCGGCGGCCTTTGACGAAGCGCCGCCGGCCACCAGCACATCGAGGTTGGGATTACCGGTTTGAACGACCGCATCGCACACGTAAATGGCGCCCTTGAGCACGTCGAGCAATCCCGCCCTTGCGGAAATCGAAAGCGCACGCGCGAAGATTGGCCGCTGCAGGTCGCACTCGACCGCGAGCACGCGGCATCCCATGGCGGCCGCATGATTTGCCAGCGCGAGCGTCGTGAGCGTTCTGCCTTCGCCGGGGCCCGGGGAAGTCACGGCAATGCAGCGTCGCGGCTCGCCCTCGCCGATGCGCAAGCCCTGCATGAGACTGTCGAGCGACTGGCGAAAGCGGCCATGTCCCTCGGCCACATCCAACGCCTCTCCCACCGTAAGAGGAAGGTGATCCTGAAGGATGGCACCGACGATCGACATCGGCTGCAACCGCCTCAACGCGGGCAACCGGACAAGGATCGGCACGCCGCCTGCCATCGACGCCCCCGGCAGGCGGCCGCGCGCTGCCAGCGCGCCGGCCCTGCGCCTGCCCCCGCGGATGATGGCCGTGGCACTCACCGGCGCGGTCGTGAAATTCTTGTCGACCGGCTTGGCCGCTTCCGTTCCGTTCTCCGGCGATGGAAATACCTTGTCGGCGAGCAGCGCCGTTGCGATGCCCAGGATCAGAGCCAGCGTGAGGCCCGCGGCGAGGAACGGCACCTTCTTCGGAAAGAAAGGCTTGTTCGGAAGCTCGGCGAGACTGACCAGACGCGTGCTGCCAACCATGACGCGGCGCTCGGTCTCGAGCTCGCTCGCCTTCTTGTAGAGCTCTGCATATTGCTGGCGCTTGACGTCGGTGTCACGCACCATGCTCTCGATCGAGGCCTCATCGATCGTCGCAGAGCCAGCGTCCGATTTCGCGGCATCCATCTGCTTCTTGAGCGAAGTCACCAGCGCGTCATTGGCATCAAAGGTCTTTTGCGCGCTGGCCGCGATATTCTTCATTTCATCCACAAGCCGCTGCTGGATCAGGGCCTGCTCGTGGCTGAGGGTCACGATGGAGGGATGCTTCGGCCCCAGCGTCGCATTGGCGCTGGCAAGTTGCGCGCTCACCGTCGTGAGCTGCTGCTTGAGATCGCCGATGGTCCGGCTCTGGAGCACGGACGGCGCGTCGGTCGGGCCGCGCTGCTGCTCGGCCTTGATCTCCTTCAGCCGCGCCAGTGATTCCGCACGCGCGGCTTCGGCCGCCGCGAGCTGCTGGCCGATCGTGGTCAGCCGCTCCGAAGTGATCGGCGCGGTGGCGCCGCGCATCAGGCCCTTGTTACGGCGGAACTGCTGGATCTTGTCGTCTGCCTGGCGGATCTGGCCGTCGAGATCCTGAAGCTCCTTCCAGAGCCAGGAGGTGGCGACCTCGCGGCTGTTGGCCCCCTCATTGCGCTGGTCGTCCAGAAAGGCATTGGTCAGCGCGTTGGCGAGCCGCTGCGCAACGTCCGGAAGCGGCGACTGATAGGAAATGTTGATCACGCGCGAGCGGCCGGCGGAAGCCACCGAATACCGGCTCTCGACATACTCGATGAAGCTGGTCGGATCGGTCGACAGTTTCTGGCACCGTGCGGCCGAGCCGAGCAACAGGCCGCGCTCGCATTCCTCGATCACGGCGGGAACGATGCCGGGCGCATTCATCACCTGACGCATCAGGCGCGGCGAGCGGATGACGAGGAGCTGGCTCTCCAGATCGGCCGGATCGCCGACCTTCTGGGCCCAGGCCGGTGAGGTGTTGGCGACGCCCGGTTCCTGCTCGGCGACGATGACGGAAGCCGTCGCCATATAGCGCACGGGGAGCAGCACCAGCGCCGCCACCGCCGCGCCGACGATCGCAAGGAACCCGGCAAGGAACACGCGCTTCCGACGCCATAGCCTGTTGAATGCATCCAAGCGAGTCAACGGCTCCAGTATGCTCGTGTGCCTCATCGCTCACTCTCGAAACACGACGCGCCTCAAGCGATCAAACGCGGCAAGGAGCGGCCGTGCAAATTGGCATGGAAACGCTCCATCTCCTCGTCGACGGCCTGGACAAACTGCTTGCGGAAGCGTTCCGCAGAGAAGAAATTCGCGCGCTCGCGACAATCCTGCCGCGAAATCGCGCCCCCGCGCGCAACGAACGACCGTACGCATTCAGCGATCGAAGCCGGCTCCGCGGTCTCGAAGAACATGCCGGTGGCATAGCGACCGTTTGCCGCGATCGATTCGCGCGCGCCGCCCCGCCCCAGCGCCAGCACCGGCGCGCCCTCGGACTGCGCCTCGACCAGCACGATGCCGAAATCCTCTTCCGCGGCGAACACAAAGGCCCGCGCGGTCGCCATCAGATCACGCAACTCCGCGTCCGGCACGAAGCCGACGAAACTGACGTTCGGTCCCGCCAGCTTCCTGAGCCGCTCGGCCTCCGGTCCTTCGCCCGCCACGACGAGGTTGAGATCCGGCATGGTGTTGAAAGCGCGCACGATCGGCTCAATGCGCTTGTAGGGCACGAGCCTCGAGGCTGCGAGGAAGTGATTGCCGGCCGGCAGCGTCGTGGTGCGACTGGATAGCGTGACCGGCGGATAGATCACCTTGGCGTCGCGACCGTAGATCTTCTTGACGCGCCGCGCGACGAATTGCGAGTTGGTGAAGACGGCATCCGGGCCATGGGCGGTTCGGATGTCCCACATGCGCATGCGATGCAGGATCGATCGCGCGATCATGCCTTTCAGGCCGGTCTCGTAGCCGCTCTCCTTCAGGTAGACGTGCTGCAGATCCCATGCATAGCGCATCGGCGAATGAACATAGGATACGTGAACCTGATCCGGGCCGGTGATGATGCCCTTGGCCACCGCGTAGCTCGATGAAATGACGAGATCGTAGCTCGACAGATCGAATTGTTCGATCGCGATCGGCATCAACGGCAGATAGGAGCGATGATGCCTGCCGAGCATCGGCATCTTCTGCAGGAAGCTGGTGTGCGACTTTTCGAAGCCGAGCTTCCGGCGATCTTCGGGCTTGAGCAGATCGAACAGCGTGAAGACGTCAGCCGTGGGATAGCATTGCAGTATTTCTCGAAGTACCTGCTCCGCGCCGCCTATGACGTAGAGCCAGTCATGAACAATTGCGACACGCATTTCGGGTCCCAGCTTCGGAAGTAATTTAATGAAAGCTTTACGGGACCCGGGGGTACGCACAACCTGTTCCTAAACTTCTAGTTAACGCACCGTGGATACGGTTGCGATTTTTTCAGCCTGCTCGTTAAGGCTCGAAACGCGCATCCCTGCGCGACCAAGCTGCATCGTATCGAATGAAATTTGGGCGGGGACGTAAAGAAACGCGCGAGGCCCAAGCCCTTTCTAGGCCTTGAGCGATGATAAAGTTTCTTGGTTAACAGGGCGTTGCCCGAGCGGGCAAAGTTAGTGTGGGCGACTCGCGTGGCACGGGTTAACGAAATCTTGCGATGGCGGTCCTCGCGAGAGCCTGCTGGCTTGCGCCGGTCCGCCGCTGGATGGCATTTGACGTTTGCCATGAGCAGACACTTGTTCCGGAATGCATGCCACGGCTTTCTGATGCCGGCTGCATCGAGACTCCAGGCGTGCCGTTCAATTTCCCACCAGCCTGTCGCCCACGCGTATCCGCCATGAACGATCGTCCCGCCATTCTCGTCACGGGCGGCGCGGGCTATATCGGCTCGCACGCCTGCCGCGCGCTCGAGGCCGCAGGCTACCAACCAATCGTCTACGACAACCTGTCGACCGGCCATCGCAGCTTCGTCAACGGTCCATTGGTGATTGGCGATCTCCTCGACGGCGGGGCGCTCGCACGCGTCTTCGCCCGGCACAACATCGAGGCCGTGATGCATTTTGCCGCAGCGAGCCTCGTCGGCGAGTCCACGACCGATCCACACAAATACTACGTCAACAACGTGAACGGGACGCTATCGCTGCTCGGCGCCATGCGCGAGGCCGGTTGCAGGCGCCTGGCATTTTCGTCAACCGCCGGAGTCTACGGCAACGCCGACAGCAAGGCGCTGTCCGAGGAGCAGCCCTGCGCACCGATCAACACCTACGGCGCGACCAAGTGGATGATCGAGCGCATTCTCGCCGACTATCGCAGCGCGTACGGCTTCGGTGCCTTTTGCCTGCGCTATTTCAATGCCAGCGGCGCGGATGCTTCCGCCACTATCGGCGAATTGCGCGACAGTGAGACCCATCTCATCCCGCGCGCAATGATGGCGATACAAGGTCACCTGTCTGATTTCGCCGTATTCGGCACCGATTACGACACGCCCGACGGCACCGCGATCCGCGACTATATCCACGTCACCGATCTCGCCGCGGCTCATGTCGCGGCGCTGAAACTCCTGATGCAAGGACATCAGGGCGGCGCCTTCAATCTCGGCACCGGCAACGGCTTTTCGGTGCGCGAGATTCTCAAAGCAATCGCGGCCGAGACTGGTCGCAGCGTGCCGCATGTGATCAGGCCCCGCCGCGCCGGCGATCCCGCCTATCTCGTCGCCGACGCCAGTGCCGCGCGCGAAGCGCTGCGGTTTTCGCCTCGGCATTCGGATCTCGCGACCATCATCCGCACCGCCTGGGCGTGGCATCGCAAGGCTCACCCGCCGAAGGCGGCGTGAGCCTTGCTGCTCACGCTGCTTAGAGCGCCTTGATCTTCACCAGGCGGAACTTCACCACACCCGAGCCGTATTGCAAGGCGATCGGTCCCGCATTCAGATGCTTGGAGTCCTGCACGTCGGCTGTCTTCTGCCCATTCAGGGTGACGACCAGATGCGGACCCTGCGCGGTGATTTCATAGGTATTCCATTTGCCAGCGGCCTTCGGCATCGGATTGACCTTGGCGGTGTCGACAATCGCGCCGGTGCCGTAGCTCGGATCCGGCCGCTTGTCGAAGACGTTGACCTCGTAGCAGGTCTTGCCGCCGATGCTTTCCGGCTTCTCGCAGCGAATGAAAATGCCGCTATTGGCTTCGTCGTCGACCCAGAACTCGGCGTAGATCTGGAAATCCTTGTAGGCGTTCTTGCTGACGAGATAGGCGGGATCCTTGCCATCGAGCTTGTCGGCGGTGAGCACGCCGTCCTTCATCTCCCAATTGGCCTTGCCGACCTCGTTCCAGTCGCCCTTCTTTCCCTTGTCGAGCAGTGTGACCCAGCCGTCATCGGCGCCGGATGCCGCACCGGCGTAAAGCGCAGCCGCGCCGGCCAAGAGCCCGGCGGTGACTATCCGCAGTCCGTATCGCATCTCGAGTCCTCCCTTTTTTATTGGTGTTTTGACGTTAGCAGAGCGCGCCCTCGCACAAACGCGATTTTCGATGCTGCAACCGCGTTCTGCGTGCAAGGCAGGCACACGCCTTCGCGCCTTGCGCCACGCGGATGCAACCGGATAGCATAACAACCAACAAGCGCGCCTATTCCGGCGAAAAAAATCAAGGGAGGATATGATGGCGGCCATCAACCGGCTCTTGCGCTACCTTGCGCTGCCGATTTGCCTGGCGACGAGTTTGAGCATCACCTCGGCCGCCGAGCTCAATCCCGCCGCTCTCGTCTACAAGACTCCGGACCAGATTCCGTGGGGACCGGTCAACGCCGCGGGAGCGCAAAGCGCGGTCGTGGTCGGCGATCCCTCAAAGCCCGGCTTCTACATGGTCTATAACAAATGGACCAAGGGCAACCACTTCAGCCATCCGCATTTCCACCCCAACGATCGCTATATCGTCGTGCTCAAGGGGACATGGTGGGTTGGCACGGGGCCCAAATGGGATCCCGAGCACAACAGTGTTCCGATGCCCGCCGGCAGCTTCGTCACCCACTTCGGCAAGCAGGTGCATTGGGACGGCGCCAAGGACGAGGATGCGGTGCTGTTGATCATGGGCGAAGGCCCGGCCACGGCAACCGAGGCGGCCGAAGAGAAGTAGCCACCGTCTTTCAGCCGATGGCTTTCTTCGCTTTGCGCGGCTTGCCCGATCGATCGGACGCGCCCTGCCCTTCCGGTTGAAGCGGAGGAGATGCCAGTAGCGGAGGCGAGCGCAGCAATTTTGCCAGCTCGCGCGGCGGCACCGGCTGGCTGAACAGGTAGCCCTGCATCTCATCGCAGTGATGATCGCGCAGGAACGCTTGTCGAGCCGCGGTTTCGACACCCTCGGCAACCACGGTCATGCCCAGCGCCTTGCCCATGCTGATGATCGCCTGGGCAATGGCCTGGTCCTCGGAATCCCGCGGCAGGTCGCGCACGAAAGAGCGGTCGATCTTGATGGTGTCGATCGGGAATTGCTTCATCAGCGACATCGACGAATAGCCGGTGCCGAAATCGTCGATCGCAAGGCGAATGCCGCGGCTCTGGATCGCGTCGAGCAGCCGCACGGCGCGCGCGACATTGCGCATCACCATGCTTTCGGTCACTTCGAGCTGGAGCAGCATCGGCGACATGCCGCTGGCGAGCAACGCCTCGTCGATGTCGCCGAGCAGGTGCTCGTCGGCAAATTGCCGCGGTGACAAATTGACGGCCATCGAAACCGGCCGCAGGCCGCGGCGCTGCCATGCCATGTTCTGCGCGCAGGCCTGCTTGAGCACCCAACGGCCGATCGGCACGATCAGCCCGGTCTCTTCGGCGAGCGGAATGAATTGCGCCGGGGTTACCTGGCCGAGCTGCGGATGGATCCATCGCAGCAGCGCCTCGACGCCGGTGATCTGCCCGCTCTCCATGTCGACCTTGGGCTGGTAGTGCAGCGAGAACTGATCGCGCTCCATCGCGCGGCGCAATTCGGTCTCCAGTTTCAACCGCTCGATCGAATGCGCCTTGACCTCGCCGCTGGAGAAACGAAAGCCGTTCTTGCCGTCCTCCTTGGCAAGATACATCGCCATGTCGGCACTCTTGGTCAGCGTCTGCGCGTCGCTGCCGTTGTCGGGGAACATCGCAATACCGATCGAGGCCGTGATATGGCATTCGTGGCCGCCCAATTGCATCGGTTCGCTGAGCAACGCCAGCAGCACGCCCGCGATGCGTTCGACGTCGCCACGATCCGAGGCTTCACCGAGAATGACGACGAACTCGTCGCCACCGAGCCGCGCCACCACGTCGCCCGAACGCAGGGCGCCGCGCAGGCGGTTTGCGATTTCGATCAGCAGCATGTCGCCAGCATCGTGGCCGAGCGAATCGTTGATGATCTTGAAGCGGTCGAGATCGATGAACAGCAGTGCGAAGCGCTGGTCGTGCCGGCGCGCGACATTGATCGAGTGGCGCAGCAGGCCATTGAACATCTCGCGGTTCGGCAACCCGGTCAGGCTGTCGTGCGAGGCGAGATATTCGATGCGTTCATCCGCCTGATGCTTCTCGTCGGCACGGTCGAAATTCTCCAGCGCGAATGACACATTGTCGGCGAGCCGCTGCAACAGCTCGGCAAATTCGTGAGTGAAGGTGTGCCGCTCGGCCGACAAAAACAGCATGATTCCGATGATGTCGCCACCGACCTTCAGCGGAAACGCCGCACCCGACTTGGCACCGTCGCTGCGGACGATGGGATGAAAAGCGATACCGCGCCTGTCGTTGAGATAGTCATTGGTGATACAGGCTTCTGCCGAGCGGAAGGCCGTGCCGGAAAGGCCGCGCCCCTCGGGATGATCGGCGTTGCGCGAGAGGCGAACCCTCCTCGTATTCTCGGCCGTGGGACCTGCGACCGCGACGAGATCGAGGTAATCGCTGTCGGGTTGCGCCAGCGCGATGCAGGTCGAGGTGAATTTGGCGCCCTTGGCCACCGATTCGCACACCAGATCGAACAGCTCGCCGCGCGACTTGGCACGCATGATCGCTTCGTTGGTTGCGGAAAGCGAGACCAGCATGCGCGCCAGCCGCTCCCTCTGCTCGTCGGCTTTCGCCTTCTCCGCCGCGCGCTCGAAATTATCCAGCGCAAACGAGACATTCTCCGCCATCCGCGCCAGCACGGCGACGACTTCCTCATCCGCCGCCCAGGAACGGCCGACAAAGAACATCAGCACGCCAACGCTCTGGCCCGATTTGATCAGGGGTACCGCGACGCACGCCACGACGCCAGTATCCCGACTGGCCTCCCGCCATGGCCGCCCCTGCGTGGAATTGACAATATCGTTGTTGATGCACGGCTTCTGGGTACGAAACGCCTGCCCGCAGACTCCGTTGCCGTAGGGGTCGTCTGGGTCGATCGAGAAACGCGAATGCGTGATCAGGTCGACGCTTTCGCCGGTTCCAGCGACGGGCTTCAACCAGGTCGAACCAGGCTCGGCGAGAAAAATGACGGTCGCGATCGACTTGCCGCTGTGCACGGCTGCATCGCAGACACGTTGGTAGAGCTCCTGCTCGGTCTTGGCGCGGAGGATCGCCTCGTTGGTGGCACTGATGGCGCCAAACATACGATTCAGCCTGCGCATGACGCGCTCGCCTTCCTTGCGCGCAGCCTCGTGGGCGAAATTGTCGAGGGCGAACGAGATATTCGCCGACATCCGCTTGAACATCGCGACGATGTCGTCGGTCAGAGAGCCAGCCTCGTGGTGCGTGACCAGCAGCACGCCGACGCTGCGCCCCTGGCAGGTGAGCGGCACCGCGGCAGCGGCGCCGACTTCGCCCTTGCAGGCGCCCGCGCGCCAGGCCATCGAGCGCTGGTCATTCAGGAAGTCATTGCTGACCACGACATCCCGGGCACGAAAGGCCTGACCGCAGACGCCGGACCCTTCCGGCGTTCCCTCGACAATGGTGATATCGATGCTGCACAGCCGCGCGAGGTCCTCGCCGAAGCCGGCAGCAAAGCGCAGGAAGTCGCTGCCTTCCTCGCGCAAAAATACCGCCGTCGCCAGGAAGTCGCCGCTGGAAAAAGCGGCCTCACATACCTTGCGATACAACTCCTCCGGCGATTTCGCGTACAGTATCGCTTCGTTGGTTGCGCTGAGCGCAGCGAACGTACGCGCAAGTGCGGTCGACAACGTGATTTGCTCCCTGTGGCAACATGGCCAATCCAGGGGAGAGTTGTGCGGGCGGGACGCCTAAATGGGGGTTATGAGCGGCCCTAAACTGCGATTCAAAGTAAATACCACGCGAAAAGGGCAGGACTTGCGTCCGAAATTGTACGGATCATCAGGAGATCCTTGGGGCGCGCCCCGCCGTTCGGCGAGCGGCAAACAGGGTTTACAAATTCTCTCCAGGCCGCCCTGCTCCATTCCGTGTGATGAAATCCGCGCCGCGCTGGGGGCATGGCGGCAGGGTTATTGAACCCTTGCCCTGAAGCGTTGCCTTTGAGACGATACCATCCCGACAACAAGCAAGACCCGCCTTTTCACGCGGGCATGTGAGGAGAACCATGCCGATCATTCAGGCCGACCGTCTCACACGCATCGGCGCGGCGCTCCTCAAGGCCGCCGGCGCATCGGATGAGGAGGCAAATGCCGTTGCTACCGGCTGCGTCAACGCCAATCTCGCCGGCCACGATTCCCACGGCGTGATCGCGATCCCGACCTATATCGACCGCATCAAGGCCGGCCATATCGTGCCCGGCGCGAAATGGACCATCGTGCAGGAATCGCCGACCACGACCGTGATCGACGGCCATTGGGGCTTCGGCTTCCATGTCAACGCCAAGGCCATGGAACTGACGATCGCGAAAGCCAAGACCGCCAATGTCGCGGCCTGCACCGTGTTTCGGCAGAGCCATGTCGGACGGCTGGCGCATTATCCTCTCATGGCGATGCGCGAGGGCATGATCGGGCTCGCCACCGCCGATTCCGGCCGCTCGCCCAAACATGTCGCGCCGTTCGGCGGCCGCGAGGCGCGGCTTGGCACTAATCCGATCTCGATCGCGGTTCCTTCCGATCTCGACGCGCCGTTCTATCTGGACATGGCGACCTCCGCCGTCGCCGCCGGCAAGATCGCGCTCGCGGTAGCCCGCAAGGAAGAAATTCCGACCGGATGGATCATCGATGCCGATGGCCGCAACACCACCGACCCCACGCAATACCGCAAGGGCGGCGCGCTGCTGCCGCTCGGTGGCACCGAGGGCTACAAGGGCAGCGGCCTCGCTGCCATGGTCGAAGTGCTATGCGGCCTCCTCACCGGCCTCGGCTTCGGGGTCGAGCCGACCGGGCGTCACAACGACGGCACCTTCATGGCGGTGTTCAATGTCGCCGCGTTCCGCCCCTTGAAGGATTTCAAGAAGGAAGTCGCCGAGTTCGCGCGCTATCTGAAATCGACGCCGCCATCCGAAGGCTCGCGCGGCGTGTTCTATCCCGGCGAGGTCGAATATTTGCGCGAGCAGGAGCGCCGCAAGAACGGCATCGAGATCGAGGACGCCACCTGGGAGAAGCTGCGGTCGCTGGCCGGCAAGTACAAGCTCGCCAAAGAGCTCGATCTCGCTTGACCGGCGGCTGAGGAGAGAAGAGCATGACACGACAAATGGTGATGGTCGGCTTCCTGCAGGCGCAGAACTGCACGAATTTGCCGAGCTCATGGCGCCATCCGGAATCGCGCGACGATTCCATGACGGCGGATTACTATCAGGAGATTGCGCGCGTCCTCGAGGCCGGCAAATTTCACATGGCGTTCTTCGACGATCGCCTGGCGATGCCGGACCGCTATGGCAACGACCACGCCCATACCGTCGAATACGGCATCCGCTGCGTGAAGATGGATCCGCTGATCGTGCTCACCACGATGGGCATGGCGACGACCAGGCTCGGACTCGGCTCGACCTGCTCGACCACCTATTACGAACCGTTCGACGTCGCGCGCCGCTTTGCGACGTTGGACCTGATGTCGGGCGGACGCGCGGCCTGGAACGTCGTCACCTCGCTCAATGACGGCGAAGCCCAGAACATGGGCAAGGATGCGCATCTCGAGCATGACTATCGCTACGACCGCGCCGACGAGTTCCTGGAAGTCGTGCTCGGCCACTGGGACACCTGGGAAGACGGCTCCCTCATCATGGACAAGAAGACCGGCCGCTTTGCCGATCCGACCAAGGTGAAACGGCTCGATCACAAGGGCGAGTTCTTCAAGTCGCGTGGGCCGTTCACGGTGCCGCGCTCGTCGCAAGGCCATCCCGTGATCATCCAGGCCGGTGCGTCCGGCCGTGGCCAGCGTTTCGCCGGACGCTGGGGCGAAGTGATCTTCACCGCCGCGCGCAATGTGAACGCCGCCAAGGAGGGCTATGCAGCGGTTCGCAACGAAGCCGCGAAAGCCGGCCGCGATCCCGACCAGATGTTCCTCTGCAACCTCACGACGCCGGTCTGCGGCGCGACCAAGGCCGAGGCCGAGGACAAGATGGCCGTGATCAACAAGCTCCCGTTGCAGATCGACGCGCTGTCGTTGCTCGCGGAAGCCCTGAACTTCGATTTCGCTGCCAAGCCGCTCGACGAGCCGCTGACCACCGAAGAGCTGAAGAGCATGCAGGGCATTCTCGGCATCCGCGACGGCGTGCTGAAGACTTCCGGCAAGACCAATCCGAGCGCGCGCGCCTTCGTCACCTTCTCCGGCCGCGGCCAGGTGCAGGACGCGATCGTCG
>Ga0134128_10003859_pt1 | contig 18369 bp, 35 predicted proteins | sample KB31754_FD_96462 | JGI IMG/M metagenome (GOLD analysis project Ga0134128, IMG submission 96462) | Terrestrial soil microbial communities with excess Nitrogen fertilizer from Kellogg Biological Station, Michigan, USA - KB3-175-4 | ecosystem: Environmental > Terrestrial > Soil > Unclassified ... | reverse complement strand
TGCCCGGAGTCATTTCCCTCGATAGCCTATGGGTATCATGTAGCTTGTGCATAGCCGGATGGCGTAACCTATTGTCCTGTCTGTATGTTATGGGTTTCCTGTATGTATGGTGTAGATGGGTGGTTAGCGGGTATCATGGTGGATGGTTAGCGGGCCGGGTACTCCGCCATCTCCAAAGAACCTTAGGTATCAATGGTAGCACTATTTCTGGATGCCATCGTTCCGGCATGTAGATGATGCCTGCGTTATACCATCCGTCACGTCTAGTATTCGTAGTATGGATCATTATACGGAATCCTGACTACCGCTACCCTGTCGAGAATGCACAAGGTGCCTTGTCCCCATACGCCTACTTCGATTTGTCCTTCCATCGGCATATCGTGTAGCACAGTAGCATTACAACCACTGTAGATGCCTGCTAGAATGCGTACCCTGTCTCCTGTTGTGTAAGCATCGGCGGTTATGCTATCTCTTCTGTGCATAGATGCTCCCTATGCGTGTCGAGTACGTGGTTTCTACAGCGTTGCGACGTGGTGTGTCCTAGGTTGCAGAATCGGCAACGCCAGAAGCCATCTACCGGACTCATGTAGACGTGTTGCTTAGCTTCAAGGTGTAGGGGGGTGAGTTTCCGGGGTCGCCCTAACCCTTGTCCGTGTCTATCCACTTCGTAGCCGGTCGTTAGTGCCCATGAGGGCATCCGTGTTCGTCCATCTCTGCGCCGCATCCGCATACGTCATTTCGTAGGATCCTGATGAGGATATCGTCAAGGTCGAGGATCATTTTTCCACCGTACTTCTCACTAATGAGAATATGGGCGAATGAACCCGAGAATAGAGGCCCGTTCTTAGTCTCTATGCGGAGAAACAGGCTGTGATACTCGTCTAGCTGTGCCTGTAACTCTCGGATGCGCTTGTATGGTCGAAGGATCATCCTCGTCGTTTGACGCTCGTAGCTGTATGCTGAATGAAGTATGCGGCTACGATGATCGGCATAGCGGTACCCAACGCGCTATCCGTATTGCCTGTATGCCAAACCTGCAACAGATAGCTTATGATGATGGTTACGGCTACGAGTCCGGGAATGCCTGTCTGTACGGCTTCGACTAAATCTAGATGGTTACGGCTTGCCTCTCCCGGAGTCAACGCGCGTACTTCCGCAACAACCTTCGGCGTTTCCACTGGGGTATCTTCTACCGCGTTCATGAGGGATCCTCTGGCTTCGCGTTCGCAGGGGAAGCCAACGCCTTACCGATATTCTGTGCAGCCGCGAGAGGCATCTTCACATCGTATTGATGCCCCGATGGGTGGATCGCGGAGAGAGTCCGGATAGACTCTCCCGTAAGCTCGTGGCGTTCCTCAGTAATCATGATCTGGCATCCCGCGAGCGTCGTCACGATAGGGACTAGCTGTACCTGCGGAAGCGGCTTCAACTCTGCCGCTCCGTTACCCGCAGCCTTCACGATAGCGTCTAGCCGTGCCTTATCTGCTGACTTCATGGATCTTCCCCTCTCCGATAGCAAGAACCTGTGACAACTCCGTAACCGCGCACATATGGCACATATGAGAATGCATAGAAGGATCTTTACACTCTCCCCCTACGGATACTGTGGGCCTTAGCGGGATCCCGCAATGCGTATACGGTTGTCCTACGGTCGCGAAATGCAGATCTCCATTATCGTAGCACACAGGCGTAAGTGTAACCTCTAACCCCATAGCTTTTCTTTCACCTTCCCCTTACGTGGATCTTCCGGCTTATCATCCCCTCCATCATCGGGTGGAGCGGCTACGACCTTCGGCGGAGTCACCTTCGGTGGTTTCACTATCGCAATCGTGCGGGGAGCATGAAAATACATAACCTCATGCTCGCGCATCCCGCCTGTCATTGAGAGGAAGTCATCAAGGTTTAGCCCCATAATCTCTGCCTGTCGCCTAGCGCGGTACCTATCCGTTAGCGGCCAATGGAACTGATGCATGGATTGATCGCGGGAAGCTCCCGGTACATGTACGGGGGATTGTGTAGCGGAAACGAACGAGACTCCCCTACCCCTTCCCGTCATATAGCCTACCTCGACTTCTGGCGCTAGATCAATGGTACGCCCGTCCGACGTTAGCCGTAACTCATCGATATAGATAGTCCACTTCTTAGCCTGTAAACAACGCTCGATACACTCACTAAACAACTCGTGAGCCTCGTCCAGCCGGGAACGCCCGAAGGAAACAGGACGGAGAATGACGCGGATTGGTTGTCCACTATCTATCCGTCTTCCTTCGTCGCGTAGCGGCCATTCGTGGACTACTTCAAACCCCATATGGTCGATAGTGGAATCACCCCCCTTCGCGTCCAACACAACGACGTAGGGACGATTCCTAATCAGATGAAATCCGAGTGTGGACTTCCCGAATCCAGTAGGGCCAATCATGCAGGCATGTTCGCCCGGCTGCATAGGGTCGATAACTTCGCGGCGGAAGTCTGCCCAACGCATACGTGGATCCTTACGAGGCATCGCCTACTCCGAAGTCTTCCGGACTCATCGCACCGGGAACCGAACCGTTACGTTCCGCTTCCTTACGCGCAAGGTCTGCCTGTTCCTCTTTCCAATCATCGTAAGAAGCATTCAGTTTTGCAAACGCTTCCTTAGAACCCTCTCCGTGGAGTCCAGACACGACAGGTTCCAGCGCTGGCCGGACACGCTCGATACGCATCGACGCTTCCGCCGCAATCGGAGCGGCTACATACTTCCCGATACCCGCGCTTTCCGACATGCTTACAAGGAACTGGTAGAAGCGCGGGCTACGTTGTGCCGCCCAGTCCGCAATCGGCGGGCCTGCCTCATCCGAGAGTCCTACCATAGAGAATCCCGCAGCGGGAGCGAGTCCCGTGCCTTGCAGGATCATCCCCACACCCCCATACAGGAGTGTCGCGCCTTCGCTCGCCTTCTCGTGCAGCGCAGCCTTAGACCCTCTCCTCGTTGCCCCTGCGCCCGTCCTAGGCCCGCGTGGGACTCCTGCATCGCTTCGACGCTTCCGTTTACGTGGAGCCTCTTCACCTTCGCTAACAGGATCCCCGAAGGATGCTACCGGATCGTTAGTTCCAAGTGATGCGGGAGAGAAATCCCCGCTTGTGTTCGGCCGATCCTCCACCGGAATCACTGGATCCGTCTTCGTTTCCTTGTCCGTTTCCTTCGTCGCCATCCTTACTCCCTAGCTTCGTGATTGCGTCTTTCAACTCTGAGATGGAGGATCCAAACTCTTTACGTAACCCTTCGACTGCATCGTTGAAGTCTTCCGTCTCTGACTGTCCCTTAGAGCTTGAGCTTCGACGGCGCGGCTTAGGTCGTTTAGATTTCGGTTTATCCTTTTCGCTATCCGAATCATCTTCCACGTCTGAATCGGATGAAGAATCATCATCGGAATCGTCGGAGTCATCATCGTCCGTGTCAGAATCCGTGTCTTCTGAATCGTTAGTCTCATCTTCGGTGTCATCATCGTCCCGTTCTCTATCGTTATCATCATCCATTCGTTACCGCCTCTCCTTGCGGAAGATATTCAACCTCTCCGTAGTGACGTACGATGCAGATATACGCTTCGATATCTTCTCCCCTCACTAATCCCATCGTTACCACTAATCTATGGTGCCTGTTACACAAGTGTACTTGACGGTTTATGCCGGGATGACAGTGGTATCCCCGCATAGCGCAGGCGTTACAACGCTTCGGTAGTTTCCTAGTTCTCACGAAAGAAATTGATTCAATCCAAAAAACGTTGCAATGCAGATACGGATGACGCTAGCTTGACTCAAACCCATTTCTTCCGCATACCGCTTGAGAGGATCCCGTAGATTCGTCGGTATTGCAACCGCGATCCGGACAGGCGGAGTCGCCACACTAGCCGCCGTCCGCTTTGTATCGCCCTCAGTCTCTCCCATTTTCTGCCTGTCACCCCTCTCCGCAAAACTTCTGTGCCGGAATGATGCCGTTATGATGTCGAAATGATGTTACTTTCTCCGCCATTCGGCACACGGATTGTAGCAGACGTTCCCCGAACGTGGTAACCGAGAGGTAAAATCCTGTCTATGGATACAGTCTTTCATCACCGCGTCACGTCGTTTGTGCTGATGGGATCCTTCGTTGTCGCCACGATGCTTCTAACGAACTACGTAGCGAGAACGTGGAGCTATAAGCATAGCCAAGATGAGGGGATTGTCGGTAAGTTTGCTACTGGCTATCTCTACAACTCATAGATAGGAGAGTACGTATGCCAACCGCAACCACGGTACCGGGCGCGAGCGCAGTCCGACCGCTCCCGCAGACAACCACGCGCGAAGGCGGTACCGGACTCCCCTTCGTCGCGGTTGCCCGAAAAGCTAAGCGTATCGGTTACGCTCATGCCGGACTCGCGTTCAATGGCGGAGTTGCCACCGATCCCCTCCCGCAGGCTCCAGGTTACGCGCGTAAGATTCTGCTTAGAATCGCGGGTACCGCCGGAACCGGTGCATCCACCTTCACGACAGACGCACAGGCATCCGCTGCCCTCTCCATCCAGAATATCACCCTAAAGGATGGGTTTGGAACCCCGGTGTTTACAGGTAGTGGGTTCGGTCTTCTCTACCTGGATCCTCTCGTTTCCGGACAGTACGGACTTATCAAGGCTAGTGATATCACTACCGCTCCCAGTTATTCCGCCTTCAATGCGACTGGCGGTAACTTCAACGTTTGGCTTCCGCTTCCACTTGAGATTACACCCGGTTACGGTTGCATGTCTATCGGTAACGCTTCGGCGCTCCCTAGCCTTACGGTTACGCTCAATACTACCGCTTCCATCTACGCTACCGGCCCGACTCTTGCACCTAGCGTAGAGGTCGATGCAGAGGTCGAGTATTACGAGGTTGATGATCCCCAGATCGAGCCGGAAGGACTGGGGACAACGTGTCAGCATATCGAACAGCCATGTTCCCCACCTGTCGGTGGCGGCGCGTCTATGCGTATCCAGCTTCCCCACTCAAGCGGGTATCTTCGCACGATCATTCTCGTAGCGCGAGACTCTACGGGAGCGCGTGTCGAAGCGTTCGGTACGCGCGTCCGTCTGTATGTGGACGGCTTCCCGCTCCGTGACGAACAGCTTGCGCAGCTTACCGATAACTTCTACCAGTTGAATGGTGGACAGGTCGCGCGTCCTACCGGGGTTATCGCGTACAGTTTCGAGGAGTCGCTCGCACAGTCTCTGAATCTGGGGACTGCCGATACGCTTATGGAAGCGCTTCCGATTACGCCTGCGACTCAGATCGAAGTTGAGTGTACCCCGTGGGCTTCTGTCGGGACTCCGCCATACACGGTTACCTGTATTTACAACATCATCGTTCCGAAGGGGCAGCTTGCTATCGGACTTCCAGAAGCTATGCTGTCCGCATAAGGAAAGGGATAAACGATGACAGTTGCAACAGGTAGGTTTCGGACAGGAGTAGGAGTCGCGAGAGGGTCGGGTGCGATGGACGCAGGGTTCACGCATGTCCAGCCGCCCGGATTCCCCCCTGCCCCTCCAAAGAGTGTGTTTAGCAATGGGGCTACGCTAGTCGCGCTCGCGTCGGCTGCATGGCTCGTAGTTCTCTACGTCCACTTCCACACGTACTAAGGATGGTTTTCGTTATGCGTATGAACTTCACTACTGGCGTTATCGTCGGGATTCTCGGTGTCTATGTGTTTCATCATTGGTTGATGCCGCTTCCCGGCCCGAACTCTGCGGCTAAGCGTTCCGGCGGCTGAGGGGATTAGAGTCCCTTGCAGTTTGTAGGGATGATCGCGTTCCCGTTCGGCTATGCGTGCGTCTACACGGCCGTACAGATGTTGAAACGTCCGCCGAACGGACAATCCGGTAGCGTATTGTATTGGCTTACTGGTATCACGTCGCTAGGTGCTCCGTCTATGGGAGGGTCTAGCGCGACTACTGGAAGCCGTAAGAATCAGACAGGGAAAACGCCTAACTCTCCGCCTACCAGTCCACCGCAACGGACAGGGAGAGGGACACACTCGATATGAAGACAGGGGTACTAGTTCCAGCGTTCGCAGCCGCAGGCGTCATCACTGTACGCGCCGTGGTTGGCAATAAGCGCGCTCCGTACCCTTATGAGTTTATGTCATGGGCACTAGTCTACGGTGGGGTAGCAATGATCGGTACCGATGATTTCGCGGAAGCGCTTGCATGGGGATACCTTGTAGCTATGCTCATGGCTCCAACTTTCGCCGATGTGTGGAAGCAGATTCCGATAGGGAAGCCGGTACCGAAGGGGTCTAACACTCCGGCTAACGTTCCGTCTAAGACTAATCCGCAGGGACTCCCCTCGACTGGATAGGTGATATGGCTAAGGTTTTCGCTCTTGGAACTATGGTAGTCTTCGGGCTTATGCTCGCAGACCTTGTGCGTAACCCTACCGGTACGAAAACGCTACTCGGTGGCGGCACGTCACTCGTCAAGAATACTGGCAATCAACTTCTCGGCTACAAGGCATGACTCGTAATCAGGTATCGTTTACTCTATGGATCGCGGTAACGGTACTGGCTGCGTACTCTGCTTACACTCTGATTAGGAAGGTATAGCATGAGTCAGAAGACTCTCCTCATCGTTGGCGCAGTTGTAGTCGCCTACTTCGTTTTCGTCAAGTAATGTCTAGGGATCCTCGCGCACAGGTTCGGGGTAACATCTTCCCTGCCGCTACACAAGCGCGGGGACTTACCGCGTCTGCCTACTGGGGCGACGCGGGAGAGGGCGAACACCCTATCCAGATGTACGCTCGTCCGGACAACGCGGGTAGGGACACGCTCCCGGACAGGCGTAGAGGGGCCGCGGATACACAATGGGATCCCGCGTTCGGTATGGAAGGCGCGAACGATTCCATTAGAATGCGCTTCCTGAATAGCATCAACCTAGGCAAGTTCATTCGCCCTACCATCGGGTCTTACATGAATGGGCGAAGCGATATGCGCCCGTCCGCTGTAGCGATCCACCCGCGCGTAGCCGGAGAACCCCTCCCGGTGTCTCGCCTTCCCGGTGGACGGATGGTTGCTCCCGGTAGGGTTACGCGTTGGGAACAGGCTAGCCTTATCTGGCCGCAGATGGGTAAGGGCGGTAACTAATGTATGTCGGACAGGTAGTGCATTACGTAGGAGACGAGGCTAAGTCTAACGGAGAGACTCTCGCTCCCGCTATCGTTACCCGCGTATGGAGTCCCGACGTGGTAAACCTTACCGTATTCCCGGACTGCGGTAACCCGGTATGCGTTACAAGCGTACAGAGGGAGTTTGAAGGGTCTAACAGGTTCTTCCGAGAGGTTACTAGCTAGTGGAGAAGCTTACACACAAGTATGCGGGGATTCCCGCCTATGGTTGGGTCGCAGCTATCGCGGTGGGAGCCTACTTGCTTATGCGTATGCGATCCTCTAGCGCATCGTCCAGCGCAGACGGTACGGATACGAGTGGAGATGCGGCTACCACCGCAGGGGGACAGGGGCAACTGGCGGGAGAGGAACAGGGGTACGGACTCGGCTACGCAGCGGGTGCCGCACAGGCACAGACGAAGGTACCCGCAGGCTACCAACAGTGTCGCCCGATGAAGGATCCCAGTGGAAAGACGCATACGGTATGCGGACAAGGACACTTCGTACAGATTCGGGGTAGAGGTTACGAGTGGGCGCAGGGTTTGAAGGGTACCGCGAAAAAGAAGTCTGCGCCCCTTCATCGTAAGCCTACGGGCACGATCAAGCGTCCCCCTCTTGGCGGGAAGCCGGTACGTCAACAGCCTCGTACGTTGGAGTCTCGTCTCTAGGTTAGGGGTATAGGTTATGGCGGATGTGAGCGCAGTACGTAGCGGGGATGGAGTCGCGTTCCTTATCGCTGCGGGTATCGTGTTGGAGAGTATCGCGGCTTCGTGTTCCTCTCCGCAGACTACCGAACTAAACGCTAAAGCGCGTAGTGATACGCTTATGAAATGGGTCAACATTGGCGTTGTTCAAGCGGTAATCCTCGTAGGGGTGGCAGCGTATATCACTCCTCGTTACGCTAAGGCTATCGTTGCGGGTGGCGGCTTTGCTGCAACTGGCATGTATGCACAGTACGTGTATGCTAAGCGTTGTGGCTTGCGTTCCGACAAGTCAGGTACGGAGTCTTACTAATATGCCGATGATTCCCGTACACCCGGGAGGGAATAAGCCGGACGTATCGGATTGGCGCGTGCAACTCCTAACCGCGATCCGTGCACCCGTGAACGCGACGAACCTTACCGCGTTGCAGGCGTGGGCCTTGTCCGAGAGTGGGTACAACGCGGAATGGGGAACCAATCAAGCCGGGCCTCCCGGAGTCGGGCCAACCGGGCCGTACGGCGGTTACAATCCTCTAGCCATCACGGTTAGTTGGGGGGTTCCAACCACGGGCGATATCAATAGCCAAGGAGTCAAGCAGTTTGCGTCTACACAGGCAGGCGTAGAGGCTACCGTACGATTCTTGCAACATGGGTATACGCCTGTCATCGACGCTTTGCGTAGTAGCGATCCCGTAGCGTTGTATCAAGCCGTGAACCAAAGCGGGTGGTGCAGAGGGTGTCAGAGTGGACTTTATCCGGTAGACCTTCACGGCTACCTTAGCGGACAACAGATTCAGGGGGGATCCTCTACGTTCAAGGGATCGTTTGGCGGGATCGGCGCGGGGGGTACGAACAGTCCCGGCGGAGGAAGTCCCGGTGCTAGCGGATCGGATAGCGGTGGACTCTTTGGAACGTGTAACATCACGACAGAGAAAGGCATCTTCGGTATCGGTGGGGGGATCCCTACTGGAGGGTTCGGGTGTTACATAGAAAAAAGTTTCATCTTCGGTGGATTGGCGGTAGGCGGATCGCTTATCATGCTTGTAGGATTAGGCTTAGCGGTCGCTCCAGGCTTCGCGTCGAAGATCGGCATAGGCGACTTGGCCGCGTTGGGAGCGGGACTCGGCTCCAAGTTGCAGGGGGTGGGGGCGAAGACGGAGAGTGTGTCCATGAAGCCGCCCGCCCAGGAGTCGGGGCCTAGCCGGGCGCAGGAACGCGCAGAAGAGGCTCACAGGCACCGGATGAACCTTGCCCGGGCGAAGACTCGGCAGGAACGTGCGAAGGCGAGAGAGGCTGAGCTACGCGCCCCCACGGGCAGGCAGCGGGTGGCGGCTGCGGGTCGGGGGGAGACTCGCGCGGCCGGGCCGGTGGCGGGCGGGTCGCTGGCGTTTGAGACTCCGGGGGTCGCAGCCTAATGCTGTTCCGTTTCCCTATAAATAGTGTAGGGAGATCGAGGAGTCCAATCCGGGTTTCCCTTATAGCGAACCCAGAATCTAGCGGAGTAGCTTTGCTCGTTCGGATACGCTTCCAGCCATCGTTCCGCAAAGCGGGTGAACTTCCTTACAGCTTCTGCCATCGAGTTAAACCCGATAATCGCGGGATAATCTCCGCCTACCGCTCCGTAACCGTATTCCGTGCGATCCGGGAGATTCTTGCTAGCCATTTCTGTTCCGCCTTCCGTTCGCTTGCCGATAAGAAGCCTCTAGACGCTCCACGTAGACTTGTCAAGGGATTTCACGGAGATTTCTCAAAGATTCTGGATAGGAGTTCCTAAGATGGGAGAGTCCATGCAGCCGTCTACCGAAACCACGGGGGTATCCGCCGCTCTAGTGGGAATCGCGATTGGCGCGGGACTCTCCCTGTTTCTCCGCCGTTTCGCGGAACGAATCGACTATGATCCCGTCGCGGAAGCTCAGAGGATCGCCCGCAACGCTCTAGGAATCGAGTAACGATTATGGGATGGAGACTAAGCGCAGCCGCTCCAGCTATGCCAGCCGTCGCGCTAAACGGGATGAAGGCGTGTACGCTCGATGATCCTGCGGGCGCGTCAAACGGACAGGCATTGACGAGCGGAACCATTTATGCCGTCCAGGTAGAGGTATTCAATCCTCTAACCGCCGTCGCTAACTGCGGCTTCAACATCTCTGCGGGGGAAGCGGGAGGGACTGCCGGACAGAATCTCATAGGCTTTTTCTCCGCCGATGGAACTACCCTTCTCGGGCAGACAGGCGACTTGTCAAACGCGGGGACTACAGGTAACTGGACGACCGCAGGATCTAACAAGGTTACTCCTGTAGCGTTTTCTCTCCCGGCTACCCCGTATATTTGGGCTTTGGTTCTTGCGGTGTTCGTGACAACCGCTCCGAGTATCCGGTGTCCAAGTTCTACGGTTGGAGCGGGCTTCGTGACTTCTACAAACATTGTACGTGCGGGGACGCTAGGCGTTGGACAGACCGCGCTTCCCGCAAACTTTCTCCCTGCGAACGTGTCGAACGCGGGTGCGCTTCTCCCCCTGATTGGACTATGGTAAATGATTGATGTTTCACAGTTTCAAGGGTCTATCAACTGGCGTAGCGTTACGCCTAGCCGTGTCCTTATCCGGGTGACGGTAGGGAGTTTGGGGATTGACGCGTTCGCGCGTGCGAATCTCGCGGGGGCGCATGACACAGGCAAGGTGTATGGCGGCTATCATTTCCTGGAGGATTCTAACCCAGAAATACAGATCGACCATTTCCTTAGTGTATGGCGTCCTGCTCCCGGTAACATTCGCGGGATGATTGACGTAGAACCATCCCCATTCTCCCACCCTAGTCTATCGATTACGATAGGCGCATACCGTAGGTATAAGGAACGAACGGGACATTACCCTATCCTCTACGGTAACAGTGGGGTTCTTGCAGAGTTACACCTTCCGGCGGATGCTGCGAAGTGTCCGCTTATGGTAGCAGACTTCGGCATAGATGACGGGAAGGAACACCATATCGGGAGCATCCCGAGTCCATGGCGTGAGGCGGCTATCCACCAGTTTACGGATAAGGGTAGGGTAGCGGGTATCACGGCGAATACGGTAGACTTGGATCATGTCCTGTTGCCTTCCGCGATTCTTATGCCTAAGCCTAGACCGATCATCGACAAATGGGAGGTTAGCTACGTTACGAGGAAGCATGTACGTGTCCGCAGGTTTACGCGCGCTCCGATACCTTATCTCGCTTCTAGGCCGCGTGCAAAGTATCGCGGCGCAGTCCACATCTATCCACATAGGAAAGAGGTATAGCATGAGTGACGAGACACAGACGCAGAATGAGTCTAACGATGAGGCTAACGAAGTGACGCAGGATGAGGCTAACGAGAAGGTTCTCGTTGAGCCGGACTTCTCGAAACTCTCGCAGGTAGCGCGAGAAGCTTTGGATCGCGGAGACAATCCGCGTAGCCTCTCCCCAGATCAGTACGCGCTTTACATTCTCGCAGTCGCAGACGCGAACGTAGGGGAGTAGGCTATGCCCTTCGCAGCCGAAGTGTCCATCGAAGCCGCGTTGAGCGACCTAGCGGGGAAGGTGGACGCGCTCCACAGGGTCTACCTGGAGCAACTGTATCGCGTCCATCCTGCCGAGTGGACAACATCCCTCAAGCCTGTCACGGCGGCAGGAGAGTCGCCCACAACCCCGCTCACGGTCATCGCAGACCCTCCCGGGGGGATGTGTTGGGAGGTTCAACGGTTGAGCTTCGGCGTCGCCCCCGGGGGAACCATCACCACTCAGGGGGTGTTGAGTATCTACCGGGATGGTGTATGGATCGCGGGAACTTCGACGCTTCCAAACTTCATAACGTTTAGCCGGTATGAATGTCTCGTGATGCCTAACACCTATCTTACGGCTCAATGGGTAGGCGGATTGGAGACAAGTGGCAGCGGACTTACGGTACAAGTTAGCGCTGCAGAATATCCTATCCTCGCGTTGAAGCGTTCTAGCGCTTAGTGACTCCACAACCGCTTAGCTTCCCGTTCTCGGGAGTGATAGACAAGAACGGTAACCTATCCGTATCCCTTACGGGGTTCCAGGCTGGCGTTTGGGCATCGTGGACGGTAAACCTACAGGCTACGACTGGCTTAGCTACTGTGCTTGCGGGGAATGATGCCATTGTCGGGCCTATCCCTATCCATAATCAGGGAGCTACGTTAGGCCCCGTGCTTACGTATGGGTCGCAGGGAGCATCCGTAACGATCACGAATGGGAATCCCGGAGAGAATGTTGTAGGCATAGCCTATGGTATGTCATCGGCCGATCCACAAGATTTGGCGGGTAACACATCTCAAGCGTACAGTAGCGTAGGACAGTCTACGTCGTATGATGGGCAAGACCTTATCAATCAACAGAATGTGACGCTTACGAGTGATACAACGTTCCCGCAGGTAGCCGTCCCTGGAGTGGATCCTGCGACGTATGATGTTCGGAACTTCGCGAGTGTGCTACTTGGCTTGCGATTGTCTTCTGGCGGTCCGCTTCTTATCACCTTTAGATGGTATCAGAATGCTGACGGTACGCGTTTGGTAGGACAACGGTCTATGGTGTTGGATAGTGTCGTTGCTACGGCGGTGGCGACGATTCCGAATCTCGGGCCTTTTCTAAACATCGTTGTAAACCGTTTGGCGGGTGGACAGTTTACCTGGAACGCTAGCCTTGTAACGTCGCAACGTATCGTAACTGATATCTTCGGCGGAAACTTCACTCCTTACCTTGTGGAAGCGTATGCACAACTTGCAACTCAGAACAGTACCCTAACCCTACCATTCGGTACGTTGTATGCCGGGCCTGTTTACTACTCGTTCCGGAACAGGTCGCAGTCTGTCGGCATCGTAACGTTCACCATAAACCAGATGGGATCCGATGGAGTCTACCGTAGTGTAGGACTTGTCCAGAACATCAACCTAAACTCTGGGGGAGACTTACAAGGAATAGCCGTACTTCCCGCCGCTCCATGTCAGGTTGCAGCGGCTACCGGAACCACTGTCGGAAGCTACACGTTCGATATGTTGATTTACACGACTACTACGGGGTCTAGCTAGGTGTTAGGGAAAATGTCTCCGCGTATCTGTTTGAGTCCCTGTATGGTTCCGCCGTTCGCGCGTCGATGCTTACGTTTTGCAGCTTCGATCTTCTTACGCTTCAACGCCTCGCGAGCGTCTAAGTCTTTGAGCGGAGTTTCCAGGATCTCCCAGTCGGGGAGACTGTCCAGCCATGAAGCGAACGCCTGTTCGCCCTCAGTTCGGGTGTTGCGAGCTTCCTCCATGTATGCTAGTGTACCAGTGTCATTAGGTGAGGGGAGCAATGGGCGACCCTCGACATAGACCCAAAAGGAAGGTGGCGAACATGGCGTCTAACGCTGTCGCGATCATCCCGTCTGCGATGACGGATGAAGACAAGGCGGCTTTGGCTGCACAAATGGAAATGAAGATCGCAACTGCGACTACCGTAGACGAAGTGTTTGCGGAATCGTCTACTCTCGGCCTGGAGGATATCGCAGGAGTTCCCGTTACCGTAAACTCTGTACGTTTCATTCAGAGCGCAGAACAGTACGCGAAGGCGGAATCGTCTACAGGCTACTTCGTTGTCATGGTGACTGATCATGGCATCGTCACAACGGGCGCACGGACTGTTGTGCAAAAGCTCTACAAGACTGCTGAGCTTGGCGGCTTCCCGCTTACCCTCCGCTTCTGGCAGAATGACAAGGAGACTTCTCGCGGGTATCGTCCGTGGAATGTCTCGCTCGCGCGTGACTAGGTAAGGAAGATCCCCACCGGGCCGGTAAGCCTGCCTCTATGGCACATCGGCCCGGTGGGGTAAACCCACTCACACTCGGGATAGGTCATTAGGCTATCGAGCGTTCCGGGGCGTGAGCATATTGTAGCACAGGGGCGACGGGATAGGCAATGGCAGTACGTAAACGTTGGGATAGTCTCTCCCCTTCGTATCGAAAGAGGCTAGAGCGGAACGGGATTGACCGTGAGATGCACGACACGGGAGCGTCCCTCGTTCGTGCTCGCGGCCATTTCGAGTCTCCTAAGACTAACCCTGTGCGTAACCGTGTCCAGCGCAGACGATCCGTCATATGGAATAAGTATAGGAATCGCGCTAAGAAACTCGCAGCTTACGAGTATATTCGTTCCGCGTACCTGTTTGACCCTTACCATCTTTTCAGTCCTATTGTGTTACGCAGGACGGTAGAGCATTACGAGAAGCTAGAACGTAGATGGAAGAGAAGCGGTAAGGGAACTACACAAGCCGAGTTTGATAGATGGTATCGGGACATGGCAGAGGAGTTTAGGCGTTCAGGAGAGTTCTTGTATCCGGAACTCCCTCTGTTCTATCACGGTAGAGAAGGGTCTAAGAAGCGATGAAGTGTACGTATGACACGCAGGGGATGGCTGACGGAGAGAAATGCGAGAAGGAAGCCGTCTATTGTCTGGAGTGGCGGTATGAGATGGCTCCCGGTTGGATCGTTGAAACGAAGCGCTTGTTTTGTGAGAGACACGCGGATAAGGCGTATGGTGCGCTTGTGTCTACTCGTATCAATCCACGTACAGAGGCGGTTGTGTAATGCGTCTAACCATTTTTGATAAGGATTGGTCGGAGAAAGAGACAGAGAGTACTAGGGAGGTTGTTGTAGAGACTCACCTAACGCGAGTCCGTATCCTAGAGGTTGCAGGAGTGCTGAGGGTTACCCACGAACGAGCCGCATCGGATCCGCGATGAGCTTCCAGGAACCATTACTACAGGGAGCGGAGAGACGTGCGGAGTGGAACAGGGATAACCGTGCGTACAAGGCGGAGTGGGAGAAGGAGAATCGACTCCCGCGTCGAAGGACAAAGCAACGTCCCTTCGCAGGCTTCGATGGAGAGGGGTGGACGGTTCGGGGGAAGCATAGGCTGTACCTGTTGCGAGCGGGAGAGTCGGAGTTGTATACAGGGGAGCCGTTGGACGTATGGGAAGTCTTCGAGTGGATGATTGACTTACCCCGCGACGTGTACTACGTAGGATTCTCGATAGGGTATGACCTAACGATGATTCTACGTGGGCTTCCGCGGGAACGGTTCATGAAGCTTTATGATCGGTCTACGCGTACCTTCGGAGAGAAGAAAGTGTTACCGTTGGACTGGGGTCCGTTCCGGTTGGATTGGATTCCAGGTAAGCGTTTCTCGGTGTGGAGTAGGGAGGATCCGTCTAAGCGTTTCAACGTGGAAGATGTTATCGGGTGTTTTCAACAGAGTTTCGCTACAGCGATAGAGCATTGGAAGATCCCGACGAAGGCGGAACAAGCGTTTATCGAGTCCATGAAGGCGGAACGTAGCGACTTTGCTAAGGTGGCATCTACCCCGGAAGGTTTGGAACGGCTCAAGCGATACAATACGTTAGAGTGTAGGCTTCTGGCGAAGATGATGGAGCGGGTGCGTGAGGCTTGTCATAACGAGGATATCCGTCCTACTTCGTGGTTTGGCGCGGGGCAACTCGCGCAAGCCTTGTTGCGGAAGCATGACGCTAAACAGTACATGAATACGTTTAGTGACTCGTTTATGACTCATGCGGAAGAAGCCTATTACGGTGGATTCTTTGATGTGTCTAGCGTAGGCTACTTCGATTCGTTGTATGAGTATGATATTTGTAGTGCGTATCCGCACGCGATGCGGACGCTCCCCTGTCTCGCTCATGCGACGCTTGTGCATGGAGAGGCTGAGGGGCGACGCTTGTACCGTGTCCAGTGGAAGCCGCGCGGGGAACCATCATGGGGAGCGTTCCCGCTGCGACATGCGCGGGGAGAGAAGATGTTGCGAGAGAAGCCTTCCACGTTTCTTGAAGGTTTAGCCGCTCCGTCTTTCACTCCAGGTACGCTCTACTATCCGACTCATGGTAAGGGATGGTACTGGGATGCGGAAGTCGATTCGGTTATACAATCTCGCGATAGGGACTACGAAGTATCACATCTTGACTGTTGGACGCTTCAAAGTCACTGTGATTGTCGTCCGTTTGAGTGGGTATCGGAGTTATACGATTACCGTAAGAAACTGGGTAAGAGTGGACAAGGAATGGTACTCAAACTCGGAATCAATAGCCTCTATGGAAAACTTGCGCAGTCCATAGGCCGTCCCCAGTTTGCGAACATCATCCTTGCAGGTATGATTACGTCTAAGACTAGGAGTATGATCCATGAGGCGATCGGAAAGGCGGGAGCGGAGAATGTGGTTATGGTGGCGACGGACGCGGTATACACCCATAAGCCTATCGAGGGTCTTGATATCGGGGAAGGACTGGGACAGTGGGAGGGTAAAGCGTACGGCCGGTACGTTGTCATTGTGCCGGGTCTGCATTACAGTTTGGATAAAGAGAAAGTCAAGACTCGCGGGATCCCCGCAAGAGTCATCCGAGAAGGCTTACAGCGGATAGAGGATCACTGGTATAGCGATAAGCGTTGGGAGTCTCTGCATTTCCCGTTAGAATCCTTCGTGTCTTGTCAGAACGCGTACCATATCGGACGGCCAGAGCTTGCGGGAGAATGGGTGACGATGCCTCGCGCGATCCACTTCGGCACGATGGATAAACGGATGATCCCGCTAGACCTTCTCGTAGGAGACCGGGTAAGACTCCCATTATGGGCGAACACGGAGCATCTGCCCACGGGGCACCGATCCGAATGGGGGTACATGCAGCAGTTGCGACGCGCGGCGCAGCGGGAGACAGGAGACCTGGACTTCGACTCGCTCGGGGACGCGCAGCCCGACTACCGCGACCCTCTTGCATTGTGGGATTGATCGTGGTAAGATCGCGCTAGGAAGCCAACCACGGAAGGGGAGTAGGGATCATGGCGGAAACGAAGCAGAAGGCGGGAGCGAAGGTGACTGAGGTTGAGGATCATGGCATCGCGACGTTCGGGGAGCCTGTCGCGCAGGTCAGGAGTGGCCGCGCGTCATGGCAGGACGAGGCGAGCGCGGTGGAGCCTATCGACAGGCTGATCGACGCCTACTCGGACGCGTACGGGGGAAACGGGGACGGCTACAACCGCTCCGTGTCCAACTTCACGTACGCACCGTTCGCGGGGGACACGGACTCGAAGACTCCGGTAGCCGTCCGCATCGCGTCGCGCGTCAACCAGAGGGCAGAGGCCCGTCAGGTACCTGTCCATGCTCGCTCGATTCGGGGTGTGCTGCATCTCGTCACGGGTGTCCGTGTCGTCAAGCCTCGTAAGAAGCGGAACGGGAACGGGAATGGGGATGGTAGCCATTCTGACTAGGTTTGGCGGGTAGCTCCCGCTCCCTGCCCCGGGACAGGGTTACAAGCCCGGGCCTAGACGCTTAGGTTTTGTCCGCGTGAGCCGCGCGTGTGAGGCTAGCGACTAGGGAGGGTAGCGCTCACTCTCCCTAGCCGCGCCGGTAACACTCCTGTAGGGCACGAGACTAGGATAGGTCATTATGGTTCTTGACGATGTTCAAAATCTCGCGAACGCGGCACAGTTGAACGGCTTCCTTCGTTGCGCTTTGGCACAGGCGACTGTTGTAGAGATTCCGGGCATCTTCCGCGTTATGTGGGTAAACGGGATCGCGTTTACCGATAGGGTTATGGAAGATGCGGGAGTGGATCTTACGCTTCTACCGTACACAGAGAGGGAAGACGTATGATGCCAGTAGCCGGACGAATCTACTTCCGTGCAGGGCGAGTAACCATCACGAACCCCGACATTCTGCGCAGCATCCTCGTAAGCGCGATCACAGGGAATCCGGTAGGGGCGGATAGGTCTATCGCAGCTACGGTAACCCGCTAAGAACAGGATAGGTCATGCTTAGTCACATCATCAACGCTTCTAGCTTGCTTACAGCGCTACTGGACGCATGGACGAATCTGGGAGCGCATCACCTAAGTTTCATCTCCACTTGTACGGACGGTACGCATCGGCACAATGACTGTATCATGCAGATCGTTTCTCGTAAGTGGACGCTAACCATTCGACCACGATGATAGGGTATCTCGTCATCATGGTAGCTTTCAACTCTCTTAGTATCTACATTCTCGGTAGACGCATCCGCGGAGTTACGCGGCGAGTAGATCAGGTAGAGACAAGGATAAGGTTTCTCCGATGACAGACAAGCGTTCTGGTTCCAGTGGGGACGACAGGGTCGCGGACTGTGGACAGCCGCGCGACGACCCCGAATACCAGCACCCGGCGGCGATGGACGATCCAGCCAGCTTCGACCACCCGACACTTGATCGCGCGGCCACGACCGGGAACGTGGGTACAGGTTTTCTCAACTCACGAGAGGGAGACACGCGTAAGCGGTGCCCGGGCATTGTAGGCAAGACACAGACATGCGGAAGCCTTCTACGAGGGGTGTCTACGCTGTGTAACTATTGTCAGTCGCAGAAGTCTCTAGGAACCCGCTAACCACCCATCTACACCATACATACAGGAAACCCATAACATACAGACAGGACAATAGGTTACGCCATCCGGCTATGCACAAGCTACATGATACCCATAG
>Ga0134128_10003858_pt1 | contig 18371 bp, 21 predicted proteins | sample KB31754_FD_96462 | JGI IMG/M metagenome (GOLD analysis project Ga0134128, IMG submission 96462) | Terrestrial soil microbial communities with excess Nitrogen fertilizer from Kellogg Biological Station, Michigan, USA - KB3-175-4 | ecosystem: Environmental > Terrestrial > Soil > Unclassified ... | reverse complement strand
TCCGAGGCATTGAATGATTGACCGCTCGACCCTATGTTCTAGCTATCGATCGATCCTGGGTTGGGTGCGCCCTTATGCTCTTCCCGAGCCCCAACTCCGGTTCCCATCCAATCAGCCTGTTGATGCGCAGTGTTACACTGTGCAGCAATTCGGCAGCGCAACAGCTCGGCCGTTGATCTAGCGAGCGCCTAAAGCGAAAGCGGCTTTCGTCTCTCTTCTTCACGCCGTCTCCGTTCCCGCGTGGCCTCGAGCGTCGCCGCCGCCCGGCGATTTGCCGGGATCGCGGCGTTATCACTGGCTGTCGCGGGCGTTTGGCAAGAGCCGATTTTCGCCCGTCGTCCCAGCCGTCTGGAGAAATGAATGCCTAAGGAAGAATTATTGGAGATGGACGGCACCGTGTTGGAGCGCCTGCCCGATGCGCGTTATCGCGTGCGCCTCGACAACGGACACGAAACCATGGCCTACATGGCAGGACGGGTGAAGAAGAACCGGATCCGTATTCTCGCGGGTGATCGCGTTACGATCGAGATGACGCCCTACGATCTGACGAAGGGACGCATCAATTTCCGCCACCGCGACGAGCGCGCGCCGACGGCTCCGCCGCCGCGGCGGCCGCAGTGGCGGCGCTAGGCCAAGCGCATGAGCCCGAACACCAAGAACTGGATGAGCCCTCGACGGCGATCGACGACAAATTGGCAGCATCTCTCCGTCAGCGAAAGCGACGACGGCAAGCGCTGGCGCATTATCTGGGACACGACGCGCCACGCCGAGAACCAGGTCCGCAACACGGCGGTCGAGAAAACAAAGAGCGCTGCGCTGGATCGCGCGCGCCATATGCTGCGGATGGGCTTCATCGTTTATGAGATTCGTGACCCGTCGGGCGCGGTTTCCCTCGATGAACCCGCCATCCACGCCGAGCTCAGTCAGGCGCTCGCAAAATGATGAAGCACTTGGCGCGAACGGGCGCCGGGGCTTCCATGCGATGTTGACAGACCGACCGCTGCTTGAATGTCAATGCCACTTGGCACGCAAGGCGGCGACAAAGCCATTTTTGTCGAACCCGCGGGGAACATCGCCGCTCTGCTGCGCGCGTCCTTTTCGGAGCAGCGGCGCCCAGGAAGCAACATCGAACACCATCTCGGGGATTAAGTCGCCATCCGCCATGCCGAGAAGCTGGGCGACGCCGTCAGAACCCAGCGTGGCGTTCAGCGCGACCGCGCGGTGAAAGAGTTCCGCAGCGCAGTTCGTGCGCGCTTCCGACCGTATTTTCGCGAGGATTATGGAGCGATCGGTAATCTGACCGGCCTGCGCATCCGCAAGCACGTTACAAGCCGCAATGAGGTGATGGACTTGGACCGCCATAAGGCCATCCCGGAAGAAGTTTCTTGATCAATAGGCAGGGCGCAATCGGAGCCATATTACCCATGATAGGGGGAGCAAGGAGACATCTTTCGTGTTAGGATAGGTCGAGTCCACCACTTTAGGAATCAGAGATGGCTATCGGAACGGTGAAATGGTTTAACGCCCAAAAAGGATTTGGCTTCATTCAGCCGGACGGCGGCGGGAACGACGTATTTGTTCATATCTCCGCCGTTGAGCGTGCCGGAATGGGCAGCCTCGCCGAGGGACAGAAGATCAAATACGAAGTCACAATGGACCGCGGCAAACCCGCTGCGACAAACCTGTCGGCAGCGTAACGCCCAAAGCGCGTCGAGACCTGGACCTAACCGGTTCTCACGTTTTGGGGCGTGAAATGCGGGCGGCGATCCAAGAACGAGAGTCGCAGCGCATAGCTAGAGGCACGCCCAGCATCGAGGCGATTGGTGCTTCTTCGTAGGGTTCTGCTTCGCTTCCCGCCAACGACAAAGGCCCCGCTTCGGCGGGGCTTTCATTCCTTCGCCTGCTAGGCCTGAGGAGTGAGCACGGGTTCTGATGGCCGCACGTAAAGCGGATATTTTTCGGCCCGAATAGCGAGCCGTTCATAGGCTTCAGCGCACGCAATCATGTGCTGGCGCGCTGTTGCATCGCTGAGATTTTCGGCAACCCGGCGGGTTTCAAGCGCGAGGTCGCGCCAATGCTGTGGATCGTTGGCGATCGAGTACGGCAACCTAAGCCTCCACCTCAGGGCAGGTTCGCTCTCTGAATCGACTAAGATATACCGCATTGCCGCCGCAAACTACCAGCGCTCACATCGTGTTTGTGCCCGCTGTTGCATTAAATTCTTAGCTTAGGCTGAACCGTCGCACGGGTGGAATTTGCGTTCCGCCGGGACAGCCGGCTTGAGCCCGGCTGCGTCGTCACCACAGCGTGCCCGATCCGTGGGCGGCGTGCGAAACGGGCGCCAATACTTCGTCGGGATCGCCGAATTCGCGCGCGAGCGCCACGACCTCGGCATCGGCATAAAACGATGGGTCGAGCATGCCGAATTTATCGACGATCAGACGGTCATTGATGAAGAGCCTGCCATTCATCACCGAACCATCGATGTGCCGAAAGACATTGTGACGGCGCGGGGTGCCGAGGCCGGCCCACGGCATCTTGCCATTGAGTTCCCAATGAAGCGGATCCTCGATCCCGTATTGGATCGATGCCTTGGGATGATAGCCGAACATGATCTCGACGAATTTGTTCGAACCAGGAACCTGCTCGAACATCTTTTTTGTTTCAACGCCGATCGGGCCACCGCCGCGGACATCGGTCACCCATCCATCCTTGACCTCCCAGCGCATCGGCTCGGGCAAGAGGCCGGCCACGCCCTGAACCGCGCTGATATGGACGACACCGTTGGCGTCGCCGCTGCCGTCATAGACGCCGCACCGGCCCCACGGAAAATGGCAGCGGCCCGGCGGATCGCCGGCGCGAAACTGCATGCCGTAGAGTTTCGAGCCATCGTAGGTCGCTGTGAGATCGGTGCCGATGTCGTCGACAATGTGCACGATTTTTCCCGCGCCGACGACGTCACGGACTTTTTCGGCGATCTTCCACAGCAGCTTGTTCGGAAATTTAGCGTAGTCGCGCGCCAGCAGCCCGGCCTTGCCCTCGAAATAGACATGATAGGGCTTGGCGCGTGCCTCTTTGTGCTGACTGCCGCTTTGTTCCCGGTTGCGCCCCATCGCCATATGCGCCGGCGTGAAGGTCAAGAACACCGGCCAGACCCAGATCGCGACATCCACCGCCGCCATCGCATCGAGGACGTGCTGCGGCACGTGGCCGTAGCGCTTGATCGGCTCGGTGATCAGAAGCGAGGGAATGGCGCCATGCGCGATCAGTCCGCTCTTGATCGCGTCGAGCGACAGCGCATCGCTCCGCACATCGGCGAGGATGAGAACTTCATCGCGCGGCCGGATATCCGCCGCCTCGATCATGTTCATCACACCCTTGATCATGTCGGACACGTTCATTGCCATCTCCTCGATGCGATTCCCCGGATTGCCGACGCCGGGCCTATGACGGCTTGACCTTGATCAGCCGCCGCAGCAAGGGCGTGTCGTGGCTGGCGGCCCAGGTCTTACCCATACCGGCGACGTAGGATGTCGCCGTCTTGTCGCCGGTCTTGACGCCCGATTCCTTGCCGAGCCACAGCAAGGGGCTCGCGTTCGGCTGATAGATGCCGCCCTTGAAGAATGCCGATTTCACATGGCAGGCGCGCACGGCACCGACGACGAGGATGTATTCATCGTCAAACGGCAGCGTGCGTGCGACTTCGAGCTCCACATTCGCGAGCGCTTCGCGCACGAGCGGCACGCGGCCGGTTTTCGGCTTGAGCGGGGTCAAGCCGCAGGCCGCCCATTTGTCTTCGACATGGCCCGTGGCCGCGCCGGCATAGATCGTGATGTCGAGCATGCTCTCATCCGGCGCGGCGATCACGAACTCCCTGGTTTCCATCATCAAGTCGTACGACTTGGTACGGCGTTGCACGGCGACCAGGAAGGAGGACGGCTGGGTCCCCATCGGCGTGAACCACATCACAAGCATCAGATTGAGCGTGCCGTCTTCGCCGCGCGTCACGACGAGGGCCGGCACGCGTAACGAAAACGGCTTGTTGGCATGCGCGATGGTTTCGAATTCGCTGGGCGCGGCCCAGTTCTCGTCGAGCATTTCCTTTGTCATGTCGTTTCGAGTTCGGCGCGCCACGCCGCTTTGTCGACGACCGTTTCCTTGACGACGAAACGGCTCTGGCGCAGCGGCTGGCGGGGATCGACCGCCAGGCGCCACGCATCGGCGCTGTAGAACACGATGCGGCGGAAGTCGCGGCTGCCGATCACGCGATGCGCGATGCCGCGGCGGACGATAAAGAGATCGCCCGATACCATCTTCTCGACGCCGAATTCGCAGATGTTGTCGGCGGAACCGGCGAATTGAAACTGGAATTCCTCATTCCGGTTGCCGCGATGGAAACCGGCTTGCTCGCCCGTCGTGTTGTAGCATTCGACGATGAAGCGATCGTTTTTCATCGGCACGGGCCCGGGCCCGCGGCGCCCGGTGATTTCCTTGAAAACATCGAACAGCCTGATTTTCTGCACCGGCCGGCCGTCGGTCGAAACGTCGATCAGGTTTTCGTAAGCGCGCTCGATCAGGGTTTCATCGCCCGGCTGATCGTCCCAGGTGTGAAGGCTTTCGACGACCTTCCCTTTGGGCGGCACCTTGCGGTCATCGGGAACCGGCCAGGTCGGTCCGCCTTCCCAAGCGACTTGATATTCCGTCCGCCCAATCAGGTCCTTCTCCTCGATCAGCACCGAGACCGGATCTTTCACTTGCGCAAAGAGACGCAGACAATCCGCCGAGCCGTCGCCGCGATGCGCCACGCCGGCGGGAATGAGAATGAGATCGCCGCACTGCGCCTCGAAAATCCCGTATTCGGTCTCGTAGGTCGTATTGCCGGCCCATTGGTAAAACAGCAGGTCGAAATCGACGTTACGATGGAAATGAGGCTGCACGCCCCGCAGCGCGTCGACGCCGACCCGGTTCGAATCGGACTGCAGATACGTCAGCGGCCGATTGGGCGCCTCGAGAAAATCGAACGGCCGAAAGCAGGGAATGAGCAGGTGCCCGCCCTTCGAGGTGCCGATCAAATCCTCGGTGACGCGGTTCGACCAGGTCATCGGATAGTCGCGGCCCCATCCGGTCGCGAACTCACGAATTTTCGCCATGTTGTCCTCCCTTCGGATGTCGTTACGGCGTCGGCTTCCAACCTCTTTTATCGAGCTCTGCATTGGCCTCACGCAGCAGGCGGTAATCATAAGCCTGGTCGACGGTCGGCACCTTGTTCGCCGGAATGTTGAGCAGCGATGCGCGGATCTCCATGTCCCTCCGGAGATTTTCCGTCGACTCTTCTCCGTTCGCGGTCAGCGATGCCGTGACGTCGCTGTAGTTCGTATCAAGCGTATGATCGTCCAGCGTCGAGCCGTCCTTTCTCATGATGTCATTGGTTTCGGTGCGGAACGCCCGCATGTAGCGCAGGCCTTTCATGGTCGCGATCAAATAGCGTTTCACTGTATCGGGATGATCGGCGAGAAGCTTGGTCGACACGGCGGCCCCCGTGTAGGGCATGCGAATCGCATCAAATGTGTCGACGATCATATGGCCGCGCTGCAGGCCCGGCGAGCCCTTCAACATATCGACATCCTCTTTCCCGATGACCAGCCCGGGCAGCGCTCCGGATTGAATGACGGCGCGTGCGTTAGCATCACTGCCGATCGGCGTGTAGGCAACCCAATCGGGCGAGAGACCCGCCGCCACGAGCGTCAGGCGCATGGCGATCTCGTAAGTATCGCCCCGCGTTTGCACGCCGACGTTCTTATCCTTGAGGTCCTGCAACGTCTTGAGCTCAGGTGCCGTCGACCAGATCTGATAGTTGGGACGGTCCATCATTGTATAAACGATTTTGAGGGCAGCGCCGCGCAAGATCGCACTGAGCGCGGCCGAGGAGGATGTGCTCACTTGGGCGCTGCCGGATAACAAGGCTGCCGTCGCGACGCTGCCCTGCGCCGTGACGCGTTCCATATCCAAGCCTTCTTCGGCGTAATAGCCCTTGTGCAGCGCGACGATGTAGGGACCGAAACTTGCGGAAGGGAGGACGATGGTCATCACCATCTTGTCGGCGGCGGTTGCGATCGACACCGCGGCGACCAGCAAGACGGCAGCGAGCGCACTTATTCGTAAGACGAATCGCGTTCTCTGACCGCGTGATGGATAGAGCGATCGGCGTCTGTCGCTGGCCACGAATTCCTCCCGCTACGCATCGTCGCGCGATTTTGTCGGACATTTTAAAAGAGCGCCGGTTAAATCACAAGAATCCGGCAATCTCTCTGCTTGTCTCGGAAGTGGCTCGCCGCTGTGCCGTCGATTGATTGCGGCGTAGCCGCGGAAACATCACCGCTGCGGCGGCGATCGGCAGTTCGCGGTCTCAGAGCGAACTTAGCTTTTCAATGTCTGTTATGGCTGCAAAAAGCAGGCGTTCGAGCGCGACTCAACTGAATGTTTTGACTCACTGCGACATTCCTTGTGCGAGGAATAGCGCGCTATTCCGGCGGCGCCTCATAAAGCTTGCACCAGCCCTTCGGGCTGATATCGCCCGAGACCACCGAGCAGCCTTTCGGCGGCTGGAATTTGGTGCATTCGCTGCATTGCTGATCGTTCTTCGGCGTGTCCTGATATTCGGCCTCGGGTTTCGCGAGTTTCTCTTGCTGCTGGCCTTGCGCACGCGCCGGCGTGCGCGCGCCGAGCATCAGCAAGCCGGCGCTGGCCAGTGCGATCAAGCGGCGCCGCGCAATCGTTGGAACGTTCTGCAAGCCTCGCCTCCTTAGAGCTTTATCCAATCACGTTGGATATTTGGATCGTCACCCGCGTCAAAGCGGGGGCAGGCAGCATCTGGATACCCGCTTTCGCGGGTATGACGAAGGGGAACGGGAAGGTGCTGAGTCCGATTCAATCTGCGTGAATTTTTGTTTAGTGGAACAAGCGGTCGAACAGCCCGATCTTGAAATTCTCCGGCATCACCAAAGTGAGAGTATCGCCTTGATAGCGGTCCGGCACGCGAGGGATCGGCGAGGCGGCGTGGATCATCGCGAGCGCCGCCTGATCCAAGAGCGGGAAGCCCGAGCTCTTCTCGATCCACGCATCGGTCACCGTGCCGTCGCGGGTGAATCTAAAGCCGAGCTGGACCACGCCCTCTTCTTTTTGCTTCACCGCCTCTTCCGGATATTTCTTGTAGCGTGTCACCCAGCGCCGCACCGCATCGAGATAATCATCGCCCGGTGCGTTGAGCGAGCCATTGCCGGCCGCGGCGAGGCCCGGTCCCGCATCGCCACGACCGCGCCCGCCGACGCCCGGCGGCAGCGGCTGATTGCTGCCGGTTGCGCTCGCGGTCTGGGGCGGGGTCGGGGCCGGAGTGGCTTGAGGCTGCGCCGCTGGTTCCGGCATCGGCGGCGTCGGTGTCGCTTCCGCCGTCTCTTGCGGGGTCGGCGGCGGCTTCGGCCGCGGCGGCCGCGGCTTGTGGAGTGGCACCGGCTCGGTCGTCTCTTGCGGCGCGGGTGCCGGCGTGACCTCGGTCTGCGCAAGGCTCGGCACCTCGGGCGCGGGCTGCGGTTGTGCTTCGACCGGCGGCGTCGGTTGCTGCGGCTGCGCCTCCTCGGCGCTCGCCTCCGCCTGCGTCTCGGCCGCGGGCTCGTTCGCTTCGTTTTGGGCCGAAGCGGCGGTCTCGCCCGCGCCACCGCCAGCCGCTCCCGACTGGCCCTCCGGCTCCTGCACGACCGTGATCGGGATCGGGGCCGGCGGCACCTGTTCCTCGCCGATCGGCTGCCAGAGCAGGTAGAGGAGGGCGATCACCGTTGCGTGAGTAAGGGCCGAGAGCCACATCGCCATGCGGAAGCGCTTGCGCTCGCGCGATTGCGCGAAAGCATCTTCAGGATCGAGGCGTGGTCCGCTGGCGAGGGTGGCCTGGGTCATCCCCTGAATTCCGCCCCCGATGCCTTAAACGCGGGTGGCCTACGATCCGTTGCGCAAGCGTCAGCCATGCCGTAGCGGGGCTGGGTCAGGGGTCCTGCTCATGGGCAACCTTCCTGAACCGCTTCGCCCCGGGGCGCAAGGGCAAGGCGCCGAGCAAGCTTGCCGCAGGCCCCGGAATCGTGTTGGTTGTGCGCCAAAGAGGAGCGAGGGCAAGACCCTCACACAGGGAGAGCGCGCGCCATGCCGAATTTCGCGGCGAATCTCAGTACGCTGTTCACCGAGCTGCCGTTCCTCGATCGCTTCGCGGCGGCGCGCACCGCCGGCTTTCGCGCCGTCGAGTTCCAGGCGCCGTATGATTTTGCCGCCGAGGAGATCGCGGCACGCGCCGAAGCAACCGGGGTCAAGATCGTGCTCTTCAACGCGCCGATGGGCAACGCCAAGGCAGGCGAGCGCGGCTTCGGCGCGCAGCCCGGACACGAGGCCGATTTCGACGCGAGCATTGCGAAGGCGCTCGGTTATGCGCGCGTCCTCGACTGCCGGCAGATCCATGTGCTCGCGGGGCTCGAGAGCGCAGAGGGGCGCGCGCGGCAAGAGGCGGTCTATGTCGCCAATCTGCAGCGCGCCGCGGCGCCGGCGGCGGCGCAAGGGGTCAGCTTACTGATCGAGCCGCTCAACCGGCGCGACAATCCGGGCTATTTCCTTGCGAGCACGCGCGAGGCGATCGCCATCCTCGATCGCGTCGACCGTGCCAACGTCGCGCTGCAATTCGATCTCTATCATTGCCAGATCAGCGAAGGCGATCTCGCGCAACATGTGCGCGACCTCGCGGGCCGCTATCCGCATGTGCAGATCGCCAATGTGCCGGGCCGTCACGAGCCGGGGCGGGGCGAGATCGATTTCGCTTTTCTGTTCGATCTCTTCGACGAGATCGGCTATGGCGGCTGGATCGGCTGTGAATACCGGCCGAAGCACGGCACGTTGGTCGGGCTGCGCTGGGGGCGGCGCTGGGGTATTGGGGGATAGGGTTTGGAGGATAAAGGATGGTCGATCGGCTGAGGCACAAGACCGCTGTCATCACGGCGGCGGCTCAAGGGATCGGCCGGGCTTGCGCGCTCGCCTTCGCCGCCGAGGGCGCGACGGTCATTGCGACCGATATCAATAGAAGCGAGCTCGACAGCCTCAAGGCCGAAAGCGGCGGAAAAATCGCGGTTCGGCATCTCGATGTGACGAAAAAAGACGCGATCGGTGCGTTTGCGGACGAAATCGGCGCGATCGATGTGCTGCTCAACTGCGCCGGCTTCGTCCATCACGGCACGATCCTCGAGTGCAGCGAGGCCGATTGGGATTTCACCCTCGACCTCAATCTGCGCAGCGCCTATCGCATGATCGGCGCGTTCCTGCCGGCCATGCTCAAGGCCGGGAAGGGCGCCTCGATCATCAACATGTCGTCGAGCGTCTCCTCGCTCAAAGCCGCGCCCAACCGCTTCGTCTATGCGACCAGCAAGGCGGGGCTCATCGGCCTCACCAAGGCGGTGGCGATCGATTTCATCGGCCAAGGCATCCGCTGCAACGCGATCTGCCCGGGCACGGTCGAGACGCCGTCGCTCGATGAGCGCATCGCGGCGCAAGGCGGCACCGCCGCGGCGCGCGACGCCTTCGTCAAGCGCCAGCCGCTCGGCCGGCTCGGCACGGCGGAAGAGGTCGCAGCGCTCGCGCTCTATCTGGCGAGCGATGAAAGCTCGTTCACGACCGGCGCGACGCATCTCATCGATGGCGGTTTCACGCTTTAGGAAATACATAAAGAAAGGGACGCAAAATCATGAAATTGCTTCGCTATGGTCCGAAGGGCCAGGAAAAGCCGGGCCTCCTCGATAAGGCCGGCACCTGCCGCGATCTGAGCGCCGAGATCCCCGATTTTACCCCCGACCAGCTGTCGCCGGCGGCGCTCGACCGCCTCCGCAAGCTCGATCCCGCGCGCCTCCCGGCGGTCGCCGGCACGACGCGCCTCGGCGTCCCGCTCACCGGCATCGGCAAACTCGTCTGCATCGGCCTCAACTATCACGATCACGCGAACGAGACCGGCAACCCGATCCCGAAAGAGCCGGTCGTCTTCATGAAGGCGATCAGCTCGCTGACCGGGCCCAACGACGATGTCATCCTGCCGAAGGCCGCGGCCAAAGGCGATTGGGAATGCGAGCTCGGCATCGTCATCGGCACCACGGCGCAATACGTTGCCGAGCGCGACGCGCTGAAGCACGTCGCTGGTTACTGCATCGTCAACGATGTTTCCGAACGCGCTTTCCAAATGGAACGCGGCGGGCAATGGACGAAAGGCAAGAGCTGCGACACCTTCGCGCCGGTCGGCCCGTGGCTCGTGACCGCCGACGAGATTCCCGACCCGCAGGCGCTCGACCTGGTCTGCGAGGTGAGCGGCCAAGTGATGCAGAAAGGCTCGACCCGCAACATGATCTTCAGCTGCGCGCAGATCGTCAGCTATCTCAGCCAGTTCATGACGCTAGCGCCGGGCGATGTGATTCCGACCGGCACGCCGGCGGGCGTCGGGCTCGGCATGAAGCCGCCGCGCTTCCTGAAGCCAGGCGACACCATGCGCCTCACCGTCAGTGGTCTCGGCGAGCAGCGTCAGCGCGTCCTGGCTTATGGTTGACGGCCGATTTCGTGACGAAATCATGGCTGTGGCGCCCGAATTAAAACCGCGTTATTCTGGTACGTTAGTCTGCGCCAAGGGGATCCATGTACGACCACCGCCGTCCGGGGTTTTTCCGGAATGATGAGCCTCAATCGGGTCGCCGCGTTGAGGCAAAGGTAAAATGGTTTAACGCGGCAAAAGGCTTCGGCTTCGTCACTCTTTCCGATGGCAGTCCGGATGCGTTTCTCCCGATGGCGATCCTTCGCCGTGCGGGATACGACGACATTCGCGAAGGCGCATCGATCACATGCGAAGTCGGCGCCGGAGCGAAAGGTCCGCTCGTCGTCAACGTGCTGAATGTCGATAACAGCACGGCCGTTGCGTCCTCGGGAGGCGGCGGTGGTTATGGCCAACGCGATCGCGACTATGGTGGCGGAGGCGGTGGCGCAGGCCGCGGCGGCGGCTACCGCCAAGACAGCGCTCCGCGCGGCCCGGCGCAGAGCATCGAAGGCGCTGTGAAGTGGTTCGAGCCCGATAAGGGCTACGGCTTCATTTCACCCGACGGCGGCGGCAAAGACATCTTCGTGCATATCACAGCGCTGCGCCGCAGCGGCGTGCAGACGCTTGGCCCTGGCCAGCGCGTTCGGGTCGACGTCGTCGACGGGCGCAAAGGTCTCGAAGCGGATCGGGTCGTTCTGCTCTGACAGACGTTATAGCGCTGATTGCTCCGGCCGCGGACTAGCGCGTCACGCCGGGCGTGGTAAGCTGATACCAGCGCTGACAATTGGGTAGGTAGAATGGACCTGCAGGATACGATCAGGACCTATCGGCTGTTTTCCGGGTCCTATGACGTTCTCTTTGGGCCGATCTTCCATCTCGGCCGAAAAGACGCGGTGCGGATCGCCAATGCGCTCCCCGGCCAACGCATTCTCGAAGTCGGTGTTGGAACCGGCCTCTCGCTCCCTTTCTTCCGCTCCGATTCCGAAGTGACCGGCATCGACATCTCTGCCGAGATGCTCGCCAAGGCGCGCCGCCGCGTCGAGCGTCAAAATCTCAAGCACGTTAAGGAACTCTCGGTGATGGACGCCGAAAGGATGGATTTTCCCGACAATAGTTTCGACGCCGTGATGGGCATGTACGTTGCCTCGGTGGTCCCGAACCCGGCGCATTTCGCAGCCGAGATCCGGCGCGTCTGTCGGCCTGGCGGCACCATCGTGCTGGTCAATCATTTCGCCAGCGATAACGGCGTGATGTGGGGAATCGAGAAGCTGCTGGCGCCGCTGGCGGCGCATATCGGCTTTCACGCCGATTTCTCGCTCGATAATTTCCTCAAGGTCAGCAAGCTCTCGGTCCGCGAGATCAAGCCGAGCAATCTCTTCGGCTATTGGCGGCTACTGCGCTGCGTCAACGAGAAGCCAGCGACCTCCTAAGCTCTACTCCGCGGCGCGACGTGCCGCCGGCTGATAGCTTCCCGCGACGGTGCGGAACGCAACATTCAGCCGATTGGCGCCGTTGATCGCGACAATCGCGAGCGTGAGATTGGCCAGTTCCGTCTCATTGAATTGTGCGCGCACGAGCTCGTAGACGTCATCCGGCACGTGAGTGTCTGCCACGCGCGTCACCGCTTCAGTCCAGGCCAGCGCCGCGCGCTCGCGTTCGCTGTAGATCGGCGCTTCCTCCCAGGCATTCAGCAAATAGAGGCGCTGCTCATCCTCGCCATCGGCGCGCAATTCCTTCGTATGCATGTCGATGCACTGCGCGCAGCCATTGATCTGCGAGGCGCGGAGCTTCACGAGCTCGAGCAGCCGGCGATCGAGTCCGCAGCGATGGACAAAGCCATGCAACGCGCTGATCGCTTTAGCGCCTTCTGGCGAGGCGGCGCGAAAATCCATCCGAGCTTTCATGGTCGTCAGCCTTTCTGTTGCCCGAAAAGTTGCTGCGCTTCGGGACGCGTCATCCGGTGCTCCAGCATGCCGAAATCGCCTGTGGCGCGCAAATCCTTCGCGAGTTGCTGCAATTGCGAGGCGACGACCATCGTCGCCCCGGTGGCGATCGAAACGCGCGTCACGCCGGCGGCCTCGAGCGCGGCAAGGGACGGCGTGCCGGCGCGGCCCATGATGTTGACGGGCGCGGCCAAAGCACGGGTGATGCTGGTAATGGTTTTGAGATCGACCAACGCGAAGACATAGATGCAATCGGCGCCGGCGGCCAAATAGGCCTTGCCGCGGCGGATAGCTTCATCTTGCCTCGCCGCAGCGTCGCCCGAGCCGTGCAAATAGACATCGGTGCGCGCATTGATGACAATGTCGAGACCGGCGGCCGCTATTCCCTTGCGCGCGGCCGCAATACGGGCCGCCATATCGTCAACGCCGCGCAGCCCGCCGCCGGCGCTGTCTTCGAGATTGCAGCCGACCGCGCCGGCCTGCGCAATTTCGACGACATGACGTGCCACCTCGTCGGGAGTCTTGCCATAACCACCTTCGATATCGGCGCTGACCGGTACCGAAACGGCGGCCGCGATCTTTGCCGTGGCAATGACGACCTCGCTCCACGGCGTCTTCTCGCCATCGGCATAGCCGAGCGCCCAGGCGACGCCGCCGCTCGTCGTGGCGATCGCGGGATAGCCGGCATCGGCGAAAATCCGCGCGCTTATCAAATCCCAGGCGTTCGGCAGCAGCAATATCGGCGGGGGCCGGTGCAGTGCTCGGAGCGTTTGCGCCCGTTTGATCTGTTCGCTCTTTTCCATGACTTCCTCAGATGCGATCGGGATCCAGCTGCATCACCGTAGCGCCTCCCGCGATCGCTGGCAGCAGCGCCGGTGCGGTCGCAAGGCGGTGCTCGGCGAAGAACTGCGCCGTGACGCGCTTCGCTGCGGCGAATTCCGCATCATACCCGCGGCCGGCCGCGAGCGCCGCCCTGGCCGTGAGCCATCCGGCGGTGACGGTTCCGAAAAGTTCGAGAAACGGCACGGCGCCGGCAAGAGCGATGGCCTGGTGCGTGCGATAGAGCTTGCGCAGGCTCTCGCTCGCTTTTTCCAGCGCGTCGATGCCATCACGCAGCAGCTTTTTTAGACCCACGAGATCCGGACCAGCCAGATCGAGTCCGCGCATCTCCGCGATGAGGTCGTGCATTGCCGCGCCATCGTCGCGCACCAGCTTGCGCGTCAACAGATCATTCGCCTGGATGCCATTGGTGCCTTCGTAAATCAGCGAGATCCGCGCATCGCGCAGATGCTGCGCCGCGCCCGTCTCCTCGATGAAGCCCATGCCGCCATGTACCTGGATATTGGTGGACGCCGCTTCGAAGCCACGCGCAGTGCTCCACGCCTTGGCGATCGGGATCAGCAGATCAACGCGCGCCTGATGCTGCGCCCGCGTTTCGCCATCGGGTTCGCGCCGCGCGCGATCGATCTGCCCGGCGGTGTAGTAGAGGAGGGCACGGGTCGCTTCGGCATCGCTGCGCATGCCGAGCAGCATCCGCCGGATATCGGGATGGTGGATGATCGGCAGCGCGCCTTCATCAATTGCTGCGACCGGGCGACCCTGAACGCGGTTCAGCGCATAATCGCGCGCCTGCTGATAAGCGCGTTCGGCAATGGCGACGCCTTGCAGCCCGACATTGAGCCGCGCGCCGTTCATCATGAGAAACATATATTCGATACCGCGGCCTTCCTCCCCGATCAACGTGCCGATAGCGCCACCGTTGTCGCCATAGGACAGGACGCAGGTCGGGCTCGCGTGGATCCCGAGCTTCTCTTCGAGCTTCAAGCAGCGGATGTCGTTGGGCTCGCCGAGGCTGCCATCCCGGTTGACCAGGAATTTCGGCACTATGAAGAGGGAGAGGCCTTTGCTTCCCGGCGCCGAAGCCGGCGTGCGCGCCAAAACGGCATGGACGATGTTCGGGGTGAGATCGTGCTCGCCATAAGTGATGAAGATCTTCTGACCCGTCAGCCGATAATAATCGCCATCCTTGATGGCCCGCATGCGCACCGCGCCGAGATCGGAGCCGGCTTGCGGCTCGGTCAGGTTCATGGTGCCCGCCCATTCGCCGCTCATCAGCTTGGGAAGATAGAGCTGGCGCTGTTCGTCGGAGCCATGCGTCGCGAGCAGCTCGACGGCAGCCTGAGTGAGGATGGGGCAGAGCGAGAAGGCGAGATTGGCGCTCGTCCACATTTCCAGAACGGCGATCCCGAGCACCAGCGGTAAGCCCTGTCCACCATGCTCTTCGGGCATCGCCAGCGCACTCCAGCCGCTCGCGACAAAGGCATCGTAAGCCGCTTTAAAGCCGGTGGGCGTGTGCACCGTGCCATTCTCGAGCCGGCTGCGCTCGCGATCGCCGACTGCATTGAGCGGCGCCAAGACTTCGGCAGCGAATTTCGCCGCTTCTTCGAGGATTGCGTCGACGGTCTCGCGCGACGCGGCGGCATCGTACCCGGGCAGCGCCGCGATCTCGCCGAAACCCGCGATCGCATCGAGCGCGAAGCGCATCTCGCTGAGCGGCGCTGCATAGCCGCTCACGACGCGAGAATCTTCCCCGGATTCATGATGCCGCCAGGATCGATGGCTTGCTTCACGCGACGCATCATCTCGATCTCGATCGGCTCTTTGTAATGCGCGAGCTCGCCCACTTTGAGCCGCCCAATGCCATGCTCGGCGCTGATTGAGCCGTTGAGTCCGACGGCGATGTCATGGACGATCCGATTCAGCTCTGTCTGCTTTGCGAGGAACTTGGCTTTATCGGCGGCCGCTGGCTGATGGATGTTGTAATGAATATTGCCGTCACCGACATGGCCGAACGCGTTTGGCCGAATACCCGGCATCCAAGCTTCGATCGCGGCGTGTGCGCTGGTGATGAAAGTCGAGACTTTGCTCACCGGTACGGAGATATCGTGCTTAACGCTGGCGCCTTCGAATTTCTGCGCCTCGACCAGGCCTTCGCGAATGCGCCAGAGATCGCGCGCCTGCGCGCCGCTTTTGGCGATAACGCCGTCCTTGATGAGCCCGGCTTCCATACTGTCCGAAAGGAAACGCTCCAGCGTCTCGAGCAGCCCGCTTTGCGCCTCGCTCGATGAAACTTCAAGCAGCACATACCACGGGAATACCGTCCGCAGCGGATCGACAATCCCGTTAACGTGTCTCACCGCCATCTCGATCCCAAAGCGCGAGATCAGCTCAAAGGCGGTGAGTTGATCGCCGCTCGCCTTGCGCGCGCGCGAGAACAGCTCCATCGCGTCCTCGACCCTCGTCAGCCCGAGGAAAGCGGTCTCGACCGCTTTCGGCAGCGGGAATAGACGCAAGGTCGCCGCAGTAATGATGCCCAGGGTGCCTTCGCCGCCGATGAAGAGCTGCTTTAAATCATAGCCGGTGTTGTCCTTGCGCAGCGCGCGTAGGCCATGCCAAACGCGCCCATCGGGCAGGACGACTTCGAGGCCGAGGACGAGCGAGCGCGTATTGCCGTAGCGCAGCACCTGGATACCGCCGGCATTGGTCGAAATATTGCCGCCGATCTGGCATGAGCCTTCAGCACCGAGACTCAAGGGAAAAAGACGATCGACGCGCTGGGCCGCCTTCTGCACATCGGCGAGGATGACGCCGGCTTCGACGGTGATCGAATAATCGATCGGGTCGATCTCGCGTACTTGGTTCATCCGGGAGAGGCTCAGCACGACGCCTTTGCCGTCTTCCCACGGGACAGCACCGCCGGCGAGGCCGGTATTCCCGCCTTGCGGAAAAATCGGCAGTTTCGCCTGGGCGCAGATCTTGACGATCTCCGAGACTTCTTCCGTCGAGGACGGGCGCAATACTGCTTTAGCGGCGCCGTGGTACGTGCCGCGCTCTTCGCGCAAAAACGGCTCCATACCAGCTGCATCCGCGAGGAAGCCTCTGTCGCCGAGGAGCTTTTGGAGATGGGGGAGCGCGCCGGACAGGTCGGTCATTCGGGCGTGATCTAATCCTCAGCTGCGGCGGCGGCAAGCTTTCATCGGGTCGCTGCCCGCCGAAGGCGGTCGTTAATCGCGCGGCCGAGACCTTGCTCCGGAATGGGCATCACAGCAATTCCGGTGAATTCCGGTCGGTCGAGCGCACGCAGCATGGCGAAAAGATTGGCAGCTGCCTCATCGATATTGCCACTTTTGCTAAGCCAGCACGTTTCCGCCGCACCAGTCGGCGCGCCTGATCCGAAGGCGAGCAGTGCTTCCCTCGGCTCGACACGCGTCGCATCGAGCCGCACGGGCAGGTTCGGCGCGTAATGCTTGGCGAGCATGCCGGGCGCGCGCGGCGCATCTTCGCGGCTGGGCGCCCCGAGCGGACCGATCAACGTTTCCAATTCCTCAGTCGCGATTCCGCCGGGCCGCAGAAGCAGCGGTGTTTTGCCCGTTAGATCGATGACGGTCGATTCGAGACCAACCCGGCATGGCCCGTCGTCGAGCACAGCGGCGATATGGCCGTCGAGCTCACTGAGCACGTGATCGGCTGTCGTTGGGCTCACGCGGCCGGAGCGATTGGCGCTCGGCGCGGCGATCGGGCGGCCCACTCTCCGCAACAATTCGAGCGCGAGCGGATGGGCGGGCACGCGCAGCGCGAGCGTATCAAGTCCAGCACTCGCGAGGAGCGAGATCGGACAGCGCGGCGCTCGGCGCAACACGAGGCTGAGCGGCCCCGGCCAGAAACGCTGCATCAAGAGCGCGGCGCGGCTGTCGATTTGCGCGAGCCGTTCGGCTTCATCGGTGCGAGAAAGATGCACAATCAGAGGGTTGAAGCGCGGTCTTCCTTTTGCGGCGAAGATCGCAGCGACACTTTCGTCGCTAGTCGCGTCGCCGCCAACCCCGTAGACAGTCTCGGTCGGGAAGGCGACCAACTCGCCGCCGCGCAGCAGCGCCGCAGCTTGATCCAACTCAGGTGCCGAAAGACGAATCGTCACGGTTGGCTGGCATTTCTGTTGCACGACATTGCGACGATATAGGCTTCAAGGAGGGCTGGAGGCAAACATGCCGGGTACGATCGTCACCATCGCGCAGCAAAAGGGCGGGGCCGGCAAAACCACGCTCGCCATCCATCTGGGGCTTGCCTGGGCGGCCAGCGGCAAGCGGGTCGCGATCATCGATATCGATCCGCAGGCGAGCCTCTCGACCTGGTTCCGACTGCGCAATGAGCGGCGCGGTACCGGCAGCACGCCGATCGAAGCCCTCGCGGTCTCGGGGTGGCGCGTCACCGCGGAAGTCGAGCGCCAAGCGCGCGAGCACGACATCGTCCTTATCGACTCGCCGCCCCATGCCGAGACCGAGGCGCGGATCGCCGTTCGCGCTGGCAAGCTCGTCCTCGTCCCGGTGCAACCCTCGCCGATGGATCTCTGGGCGACAAAACCGATCCTCGATCTTGCCCGCGCCGAGAAGACACCGGTGTTACTCGTGCTCAATCGCGTGCCGTCGCGTGCCAAGCTGACCGGCGCGGTGCTCGAAGCTTTCAAAGCGCTCAATGTGCCGCTCGCCGAGGCGCAGATCGGCAATCGCGTGGCGCTCGCGGCGGCCATCAACGAAGGGCAGGGCATCCTCGAATACCAGCGCTCGAGCACAGCCGCGCGCGAGATCACGGCGCTGGCGGAAGAACTGTTGCGGCGCGTTGCCGTCTAATCGCGGCCTTTGGCGAGGAATTCGGGATTGCGGAAGCCGGGCTTGGCGTAGCGGAAACGCGTGCCATCGAAGCCTGTGACGCTGCCGCCTGCGGCTTCGAGCAACGCTTGGCCGGCGGCCGTGTCCCATTCCATGGTCGGACCGAAACGC
>Ga0134128_10003857_pt1 | contig 18372 bp, 17 predicted proteins | sample KB31754_FD_96462 | JGI IMG/M metagenome (GOLD analysis project Ga0134128, IMG submission 96462) | Terrestrial soil microbial communities with excess Nitrogen fertilizer from Kellogg Biological Station, Michigan, USA - KB3-175-4 | ecosystem: Environmental > Terrestrial > Soil > Unclassified ... | reverse complement strand
GAGCGCCAAATTCACCGACACCGATGAGGCACTGTGGAACCGGCTCCTCGGCGTCAACCTGACAGGCACGTACCTTTGCACGCGTGAGGCCATACCGGACATGGTGAAGGCTGCCTTTGGCAGAATAGTCAACATCGCGAGCATCGCCGGACTCAGGGGTGCTGCATACATCTCAGCGTACGCTGCATCAAAGCATGCGGTAATCGGCCTCACGCGTTCGCTGGCGTTGGAATATGCGACGCGCAACATTACGGTGAACGCGATATGTCCCGGGTACACCGACACCGACATCGTGAGGCAGGCGATCAGCAATATCAGGGCGAAGACCGGCCGCAGTGAGGAAGAGGCGCTGGCTGCCCTGACCGCCACCAATCCGCAAAAGCGCCTCATTACGCCGGCTGAAGTCGGCAATGCCGCCCTCTGGCTCTGCCGACCCGGCACGGAAAGCGTGACCGGCCAGAGCATCGTGCTCGCCGGCGGCGAGGTGACCTGATGCCGAGGGACAAGGCTGCATTGAGCACAATTCCTGCGACCATCGACGTCGAGACGCGCGTGCATGACGATCACCACGTGTCGCTGCGCCTGTGGCTGCGGCTCCTCTCCTGCACCAATCAGATCGAGAGTCGGGTCCGCCAGAATCTGCAGTCGAGCTTCAACACGACCCTGCCGCGGTTCGATCTCATGGCGCAGCTCGAGCGCGCTCCGCAGGGCCTGAAGATGAGCGAGCTCTCGCAGCGCATGATGGTCACCGGAGGCAATGTCACGGGCATTACTGACGTACTGGAGAAAGAAGGATTAGTCGTACGGGAGGTCGACTCCGCGGACCGGCGCGTCTTTCGCGTCAAGCTCACCACGGAGGGGGAGCGTCAGTTCCGTCGCATGGCCGCGGAGCACGAGAAGTGGGTCGTCGATCTTTTCGGTGCAATCGCCCCCAAACACAAGAAACAGCTGATGGACCTCCTGGGTGAGCTCAAGGAGTGCCTGGCCGGCCTCAACGGCACGTGAGCGAGAGTCTCCGCGCTGGAAATCAGATGAACGCACAGCCGCATTTCGATCCACGCACGTATTCGCCGCAGCATTTCAAGTGGCATCTGGACCAGCGTGTCGGGGTAGTGACGCTCAACCGTCCGGACCGCAAGAACCCGCTGACGTTCGACTCGTACGCAGAGCTGCGAGACCTTTTCCGCGCATTGACTGCAGCGGACCCGGTGCGGGCGCTGGTCATCACCGGCGCCGGAGGCAACTTCTGCTCGGGCGGCGATGTGCACGAGATCATAGGGCCGCTGACGCAACGGACTCCCGAGGGGCTTCTCGAGTTCACGCGGATGACCGGTGAGGTCGTGAAGGCAATGCGGGCCTGCCCGCAGCCCATCGTCGCTGCGGTCGATGGCGTGTGCGCCGGTGCCGGCGCCATTCTCGCCATGGTGTCCGACTTTCGGCTCGGCACGCCCCGGGCCAGGACGGCCTTCCTCTTCACGCGCGTGGGACTTGCCGGATGTGACATGGGCGCCTGCTCGATTCTGCCGCGGATCATCGGTCAGGGGCGCGCCTCGGAGCTCCTCTACACCGGCCGCTCGATGTCCGCCGAGGAAGGGCTTGCCTGGGGCTTCTTCAACCGGCTCCTCGCCCCGGAATCGGTGCTCACCGAGGCGATGTCCCTCGCCGTACAGATCGCCCAGGGCCCGAGCTTCGCGCATGCCATGACCAAGAGGATGCTGCACGCCGAGTGGCATCTGCCGATCGATGCGGCCATCGATGCCGAAGCCGAGGCGCAGGCCGTCTGCATGCAGACGGAAGACTTCCGTCGTGCGTACCGCGCGTTCGTGGCGAAACAACAGCCGCGGTTCGAGGGGGACTGACCTTGGCACCCTCCGGCAGCTTCCTCGACTGGCCGTTCTTCACCGCGAGCCATCGCGAGCTCGCAGGCCGCGTGCGCGAATGGGCGGCGGAACGCCTGGCGGCGCCCGCGACCGCCGAGGATCGCGACTCCGTTGACAGCGCATGTCGACAACTCGTACGCGACCTCGGGCGCGCAGGGTGGACCCGGTACTGCGCGCCAGCCGAAGGAGTGCACGGCAAAGCGGGTAGTGCTCATGTCGATTTTGACGTCCGCGCTTTGGCCCTCATCCGCGAGACGCTGGCCCGGCATGACGCACTGGCCGACTTCGCATTCGGCATGCAGGGTCTCGGAAGTGGTGCGATCTCAATCGCCGGCTCGTCGGACCTAAAGGCACGTTACCTCCCGCGTGTAGTTGCAGGAGAGGCCATTGCGGCATTCGCACTCTCGGAGCCCGACGCCGGTTCCGATGTTGCCGCCCTTCGGTGTCAGGCCACCCGCACACCAGATGGATACAACCTGGACGGCGAAAAGACGTGGATTTCGAACGGCGGTATTGCAGACTTTTATTGCGTATTCGCACGCACGAGCAGCGCCGACGTGCGTCCAGATGGGACCACCTCCGCTGACGGAATCACGGCCTTCGTCGTGGATGCGGCGACACCCGGGCTGTCGATCTCAAAGCGAATCGATACGATCTCGCCGCATCCGCTGGCGACCCTGTCCTTTCACGACTGTCCCGTGCCCGCAGGTCAGAGGCTCGGCGCCGAGGGTGACGGGTTCAAGATCGCAATGCGTACGCTCGATGTCTTCCGAACTTCAGTCGCCGGCGCGGCGGTCGGATTCGCGCAGCGTGCGCTCGATGAGGCACTCGCACATTCCTCGGCGCGGACACTGTTCGGCCGGGCGCTCGCAGATTTCCAGCTCACCCAGGCTACGCTCGCCGATATGGCGGCAGGGATCGATGCCGCGCGTCTCCTGACGTATCGCGCGGCCTGGCTGCGTGACAGCGGCGCACGGGCGACTCGAGAGGTCGCCATGGCGAAGATGGTGGCCACCGAGACGGCGCAGCGGGTCATCGATCGTGCCGTGCAGCTGTTCGGGGGCCGCGGAGTCGCGCGCGGCGAAGTGGTCGAGCGGCTGTATCGCGACATTCGTGCGCTGCGCATCTATGAGGGGGCCACCGAAGTGCAGAAACTGATCATCGGGCGCGAGCTCATCCGGGACGCCGCGGGGAGACGAAATTGAGCCTGATGCAATTCCTGCAGCCCGAGGGCTGGCCGCGCCCGTCCGGCTACAGCAACGGCGTCCTGGCGCAGGGCCGCCAGGTCTTCATTGCCGGCCAGGTGGGCTGGGACCCCCGCAGCGGCAAATTCGAGAGCGCGAGCGTCGCGGATCAGGCCGCGCAGGCGCTGAAGAACGTGCTCACGGTGCTCGCACAGGCGGGCGGACGGCCCGCGCACATCGTGCGCATGACGTGGTACCTCACCAGCCGCAGCGAATACCTGGCTCATCTCGAGGAGATCGGCACGGCCTATCGCGAGATCATGGGCAAGCACTTCCCCGCCATGACCGCCGTCGAGGTGACCGCCCTCATCGAGGCCCAGGCCAACGTGGAAATTGAGGCCACGGCGGTCATCCCTTAACATTGTTGAAGCGCTGGATCCGGGCATCCTGCCCGGCCCAGCGCGTCTCGGGCAAAAAGCGTGGTTTTTGCCCGAGACTCGGCCACCTGCGGCGGCCGGGCACGTCCCTGTGCCTGAGTCGCCACGCCACGTGGTGCCGCTTTACCTAACGGAAATCGCTAGTTGTCATGCCCTTGAATCCACTCGATTTGTACGATGTTGCGGGAGCGCTCACCGAAGAGGAGCGCATGGTGCAGGAGTCCGTCGGACGGCTCGTCGATGACCGGGTGCTGCCCATCATCCAGAAGTGCTTCGAGGAGCACCGGTTTCCGCGCGAGCTCGTTCCGGAGCTGGCGGCTCTCGGGCTCCTCGGCTCCTCGATCAAGGGCTACGGTTGCGCGGGCCTCAACGCCATCAGCTATGGCTTGATCTGCCAGGAGCTCGAGCGCGGGGACTCCGGCATCCGCAGCTTCGTCTCGGTGCAGTCCTCACTTTGCATGTATCCGATCTACGCCTTCGGCTCCGAGGAGCAGAAGGAGAGGTACCTCCCCGGCATGGCCCGCGGTGAGCTCATCGGCTGCTTCGGGCTCACCGAGCCGCACGGCGGCTCCGATCCCGCCAACATGAAGACCCATGCCAAGCGGCGCGGCAAGGATTGGGTACTGAATGGCTCGAAGATGTGGATCACCAATGGCGCCATCGCCAACCTCGCGGTCGTGTGGGCCATGACGGAAGAAGGGATCCGCGGCTTCATCGTCGACAAAGGGACTCCCGGGTTTGCCGCGCCCGAGATCGAACGGAAATTTTCGCTGCGCGCCTCGGTCACCTCGGCGCTCTTCTTCGACAACGTGGTCGTACCGGAGAGCAACGTTCTTCCGGGCGTCATGGGCCTCAAGGGTCCTCTCTCCTGCCTGACGCAGGCGCGCTATGGAATCGCCTGGGGTGTGATCGGCGCGGCGCAGGCCTGCCTCGGGCAACTGCTCGATTATTCGAAGACCCGCGTCCTCTTCGGGCGACCGCTCGCGCAGAACCAGACGATTCAGGTCCGCCTGGCCGACATGGCGCGGCGCATCACGACCGCGCAGCTGCTCGCGCTCCAACTCGGTCGCCTGAAGGATGAAGGCAGGATGCAGCCGTCGCACGTCTCACTCGCCAAGTGGAACAACTGTCGCATGGCGCTCGACATTGCTCGGGATTGCCGCGACATGCTGGGTGGCTCCGGGATCAGTGCGGAGTACGTACCCGTGCGTCACATGCTGAACCTCGAGAGCGTCATCACTTACGAGGGCACGGAGACCATCCACCAGCTCTCCATCGGCCGTGAGCTGACGGGGCTCAACGCGTTCTGAAAGAATTGATCAGGGGAGTTTGTGGCCCGGTGCGACGGTTGCCGGTTGGCCCGTGACGGCCGCTGCCGCCGCGGCGAGAAGATATGAGGCTTTGCCAGGGGTTTCCCAGTACTCGGCCCGTTCAGGGGTGACCCGGAGCACCGACAGCCGCTCGTCATCCAGTCCCTGCGGATACCAGGCTCTCTGCGCGAACTGCCAGAGATCCGCGGCCAGAGCCCTGTCATGCAGGATGCGCGCATGGCCTGCAACGGCGACGTAGATGTTCTTCGACGGCTCGGCATATCCCAGGCTGACGCGCACGTCGTGAGACAGCTCACGGGCTTTCGGGCTTTGATGGTCCGTGAAGAACCAGAGGGTGCCGTCACCATCGCAGCGTAGCGTTTCGATGGGACGCGTGTGGAGGGTGCCATCGAGGTCGACAGTGGTCAGGAGGCCCACCCGAATGCTGTCGATGAGCTGCTTGAGTTTGGCGAGGCCACCCTTGTCACTCGTCACGCCGCCACCGCCGCACGAAGCCTTGCCAGATCAGCATGCCGGGTCACGATGTCCCGACGATCGGCCGCCACCCGCAGATCCCGCAGCACCTCCAGTGAGCGCAACAGCACGGGAAGCGGCGGTCCGCTCGCAGTGAGGCCTTGCGTTTGCTCCTCACCGAGCTTCGCGGCCGGCTGCTCGATGAAGCGCTTCACCAGCTGATCGTGGTGCTGGGCGGCGGTTGCTGCGAACAGGTCGCAGACGGCGAGAAACGCCCGCGCATTGCGTTGAAACCAGCCGGCGGCTGCATGCTCTGCAATGAGCTCCAGCAGCTCATCGAGGAGGCTCCTGCGCGACATGCAGTCCTTCAGCCGCGCTTGGTCCGCCGGCAGCATGAAGAGCATCTTGTCGACCAGGAGCTGACCGTAGTACGGATCGTTCGCCCGGCACAGGCCGAGCAGCAGATCGATCTCGTTGATCCCGGAGAAATCGCCCGCATTCGCGCCGCGGTACTCCTGGCGGCCCACCCGATATGGCTTGTAGTACGGGCGTACACAATAGAAGAACCGCTCGACGTCGAGACGTTGCATCAGCCGGGTGTTGGCTTCGGCGGCCTCCTGCAGAGACCGTTTCGCGGCCTCGAACATCACATCCGCGGCGGGACTCGAGACGCCCAGATGGACGATGCTCGTCAGAGCATCCGCGGTGCGCTGCAGTGAGAGAATGCCGCGCGTGTTCTCATCGATGAACAGGAACTCGTCATCGAGGGACGTGAAGCTCTTGCGCAGCCCGGCGCGGGCCCGGTTGTGGGTCGTCAGATGCGCAGTCGCAAATCTCGGCGCCATGCCCAGAGAGGCCCCACAGTGAACGGCCAGAGAGGAGGCCTCGGGAAACGGCGAGCGCTCTTCCCGCGCGGGATTCGTCAGCTCGTGCCGCCTCAGGGCTCCAAGGTACATGCCCACGTTGCCGAGCACGCCGAATGCACTGTCGAAGCCCTCACCCGTGTTACCTTCAGTGCGCAACGCGGCCACGTGAGTGTGCCCTTCGCTGCACAACGCTTCCTTGATTCGGTCTCCCACCCCCAGCACACGCGCCCGGTCCTGCTGCGCGAAGTAGAGCTCCTCGAGCTCGGTGTTCATCTGCACGAAGGACGTACGAATCCACTGCTCGAAGGCTTCCGCATTGTTGCTCATGGGCAGCCGGGCCCCAGGGGTTGTTCTCGGTAATCGGCTGATGTTACAGGGAATATCCGAGAACATTGTTCTCGCGGGCAGCCACCCTCTCGTTCGCCACAGAACGTTGGTCTGTCCTTGCGGGCCCCGGCAAAACGACAGGTCGTCCGGCTAAACCACCTTCAGCAGCGCGAAAATGACCAGGATCACGCCGATCACCACCAGCAGATGGATGGCGGCGAACGTCACCTTCACGGCGAGCCACAGCACCAGCCAGGCGATGATGAATACGATTCCGATCACGGAGAGGACTGACTTCATCGAAAACCCCGATCCGGCAACAGTTCTCCAAAGAAGCCTCCGACGAGGGCGCGGTTCCGGACCCGGCAGCAGATCCCAGGTCCGGGCCCTCGACCGGGCTGGACGGAGGCGCGCGGCTCATCCAGTACCGGCGGGTCCCGGCAACTGCATGGACAGAAGCCCCGCACGCTTCTTACGCTCTCGACATGCGAGAGCTGTCCGACGTGAAGAAACTCGATGATCGCTTCGGCCAGTTCCTGGTGCGCGTGAAATGTAAGGCCTGCGGCGGCTCACGCGACATCGCGGCAGAGGCGCTGGCGCGCCTCGTCGGCTGGTCGATGACTCTCGAGAGCCTCGCGCCGCGGCTGCGCTGCTCGAAGTGCGGCGCCAAGGGCGCAGCGACGGTGACCCCCGTCGGCCTGCCGCGGCCGCGGGGGTTCATCAGCAATCCGCACTAGCCCTCGGCGTGACGAGTGGCCTCGAACAGGAACCACACCCGCCTTTCCGTCTCGTCGATCCAGTTCTCCAACAGGCTCGCGGTGGCTACGTCGCCCAGCTCATCGCAGACCCCATGCAGCTCCCGCATGTACACCGCGAGCTGCTTGTTGTCTTCCCGCAGCTCGGCCAGCATGTCCCTCGGGGTAACGAAGCTCGCATCGTTGTCCTTCAGCCGCTGCAGCTTCGCGATCTGCCCGATCGACTTCAGTGTTCCGCCGCCGACCTTCCGGGCTCTCTCGGCGATGGGATCGGTCATCTCGTAGACCTGTGTTGCCTGCTCATCCAACAGCAGGTGCCAGTCGCGAAAGTGTGGACCTGACATGTGCCAGTGGAAGTTCTTCGTCTTGAGATAAAGAGCGAAGGTGTCGGCGAGCAGCGTGGTGAGACCCGGTGGGATGTCCTTCACCGCATCGGCGCTCAAGCCCGAGGGAGTGCCCAGTGCAGCAGTTCTTCTCGCGTCGGTAGCCATTGTCGATTACCTGCCGGTTACAATTGAATTACGGTTATCTTCGGGATCGGCTCATCATATCGCCGCAGAAGGCATCAGACGAGCTTCGCGTCCAGGGTGATCTCCGCCTTGAAGAGCTTCGACACCGGACAGTTCTTCTCTGCCTCACCCGCCAGCCGGGCGAAGGACTCCGCATCGAGGTTGGGGACCTTGGCACGCAGCGTGAGCGCTGACTTGCTGATCTTGAACCCCTGGCCCTCGGGCTCCAGCGTAACCGCTGCCTCGGTGGCCAGCTCGTCGGCCGAGAAGCCGGCGCGCTCGAGCTGGAAGGCGAGCGCCATGGTGAAGCACCCGGCGTGCGCTGCCGCGATCAGCTCCTCGGGATTCGTGCCCTTCTCGCTCTCGAAGCGTGTCTTGAAGGAATAAGGCGTCGCCGCCAGGACACCGGAATCGCTGGACAGCTCACCCTTGCCTGCGCGGCCCGTGCCACGCCAGATTGCCTTAGCTTTGCGGATCACGGACTTCTCCTCTCCAGGACGGACCGACACTCATATTACTACGGGCAAATCGCGCCAGCGTCCGCAAATCCGTGCGAAGGCCAGTCGAGATAGCACCTGACTCGCGGACGGAACGTTCTAACGTGTGCTCCGCATTATCCGACGTTGAGCCTGATCCGCCCAATTTCAAGGCCCTCTCAACACCGGACCTGGGGAGATTCGCGGCGTGAGCGGCAAGAGTGTCGCCCTGAGCAGACTGTTGCGATGGTGATCCGGCGCGATGGGCCGGATTGATGTCAGGATGCGAGCAGCTCGCGCAGCGTTGCGCAGGCTGACTGCGCTGCAGGACCAACGATGACGTGGACGCAATCGGAGGCCGCGACGGCCACTCCCCGCAGCCCGAGCGTGCGGATCGCTGCGCCATCCACCTCGGCGGTACTCTTGACGCGAACGCGCAAGCGCGAAGAGGCCAGGTCGATGCTGCGGACGTTCGCGCGACCGCCCAACGCGGCGAATAGCTTCTGAGCGACGGGTCTCTCGAGTGACGGCATCTCGGCAGGTGCCTCGGCTTCGTCGCCCCCTCCTGACGGCACCACGACCTCCTCGGGTCGAGCTCGCCTGGCTGATGCTGCATCAGACTGCACCTGCAAGCTCTCGCGCGGCAGTACCTTGAGGATCTCCCTGATCTCTCCGGCAAGCTGATCCGCTACAGGGCCGACCACGACCTGCAGCGCGGTAGCCGAAGGCCTCACCACGCCTCGCGCGCCCAGGCGCTTCAGCGTCCCGATGTCGACCGTGTCCTGTGTCCTGACGATGAGCCGCAGTCGGGTCGTACAGGCGCCTACCGATTCGAGATTGCCGGCGCCTCCGAGCGCCGTGATGTAGGCCCGCGCCCGATCAGCCGGGCCAGCAGGCGTTGCAGCAGGGGTCGCGACCGCAGTATCGGCACTCTCGCTCTCCCTCCCCGGGGTCTTGAGATCGAACTTCACGATGGCGAAACGGAATACGCCGTAGTACAGCCCGAAATACAGAGCCCCGATGGGCAGCAGCCACAGCGGGCGCGTGGCGAATTTGTAATTGAGCACGTAATCGAAGAGTCCTGCCGAGAAGCCGAATCCGAGCCGTACCCCGAGCACCTTCATGATGATGAATGCCAGACCCGTGAGCAGCGCATGCACGGCGTAAAGTGCTGGCGCGAGAAACATGAAGGAAAATTCGACGGGCTCGGTGACACCCGTGAGGAACGAGGTCAGCGCGATGGACATCAGCAGGCCGGCCACCGCGCGCCGCCTGTCGGGAAGCGCGGTGTGATACATCGCCAAACACGCCGCGGGTAGCCCGAACATCATCACCGGGAAAAACCCCGCCATGAACGCACCGGCCGTCGGATCGCCCGCGAAGAAGCGGTTGAGATCCCCCGTATGTCCGTGATAGTTGCCCAATACGAACCAGGCAATACTGTTGATGACGTGATGGAGGCCCGTGACGATCAGAATGCGATTGAGCACGCCGTAGGCGAACAGCCCCCAGGGTCCCGCAGCCAGGACGGCGCGGCTCAGGGTATCCATGCCGAGCTCGAGCCGTTGCCATTCGAGACCGAAGGCCGCCGCCAGGACCAGCGCCGCAAGACCGCTCAGGATGGGAACGAAGCGCCGGCCGCCAAAGAAGGCGAGGTAGGGCGGCAGGCTGATCCTGTAGAAACGGTTGTAGACTGCCCCGCCCAAAAGGCCGCAGAGAATGCCGGCCGGGACCGTGAGCGTCTTGAGCTCGTTCTGCTTGAACGCCTCGATGGCCAGGTCCCTCGCCTGCCCGGTGAGCGCCGTGAGCGCGGCAGGCGGTGTGATGAAGATCTGCGCGCCCTGAGTGGTGACGAGATAGGCGACCACGGCCGCAAGGCCCGCCGCACCGTGATTCTCGCGCGCAAGCCCCACGGCGACACCCACTGCGAAGAGGAGGCCGAGATTGTCGAAGATGGCCTGTCCGGCAGCCCCGAGGACCGGCAGGTTGAGCAGATCGGGCTGACCGAAGCGCAGCAACAGCGCGGCGACCGGTAGAACCGCGATCGGCAGCATGAGGGCGCCGCCGATCCTCTGAAGTTGGGCGAAGATTTGCTTCATGACGCTGTGCGCTGCAATCGTGGCCCGGCGCGGGCCGCTGGCGGATTAGACGGATTGTGGCTCGTTGTCACGGGCGGCCAGACGAACGCCCAGTGCGCGCACCGCCTCGGCAGAGCCCTGCTGCAGGGCCTGATGTGCGACGTTCGCGCATTCCTCGAGTGTCAGCTTGCCGATCAACGCCTTCAACTGCGGAATGACCGACGGCACGGCCGAGAGCTCATGCACTCCGAGTCCGATCAGTATCGGCGCGGCTGCCAGGTCGGATGCCAGGCCGCCACAGACCGCTAGGCGGCGCTTGCTCGCCTGTGCGGCCTCAGCCGTTCGTGCGATCAGTCGCAGCACGGCCGGATGCAGGGCGTCGAGCCGCGCGGCCAGCTCCGAATGCCCGCGGTCCATCGCGAGCGTGTACTGCGTCAGATCGTTGGTCCCGACTGAGAAGAAGTCTGACTCCACGGCGATGCTGTCCGCCATCAGCGCCGAAGCCGGAGTCTCTATCATGACCCCGACCTCGATCGGCTCGCGCCGCCCCAGCTCGGTGCGCGCCTCCTCGATCATGGCGCGCACGGATCGAATTTCCGCCACATCGGTGATCATGGGCAACAGAATGCGGCATTGACCATACGGCCGTACGCCGAGAATGGCGCGCAGCTGCTGACGCAGCAGATCCGGACGCCAGAGACTCGTCCGTACTCCCCGCAGGCCGAGCGCCGGATTCTCCTCGGGAGGGAGCGGCAGGTAGGGGATCGGCTTGTCGCCGCCGATGTCGAGCGTGCGAATGGTCATCGGCCTGCCCGCCAGCGCCTCGGCGAGCTGTTGGTATTCCGTATGCTGCTCCGCCTCACCGGGCGGTGTCTCCCGCTCGAGGAACAGAAATTCGGTGCGCAGCAGGCCGCAGCCTTCCGCGCCATTGCCTACGGCAGCCCGTGCTTCCGCGAGCGATCCGATGTTGGCAAATACCTCGATCCGCTCGCCGTCGGCCGTGTAGCAGTCCCGCTGCGCGGCCTCCCGCTCGGCGGTGCGCCGTGCGGCCCTCAGCTCGAGCTGGCGATGCGCTGCGGCGAGGCGCTCTGCGCCCGGGTCGACATGCAGCAGGCCCTCTTCGGCATCGAGCAACAGCGGAGTCCCTGCGCCTATGCGCCGCACACGGGGCCCAATCGCGACCAGCGCCGGTATGCCCATCGCGGCGGCCAGAATCGATACGTGGGAGGTGGCGCCCCCGGCTGCGAGGCAGATGCCGGCGAGTCGTGTGGCATCGAGGCTGACGAGCTGCGATGGCAACAGCTCCTCCGCGACGACGATGGCATCCGGTGGCAGCTCCGGAATCGCTGCGCCGGCATCCCCGCCCAAGGCGAGCAGCACCTGCCTCTCGAGATCGAGCAGGTCGTCCACGCGCTCGAGCATCCTCGGATCATCCAGCGCCCGCAACGCCTCGATGCTGCTGCGGATCGCCTGCCGCCAGGCATATGCGGCGCTGGCGCCGTCAGCAATGAGCGCCCCGGCTCTCTCCATGAGCTCGGGATCCTCGAGCATCGCCAGATGCGCCTCGATGATCTCACGGGCGGTGCTCGAGGCCGATTCGCGGGCTGCTTCCAGACTCTTCGCAACCCGGCCCCTGGCTCGCTCGAGCTCCGCCGTCTCCTGCGAGACTCCCGCCCCGGCCTGCGTAATTTCCATTTCATGGCTGGCGAGCGGCACGGTGTAACCCGTAGCGAGACCGCGGCTCGCGATCACACCCGACAGGGTGGTACCGGCAGCCGGCGGTTCAGTTGGAATCCCTGGTTTCGTCTGCTCCTCCCGAGCGGGCTTGACGCCTGTCGAGCGCGGACGCTGCGGCATCGGTCGCGATGCATCAGCCCGGTGCGCGCTGCTCAGGAGAGTAACCAACGCATCGATGGCGCCTGCCGCATCGGCGCCGGCTGCACGGATCTCAACATCATCCCCATTGTGTACGCCGAGTTTCATCAGCGCGACAGTGCTGCGTGCGTTCGCCGTGCGGCTGCCCGCGGCGAGACTGACTTCGGCTGCGAAGACCTTCATGACGCCAGCGATCTGCGCTGCGGGCCGCGCATGGATGCCATGCTCGAGCCCGACGCGCACGCGTCTGCACTGGCCAGCGTCCTGATGAGCGTGGGCAGAACCCGTCTCACGGATGGTGCTCTGTAAGGTCCTCGCCTCCTCCGGCAGCGCAATCTCCACGAGGACATCACCGACTTCGACTGCCCGGCTCTCGACACTCCGTACGACCGTGAAGCCACACCCTTCCATCACGAGTATCGGAGTCAGCAGGCTCTTCGCGCGGCGGGCCAGGAGATCGAGGTCGAAAGTGATCAGCCGCTCTCCGGCAGCCACCCGTTGTCCGACCTCGACGTGCGCCGCGAAGCCCTCGCCTGCGAGTCCCACCGTGTCGATGCCGATATGCATGAGGATCTCGGCGCCGGCTTCCGTGCGCAGGGTGACGGCATGTCGGGACCCGGGAAGCGCGATGATCGCTCCGTCGCAGGGCGCGTGCAGGGTGGCGTTCGTCGGATCGACGGCCAGGCCATCGCCGAGCATCCGGCCGGCGAAAACCGGATCGGGCGCCTCATCGAGAGGCGTGCTCCAGCCGGCGAGCGGCGCTACCAGGACGAGCGTACGGAGCGTCTCAGTGGCGGGCATCTTGCGGCGGGCTTTCGGAATCGAGATGCGAAGTCAGGGCATTCAGCAGGCAGTTTCCCGGATCGTCCTCACCCAGCACCCAGATCATAGCCCCGCGCAAGTGCTCACGGCGCGCGAAATCCGCCTTGATCGCGAGCGACCTGGGATCGTCATAGGTGAAAAAGATATGCTGACTCGCGTTATAGAGCCACGGCGCCTGGGCACTGGCGCTCCAGTGACGCACCCAGTCGGGGCTCGTGAGAAAATGCCCGGAGATGGTCTTCCAGGGCGTCTCCGGGAAGCCATCCTTGTACTTCGAGTAGAGGCCTCCGTCCTGCGGCGATACCCCGGTGAAGCCGCGGCCGTAGAACGCAACGCCCAACATGATCTTGGCGGCCGGCACGCCCTGCGATTCGTAGTAGCGGACGGCGCTCGTGAGATTGTCGCGCGCCCGCTGCGGCGCCGGCGCAGGATCGCGCGGATCGGCAGCGAGCGGCGCGTTGAAGGCGCTCGCGGGGCTGAAGATGTTGTTCATGTCGTAGGTCATGACGTTCAGCCAATCGACCGCGGGCGCCAGGGCCGCGAGATCGTAGCTGTCGCTGACGGAATAGGCGCCACCCTGCTGCCAGGTGCCGGCGGGCGTAGCCACGGTGAGAAGGTAGTGCCGGCCCCGGTCGTGGCCAAGCGCATCGAGCTGCCGCCGAAATTCGCGCACGAGCGCAGTGGCATCGGCCCGATCCTCGGGGCGCGATTTGTTCATGCCGCCGTGCACCGGAAACTCCCAGTCGAGATCGATGCCGTCGAAGCCCTGCTGCACCACGAAAATCTGAATGCAACTGCCGGTAAACCGTCGGCGCGCTCGGTCCGTGAGCGCGATATCCGAGTATTGCGGCGCCGCATCCCAGCCGCCGATGGAGAGAATCAGCCTCAGGCCCGGATGCTGTCTGCGCAGATCCCTCAGCGCTGCGAACGTCCCGATCTGGGCGGCAGTCGGCGCCGCGCACGAACCGGCATCGTTCGGCTCGCCGAAGGCGTAGATCAGCTCACTGAGCTTGTCGGCGGGTATTGCGGATACCGGCATTCCACCGTCGTAGTACGCCGCGATCCGTGGCGCCGCCTCGGCGGGGATCGATGAGACGATGAGCCCCAGCAGGAGCCCCGGGAGCACGCGTGCGATCATGAGAAATGGTACCCCTCCTGCCTAGGTGTCTCGCTCTACCCTGCCGCCGGGCGCCGGACTCACGGCCGACCGGGGGAGGATCTGCCGTGATCCGGTGCCCCGCAGCATGGGGGACGGACCATTTAAGTGCCACTATAATACCAATAGTGATAAAATGCCATTCCAATGCAGACCAGTCCTCGATCTTTCAATATTTTTCCCATTAAGACAGATAGTTACGCTTTACGCTAAGAACGATATGGCACAAACTGGTCCTGTATTGGTAGTATCACGAGTGACCAGACTGCGCGCGGGAGAGGGGCTTTGACACTGTCGCAGACCATAGGCAAGTTGGACGAGTCCAACTCCCTGCCGCTGTATCAGCAGCTGCAGCGGGCGTTGCGCCATGCGATCGAGAACCGCGTGCTCGGGCCCGACGATGCACTGCCTCCCGAGCGCGACCTTGCCAACGAGTTCAAGGTTTCGCGCATCACCGTACGCAAAGCGATCGATGGCCTCGTCAGCGAAGGCCTGTTGATACGCCGCCAGGGATCGGGAACCTTCGTGTCCACCCGCGTTGAGAAGAACTTCTCGAAGCTAACTTCGTTCTCGGAAGACATGCGCGCCCGCGGCCGCACGCCGCGCAGCACCTGGCTGAAGCGATCCATTGGCAGCGTAACGCCCGAGGAAGCGCTCGCACTGCGCTCGAGTCCCGGTACCCCCGTGTATCGCTTTCACCGCATCCGCTTTGCGGACGAATCGCCGATGTGCGTCGAGTACGCGACGGTGCTCGCCTCATGCCTGCCATCGCTCGATGCGGTGGAGTCGTCCTTGTATGAGGCATTGGAGCGCTCCGGCAATCGTCCCGCGCGCGCCCTGCAACGGCTGCGGGCGGTGTTGTTCACGACGGAGCAGGCAGAGCTTCTGCATGCCAAAGAGCGGGATGCAGGATTGCTGGTAGAACGGCTGGGCTTCCTCAAGGACGGCCGCGCGGTCGAGTTCACGCAGTCCTATTTTCGCGGTGACACATACGACTTCGTCGCCGAGCTGAGTGTGTCCTCGTGAGTCTGTCGGAGATGTCGACGCGGATGTACGTCGAGGCCTCGCAGGCTGCGCAGGTCGTACGGGATCAGCTCTTTGCCAACGCCGAGGAGATGGAGCGTCTGGGCGAGCGGCTGCGTCTCTTCTCGCCGCGTGCCGTCGTCACCTGCGCGCGGGGCAGCTCCGACCACGCCGCGACATTTGCGAAATACCTCATCGAGACCCGCCTCGGTGTGCTCACTTCATCTGCCGCCCCTTCCGTGAGCTCGGTGTACGACATACGCCCGGATCTTGCCAACACCCTCTGTCTCGCGATCTCCCAGTCGGGCGCGAGCCCCGACCTGCTGGCTGCCGTCAGCAAGGCGCGTGAGGCCGGCGCGATGGTCATCGCACTCGTGAACGCCAAGGATTCGCCGCTCGCGCGACACGCCGATCACGTGGTGCCGCTCTGCGCGGGAGTCGAGAAAAGCGTCGCCGCCACCAAGTCCTTCATCGCCTCGCTCGCCGCTACCATCCATCTGGTCTCCTGTTGGGCCGAGGACCGGGAGCTCTCCGAGGCACTGCGCAAGGCGCCGAAGCACCTGGAGAAGGCCTGGAGTCTCGACTGGAGCGCCGCCGTGGAGCGGCTCGCGTCCGCAACCGATCTCTACGTCGTCGGTCGCGGCATCGGTCTCGGGGTGGCACAGGAGGCGGCGCTCAAGCTCAAAGAGACCTGTGGCCTGCACGCCGAGGCAGTGAGCGCGGCGGAGCTTCGCCACGGCCCCATGGCCCTGGTCCGCGCCGGATTTCCGGTGCTCGTCTTCTCCCAGAACGATGAGGCACGCGCCGGCGTCGAGATGCTGGCAGCCGAGCTTGTTGCGCGCAGGGCTGACGTGATGACCGCAGGCTCGCGATGCCAGGGCGCCCTGCACCTGCCCTGGGAGCCCGGTCACCAGGTGATCGAGCCCATGCTCATCGCACAGACTTTCTATCGCATGGCCAACGCCCTGTCGCTTGCTCGCGGACTCGATCCCGACCGGCCGCCGAACCTCAGCAAAGTGACCGAGACCGTTTGATGCCCATCGCGCTTCTCAACGGGCGGGTGCTGCGAGATCAATCGCTCGTCGCCGGACAATGCGTGCTGCTCGAGGGCAGCCGAATCCTGGACATCGTTCCCGACGGGCATCCGAGCTGTCGGGATGCGATGCAGGTCGATCTTGCAGGGCAGCTGCTGCTGCCGGGATTCATCGACTCACAGGTCAATGGCGGTGGCGGCGTACTCTTCAACGACGCGCCCACTGCCGACTCGATCCGTCAGATCGGGCAAGCCCACCGGCGTTTCGGCACCACCGGATTCATGCCGACGCTGATCAGCGCAGATCTCGATGTCGTGGCTCGCGCAATCGCCGCGGCACGGGGCGCCATCGAGGCCGGTGTACCGGGCGTTCTCGGCATTCATATCGAAGGCCCCTTCCTCAACGTCGAGCGCAAAGGTGTTCACGACCCGGCAAAGCTGCGCGAGCTCGATACCAGCGCCGTGGGGCTGCTGACTTCTCTGGGCACCGGACGCACGTTGGTTACCCTGGCTCCGGAAATGACGACCCCGGAGATCATTCGCAAGCTGACCACCGCGGGTGTGATCGTTTCCGCCGGTCATACCAACGCCACGTATACGGAGGTCGTGCAGGCACTGCGCCATGGCCTGACGGGCTTCACTCACCTCTTCAATGCGATGTCGCAACTCACGGGCCGAGAGCCGGGAGTGGTCGGCGCGGCGCTGGAGAGCCTCGAGAGCTGGTGCGGCATTATCGTCGATGGCGAGCACATCTCACCGGTCGTGCTTCGGCTGGCGATGCGTTGCAAGCCGACTAGCCGCTTCATGCTGGTCACGGACGCCATGCCCAGCCTCGGCACTGACGTCCGCTCCTTCAAGCTCGAGGGTCGCAACATCACGGTCTCGGGAACCGTCTGCCTGGACGAGGACGGCCGTCTTGCCGGCTCCAACATCGACATGGCGAGCTGCGTGCGCAATGCCGTGTCCCTGCTTGGCGTGTCACTCCCTGAAGCGGTGCGGATGGCGAGCCTCTATCCGGCGGAGTTCCTCGGATTGGCCCACGAGCTCGGACGCATCGAGCCCGGTTATCGCGCCAATCTGGTGCTGGCGGACGAGCAGCTGAACATCAGCGATGTCTGGATCGACGGACGCTCGACCGCAAATGACGCAAAGACGAGCGTCGGAGCCCCGATACTAAGAGCCTAGCTGCAGCTTCTTGATCAGATAAGCCCGCCAGCGCGCGAGGGTCTCACCCTGAAGGGTCCCCAGGATTCCGTGCCGATGAGATGGGATGTGTCCCACTACCGCCTCGGGCTCATCGAACACGAAATGTTCCAGCAGTGCACGCCACGCCGTGCGAGTGGGCGCGGGCAGAGCGCGGAGATTCAGCACCGCATGGATCAGGGCATCGAAGCCGGAGTCGGTCGCCGTGGCCGCGCCAGCCGCGGCGCTCCACCAATAGTTCACCAAGACATTGAAGCGCTCCAACGACTCGACGTGGTGCCACCACAGCGGCGGGATGTAGATCGCATCGCCCGGCTCGAGCACGGCCGTCACCGCCGCCTCGAGAGCCTGACGGAATCTCGGGAAGCGCGCGAAGTCCGGATCGTGCAGCCGCACGAGACTCATCGGCGCCCCGGTGGGCGCGAAGTCGAGAGGCCCGACGTAGAGGTTGACGATCTGCGCGGGTGGGAACAGGGTGAAGCGTCGCCGGCCGCTCACGACGCATCCTATATTGTTCCACTCATCGAGGTGCGTTGGTGTCGTGATCGCGGTGCCCAGCCAGATTCTCGGCACGATCGTACCGTCAAGGAAGTCCAGACGATTCTCCGCCGCGAAGCCGGGAAGACAATCGCTGACGAGCGCGCTCTGCGCCGCGACTGCGGGTGCCCGCTCGAAGCTCGCGTAGCGCAAGGCCTGTGCGGCGATGGCGCTCAGAGGCAGGCGGTTGCGCAGGTAATTGAACCCGGACATGTCGCCGTCATAGAAGATACGACCCTCGACTTCCGCCGGAGCCATGATCGCATCCACGGGATGGCCATTGTCGAAGCGCCGCAGGTAGTCGACACAACTTTCGGCCGAGCGGAGCCCGGCCGCCACGGCGGGCCAGGCGCCCGCAAGACCTCGCAGCACCGCCGGCTGACCCGAGGCGATCATTTGGCGCCAATCGTCCGCATTACTCATGGCG
>Ga0134128_10003854_pt1 | contig 18378 bp, 20 predicted proteins | sample KB31754_FD_96462 | JGI IMG/M metagenome (GOLD analysis project Ga0134128, IMG submission 96462) | Terrestrial soil microbial communities with excess Nitrogen fertilizer from Kellogg Biological Station, Michigan, USA - KB3-175-4 | ecosystem: Environmental > Terrestrial > Soil > Unclassified ... | reverse complement strand
TTGAAGCGCAGCCAATGGACCGATGACGTTTTTCCGTCCGGCGTGGTGCGGTCATCATATTCGGTGGGGGTGGCGGCGAGGCGCTCGCCGCCGATTTCCATGAACACGGTTTCTTCAATCCCGCCCAGCTTCAGCAGCGTGGCATTGCGCCGGTTGGCGTCCTCGATCTCCAGCATCAAGGTGGCGATCAGTTCGTCGCCTTGGGGGATCAGGGGATTATAGGCATCCATCTCACCCAGGGCCTGTTCGGCGCCGCCCTTTTCGATGCGCAGCATCTCCATCACCTGGAGCCACATGGTTTGATAATTCTCGAAGTAAAAGGTGGCGAACGGCCCCACCTCGACCCGGCGATGTTTCTTGAGCGCGATCGCGTCCTGGCGCAATTCCGTGCGCTTCCGCGCGTATTCGCGGTCGGAAAGAATATCTTGCGGCGTGATTTTGCGGGCGGCTGCGGACATCTTCAGACCTCCAATCCATAGGCGCGGGCCATGATCTGGATAGGATGTTCCGGCTCGCGCACCTCGGTTTGCGTGTGGGCAACGATATGCTGCGCGGCCAGCGGACAGTCCGAGACGATATGGCCACGCTTCTGCGTATTGGCGGCGCGGAACACCGGGCGGCCCACTTTCACGCCCACATCGTGGGTCGGCTCGACCACGCCGAAGGTGCCGCCATGGCTGGAGCAGCGCTCGATCACGTCAACCGGCGTGCCGGGAATAAGCCGCAACATCTCGGCCGCCTTGGGACCCATATTCTGGGCGCGGGCATGACAGGCCAGATGCACGGTCACGCCTTCGGGCAAGGGCTGCATGCTGCCAGGTAGCCCGTCTTTCTTCGCCACCTCCACCACATATTCATCAATGTCGAAGACGTGGCTTGCCACGCGTTGCACGTCTTCATTGTCAGGTGAGATCAGCGCCCATTCGAATTTCAGCATCAGGCCGCATGATGCGGTCAGCGCGACGATGTCGTAACCCTGGTCGATCAGCTTGACCAATTCCCTGGAGACTTTGGCGGCATTCTCGGCCACACGCGCCAGATCAGCCTGCTCCAGGAACGGCATGCCGCAACAGCCGGGATAAGAGACGATGGTCTCAACGCCGATGTGACCCAGCACGCTCCTGGCCGCCATGCCGGTGATGGGGCGGTTGTAGTTGACGAAGCAGGTGGCATAGAGCGCCGCCTTGCGTTTTCCGAAAGCGGGCGCGTGTCTGTTGGGCACGATGGGTTGGGCGCGCGCCGCCGCCACGAAAGTCCGGCTGTGGAATTTTGGCAGCGTGGCCTTGGGATCGATATGCGCCGTCTTTTCCATCAAGGCGCGCATCGGCTTGTTGGATTTGTCGGACGCCCAATTGATCAAAGGCGAAGCGAACCGCGCCAAGGTTCCGTTGCGATCCATCTCGGCAAGTTGACCCTGTATGAAATCCGCCTTACCGGCCTTCGCTTCGGCGGCACGATAGCGCAGCAGCAGGTGAGGAAAATCCACATTGAACGGGTGCGGCGGCACATAAGGGCACTTGGTCATGAAGCACATGTCGCAAAGCGTGCAGGCTTCGACCACCGAGGCGAAATCTTCCGACTTCACGCCTTCTACATCTTCGGATGTGTTGCTGTCGATCAGATCGAACAGGCGGGGAAAGGAATCGCAGAGATTGAAGCAGCGCCGGCAGCCATGACAGATGTCGAAGATGCGGCGCATCTCCGCGTCCAGCTTCACGGGATCGGTGAAATCCGGATCCTGCCAGCGGATGATTTCGCGGGTGGGCGCTTCGAGACTGCCTTCGCCTGTCATTGGAGAATTCGTTAGGAAAGAACAGCCGCGCGAAAAACGAATCCCGCGCGGCTGCGACGGCTTGGGGGTTACTTGCCCAAAGTATCGAGCGCCTTTTGGAAGCGGCCGGCATGGCTCTTCTCGGCCTTGGCCAAGGTTTCGAACCAGTCGGCGATTTCCGCGAAGCCTTCCTGGCGCGCGGTCCGCGCCATGCCCGGATACATGTCGGTATATTCGTGGGTCTCACCCGCGATGGCGGCCTTGAGGTTGGCGTCGGTGGCGCCGATCGGCTCGCCGGTGGCGGGATCGCCCACTTCCTCCAGATATTCCAGATGCCCATGCGCATGGCCGGTCTCGCCCTCGGCGGTGGAGCGGAAGACGGTGGCGACGTCGTTATGGCCTTCGACATCGGCCTTCTGGGCGAAATAGAGATAACGGCGGTTGGCCTGGCTTTCGCCGGCGAATGCTTCCTTCAGATTTTCCCAGGTCTTGGTGTTTTTGAGAGCGGGCATCGGGGCCTCCTTGTGTGCGGGGGCTGAGATTGGCGCCCCGAAACCGGCCCTGTCAATAGTTTAGAATTATTCTAGTGTGTTTTTTCGTCCCCCTCAGGTCCGCCTCCCCTTTGGCGCGCGCGAAGGGGAGGTGCCCGTAGCGCCGTCAGGTGCGAAAGGCGGAGGGGACATCAAAAGTCAGCTGCGCTTCACCCGCACGACCACATCCACACGATCCACCGCCATGCCCGGGGGCGGGGCGGGAATACCCGAAACAGCAATCGCCTCGCCGGGGATATCGATCAGCCGGCCTTCCTCTTCCAGGAAGAAATGCTGGTGATCTCCCGTGTTGGTGTCGAAATAGCCGCGGGCGGCGTCCACGACCACTTGGCGCAGGAGCCCCGCATGGGTGAACTGGTGGAGCGTGTTGTAAATGGTGGCCAGGGAGATTTTCATCTCCTGCCCGCTGGCTTCTTCATGCAGGCTTTCAGCCGTCACATGGCGGTGCGGGCCCTTGAACAACAGACCGGCCAGTTCTACCCGCTGGCGGGTGGGCCTGAGCCCCGCGGCCCTAAGCCGCTCCACCGCCTTGCTGTGATCGCGCATGGCCCTGACCATCGAGCGAAGTTCCCTTTCCGGCTGGCCCTGTATGGGGTTGCCGATCCTTGCTAGAGTGACCTAAGCTATATGTTAGAACATTTCTAAGCAAGCTCGGGGCAAAATTGGGGCATTCAGCCCGAAGCCCTGCTAATTTTGCCGTTGGAACGTTGGAACATTAGAGCCTTGAAGGACCACGACATTGGATAAACCGGTCAAGAAATCGAGTTTCGATCTGGCGGGGCTGCTCGCCTGCGCGCGGGGAGAATTGTTCGGTCCCGGCAATGCGCAATTGCCGTTGCCGCCCATGCTGATGTTCGACCGCATCACCTCGATCACCGAGGATGGCGGCGACGACGGCAAAGGCGAAGTGGTGGCGGAGCTCGACGTCAATCCGAATCTCTGGTTCTTCAAATGCCATTTCCAGGGCGATCCGGTGATGCCCGGCTGTCTGGGGCTCGACGCTCTTTGGCAGATGGTGGGTTTCTTCCTGGGCTGGATGGGTGGCATCGGCCGCGGCCGCGCGCTTGGCGTGGATGAAGTGAAATTCACCGGCATGGTGCTCCCCACCGCCAAGAAGATCACCTACATCGTCCAATTGAAGCGCGTGATCATGCGCAAGCTGGTCTTGGGCATCGCCGACGGCATCATGAAGGTGGACGGGAAGATCATCTATGAAGCCAAGGGGCTCAGGGTTGGGCTGTTCACCGACGCAGCGGCGGCTTTGACCAAGGCGGCGACGCCTCAGCCGGCATCGGCCTGAACGTCCTGAAACAGGCGAAACGGGATTTGAACACTTCGCGCAAAGGGGCGTGAGGCTGTAGAGGGAATCGGAGCATGACTTTCCCAGGTAGAACCGCCTGTGCCGGAGAGATTTTGCGGCGTAGGCAGGAGAAGGGCGAAGGCCGCAGCGGTGCTCTACGGACGAGCCCGGAGTTTATCCTCCGGCCGCGCCTCGCGCGGACCGGGGGGACGAACCTACGACGCAAAAGATCCCGGCCCCTTCGGGGGCTGTTTCTACCTGGGAAAATCATGCTCTAATGCGTCGCGTCGTCGTTACCGGTTTGGGCATCGTCTCGTCCATCGGCAACAATGCCGGGGAAGTAACGGAGTCCCTGCGGCAAGCCAAATCGGGGATCGTGCGGGCCGATGACTATGTACGCCTGGGCTTTCGCTCCCAGGTGCATGGCAGCCTGAAGATCGATCTGGACCAGACCGTGGACCGGCGCGCCCGGCGCTTTCAGGGTGACGGCGCCGGCTATTGCTGGGTGGCGATGAGCCAGGCCATCGCCGATGCCGGCCTCACCGAAAAAGAAATTTCCAATCCCCGCACCGGATTGATCGTGGGCTCGGGCGGTCCTTCGACCAAGGCGATCGTGACGGCGGCGGATATTGCCCGCGATCCCGCCAAGGGGCCCAAGCGCATCGGTCCCTTCGCGGTGCCCAAGGCGATGTCGTCCACCTGCAGCGCCAATCTCTCCACCTGGTTCAAGACCAAGGGCGTGAATTATTCGATTTCGTCGGCCTGCTCGACCTCAGCCAATTGCATCGGCAATGCCGCCGAGATGATCCAGTGGGGCAAGCAGGACATGATGTTCGCCGGCGGCGGCGAAGAACTGGACTGGACCTTGAGCGAATTGTTCGACGCCATGGGCGCCATGTCATCCAAATTCAACGCCACGCCCGAGAAAGCCAGCCGCGCCTATGACAAGAATCGCGACGGCTTCGTGATTTCCGGCGGCGGCGGCATTTTGATTTTGGAAGAATTGGAGCATGCCAGGGCCCGTGGCGCGAAAATCTATGCCGAGTTGGCGGGCTATGGTGCGACCGCGGACGGCGAAGACATGGTGGCGCCGTCGGGCGAAGGCGCGGTACGCTGCATGAAGATGGCGCTTCAGAATGTGAAAGCGCCGGTGGATTACATCAATCCGCACGCCACCTCGACCCAGGTGGGCGATATCCCTGAAGTCAACGCCATCCGCGAAGTGTTCGGCGAGAAGATGCCGCCGATCAGCGCCACCAAGTCACTCACCGGCCACAGCCAGGGCGCGGCCGGCGTGCACGAAGCGATCTACACGCTTCTGATGATGAGACACGACTTCATCTGCGAAAGCGCCAATATCGAAGAACTCGATCCGGCGCTGGAAGGCGCCAATATCGTGCGCAAGCGCATGGACAACGTCAAAATCAACACCGCCCTGTCGAACTCGTTCGGCTTTGGCGGCACCAACGCGTCGCTGGTGTTTCAGCGGCTGGAAAAGTGATGCTCGACCATGGAACAGAAAACCCCGCGCGAGGCGCTCATGCCTGACGCCAAAACCGGACTGATGGCGGGCAAGCGCGGCCTGATCATGGGCGTGGCCAATGATCATTCCATCGCCTGGGGCATCGCCCAGATGATGGCATCGCAGGGCGCGGAACTGGCCTTCACCTATCAGGGCGAGGCGCAATGCAAGCGGTTGAAGCCGCTGGCCGCTTCGATCGGCAGTCAGATCATGCTGCCCGGCGACGTGGAAAAGGATGCCGAGTTGGATGCGGTGTTCGCCCAGATCGGCCGCGAATGGGGTTCGCTGGATTTCCTGGTCCACGCCATCGCTTTTTCCGACGCCAAGGAATTGAAGGGTCGCTATGTCGATACCACGCGCGCCAACTTCCTCAAGAGTCTGGACATCTCCTGTTACTCCTTCACCGCAGTGGCGCGCCGCGCCGCGCACTTGATGGCCAAGGGCGGCTCGCTGGTTACGCTCACCTATCTGGGCGCGCAGCGCGTGATGCCCAACTACAATGTGATGGGCGTGGCCAAGGCAGCGCTGGAAGCCTCGGTGCGTTATCTGGCGGCCGATCTGGGACGGGACAATATCCGCGTCAATGCGATTTCGGCCGGCCCCATGCGCACGCTCGCGGGAAGCGCGGTGGGCGATGCGCGCATGGTGTTCAAATGGAACAAGACCCATTCGCCCTTGAAGCGCTCGGTCGAGCTCAATCATGTGGGCGGGGCGGCGCTCTATCTCCTCAGCGACCTCTCCGCCGGCGTCACCGGCGAAGTCCATTTCGTGGATGCCGGCTTCAATGTGGTGGGCATGCCGCCGACCTCGGATCTCAAGGGTTGGACGGCGCCCGAGAACGGCCACGAAGAGAACGTCGGTTAAGCGCTACCTTTTGCGTCGCGCGTGCGTGCGCCCGTGCTCACGTACATTCGTACGCATCCCGCGCGCCGCTCCTGCTCACGCCGCAAATTGCTTCGCGCATCCGCGCCGGTCATTTCGCCATCACCGTGATCGTGCCTACCATCCGGGGGTGGATGGAGCAAATATATTTGTAAGTGCCGGGCGTGTCGAAGCGGTGTGAGAATTTGTCCTTCTCGTCCAGCGCTTCGGAGCGGAAATCGCCTGTCACGCTCACCACCGTATGCGGTTCGCCATCCTGGTTTTCCCATGTCACGTCCGTGCCCGCCGGAACGGTGATGTCCATGGGATTGAACATGAAATGCTTGATGATGATGACGTTGTCATCGGCGCGGACCGGCGCGGCAGACAACAGGGCGCAAAGCGGCAGTGCCGCAAAAACAGCAATCGGACGCATGGAAAAACCCTCAGGCCAGAGTGGAGTCGGAAAGAAAGAGGTGGTGCCGTTTCACCATGATGCTGGTCAGTCCCAGCATGTGCGGCAGTTGATCGGGGGGCACCTTGAGGGGACCGGGCCCGTCGCCAGCGCCGGGCTGCGGCTGGGGATAGGCGGTCGAACGCGCGGTGTGGAACGTGACATTGCCTTCCACTTTCTGCACGATCTGATGGATGTGGCCGTTGAGCACGGTCACCGAGCCAAAGCGGCGCAGGTAGGACAGCGCTTCCGGAGCATCGCCCGTGCCCCAGCCCCAGCTTTCGTTGATGGTCCACATCGGCATGTGCGCGAATACCACCACCGGCATGCTGGCGCTTAAGCCCGCCAGATCCTGCTTCAACCAGGCCAATTGTTCGGCGCCGAATGCGCCCAGGCCGCCGGGCTGGAAATGCATCACATTCACCAGGGCCACGAAATGCACGCCCCGATGGTCGAAGCTGTAATAGCCGCGATTGTCCGACGCCTTGCCGAAACGGGCAAAATATTCCGTGCCCGGGCCGTCGGTGACATCATGCTCGCCGGGCACCGTGTGAAGCTCGCCGGCGCGCAAATCCATCAGCAATTGCGACGCCAGATCGAATTCCGCCGCCTTGGACAGATGGGTGATGTCGCCGGTGTGGATGGTAAGAAGCGGTTTCGCCGCCATCGCATTCACCTTTGCGATGGTCTCTTTCAAGGTGCCGGCGACATCGGGATTGGCGTCTTTGTTGAAGCCGATATGGGTGTCGCTGATCTGCAGAAACAGCGGCACGTCTGACGCGCTTGCTGTCTGTCCCAGCGCGCTGGGCATAAGGATGCCGCCCGACAAGGTGAACAGGGTGCCCGCGCCGCCAAAGGCAAGGCATTTCATCGCGCCGCGGCGGGATGGTTGAAGAAGATCGGACATGACGGCCCCGTGTTGGTTTCGAGGCCTATACTGGCGCGGACCCTTTTTTATTCCCCGCCCTTTTTCACCAGCGCGGAGAAGGTATCGAGTTCTTGCGGACCGGTGTCGGACACGGCGGCGAAATCCAGATCGCCCTCTTTCCAGAACAGCATGTGATAGCCGTCGCGCGTTCGCGCGTGTGGAAGGCTCGCGTTCCGATTGGCCCAGGAAAACAGATTGATCACATGCGCGCCATGGCGATAGACCACGACCGCGACCCGCATGCTGTCCACATAATCGGCCCGCCCGCCGACCAGCACATAGCCTTGGGCGGCAAAATTCACCGCGGGTGGGGAAACATCGGCATGGCCCGCGAACCAGGGTTTGACGGTATGCCGGTCGGACGAGGCCACATCGATCAGATGATTGGGAAGAAGCGAACGCTGATGCGCCTCCAGAAGGTCGTTCACCAAGGCGTCGCCGGGCCATAGAAGGAAGAAAGCGAGTGCGGCGGCTAGGGCGGTCGCGCCCGCGCCGCTCCCCGCGCCCCACCAGAAACCGGCGCGCCGAACGGAAGCACCGCCATTATTCAGTTGACGCTCGATTTTGCGGCGCAGGGGCAAGGGCGCACGATGATAGGAAACGCTGCGGAAGGCGCCTTTCAATTTGTCATGCTGGGCTTTCAGCGCCTGGCATTCCGCGCAGCCTTCCAGGTGCCGCTCGACCGCCAGCGCTTCGCCCGCGTCAAGCTCGCCATCCAGATAGGCTGCGACGTTGAGGCTTTGCTCACAATCCATGGCCGCCTCCTTCCAGTTGCGCTTTCAACAGAGCGCGTCCACGCGCCAGGCGTGAGATCACCGTGCCGATGGGCGCGCCCGTCGCCGCCGCGATCTCGCGATAGGACATGTCTTCCAATTCGCGCAGCAGAACCACTTCACGGAATTCCTGGGGCAGGGCGGCAATCGCGCGATCCAGGGCGCGGCCAGTCCCTTTGTCCATGGCCTCGCCTTCCGGCGTGGGGCCAGGTGCCGCGATCTCGCCGATCTCCTCCAGCGGCCGGGCGGCATGGTGTTTTTTCCGCTGGGCGTCCAAATGACAATTGCGCACAATCGCCAGCAGCCAGGGTTTTACCGCCTCGCCCCGAAAGCCGTCGAAACTCTTGAAGGCGCGCAGCATGGCCTCCTGCACAATATCGTCCGCGTCCCCGCGCGCCAGCCAGCGCGCCAGATTATAGGCCGCGTCCAGATGCGGCATCGCCAGCGCCTCGAAACGGCGGCGCTTCTCATCCATGACAGGGGCCGTAAGTGCGCACTCCCGGGATCAATACCGGCCAGGCGTTCATTTTATTCCCGCGCGAGTATCCAGATTCCGGAATTCGCGCCAGACCTGAAGAGGTTTCACACGAATTTCGGAAACGCTGGGGCGTTAGCCCTTGGTCGCCGCTTTGGCGAAGCGGTCGAACAGATAGTGGCTGTCCATCGGCCCGGGCGAGGCTTCCGGGTGATACTGGACGCTGAACACGTCCTGGCCTTCCACCGCGATGCCGCAATTGGTGCCGTCGAACAGCGAGACATGGGTTTCTTTCACGCCCTTGGGCAGGGTGTCGCGGTCCAAGGTGAAGCCGTGATTCATCGAGACGATCTCGACCTTGCCGGTCGTGAGGTCCTTCACAGGATGATTGGCGCCGTGATGGCCCTGGGCCATCTTCTTGGTCTTGCCGCCCAGCGCCAAACCCAGCATCTGATGGCCCAGGCAGATGCCGAACAAAGGCACGCTGCGGTCCACCACGCCCTTGATAGGGGGAATGGCATATTCGCCGGTGGCGGCGGGGTCGCCCGGTCCATTGGAGAGCAGCACGCCGTCGGGATCGTGGCGCATCACTTCGTCCAGATCGGCATTGGCCGGCACCACGGTGATATCGGCGCCGCGTCCGGCCAAGAGACGCAGAATGTTCCGCTTCACGCCGTAATCGATCACGGTGGCGCGCCAGGTCGTTTCGGTTTCCGCGCCATACCCTTCGTTCCAGGCCCACGGCGTCTCGCGCCATTTGTAGGTCTGCCGCGCACTCACCTCTTTTGCCAGGTCCAAACCTTCCAGACCGGGGAAACTCTTCGCCTGCTTGAGCAATGCGGCATGATCGAGCGCGCCCTTGTTTGATGCGGAAGAGGGGCCCGCATTGGCGATCACGCCATGGGGCATGCCCTTCTCGCGGATCAGGCTGGTCAGGGCGCGGGTGTCGATCCCCGCGACCGCAGGGATGTTGTGCGCCTTCAGCCAGCGGTCCAGCGCGGCCAGGTTGCGGTAATTGGAAGGATGTTCGGCATCTGCGCGCACGATCAGGCCGCGCACTGCCGGCGTCAGGGTCTCGATATCCTCGCTGTTGGTGCCGACGATCCCAATATGGGGAAACGTGAAGGCGATGATCTGCCCGGCATAGGAAGGATCGGAGATGATCTCCTGATAGCCGGTCATGGCGGTGTTGAAACAGACCTCGCCGATCGCGCTGCCGGCTGCGCCGAAGCCGGTGCCTTCGAAGAACGTGCCGTCGGCCAACATCACGCCTCCGCGGGCGAGCGGAAGCTGGGCTAAAGCGTCAGGCATGGGATTGGTCCTTGGATTTGCCGGAAAATAGGGATGCGGCTCTCGCGGGTCAACAGCGCGGAAACAGATATTACGCCTGCATTTTCAACGCGTTGTACTTATCCTCTGATTCGCGTAGGTTCCGGTCTTCCCACAAAGCCGGATTTTGCCCATGTCGCTTCGCCAGAAACTCAATGACGCGATGAAAGAGGCGCTGAAGGCCAAGGACGCCAAGCGTCTGGCCACGCTGCGTCTGGTCCTGGCGGCGTTGAAAGACCGCGACATCGCCGCGCGCACAGAAACCAGCCGCGACCTTCTCGCCGATGACGAAATCCTTTCGCTCATGGCCAAGATGATCAAGCAGCGCGAGGAATCCGCCACCGCCTTTGACGCGGGCAAGCGGCCGGAACTCGCGGCAGGCGAGCGCGAGGAAATCGCCATCATCCGTTCCTTCATGCCCGCCCAGATGGACGAGGCGGGGGTGAAAGCGGCCGCGGACACGGTGATCGCCGAGCTTGGCGCCTCGTCCATCAAGGACATGGGCAAGGTGATGGCGGCGATGAAGGAACGCTATGCCGGCCAAATGGATTTCGGCCGCGCTTCCGCCCTGGTGAAAGAAAAGCTGTCCGCCCCGAAATAATTGTGCACAGGCCCTGGCCATGCACCCTATTGGGCCTGACTTTCCCCTAAGCTTGGCCCGCATGCGCTATGGCGATGGATTGCTGGAGGAAATCCGCCGGCGGACCGATCTGGTCCAGCTGGTGGGCCGCCGTGTCAAGCTGATCCGCAAGGGCCGGGTGATGTGGGGCTGCTGCCCCTTCCATGCCGAGAAATCGCCCAGCTTCAAGGTCGAGAATGAGCGCCATGCCTATAAATGTTTCGGCTGCGGCGCGGGCGGCGACGCCTTCAAATGGCTGGTCGAGACCGAAGGCCTCACCTTCCGCGAGGCGGTGGAGAAACTCGCAGCCGAAGCGGGGGTGGAACTGCCCAAATGGTCGCCCGACGACGAAGCGCGCGAGCAGAAGCGCAAATCGCTTTACGAGATCGTGGAACTGGCGGCGCAATTCTATGAAGCCCAACTCTTCGCGCCCGAAGGCGCTAAAGCCCGCGACTATCTGAAACGCCGCGGGCTGGACGGACAGGCGGCCAAACAATTCCGCCTGGGCTACGCGCCCAATTCCGGTCAGGCGCTGATCGAGTTCCTCAAAGAGAAAAACGTCACCCAGGACGACATGCTGGCGGCGGGGCTGGCGCGCAGCAGCGATAATCAGCCGCTCCGGGATTTCTTCTTCAACCGGGTGATGTTCGCCATCACCGACGGCAGAGGGCGCGTGATCGCCTTTGGCGGCCGCGCGCTGGAAGACGACGCCAAGCCCAAATACATCAACAGCGGCGAGAATCCGCTCTTTTCCAAGGGCACTCATCTCTACAATTTCGCCACCGCCCGCGCCGCCGCGATCAAGGCTGGCACCGTCATCGTCGCCGAAGGCTATATGGACGTGATCGCGCTGGTCAGGGCCGGTTTCGCCCATGCGGTGGCGCCCTTGGGCACTGCGCTCACCGAAGATCAGTTGCATTTGCTTTGGCGCACCACGCCGGAACCGGTTTTCTCTTTTGACGGCGATGCCGCCGGTGCCAAGGCGGCGGAACGCGCGGCACGATTGGCCTTGCCGCATCTGAAAGCGGGCTATTCCTTGCGCTTTGTCTTTCTGCCGGCGGGGGAGGACCCGGATTCGCTGATCGGCAAAACCGGTCCTCACGCGATGGCCGCGCTCTTGGATCAGGCGATGGCTTTGTCGGACATGCTGTGGCGCACCCTGACCGAGGGAAAGGATTTCTCCACGCCCGAGCGCCGCGCGGGGCTTGAGCGGGATCTGTCCCATCTCACCGCCGAGATCACCGATGCCAAGGTGGCCGATTATTACCGGCGGGATTTCGAGCAGCGCGTGTTCGAGAAATTCAAGCGCCGCCCCGCGCCCCAGCGCCGTCCCGACCAAGGCCGTTCTTTCCGCAACCCCGCCTTCAAGGGCCAGTATGGTCAGGGTCAGGCCATTCTGCGGCCCCAGCCGGGGACGGCGGAAGCCGTCTCGCCGGCGGTAAAGACCAGCCTGCTGGCCCGGGCCGGACAGGCGGGCAAGGCTCGCGACGCTGCCCTTGCCCGCAAGGAGACGGAATTGGCCCTGTTGCTTCTGGAACTGCCGGGCTTGGCGCTGCGCCATGGCGAGTTGGTGGCGGAACTCGCCTTCCATGACCGCTCGCTTGACAGGCTGCGTCACGAACTTTTAAACCTCGCCGCCTCCGGCTCCAGCCTTGAAAAAGCGCCGGTTTTGACCCATCTCGAGCGTCTGGGAATGGCCGAATTGCTGGCGAAGCTGGGCGTCAGTGCCAATCCCCGACCGCCGGAATCCGTGCCGGAGGACGAAACTGAAGCCCGTTTCTTGCGCGCCAGCGCCGATTTTCGTGGCCTCGCGGAATGGGAGCCAGAGCGGGAACGAGCGCTCAAGCGCTTCGCCCAAGAAGGCAGCGAGGAAGCCTGGCGCGAGGCCAGCCGCTTTCTTCGCACGTCTCACGAATAGCGTGTCCTCACGTAGCGGAGCGGTAGGACATTCAAAAGGGTGGCGGCGTTACCAATTCTTGCCCCATTATCGGGGCACTCAGGGATCAAAGCGTGGCGAGTAAACCTGTCTTGAAGAAATCGGCCAAAGGGTCGGGAAAGCCGGCCAGGAAGCCTGCCGCCAAGCCAGCCGCCGCCAAAACCGCGGCGGTGAAGAAGTCGGCCAAGCCTCCCGCCAAAGCGCACAAACCCGTCAAGCCCATCAAGCTCAAATCGGCGGCCAAGCCGGCCAAGCCTGAACCCAAGGGCAAAGCCGGCAAGCCCGCCAAGCCCGAGCCGGAATTGAAGGGCAAGAAAGGGGCCAAGCTCGACCTCAAAGCCGCCAAGGCTGCTATTCCGCCTCAGGCCCTCAAGCCGCAGGCCAAGATCGCGCCCAAGAAGCCGGGCGAGAGCGAGACACCCGGCGACGCGGATTCTCCGCTGTTGGATATGTCCGATGTGGGCGTGCGCAAAATGATCGCCCGCGCCAAGCAGCGCGGCTATGTCACCTATGACGAATTGAACAAGGTGCTGCCTTCCGACAAGACCTCGTCGGAGCAGATCGAAGACACGATGGCGATGCTCAACGAGATGGGCATCAATGTCATCGAAAGCGAAGAAGCCGAGGAAGGCGCGGACGAGAATCTGCCCGCCGCCATGGAAGGCAGCAAGGCGCTCGCCACCACGCCCAAATCCGGCGAGCAATATGACCGCACCGACGATCCGGTGCGCATGTATCTGCGCGAGATGGGCTCGGTCGAGCTTCTGTCGCGCGAAGGCGAAATCGCCATCGCCAAGCGCATCGAAGCGGGCCGCGAATTGATGATCGGCGCGCTCTGCGAAAGTCCGCTCACTTTTGAAGCGCTTACCGTGTGGCGCGACGAGTTGAACGACGGCAAGGTCCTTCTGCGCGACATCATCGATCTCGAAGCCATGTATGGCGCTGGCCCCGATGGAAGCCCGGCGCCGGTGCCCCCGCCCGTCGGCCCCGACGGCAAGCCGCTCAATGGTGCGGCGGTTCCGCCCCAGCCGGAATTCAAGGCGCCGGAATTCAAGAAGCCCGAACCGCCCAAGCCCGAACCCAAGCCGCAAGCCGCGGGCGAAGATGGCGGCGAAGCCGCCGCTGCTGCGGACGGTGCGGCCGATGGCGACGATTTCGACGACGAGGGCAATCTGCCCTTGTCGGCGATGGAGGCGGCGCTGAAGCCGCAGGTGCTGGAGGCCTTGGACAATATCGCCGGCCTCTACAAGAAACTGGGCAAGCTCCAGGACGCTTCCGTCGAAGCCGCACTTTCCTCCGATGAATTGTCCTCGGGTCAGGAGCGCCGGTTCAAAAAGCTGCGCAGCGAGACCATGGACCTGGTCAAGTCGCTCAAGCTCAACAACAACCGCATCGAAGCCCTGGTCGATCAGATGTACGGCATCAACCGCCGTCTGGTGTCGCTGGAGGGCAAGCTGCTGCGCCTGGCCGAATCCCATGGCGTGGACCGCGCCGAATTCCTCAAGCAATATTTCGGCAACGAACTCGATCCCAATTGGGCGCGCCGGGTGGGCCGTCTTTCCGGCATCGGCTGGCACGATTTCGTCACCGAGGACCGCGACAAGGTCAAAGCGCTGCGTGAAGAGATTCAGGCGCTGGCCCAGGAAACCCGCCAGTCGGTTTCGGAATTCCGCCGGAACGTCCAGACGGTGCAAAAGGGCGAGCGTGAATCCGGCGTCGCCAAGAAGGAAATGATCGAGGCCAATCTCAGGCTGGTCATCTCCATCGCCAAGAAATACACCAATCGCGGCCTGCAATTCCTGGATCTGATTCAGGAAGGCAATATCGGGCTGATGAAGGCGGTCGATAAATTCGAGTATCGCCGCGGTTATAAATTCTCGACTTATGCCACCTGGTGGATCAGGCAGGCGATCACCCGCTCGATCGCCGACCAGGCCCGCACCATCCGCATCCCGGTCCACATGATCGAGACCATCAACAAGCTGGTGCGCACCAGCCGCCAGATGCTGCATGAGATCGGCCGCGAACCCACGCCGGAAGAATTGGCCGAACGCCTGGCGATGCCCCTGGAAAAGGTGCGCAAGGTCCTCAAGATCGCCAAGGAGCCGATCAGCCTTGAAACGCCCATCGGCGACGAAGAGGATTCCCATCTGGGCGATTTCATCCAGGACCCCAATGTGGTCCTGCCCATCGATGCCGCCATCCAGGCCAATCTGCGCGAGACCACCACCCGCGTGCTGGCCACGCTCACGCCCCGCGAAGAACGTGTGCTGCGTATGCGCTTCGGCATCGGCATGAACACCGATCACACGCTGGAAGAGGTGGGACAGCAATTCAGCGTCACCCGCGAACGCATCCGCCAGATCGAAGCCAAGGCGTTGCGCAAGCTCAAGCATCCGTCCCGCTCCAGAAAACTCCGGAGCTTCCTCGACAATTAGCGCGGCCTATGGGTTGCGCGCCTTTGACGACCACGAGAGACATGATCCACAAAGACCAGAAATTCAGCGACCGGATGAACACGGCGGCCAAGGCGCGCGCCGAAATGCTTGCCAAAGCCAAAGCCCGCGCCGAGGCGGCCAAGGCTACCGCCGACGACCGCGCCAAGGAACGCGCGGCCATTGCCGCGGCGCGCGACGAGCGCCAGGCCAAGCGGACCGAGGAAAAAAGACAGGCCATGCTCGAAGCCGAGAAGCGCCGCCAGGCCGCCGAGGAGGCCCGCCGCAAGGCCGAGGAAGAAGCCAGCCATGCCGCCGAACGCCAGAAGCGCGAGGAGTTGGACCGCATGGCCCAACTTCTGGCCGAGCAGAAGGCGGCCCGTGACGCACGCTACGCCGCGCGCAAGGAGCGGCAGAAAAAAAGCCGACGCTAGGGCCGCAAAATCGCGCGCCTGTTTTATTTTGGCCGCATCCGCAAAAGTTCCTATTCCAATTTTTAGCGCGCCTTTTTAGACTCGCGGGCCGCGAGGTTGGAGCATTGGCTCCTTCGCATGTTCGGCCCGCGCGGGATTTCTCGGTTCCGCCCCGAACCTCAGATTTCATCAATGGTCGAAAAGGGACACGCATGTCTGCTGTTGGCGAGTACAAGAATGTCTTCAAATATCCCGCCGAGGATGAGTGCCTGGTGCGGCGGCTGGGCTCGGCGGTGATCGCCTCCTGGGGTACCTTGCCTGAGCCGGTGCGCGACAGGATTCTGGCAGAGGCGCGCGCGGCCTGGGACCGCGAATATCACGTGCCTCGTCTCAATGACCGGTTGGAAGCCCTGGTGCGCCGGCGCACCGCCTGACTCGTCCCCCTCCGCAACTTTGCCGTGGTGCGTGGGCCTAAACGCCTGCGCTGCCCACCGCGTTGCTACGAGGTATCGCCGCGCGGAAATGAATCGTGCTCGCGCAAAAGGCGCGCGAGCACGATCTGCTTCAGGCGGCGCCGAACGCCGCCAAGAGCACCATCACCAGCCCCACGATCGAGACCGCCCAGACGATGGTGCGCACCACCTGGATGCCCAGCGCATAGACCGGCACATAGACCAGCCGGGCCCAGAAATAGAGCTGGGCGCCCAGCAACGAAGTGTGGTCGGCTCTGTTCAACACCGCCACCAGCAGCACCGCCACCGCGAAGAAGCCGAACGTCTCGCGGAAATTGTTGAAGGCGCGCACCAGACGGCCCCCTATCGTGCCGACCTGCGCGGCCGGCGGCACGTCACGCGAACTGAGATTATAAGGCAGGCCCACATCGCGGTTCACCGCCATGCTGGCGATCACCAATTGCACCAGGCCAAGCACCACGCTCCACAGCAGCATGGTGGTTTCACTCGTCATGCTCATGAAATTGCCCTCCCTTGAAATGATTCGATCATATCACGGCAGGAACTTTTTCAGGCGTAGTTGAAGCTGATGCTGATTCGCGGGCCCCTGGCGCGATTGGGTTCGACGCCATGGCGCAGCCAGCTTTCCCACAAAAGCAGCATGCCCGGCTTTGGCGTGATGATGACAAAGGGGCGATTGACCGGTTTCGCTTTTGGCTTTTTGGGGGGCGCCGCCATCAGCATGGCCATCCTGGGGTCTTCGAACCGAATCGCCCCCGCCTCCTCCGGCACCGCCACATAATAAGTGCCGCTCACCACCGCATGAGGATGGATATGGGCGGTATGGACCGCGCCTTTGTCCATCACATTGATCCAGAGACTGTCGAGCGCGAGCTTCCTGCCGCCCAGATCGAACTCTGCGTCCCGCGCGAAACGGGCGACGTGGCGCGCGATATCTTGCTCCAGTTCGGCCATCACACTGGCTCGCCGCGTAAGATCGTTGAGCGAGGCATAGGAGGTATAGCCGTCATAGCCATGCTCTTTGGCCCAGCGCCGGCCAGCCCGGTCTTCCGCGGCAAAGCCCAGGCAGGTCTGTTCCAATGCGCGATTGCGCACCAGGGAAAGCTGTGTCTGGTACAGCCGCGTGGCGAAGAGGGTATGGAACTTGTGCGATCTGCTCATCCCGCCCCGAAGTTTAGTGGTTATTTGATCTATAGGATGCCAGAATGGGGTCCTCAAAGGGCTTCCATGCGCTTCGTTTTCGCTTTTGGCGCCATCGTTGCGCTGGCGCTGGGTTTGTCCGGCTGCGCGGTTGTGAGTGCGGGCGCGGCTGTTGTGGGCGCCGGGGCCAGTGTGGTGGGGACCGCGGCCGATATCGCGGGCGACGTGATCACCGCGCCGTTCGGCGGCAGCGACGATTCCGACAAGAAGAAAGACTAGAAATTATCTTTCCGGCGCCGCACTTCCGCGAATAGTTCGATGTCGCTGACGCTTTCCATGTCCAGCCTTTGGCGTATCTCTGCTGATCCCGGGCGCAGGAACGGATTGGTCAGTTTCTCCAGTCCCATGGTGGAGGGGATGGTTGGGCGCTTCGCCGCGCGTGTGGCTTTCACTTCAGTCATCCGCGCAGCGAGCGCCGCATTGCCCGGCTCGACGGTCAACGCAAAGCGGCCATTGTTTTCGGTATATTCATGGCCGCAATAAATGCGGGTGGCATCGGGCAGGGTCATCAATTTCGACAGACTGGCCCACATCATGGGCGGATCGCCTTCGAACAGGCGTCCGCAGCCCATCGCGAACAGCGTGTCGCCGGTAAAGGCATCGTCCCCGATCACGAAGGTGATGGCGCCCTTGGTGTGGCCCGGCACTTCCAGGATTCGCACCGGACGGCCGGCAAAATTCCAGCCTGACTGTTCATCCACGCCGATATCGATGCCGGGAATGCGCGCTTTGTCCTTGCCCGGTCCCACCACCTTGGCGCCATAGAATTCCTTCAGCGCCAGATTGCCGCCCACATGGTCGCTGTGATGATGGGTGTTGAGGATGAAGCCTGGCCGCCAGCCCAGCCTTTCCAGCGCTGCCTTGACCGGCCCGGCTTCCGAGGGGTCCAGCACCGCGCAATGCTCGCCCTCCTTCATCAGATAGGCGTAATTGTCGCTGAGGCAGGGGACGATTTCGATTTGCACGGGATAGTTCCAATTTGGGTCGACCCAAGCCTAACACTGCGCGGGCCGCACATTGAACCGTCCCCAACTTGGCGCTACCGATTGCTGCATGGATGGGCGCGGGTTAAGCGAATTCTATGACACTGCCATGGGGCAACGGACGCGGCGGCTGATCCTGCGCCGGTTGCGGGACATCTGGCCCAATCTCAAAGGCCGTCGGGTCCTGGGCTATGGCTTTGCGCGGCCCTATCTGCGCGCCTTTTTGCCCGACGCGGAGCGCTGCATCGCCGCCGTGCCGGCCTCGCTGGGCGCGACGATCGCCTGGCCCAAGGAGAAATGCCTCACCACCCTGATCGAGGAAGACGCGCTGCCATTTCCCGACGCCTTCTTCGAT
>Ga0134128_10003853_pt1 | contig 18380 bp, 16 predicted proteins | sample KB31754_FD_96462 | JGI IMG/M metagenome (GOLD analysis project Ga0134128, IMG submission 96462) | Terrestrial soil microbial communities with excess Nitrogen fertilizer from Kellogg Biological Station, Michigan, USA - KB3-175-4 | ecosystem: Environmental > Terrestrial > Soil > Unclassified ... | reverse complement strand
GCCCGCGGCGCAGATGGCCGGTGAATGGGAGAACGTCTGGGCGTGCTTCAACGAGCCGCTTCCTTTCGCGATCGGCTCGATCACCTTCTTGGACGCGATCACGGCGGAGAGGGGGACGTAGCCGCCCGAGAGACCCTTGCCCAGCGTCATGATGTCCGGCCGGGCGCCGAAGTGCTCGCCCGCGGTCCATTTCCCGGTGCGGCCCGAGCCGCACAGGACCTCGTCGGCGATGAAGAGGACCGAATGCTTGTCGCAGATCGCGCGGACGCGCTGGAAATAATCGGCGGGCGGGACGGAGCCTCCGGTCGAGGAGCCGCCGACGGGCTCGGCGATGAACGCGGCGACCGTGTCGGCTCCTTCGTTGAGGATCGCGTCCTCGAGCGCCTGCGCCGTCAGCGCGGGAGAGCCGGGCGCGCAGCGGTACGGGTACGGCGCCGGGATCATCGTCACGGGGACCAGCCACGGCCCGAACAGCTTCTTGTAGTGCCCGCGCGCCGAGGCCGACAGCGCCAGGAGAGTGTTCCCGTGGTAGCCCGGCGCGCGCGCGATGATCTTGTGCTTGCCCGGCCGGCCGGCCTCGACCCAGTGCTGGCGCGCGAGCTTCAGCGCCGCCTCGACGGCCTCCGAGCCGGAGGAAAGGAAATAGGCGTAGTCGAGCCCCTTCGGATTCAGCGAGCGCAGCTCCTCCGCGAGCGCCTCCGCGGGCTCGTTCGTGAAAGCCGTGCCGTTGACGTAGGCCACCTTGCGGATCTGCTCGGCGACCGCGTCCGAGACCTCGGAGACGCCGTGGCCGAGGTTCGCGACGTAGGCCCCGCCGCAGGCGTCGAGGTAGCGCCGGCCCCGGTCGTCGACCAGCCAGCAGCCCTCGCCGCGGACGATCATCGGGAACTCGCGGTCGAGCGCGCGGTAAAAGACGCCTGTTTCGGGGTAGCGCCGGGCCGGGCTCATCGGGCGCATGATATCATTTGCCCGGCGTGTTTTCTCCAGGCTTTCGCACGAGAATCCGGCCTTGACAGTGCGCGGCCCGGCTGTTACACTGCGAACATCCGTTTGAGGGGGGCTGTATGGCGGAATTGGTGGTCCGGTTCGACGTGCGCTTCGGCAAGAACGCCGTCCGCCTGCTGACGGCGGGGGCGATGTTCTTCGCGGTGGTCCCGGAGCTCGCCTCGGAGAGCATCACGCTGACGACCTACTATCCGGCCCCCTCCGGCGTCTATTCCCAGCTGATCACCACCGGCAACACCTACCTCGCGCGCGACGGCGGCGCCGTGCGCGTCGGCAGCTCCATCGCTCCCGCGTACACGCTCGACGTCAACGGCACGGGGCACTACTCCAGCAACTTGCAGGTCGACGGCAACGAGACCATCGGCGGGAACGGCACCATCGCCGGGACGCTGACGGTCAGCGGGGTCTCCTATCTCAACAAGATCATCACGACCGGCGGCAACGTGGCGACCCAGGTCGATCCATCGGCGGCCGATCTCGTGATCGGAAGCAGCAACAACGGCGGCGTGCGCCACGACTCGAGCATCATGTACTGGTCCAACGCGAGCGCCTCCCGCATCTTCAATTCGGCCGACGTCTTCTATCTCAGCGTGTGGAACGCGAACCCGACCACCGGGGCGAACATCATCCTCGCGGCCAACGGCGGCCCGAACCAGATGAGGGGCGCGCTCGGCATCGGCAGCACGCTCCCGACGAACAGCGGCCACAGCTACGTCTATATCGACAACAGCAACACCGGCTGCTCCGAGATCGACGCCGCCGGCACCATCAACGTCTGCGGCGCGGGCAACTACGCGGCCTACCAGCCCGGCGTCTACGTCGAGGGCTGGAGCTACCACAACCGCGGCGGCCAGGTGGGGGTCCAGGACACCGCGGGCAGCTTCTCCACCCAGGTCTGGGGCTTGAACACGGCGACCGGCTCCATCGGCTGGAAGACGCTGACCAAAGACGACTCCAGCGACCACCTGTTCTGCTGCCCGAAGTAGGGCGGCTTCCCTCTTATCTGTCGCGCAAGGGGCGCGACGCGCGCGCGCACGCCGCGCGCACCGCCTCCTCGGCGTCGCCGCAGAGCCGGCCCAGCGTCGCCGCCGAAAGAGCGCCGGCCGGGTCGATCCGGCCCAGCGCCTCCGCGACGGCGGTCCTCATGTCCGAGTCGGCCTCCCCGGCCGCGGCCGCGATCGCCGGGACGGCGGGCGTGGCCGCCGTCCCCACCCGGCCGAGGGCGCGGACGGCCTCGTAGCGGACGTCGAGGTCCCGGCTGGCGACGAGCCGCTCGAGCAGCGCGGGCGCCGCGGGCGCCGCCCGCGGTCCGATGCGCCCGAGCATGTACTCGGCCTCGACGGCGGAGGCCGCGGGGAGCCCGGGCAGGACTCGCGCAAGGCCGCCGACCACGTCGTCGACCTTCAAGCCCGAGGTCTCGATGATCCAGACCGCGTCGCGCACGTCGACGTGGTCCTCCTGGAGGACCCCGCGCAGCGCGGCGACGAGCTCCCGACCGCCGGCCGCGGAGCACGGCGCGGAAAACGCCAGGCCGAGGAGCAGGGGAGCGAGCCGCGCGAGCGTCATCGTGGACTTACGCTAACAAAATATTAGAATGACCGCGAGATGAATCGACCCCTGGCCGCGGCTCTGGCCCTCCTGCTCGCCGCGGCGGCGTCCGCCGCGCCGGCTCCGTCCCGGCCGCGCAGCGTGATCTTCGTGCTGGTCGAGGGGCTGAGCTGGGGGCAGCTCCAGCTCGCCCGGGACGCCGCGCGCGCGGCGGGCCGGACCCTCGCCATGGAGCGCGTGATGAACGAGGGCCATGCCGCCTACTGCGGCGTCACGCCGCTGGACGCGCTGGTGCCGGAGTCCGGGGCGAGCGCCTCCGCCTACGCCACCGGCCGCAAGATCGAGAACCGGGCCCTCTCGCGGCTGCCGGACGGGACGGACGTCGAGACGATCCTCGAGCTCGCGCGGCGCCGCGGCCTCGGCACCGGCCTGGTGACGACCGCGCGCCTGACGCACGCGGCTCCCGCCGCGTTCCTGGTCCACCGCCTCGATCGCGAGGACGAGTTCGCGATCGCGGGCGGCGTCGTCGGTTCCGGCGTCGATGTCCTGCTCGGCGGCGGCGCCAGCCGGTTCACGCCGAGCGTCCGCGCGCGCGCGCGGGCGGCCGGGTATTCCGTCGTCACCGACGCGCGCGTCTTGAAGGACGGACTGCCGCCCGGCAAGACCCTCGGCCTGCTGGCCGAGGAGACGTTCCCGTTCTCGCTCGACCGCGGAAGCCTCGGGTCCGGCGCGCCGCCCACGCTCGAGACGATGACGCGCCTGGCTCTCGGCCGCCTGGGCGGGGACGCGACGGGCTTCGCGCTCGTCGTCGACGCGCGCCTCATCGACGAGGCGTCCCACGACCACGACGCCGCCGCGGTCCTGGCCGAGGCGGCCGACGCCGACCGCGCCGTCGGCGCCGCGCGCGAGTTCGCCGCGGACCATCCGGACGTCGAGCTCGTCGTCGCGTCCGACCACTACGCGGGAGGCATGGCCATGTCCTGGCGCGTGAACCGGTCCGACCTCGGCGGACGCGCGCCTCTCGAACTGCTGACCGGCCAGCGCGCCTCGTTCCGCGCCATCCTGACCCGCCTCTGGGAGCGCGGCGGCCGGTCCCCGTCGCCGGCGCTGACGCTCGAGGTCCTTCGCGCGGGCCTCGCGCCGGGCGCCGAGCTCACCGACGACGACGCGCGCGCGGTCGCCGCGGCGCTGCGCCTGGGCCCCAAGGCTCTGCCCTACTCGCACGCCCCGGCCGCCGACGCCCTCGCGAGCGCGCTGGGACGGCGGACGCTGATCGTCTGGAGCACGGGCTCGCACACGAGCGCGCTGCAGCCCTGCTTCGGCATCGGCCCGGGCAGCGAGCGCCTGCACGGCGTGCTCGAGAACTCCGACGTGTTCCAGGCCCTGCGCCCGGCCGCCGACTACCAGTAGCCTTTCTCGCGCAGCTGGCGCAGGACGTCGGGAGAGACCCGCCGCGCGCGCTCCGGGCCGGAGCCCGTCTCGCGGACGTGGCGCAGGAGCTTCTGGGTCATGTCGAGCGCCCGTCCGGGGTTCGCCGCGCCGGCGTCCGCGTCCTCCTCCGGGTCCGCGCTCAGGTGGTACAGGCGGAAGGTCCCCGCGCCCTTGTCGTAGACGAGCTTCCAGTCCGCCTCGCGCGCCGCGTACGCCGCGATCTCCGGGTTCTGCCCGCCGGCGACGGACGCGCTGAAGGCGATGCCGTCGCCGCCGGGCGCCGGCGCCGTCGCGACGAGCAGCGCCGCGCGGTCGGTCCCCTCGAACTCGGCCGGGACCGGCAGTCCGAGCAGGCCGAGCGCGGTCGGCGCGGCGTCGATCGCGGAGACGACCCGCGCGAGCTTCCGGGGGCGGACGCCCGGCGCCCGGACGACGAGCGGGACGCGCAGCGCGCCGTCGTCGAGGAGACGGCGCCCGCGGCCGCCGTTCTCGGCGACGAGGATCACGGCCGTGCGGGGCCCCAGCCCCGCCCGCTCGACGGCTTCCCAGACCTCGCGGACCGCGGCGGCGTCGGACGCGCCCCCGGCGCGCAGGAAAAGGCAGAACGGCTCACGACCTCCCGCCAGCCATCCGGCCGCCGCGGCGGCTTGCTTGAAATCGCCGTCGAGGCCCGGCGCCGGCGGCGCGCCGGCCGAGAACAGCGCGGTCCGATAGCCGGCGCGCGCGAGGAGCTCCGGGAGCGTCGGCGTCCCGGTGCTGAGGCTCCGCCCCGGGGCGAGCGCGCCGTGCGCGGCGGCGTACTCCGAGGTCAGGATCGAGGCGAGGCTCGGCGCCGGGCGGTCGGCTTGCGCGATGGCGGTCTCGAACACCGCGGCCGACGACGCGAGGAAGCCGAAGGCGGGCTCGACTTGGTCCGGCGACAGCGCGGCGGCGTCGACGAACACGAGGTTCAGGCGCGCGGGCGCGGCCGCCGCAGCCTGGGCGGCGAGCGCGGCGGCGAGCAGGAGCGCGAGGGCCACGGCGCTACTCCGGCCGGCCCACGCGCTGGAGATGGCGCGCGAGCTCGCCCGAGAGCCTCTTGACGACGTCGGGATGCGCGGCGGAGACGTCCTTCGTCTCCCCGGGGTCGGCCTCCAGGTCCGCGAGGACCGCCGCGGGCCCGGGATCGTCGGCGGAGAGCTTCCAGCGTCCCTCGCGCACGAAGCGGCGCGCGCGGGCGTCGCTGCCGGCGGTCGTCGCCGTCCCGAAGACGGGTCCTTCCCGCGTCGCGCCGTCGAGCAGCGGCGCCAAGCTGCGGCCCTGGAACGACGCCGGCACCGGCGCTCCGGTCAGCGCGAGGAGCGTCGGCGCGACGTCGACCAGCTCGACCGGCGAGGCGACGCGCGCGGGCTTTCGGCCCGGAGCCCAGACGACCAGCGCGACGTGGAAGACGCCGTCGTTCGTCGAGAGGTGCGTGCCGTGCCCGAACTTGCCGTCCTCGCCGAACAGCGTGCCGTGGTCGGAGAGGAGGACGACGACGGTGTTCGAGAGCAGGCCGCGCTTCTCGAGGTCCGCCCAGAAGGCGCCGAACGTGCGGTCCAGATGCGAGACGCGGTCGTCGTAGATCGAGATCATGCGCCGGCGCGCCGCCGGGTCGCTCATGACGGTCTCGAGCTCGCGCTTGAGCGCCGCCGGCGCGGCGGGCCCGTCGTCCCCGTTCGGCTCGCCGTTGAGGAGGAGGTAGAAATAGAGGCTGCCCAAGTACTTGTCGGCCGCGGCGCCGTCGTCCGTGCCCCATCGGCCGCGCTCCGCCTTGGGCAGGGACAGCAGGTCGAAGGGGGGATGGACGTCCTGCGGCTGGAGGAAAAGGAAGAACGGCTTGCTCCGGTCCGCGTCGATCCAGTCCAGGGCCGGCGCGACGTAGGCGTCCAGCGGACGGGGAAGGTCGCCGCTGAGATAGGAGTCGTAGCCCTTGCCGAAGCCGTACGGCAGCGCGACGAACGGGCCGCCGGTGAACCCGGCCGTGCGGTAGCCGCGCGCGCGGAACAGCTCGGCCAGCAGGAGCGCGGAGTCCTTGATGCGCGTGCGCCGGTTCGTCGCGCCGTGCGCCTCCGGGTACAGCGACGTGAAGACGCTGGCGAAGCTCGGGAGCGTGTACGAGCCCTGGGCGTAGGCCCGCTCGAAGACGGCGCCGCGGGCGGCGAGGCGGTCGATGTTCGGGCTCGTCGCGCGGCCGTAGCCGTACAGGCCGAGGTGGTCGGCGCGCAGGGTGTCGGCGCCGATGACGATGACGTTCGGCGGCGGCGAGCCGGCGGCCCGGGGCGCGCCGACCGCCAACGAGAACGCCGCGAGCAGCGCCGCGAGTCTCACGAGGGCATCGTACCATACGGCGCGAAAAGATAGAATGAGGCCGGATGATCCCGAGCCGCCGGTGGGCGCGCGTTCTCTTCTTCCTCGGACTGCTCGCGCTCTGGCAGTCCGTCTGCGGGCGGGGAGGCGGGAAACTGGTCGCGTCGCCCCTGCAGATACTGGCCGCACTGGCGGCGCTGACCCGCAGCGGGGCGCTGCCGGCGCACGTGCTCGCGAGCCTCGGGCGCATCCTCGGGGGCTACGCCGTCGCCGCCCCGCTCGCCGTCGGGCTCGGCCTGTGGCTCGGCATCGACGAGCGCCTGCGCTACTTCGGCGAGCCGCTGCTGGCGGTGCTGCGGCCCATCCCGCCTCTGGCCTGGGTCCCGCTCGCGATCCTGTGGTTCGGCCTCGGCAACGGCCCCGCCTTCTTCGTCACGGCGCTCGCGGCCTTCTTCCCGATCTTCACGAACACGCTCACCGGGGTGCAGAACGTCCCGAAGCGCTGCCTGGACGTCGCGCGGATCTTCGAGGCGGACGAGGGCCTGAGGCTGCGCGACGTCGTGATCCCTTCGTCCCTGCCGTTCATCGCCGCGGGCCTGCGCGTGGGCCTGATGGTCGCCTGGATGTCGGTGATCGCGGCGGAGATGGTGTCGTCGAGCCGCGGGCTGGGGTATCTGATCGAGTCGAGCCAGGAGATGCTCGACACGCCCTCGGTGATGGTGGGCATGATCGCGATCGGCCTCGTCGGCGTGGCGATGGACCAGGCGCTGCGGCGCCTGGAGCGGAGGTATCTGGATTGGGCGTGACGCCGCTGCTCTCCCTCGAGTCGGTCGGCCACGCGCACGGCGCGGGCCGCCCGGTGTTCGAGGGCTTGAGCCTCGCCTTGAGCGAGGGAGAATTCCTCGGCGTGGTCGGCGCGTCGGGCGTGGGAAAATCCACCCTGCTGAGCCTGATCGCGGGCCTCGACTCGCCGCGCGCGGGAAGGATCGTCTATCGCGGACGCCCCGTGACGGGGACGTCCCGCGACCGGGTCCTCCTGTTCCAGGACCATTCCCTCTTCCCTTGGCTCAGCGCCCTCGAGAACGTCGCGTTTCCGCTCAAGGCCCAGGGCATGGGCCGTCTCGAGCGCGAGGCGCGGGCCCTGAAGGGCCTGGAGCGGATGCGGCTCGGGGAGCACGCGCGTCAGTACCCGCACGCGCTCTCGGGAGGGATGCGCCAGCGCGTGGCGATCGCGCGCGCTTTGGCGGCCTCCCCGGACCTGCTCCTGCTCGACGAGCCCTTCGCGTCGCTCGATCCGTTCCAGTCGAACGCCCTGCAGGACGAGATATTCCCGCTGCTGCGAAGCCTCAAGAAGTCGCTGCTCTACGTGACGCACAACATGGAGGACGCGCTGCGCCGCTGCGACCGGGTGCTGGTTCTCGCGGGTCGGCCGGCGCGGCTCTCCGAGGAGTTCGCCTCGGCCGGGGGGCTGTCCGACGAGCTGGAGATCCTGGAGCGCAAGCGCCGCATCATCGCCGCCATCGGCACGTCCTTGGAGGCCGACTCGTGAGAAACGCCGCCGCGGCGCTCCTGCTCCTGGCCGCCTCGACGCGGGCGGCGGACCTCAAGATCCGCGTCGCCTTTCCATCGGTGGGGACGGTGATCGCCGGCAACATCGGGACCGCGCTCCAGAAGACGGACATTCTCCGCAGGCGCGGCTTCGACGCGGAGATCACGCCGCTGCCTCTCGGACGCGAGCTCAAGGAGGCGCTCGCCGCGGGACAGATCGACGTGATCTTCACGAGCGAGTCGAACTTCATCGTCCTGCTCGGGCAAGGCTTCGCCTGCCGGGCCATCAGCACGTTCGGCTCGATGGGGGAGATGGCGCTCGTCGTGAAGAAGGGCTCGCCCGTCAAGGACGTGGCGGGCCTCAAGGGACGAAAGCTCGCGACGATCTTCGGCACCTCCCTGCATCAGCCGGCCGTCGAATGGCCGCGGGACGCCGGCCTCGATCCGCGGCGGGACGTCCAGCTGGTGAACATGCGCGGGATGGGGCCGATGAACGCCGCTTTCGAGAGCGGCGACGTCGACGCGATGGTGACCTTCGATCCCTACCTGACCCAAGGCGTCAAGAGCGGCGATTACCGCATACTCCGCGAGTCGGGGCTGGACGGGATCGTCCTGATGAGCGCCGCCTACGAGAAGGCCCATCCGGGGGCGTCGCGGAAGTTCAACGAGGCCCTGCGGGAGGCGACCTTCTACGTCGCCGCCCATCACGACGAGACGAACGCGTGGGCCGGGGCCCTCAACGGCTTCCCGCCGGAGCTGCTCGCCGAGGCCTCGAAAGCGAACCCCAACTACCTCGCCAAGAAGCCCGCCGACGTCGACCTGTCTATCTCGCCGGCCTACCGCGAGAAGCTGGCGCGCCTGAGCCGCTTCTTCTTCGAGGAGAAGCTGATCCCGGCGCAGCCCGACGTGCGGCGCTTCATCGAATGACGCACGGAGGCGAGCTGCGCGCGAGGGCCCGCGCCTTCTCCTCGCGCGACGCCTGGAAGCCGGCGCGGCTCTTCTTCGAGGAGGAAGTCTCGCGCCGCCCCTCCGACGCCGAGGCGCGCGCGTACCTCGGCTTCTTCTGCGTGAAGGAGAGCCTCTTCGACACGGACCGGGCTCTCGCCGAGTTCGAAAAGGCGCTCGACCTGGACGCGCGCTGCGTCGCGGCCCATCTCCACCGCGCGTTCACGCGCGGCTCCTTGCAAAGGCTCGAGGCGGCGCGCGAGGACGTCTCCGCCGCCGAGCGCCTCGGCGCGACGAAGGCCGAGCTCGCCTGGGCGCGGGCGTGCGTGGAGCTCGACGCCGGCTCGGTCGACGAGGCGATCGTCCAGTTCGCGCGGCTCGTCGAGCTCGACGGCGACTCGACGAGCATGATCCTCCTGTCGCAGGCGCATTCCCAGGCCGGCGACAACGAGGCCGCGCTCGAGTGGGCGAAGAGGGCGTCCGAGCGCGATCCGCAGGACTTCCGCGCGCCGACGTACATGGGAGTGTACCTCGCCTATCTCGAGCGGTATCCCGAGGCTCGCGCCGCGCTGGCGAAGGCGGCGGCCTTCGGCTGCGAGTACGCGCTCTTGGACCACACCCTCGCCTACGTCGCCGGACGGGAGGGGAACGCCTCGGAGGAGGAGAGGCATCTGCGGCGCGCCCTGGAGGCCGACCCGGAGTACGTCACCTCGCGCAAGCGCTTGGCCGACCTCTGCGCGGCCTCCGGCCGCGTGCCCGAGGCGAAGGAGCATTACCGCCGCGCGCTCGCGCGGTTCCCGTCCTATCGAGAGGCGAAGGAAGCCCTTGACTCGCTCGGCTAGAGCGAGGACGAGATCTCGACGCGGGGCCGGTGGTTGGTCCCGTACACCGACTCCTTGCCCGCCAGGTGCGGCAGGAAGAAGCGCTCGGCGCCGGGCGCCAGCGGGGCCGCCGCGGAACTGAACTGGGAGCGCCACTCCCGCTGGGAGTCCGGGTAGAACTTGGCGAAGTTCTTCGGCCAGTGCTTGAAGTCCATGACGGGCCCCGGGCAGTACGCGTCGTAGAGCCGCTGGTAGGCGCGGCGCATCGTCTTCTCGGAGAGGCCGTTGTAGTTGAGGTACTCGTCGTGCACGAGCGCCTGCTCGGTCGACAGCCAGCGCATGTGCTCGACCTCGGAGCGGATGATGCCGCTCTTGAGGCCGTCGGTGTAGACGCTGGTGCCCGGCATCGCCGAGAGATATTTCACGCGCGTGATGTGGTGGTGCTCCTCGGCCCACTCGCACATGTGGTCGAGCGACTCCTGCGTCTCGCCCGGCAGGCCGACGATGGTGAGGCCGCCGAAGCGCAGGCCCGCCTCCTGCGTCGCCTTCATCGCGCGCAGGACGATGTGCTCGGCCGAGCCCTTGCGCGCGGCCTTGAGGACCTCGGGCGAGAGCGACTCGACGCCGTAGAGCACGATGTCGCAGCCCGAGTCCTTCATCGCGCGCAGGAGCTCCGGATCGACGTCCGCGCAGCGGGTGAGGACGTTCCAGCCGATCTTGAACTCCTTGAGGACCTCGCAGATCTCCAGGCTGCGCTTCTTGTTGGACGTGAAGGTCAAGTCGACGAAGAAGATGTAGTTCGTCTTGTAGACCTCCTTCAGGACGCGCATCTCCTCGCGGAACTTGGCGACCGACTTCTCGCGCAGCTGCGGCGTCGTGCGGTAGCAGAACGAGCAGTCCATCTTGCAGCCGCGGCTGTGCGAGGCGATGATCTGCGGCTGCAGGCCGCGCGGGTCCTTGGACTGCGGCCACAGCGACAGGTTCATGTGCGGCAGGGCGTCCAGGTTCATCATCTGGCCGCGGGGAGGCGTGTGTCGGATTTCCCCATTCTTCGCGCGGTACCACAGGCCGTTGATTTGGGAGAGGCGCTTGTCCGTCCACTGACCGTCGACGAAGGAAGCCATCAGCTCGAGGATGGTGAGTTCGCCCTCGCTGATGACCGCCACGTCGGCCTTGGTGTGCTCCATGAACAGATGGGGGACCGAGGTGACGAGCGAGCCGCCGAGGATCACGGGCATGCGCGGGTCGCGCTCCTTGATCAGGCCGACGAGCTCCTCGACGAACGGGTAGCAGTCCTCGTACGTGGCGATGCCCACGACGTCCGTCCCTTCCATGCACTGGCGGAAGGCGTCCGAGAGCGGGTCCTCGACGTAGCGGACGTCGACGATCTTGACCGGATAGCCGGCGTTGTGGAGCACCGTCGAGATGTAGCTGATCCCCTCGTAAGGCGAGGTCAGGAAGAACTCCCAGCCGCGCGGCATGGTGAAGGGAGAGGGGCCGACGACGAGCGTGATCCGGGGCTTGCTCGAGTCCGTGGAAAGGGGAGAGCGGCTCTGCTCCGCCATCTGCGCGGTGTAGCAATCGTCCGCGGCGGAGCCGGCCGTCTGGTACAGCCCCGGATCCAGCGAGTATTTATAGGCCATCGTCACTCTCCCAATCTCGAATTCGACAAACAGCGGCGGGATAATTCGAGAAGCGACGCCACACTGTAGTATAAGTCATCCGGGGCGCTTGTCAAGGGTAAAACCCCCGGTCGGCCAGCCTCTTGCGCATCGCCGCGACCGCCGGGCCGGTCTTGCCGGGCACCGCGACGACCTTCCCCTTGAGCCCGGCCGGAGGCGAGCCGACCCAGAACGTCTCGATCCGGTCCGGATCGATCGCCGAGCGGAAGAGGACGAGGTCCTCCTCCGTCAGCTCCGAGGCGCTGACGATGAGCACGAGCCCCGAGTCCATCAGGATGTGCGCGACCTCGGCCACGCGCCGGATGTCCTCGACGTGGTCGCCGGCCGCTCGCAGGTCGGCGTTGACCCCGTACAGCGCGCTGCCGATGCCGAGGAAATAGACGTGGCGGCCCGCCGCGAACAGGCGCGCCTCGAGCTCCTTGGCCGCCTCCTTGCGCCGGGAACCCCGCGCTCCGGTGATCAGCACGAGCGCCGCCTTCTGGCCGTAGCGCGCCTCGCGCTTCTCCGGCGAGATCGCGCTCTCCTGCCACTTGAGGTTGCGGGCGAGGACCTTCTCGTGCCGCAGCGAGGAGGCGTCCGGAAGCGCCTCTTGGATGAGCCCGCCGCCGCAGACGTCGAAGCCGTCCACGATCACGAAGCGGCCGCACGCCGCGTTCTCCTCGACCGGGTCGAAGGCGATCACGCCGGCGGTCCGCAGGACGCAGTCGGCGACCTCGTGGCGGGCGACCGACGTCGCGCGGCGGTCGGCCTTCAGCGAGGACGCGTCGAGCGCGCGCGCCACCGACTCCAGGCGCACGCCGACGCGCGCCGTCCCCAGCTTGAGGACGTAGTCCTTGCGCGGCGACAGCGGCGCGCGTCCGAGCCAGACCAGCCGCGCGCGGAAGCGCGCCGCGACGGCGGGCGGCTTCTCCCCGCGGCGCGCGGCGATCTCGCCGCGCCGCACGTAGACCGGCTGGACGAGCGAGAAGCCCGTCGCCGAGCCCGCGAAGACGCGTCCGCCCTTCGGCGGCCGGGGGAACTCCTCGATGGACCGGACCACGCCCGTCTTTCCGGAGGGGTAGAACACCGCCTCGTCGCCGGCGGCGAGCGTCCCCGACTCCACCGTGCCGGCGACGACGCGGCGCGCGTCGCCGTCGAACTGATAGACCCCCTGCACCGGCATGCGGAACGGACGCGCGGCGAGCGACGGCTCCGGGGCGAACGCGTCGAGCGCGGCGAGCGCCGTGGGACCCCTGTACCAGGGCATCCGGGCGGAGGGGGCGGCCAGGTTGTCTCCGTGCAGCCCGGAGACCGGGATGAAGCGCTCCGCGCGCGCCCCGATGCGCTCGAGGAAGGCGCCGTACTCGGCCGCGAGGCGCTTGAACGCGTCCTCGCGCCAGTCCACGAGGTCCATCTTGTTGACGAGCACCGCGATGCGCCGCGCGCCGAGCATGGAGAGCAGGTAGCCGTGGCGGCGCGAGTTCTCCTGGACGCCCTCCTTGGCGTCGAGGACGAGCAGCGCCGCGGAGGCCTGCGTGGCGCCGCTGATCATGTTCTTGATGAACTCGACGTGGCCCGGAGCGTCGACGAGGACGTAGTCGCGGCGCGCGGACTTGAAGAAGATCCGCGAGGACTCGATCGTGATGCCCTGGGCCTGCTCGTCCTTGAGCGCGTCCAGCAGGAACGCGTACTCGAACGGCTTGCCGTGGCGCTCGCAGTAGGCGCGCACGCGCTCGAGCTTGCCCTTGGGCAGCGCCCCCGTGTCGGCCAGCAGGCGGCCGACGACCGTGCTCTTGCCGTGGTCGACGTGGCCGGTGACCACGACGCGCAGGCTCTCGCGCGCGGCGGCCGTCTTGGCGTCCATCACATATACCCCTCGCGGCGCAGGCTCTCGAGCGTGCCGCCGTCGTCGGCGTCCTGCGCGCGCCCCGAGCGCTCGGCGACGTCCTTGAGCTTGCCCGTGCGCAGCTCGGCGACGATCTCGGCGGGATTGCGGGCCGTCGACTCGACGGGAAAGGTGCACGGATAGCAGCCCAGCGAGCGGTAGCGCTTGCCGGTGCCCTGGTCGTAGTACAGGGAGACCGTCGGGATCTTCTCGCGGCGGATGTAGTCCCAGACGTCCACCTCGCGCCAGTCGAGGAGCGGATGGATGCGCACGTGCGTTCCGGGCGCGAAATCGGTCTTGTACAGGCTCCAGAACTCCGGCGGCTGCTCGCCGAGCTCCCAGCGCTGCGCGACGCCGCGCGGCGAGAAGTAGCGCTCCTTGGAGCGCGTGCCCTCCTCGTCGGCGCGGATGCCGGCGATGATTCCGGTGAACGGCTCCTTGTCCCGGGAGGGCTCGTAGCGTCCGGTGCGGAGGTTCAGGACCCGGCGCGCTCCCTCGCCGCTGACGACGTCCTTGAGCGCCTGCGTCTTGAGCAGGCCGCAGCACGCGAGCCGGTCCACGGCGCCGTCCGGGAACGTCTTGCGCGCCTTCAGCGCGGCGTCGTTGCGGCCCACGATCATCCGCAGCTTCCATTCGCGCGCGAGCTTGTCGCGGTAGGCGATCATCTCCGGGATCTTGAAGGACGTGTCGATGTGGATCAGCGGGAACGGGACCCGCCCGAGGAAGGCCTTGCGCGCCAGGTGCAGCATCACCGTGCTGTCCTTGCCGATCGACCAAAGCATGGCCAGGCGCGGGAACGCGGCGTAGGCCTCGCGCAGGATGAAGATCGCGCGGCTCTCGAGCGCGTCGAGCGGGTCCCGCGCGGGCGCCCGTCTCATGAGGCCGCCGCCACGCCGCGCGCGCGCAGGTAGCCCAGGACGCGGGCGAGGGCCTCCTTCTCCGACAGCGCGCCGGCGTCGACGACCAGCTCGCAGCTCTCCGGCGCCTCGTACGGAGCCTGGACGCCGGTGAAGTCGGCGAGCTCGCCGCGGCGAGCGCGCGCGTAGAGTCCCTTCGGGTCGCGCTTCTCGCAGACCGCCAGCGGCGTCGAGACGTGCACCTCGACGAAGCGGCGGCACAGCGCCCGCGCCGCCCGGCGCGACGCGGCGTACGGGGAGATCAGCGAGACCACGACGAAGACGCCGTTCTTCTCGAGCATCCCGGCCAGGTGGCCGGCCCGCCGGACGTGCCGGTCGCGCTCCGCGCGCGAGTAGCCGGTGTCGGGGAACAGGCGCCGGAGCTCGTCGCCGTCGAGATACTCGGCGCGCAGGCCGCCCTCGACGAGCGCGTCGTAGACGCCCTTGGCCAGGGTGCTCTTGCCCGAGCCGGAGAGGCCCGTGAACCAGAGCACGGCGGGCTCGACCGGCCGGCGGCCCCATTGGAGGAGATTCCAGGTGCGCTCGTGCGCGAAATATAGAAGAATCTTCGCGAGGGCGTCGAGTCCGCCCACGAAGAACGTGACGTCCAGGCGCCGCGTGAACGCGTAGACGAACGCCATGGTCGTCAGCGAGCCCAGGGCCCGCCATGAGACGGCTTTGGCGATCGATCGGAAACGCGTTTCGTAGATCATGTTGAAGAAATCACCGGATCCGGCCGCCGCGCTCCTGGAACGAGTCCGGAGGACTCGCGCCTTCGTCCGCGACCGTTTCAGCCCCGACCGGCTCAACGGCTGCCGTCCCGCCGACGTCCGCCGCGTCCTCGTCATCGACTCCGCGTCCCGCTGCGGCTCCAGCTTTCTCCACTACCTGCTGTCGCGCCATCTCGACGTGCTGTCCCTCAACGGCGAGGGCAGCGTCTTCGAGCGCCTCCACGGCGTCGGCGTCGCGCGCTCGGCGGACGACTCCGACTTCCTGCCGGACGACGGCACGCTCCCGTCCGCGGTCCCGGCGGCCATCGCGGAGGACGTCCTCCTGGACGCCGGCGCGCCGGGCCCGGCCGCGGACGGCTTCCGCCGCGACCACTACCTGGCGGACTGCGTCCAGAGACTCACTCTACAATATGCCGAGTCGGATTTCGACGCGGAGCGGGCGCGCGCGGTCTGCGACCGCGCCCTCGGCGCGGCCGGCGCGCCGGGCGCGCCCTTCGAGGCGGCCGAGTACTGGAGGCGCGCGCTCCGCGGGCTGCGCGAGCTTCCCCTGCCCGCGGACCCGGCTCGCTACGACCTGCGCGGCAGCGACCCGACCGCCGACTTCCCGGAGGCCGGGAACGTCCTTCCGCCCTCGTTCTCGGAGTTCGCGCTCGAGGACCCGCCGTTCGTCGTCCCGCGCCCGCGCGCGCTGCCGCGGCCGCGGGAGCTCGGCTCCAAGACGCTGCTGCTCAAGTCGTCGTCCGACTGCTACCGCATGTGGCTCGTGAGACGGCTGTTCCCGAACGCCGAGTTCCGGTTCGTCGTGCTGACGCGCAACCCCGCCGCCGCGATCAGCGGCCTCGCGGACGGCTGGCTGTCGGACGGGTTTTATTCGCAGAATGTGGGGCGCTTCGCGCCCTTGGACATCTCAGGTTACAGCCGCGCCGACCGGCCCTGGACCCGGACCTGGTGGAACTTCGACCTTCCGCCGGGCTGGGCGGGGCTGCGCGGCGGCGCCCTGGAGGACGTCTGCGCACATCAGTGGGCGAGCGCCAACGAGCACATCCTGCGCGACTCGGCCCGCGGCGTCGTCGACGACGCGCTGCGCGTGCGCTACGAGTCCTTCCTCGAGGCGGCGTCCCTGTCGCGCGAGCTCGGCCGCATCTTCGAGTTCGCGGGGCTGGACCCCGCGCGCGCCCTCGACCGCGGCGCGGCGCCCGTCATGTCGGTGACCCCGCCCGCGCCCCAGAAGTGGCGCAAGCGCCGCGACGCGCTCGCGCCGCGCGTGGCCGGCGCGCGCGTCGCGGAGCTGGCGCGCGAGCTGGGCTACGACCCGTCGCGGTGGGAGGAGTGGGCATGAGAGCGAGCGAGAGCGCCGCCTACCAGGGCCGCGGCTGGAAGCCGCGGAAGGAGAGCCTCGCGGCGGAGCTGGCCGCGGACCGCGGCGTCTGGTCGCCCTGGCGCGTCGACTCCGAGCACCGCCCCTTGAAAGCCGTTCTGCTGCACCGCCCCGGCGCGGAGCTCCGCTCGGCGCGCGCTCCGAACGCGGTCCAGCACCTCGCGCGCATCGAGCCGGCCGCCCTCGGCCGCGAGGTCGCCGCGCTGGCCGCGGCGTACCGCCGGCTCGGCGTCGAGGTGCATTGGATCCCGCGCGCGTTCGCGGGCGGCCCTTGGCCGCCGAAGTTCAACCTGGTCTTCGCCGCCGACCTCTTCTTCGCCACGCGCGAGGGCGCGATGGTTTCGCGGATGGCAAGCGAGGTCCGCGCCGGCGAGGAGAAGCACGCGGCCCGGGCGCTGGCGGAGCTCGCGATCCCGATCAACCGGACGATCTCGGGGAAGGGCTTGTTCGAGGGAGCCGACGCGCTGTGGCTCGACCCGAAGACGGTCCTGTGCGGCGTCGGCAACCGCACCAACGCCGAAGGGTTCGCGCAGCTGCGCTCCGCGCTGAAGGGGCAGGGCGTCGAGACGATCCCGGCGCGCCTTCCGCGCGGGGTCCAGCACCTGATGGGGCTCGTCCGGCTCGTCGACGCGCGCCTCGCGCTCGTGCGCGCGGAGCTGGCTCCGAAAGCGCTCCTGCGCCTGCTCGGGCGCCGGCGCATCGCCGCGGTGCCGGTCCCCGAGATCGGGGAGACGACCGAAGGCCAGGGCATGAACGTGGTCGTCGTCGCGCCCCGCCGGATCGTGATGCCCAAGGACTGCCCGGTCCTCAAGCGCGCCTACGCCGCGGCCGGGATCGCCGTCGCGGCCGAGGTCGCGATCCCGCAGCTGCGCCGCGGCGCGGGCGGCATCGGCTGCGCCACCGGCGTCCTGGCGCGGCGCGCGTAGGATGGAGAGCGCCTCGCCGGTCTTCATCATCGGCACGGAGCGGTCCGGCTCCAATCTCCTGCGGCTGATGCTCAACCAGCATCCCGCCTTCGCGATCCCTCACCCGCCGCACATCATGAAGGAAATGATGCCGCTGGAGCCGCTGTACGGGGACCTCTCCGACGACCGGCGCTTCCGCCGCTTGGTCGAGGACACCGTCGAGCTCGTGCGCCTGCACTTCTACCCGTGGGACGGGCCTTTGGATCCGGACGCCGTGTTCGCCGAGGCTCCCGCCCGGAGCGTGTACGGGATCAAGGCCGCGCTGTACGACCAATATCGCCGGGCGAAGGGGAAGAGGCGCTGGGGCTGCAAGAGCACCTTCGTCGTCCACTACGCCGATCTCGTGCGGCGCGTCTCGCCGGACGCGAAGTTCGTCCACCTCGTCCGCGACGGGCGCGACGTCGCGGTCTCGGCGAAGCGCTCGGTCTTCAATCATTTCCATCCGCACTACGTGGGACGGCTCTGGAGCGCGCAGCAGCGCGAGGCGCTCGCCCTCGCGGCGCGCCTGCCCGCGGACGCCCTGCTGGCCGTGCGCTACGAGGACCTCCTGGAGGACCCGGCGCGCGAGGTCCGGCGCGTGTGCGCCTTCCTCGGCGAGGAATACTTCCCGGGCCTGCTCGACTACCACCGCAGCGGGGAAGCGAGCAGCCTGGCCGCCGAAAGCGCGTCCTGGGAGAACGTCGACAAGCCCGTGCTGAAGGAGAACCGGGCGAAGTACAAGCGCGGGCTCTCGGCGCGCGAGATTCGCGCTTTCGAGGTCCAGGCTTTCGCCGAGCTGAAGGCCTTCGGCTATCCGCTCGAGAACGAGGAGGCGGGGCTGCGGGACCAGGCCGCCCGCGGGCCCGGCGCGGCGGCGCGGCTCGAGTACTGGCTGCGCGAGCGCGCCATGAGCGGCTGGATGGACCTGAAGTCGCTGGCGAGCGACCGCAACGCGCTGCGGCGCCTGCGCAAGGCGCTGTTCGTGCGCCGTCTGCGCCTTTCGCTCGCGTCGGAAAAATGACTAAACTGTGACGAGCATGGCGACCCCGAGCAAGAAGGTCCTGTCCCACTTCCGCGACCGCAGCGCCCGCTACAACAAGTCCTCGAATTGGGTCGTCGATCCGGCGCTTCTCGCGAAGATCCTCGAGCTGGCGGGCCCGCGCGGCGGCGAGACGGTGCTCGACATCGCCACCGGCACGGGCCTCGTCGCCAAGCAGTTCCGCGGCAAGGCCGCGGAGGTGATCGGGCTCGACATCTCG
>Ga0134128_10003852_pt1 | contig 18385 bp, 12 predicted proteins | sample KB31754_FD_96462 | JGI IMG/M metagenome (GOLD analysis project Ga0134128, IMG submission 96462) | Terrestrial soil microbial communities with excess Nitrogen fertilizer from Kellogg Biological Station, Michigan, USA - KB3-175-4 | ecosystem: Environmental > Terrestrial > Soil > Unclassified ... | reverse complement strand
TTTGTCTTATTAATTATTATTACTTTATCTGCTGCATGGGTATACTTACGCTATAAAATGCCTGTGTATCAAACAACTGCCACGCTTTTAATTAAGGATGATAAAAAAACTGCCAATACCGATGATCTGATGGATGCATTTGACATGTTTGGATCTAAAAAAAATGTAGAAAATGAGGTCGAAGTTCTCCAGTCCAAAACGCTAATGCAGGAAGTAGTCAAAAACCTTCACTTGTATGCTCCTACTTTTATTGAAGGGCGTGTCACGATTCAATCTGCCTATGTTTTATCTCCGATTGTAATTGAAGCAAAAGATCCTGATTCATTAAAAACCATAAATAAAATTCCATTTAATTTTAAAAGAAAACTTTTAACGGTTAGTATAGATGATAGCAATTATCCTTTAAATCAATGGGTTGCAACCCCGTATGGAATTCTGAAATTTCTACCGAATAAATATTATAAACCTACTAATATTGAAGACAATGAAATGGGTAGCTTCTATTTTTCTCTTTTTCCTGTAAAAAATGCGGCAAATAATATACTTAACCAAGTAAAAATAATCCCTTCAAGCAAGGAATCAACAGTTATAGACCTTAGTATAGAAGGAGAGGTACCACAAAGAGGTGAGGATATCTTAAATGAACTTCTTATTGTTTATAATCATGCCGCTATTCTTGATAAAAATGTATTAGCTGCGAATACATTAAAATTTATTAATGAGAGGCTTGGGTATGTGGAAAGCGATCTGGATTCTGTAGAAGGAAGCCTTCAAAAATTTAAAGCGCAAAACAGGATAACTGATATCAGTACACAGGGACAAATTTATCTTCAGACCGTTGCTACTAATGATCAGAAAATAAGTGATCTTAATGTACAATTAGCTATACTCGACCAGGTTGAAAAATATGTAAATAGTAAAGGTGATCTTGGCGGAATTGTGCCATCAACTTTAAGCGGGGCTGATCCGGTTTTGACGGACTTATTGCAAAAGTTATCGGACCTTGAATTACAATATACACAAACAAAGAAAATTGTGCCTGAAAACAATCCGGCGATTATTGCAATTAAAGATGGTATTGATAAATTAAAGCCCCAGATATTAGAAAATATAAAAAGTCAGCGTAGAAATTTGGTTGCTGCCAGAGAGGATATGAATGCAACGAATAATCAATACTCTTCAATGCTGAAAACTATTCCGGAAAAAGAAAGAGAGTTATTAGGTATCAGCCGGCAACAAGCAATTAAAAATAATATTTATACGTATCTTTTGCAAAAGCGTGAGGAGACGGCATTGTCATTCGCTTCAGCTGTAGCAGACAGCAGGGTTATTGATCAGGCCCAATCGAATGATTCTCCTGTCAGTCCTCAAAGAAGATTAATTTACCTGGCGGCGATATTGGCAGCTGTTGTACTCGGAGTCGCTATAATTTATATTAAAGATATTTTTACCCGTACTGTTCAGGATAGAGGAGATATAGAGAAATACATGGATATGCCTATTTTGGGAGATGTTGTGTATGATCGTTCAAAATCTCCTATCATCATTGCGGAGGGGAAAAGAAGCTTTATTGCTGAAGAATTCAGGCAGTTGCGGACCTCTTTAAGTTATATGGGAGTGAGTGAAACACATAAAAAAATCATGATCACTTCGAGTATTACGGGTGAAGGAAAGAGTTTCATTGCTGTTAATCTTGGAATCAGTCTTTCATTGATGGATAAAAAGGTCGCGTTATTGGAACTCGATTTGCGTAAACCAAAATTGAGCGAGCAATTCAATATTGCGCGACAAGAAGGACTTTCGACTTATCTTATAGGAAAGGCGTCAATGGAAGAAACGGTAAAAGCTACCAATATTCCCAATCTTTTCCTTGTTCCCTCAGGACCTATTCCACCTAATCCATCAGAGTTAATTGCTAATGGAAGGTTATTAGAACTATTGGCTTATCTTGATACTCATTTTGACTTTATCCTTATTGATACTGCTCCAGTAGCCCCCGTTACTGATGCATTTATCTTATCTCCTTATTGTGATGTCACTTTATTTGTTGTTCGTGATTCTTATACTCCTAAAATCTTTTTGAAAAAATTAGAAGAAAAATTAAAAACTAATAGTCTTAAAAATCCGGCAATTGTATTTAATGGCATCAAGGGTAAAGGTGTCAGTAAGTATGGTTACGGATATGGATATGGATATGGATATGGTAAAGGGTATGGCTATACAGATAATGGGGGTAATTTAACTTGGTGGCAAAGAATTTTTAAAAAGTAATTAATTATTGTCTTTACGAAAAACTGCAGTTTCGGGTATGTTCTGGACGTTTGGGCAACAAATTGCTACTCAAGCACTTGGTTTTTTTGTTTCAGTGATTCTTGCACGTCTTTTATTACCAGCGGAGTTTGGTCTCATCGGGATGATTACTGTTTTTGTCGGGATCGGATATTCTTTAATAAACACCGGCTTTAGTCAGTCATTAATCAGAACTCAAAATCCGGATCAGGAAGATTATTCTACTGTCTTTTATTTTAATTTATCGGGAAGTGTTTTAATATATTGGGTGTTATTTTTCTCCGCCCCGCTGGTTGCTGTATTTTTTTCTCAACCTATTCTTGTACCGATTATACGCGTTTATTGCCTCACTTTTATTATCAGCGCCTTTTCTGAAGTTCAATTGACAAAACTTACTAAGGAGATGAACTTCAAGTTGCAAATGGTAATCGCCATTCCTTCAATAGTAATTTCAGGGCTTTTAGGAATATTATTAGCTTACAGAGGATATGGCGTATGGAGCCTAGTTTGGATGCAGGTTTGTCAATCTTTTTTAACGGCTGTCCAATTATGGGTGAGAACTAAATGGATGCCTTCTTTTATTTTTAAATCAGAAAAGTTTAAATCACATTTTAAATTTGGCTATAAATTAACCCTTTCAAGTTTAATAGAAACCGTATTTAGTAATATTTATGCGATCATTATAGGTAAATTCTTTTTGCCAGCGCAAGTGGGATTTTATACACGGGCTGATTCCTTACAACAATTACCAGCTAATAATATTTCGACAGCTTTGAATAAAGTATCTTATCCTCTTTTTGCATCTATACAGAATGATGGTGCCCGGTTAAAAACTGGCTTTATGCAGATTATGCAGATGGTCGTCTCTATTGTTGCTCCCGTATTGATTATTATGGGAGTTCTAGCACAACCCTTATTTCGTTTCCTGTTTACTGAAAAATGGTTGCCATGCGTCCCTTATTTCCAAATCCTATGTTTAACAGGAATTTTATATCCGTTACATTCTTACAATCTAAATATTTTGAATGTCAAAGGAAGAAGTGATTTATTTTTCCGGTTGGAGATTATTAAAAAAATTGGAGTGGTAATTATGATTCTCACAACGATACGTTTTGGAATTATTGGTCTTGTATGGGGACAGTTAATTAGTTCGATTTTAGGATTTTTTGTCAACAGTTATTATTCCAAAATGTTTTTAGATTATTCTGCCTGGCAACAAATTAGGGATATATTTCCCCTGATCATTTGCGCTTTGATTGCTGGTATTTTTGTATGGGGACTGGATTTTTTATTAAAAGGAGCTCATGATGGATTACGATTATTAGCAGGGATGGTAGCTGGTGCTACAATTTATATTCTCCAAATTTCATTGTTTAAAAGTGAAATTTTTAAGCAATATAAATTGATCCTAACAAATAATTATCTGTAATAATATATTAGTTAATAAAAGTTAATTTGAATAACTGCCAATATACGATCATTGATAGAACTAAAGAATTACCTTTAGTTTCGGTGGCGATGCTTGCGTACAATCATGAAAAATATATCGCAGAAGCCATTGAAAGCGTTTTAAATCAAAAAACCGATTTTTTAATTGACCTGGTGATAGCAGAAGATTGTTCAACTGATAAAACAAGGTCTATAGTGCTTGATTATCAAAGCAAAAATCCGGGTAAAATAAAATTAATCCTACAAAATAAAAACGTTGGGTTAAAGCAAAATAAGCATGATCTATTCTTTAACTTAAAAGGCATTTATGTTGCTGTTTTAGAAGGTGACGATTACTGGACAGACCCAATTAAATTGCAAAAGCAGGTCGTTTTTTTGGAAAACAACAGGGATTTTACTTTCTCAATGGGAAAGGTTGATATACTCACAGAAAAGACAGGATTGAAAAGGAAAAAGAAGGAACATGTAAATCCAGCAAATAAAGAATTTTTTACTTTAAAAGATTATCTTAAGGCACCTTTTTCACATACCTCAACATTTGTATTTAAAAGAGCGGATAAATTTCCGAATTGGTTTTGGGAAGTATATGCTGCTGACCAGAGCCTGGTAGTAGTTATGGCAGAAACAGGTAAAATAAAATATCATAATGAACTATTTTCCGTTTATAGGGAAAATGAATTTAGTGTCAGTTATAAGAGAGATCTAAAAAAATTCAGGGAGGAAGACTTCTTTAACTTAAATAATATAAACTCCTTTACTGATTATAAATACAATTGGATTATAAAGTTGCGCAAATTAAATTCATATATTCTTGCATTGCAGTTGAACAATAGAAATAAAGCGTTGGTCTTTATATTTAAAATAGTTAATAATTTGATTTATAGAACGATTAAATTGATTTTTTAAGAAACATTAAAAAGCTGAAAAATTGAATTTACTAAATTTAATTGGCAGAGATGCGGAACTCTTTACGGATGATGTCAGATTACATGAGAGAGAATTGCAGAGTGTAATTAGAAATTCGCGATTCCTGGTGATTGGGGGAGCAGGGAGTATTGGACAAGCTGTTTCAAAGGAAATTTTTATTCGAAATCCTAAACAGCTTCACATTGTCGATATAAGTGAGAATAATTTAGTGGAACTTGTACGAGATATTAGGAGCTCTTTCGGTTATATATCAGGTGATTTTCAAACTTTTGCATTAGACGCCGGTTCTCCTGAATTTCAAGCCTTTAGTAGGGTATATAATAAATATGATTATATATTGAATTTATCAGCATTAAAACATGTAAGAAGTGAAAAGGACCCATTTACCTTAATGAGGATGATAAATACAAACATCTTCAACACTGACAAAACTGTTGAATTGGCAATAGAAAATTCTGCCAAAAAATATTTCTGCGTTTCCACTGATAAGGCTGCTAATCCTGTTAATTTAATGGGAGCTTCGAAACGGATAATGGAAATGTTTCTGATGAGAAGAAGTAAAGAAATCTGTATTTCTACTGCACGGTTTGCAAACGTTGCTTTTTCAGATGGTTCACTCTTGTATGGGTTTGACCAAAGAATCAGAAAGTTGCAACCTATAGTGGCACCAAATGATATAAAGCGTTATTTTGTAATACCAAAGGAATCTGGGGAATTATGCCTTATGTCTTGTATTTTTGGAAATAATCGAGATATTTTCTTTCCCAAACTTACTGAAAACCTCCATTTGATATCTTTTGCTGACATTGCAGTTAAGTATCTTGAAACTCTCGGGTATGAAGCTTATATTTGTTCAGATGAAGAGGAAGCGCGTTCCTTGATGACTACCTTACCACAGCAGAAAAAATGGCCCTGTTTATTTACTGAAAGTGATACTACTGGAGAAACACCTTTTGAAGAATTTTTTACGAATGAAGAGGAAATAAACATGGAAACATTCAGAAATATCGGTGTCATTAAAAATGATCTTAAAATAGAGGAAGAAAAATTAAAGTACTTTGAAGACACGATTTGCGGAATGAATAAGATTGGAAGATGGGAAAAACTGCAAATAGTAGAATTGTTTAATAATATGATTCAAAACTTTTCTCATAAAGAGAAAGGTAAATATCTTGACTCAAAAATGTGAATGTTTTAAATTAACTCATGTCCTATAAAATACCTTTATTTGATCTTAATTTCTCGGAATTAGAAGGCAAAGCGGTTGTCGAAACTTTAAAAGACGGGTGGATATCTACCGGTCCCAAATGTTTAGCTTTTGAAAAACAATTTGCTGAAATGCTAGATGTAAAACATGCAGTATCAGTAGCCAATTGTACAACTGCTCTTCATTTGGTATATGACGTTTTAGGAATAACAGCTGGAGATGAAGTGATTTGCCCTTCTTTATCATTTGTTGCAACAGTAAATGCCATTAGATATTTAAATGCAATTCCTGTTTTCTGTGATATAGTAAGTGAAGATAACTTAAATATTGATCCCGAGAAAGTTGAGAAACTGATAACTGCAAAAACAAAAGCAATTGTAGTAATGCATTTCGCAGGCTTTCCAGTAGACATGGATAACATTATGTCTATTGCAAAAAGACATAGTTTAAAGGTTATTGAAGATGCTTGTCATGGACCACTCTCCGAATATAAGGGTAAAAAATTAGGTACAATTGGAGATGCAGGCTGTTTTAGTTTTTTTTCAAACAAAAATATTAGTACAGGTGAAGGAGGTATGATTGTTACAAATAATAAAGAAGTTGAATCAGAAATCAGATTAAAAAGATCTCATGGAATGACCTCAATGTCTTATCAAAGAGCTTCCGGACATTCTACGGAATATGATGTGGTAACAGTTGGCTATAACTACAGAATGGATGATATTCATGCGTCAATAGGTATTGTCCAGCTAAATAAAATTCAAAAAGATTTAGAAAAAAGAGCCGTAGTTAGAAAATACTATCTGGAAGAATTAGGAAATTTAGGTAATCTTATAACTATTCCTTTTAAAAAAAATACTGAATTTGTTTCAAATTATATCTTTCCTATAATTATTAATAATTGCACAAAGACGAAGAGGGATGAAATTCGCAATAAAATGCACTCTTTTGGAATACAAACAAGTGTTCATTACCCTGCCATTCATTCTTTCTCAATCTATAAACGTTTTTCACAAGATATTAGACTAGAAATCACAGAAAAAGTAGTAAATAGTGAGATCACTCTTCCAATGTATTCCAAATTGACTCAAAAAGAAATTAAGTATATATCTAAATGTTTGCAACAATCTTTAAAATGAATGAGTGTAAATAATAGAAGTGTAATCCTAATAGGAGGTTTTATTGAAATAATTGAACTATTACTTAATAATTGCTATAATATCGCAGGCATTGTGGATAAATCAATTGATAATATTTCTGTACACTATCGCAACAGTTTTCAATATTTAGGAGATGATGAAAAAGTAATCAGTCTAATTAACAATAATAAAATTGGTAATATTCAAATCTTACTATCTCCCGATCTACCGGAAGTAAGAGAAAAATTATATAATTTTTACGAAATTAAAAATATTAAGCATATTAATTTAATATCCTTAAAAGCAAATATTTCTTCATCTTCGAAAATTCAAGAAGAATCTTCTATAATAATTCAAGATTTTGTAAATGTTTCTTCAAATGTAATTATCTCCAGGGGTGTTCACATAAATACTTATGGAAATATTATGCATGATTGTATTTTAGAAGATTTTGTCACAATTGCACCTAATGCAGTTTTATTAGGAGGAGTGAAAGTTGGCAAGAATAGCTATGTGGGTTCAAATGCAACCATTCTACCTGGAATAAAAATCGGTAAAAATTCAATTGTGGGTGCTGGTGCTGTTGTTACACATGACGTTGAAGAAGGATCAATTGTGGTAGGTGTACCGGCAACAAAAATAAAGTCAAAAAATTAAAAATAAAGTATTGAGGCTTTTAATTATTGGTGATATTGATAATCAATATATTGTAAATTTTTCTGTTTCTTTAAAAAATTATGATAATACAATTGACATTGATATTATAAATCCTTTTTGGAATAGCAAAATCAAGCATCCAAATATTGATCCCTATAAAAAAATATTTGCATATCCACCCTTAAATCCTATAATTGCTAGAGTTCCAAAGATAAGAGGATTGGTCAATATAAGAAATCTAAATAAAACAATAAATCATATAAATAAATACATCAATGAGTATGATGTTGTCTTATTGCATGGATTTTGGCTTACACATTGTTATATTTTTTCTAAATTAAAGACATCGAATATTTTTTCTGTTGGAGCAATATGGGGATCAGATTTTTATAAGAGGCAGAATGAAAATGAACTATTCGGCGCTATTGATAAATGCGATTTAATGGTAATTTCAACGCAAGAAATGGTAAAAGATGTTTTAAGAGTAAAACACATCGAAAAAAACAAAATTAGAAATTGTTTGTTTGGATTAGCGCCTCTTCAGTTTTTATTTCAGCTTCAAAATATCAGTAGAAAAGAATCAAAAATTAGACTTGGATTTAAGGAAGATGATTTTAATATTATTTGCGGATATAACGGGTCAACCAATTGCCAGCATCTGAAAATCATCTCTGTCTTAAATAGTATTAAATCTGAATTGCCGAAAAAAACAAAAGTGGTACTTCCTATTACTTATGGTGGAAGTACTGAATATAAAATGGAAATAAAAGAAGCATTGGAAATTACTGGATTGCAAAACATAGTATATGAAAAATATTTATCTGATGAAGATATAGCGCATTTAAGAAAGGCGACGGACCTAATGATCCAAATACCTTTAACTGATGCTTTCTCGGGATCAATGCAGGAACATCTGTTTGCGCAAAATATAGTGATTGTCGGTAGCTGGTTGCCTTATCAATCTTTAAAAGATAAAGGCGTTTATTATGAAACTATCGACAGCATTAATGATTTAAAAGAAAAGTTGCTCTTTGTTTTTAAAAATTTGGATGAAATAAAATCGCAAGTAATAAAATCAAATACGGCTGATAAATTTAAAACATCTTTGTGGAGTGAATGTATCAAAGGCTGGTACGATGCTATAAGCGAATATAAATCTGACAAAAATGCATGCTGATAAAGCTCAATTAATCATTAGCCCACAAACTTCGTTGAAGCAAGCTTTAACAAAAATGGATGAGGTTGGTTTTAAATTATTGATGGTTACTGACGAGAACGATATTTTTAAAGGTTTAATTACAATCGGGGATATACAAAGGGCTATCATCGCCAACAGATCTTTAGATGAACCTGCTATCGGTTATAGCAGGTCGGATTTAATCGTGGGAAAAACAAGTGATTCTATAACGGAAATCAGAAGGCAAATGTTACTATATCGCCTTGTATATATGCCTATAATTAACGAAGAGAATAAGGTAGCAAAGGTTATTTATTGGGAAGATATTTTGAAAGATGAAGACAATAAAATATATCCTACTTTAAAATTGCCTGTAGTAATTATGGCGGGCGGCTTAGGATCGAGGCTAAAACCGTTAACCAATATTTTACCTAAAGCGCTTTTGCCTTTTGGTGAATCCACAATTTTAGAGAATATAGTGGAGCGGTTTAAAAAATATGGTTGTTTTGATTTTGAAATTTCAATCAATTATAAAGCTGACTTAATCCGCTTTTACTTTGATAGTTTGGCAGAAAAAGATTATCGTATTAATTTTTTTCTTGAGGAGAAACCCCTAGGAACTGCCGGAAGTTTGCATCTACTTGATAATAAATTACATACAACTTTTTTTGTATCCAATTGTGATATCTTAGTTGATGAAGATTATGCTGCCATTTATGGTTATCATTTGGAAAATAAAAATGAACTAACTATTGTGGCCTCAATAAAGAATTACGATATACCTTATGGAACAATAGAAAGCGGAGTAAATGGGGAGTTAATTTCATTTAAGGAAAAACCTCAACTTGACTTTATGGTCAACAGTGGAATGTATATCCTGGAACCTCACCTGTTAAAAGAGATTCCAAAAAATTCTTTTTTTCATTTAACCCATTTAATTGAGAAAATTAAAAAAAGGGGTGGAAAAGTTGGCGTTTTCCCAATTAGTGAAAAATCGTGGGTAGATATTGGCGAATGGCAGTTTTATTCAAAAATTTTATCTAAATAATTCCTAAACAATCTTGATGAGCCTTAAAAAACAAGTTGTTTCAGGAAGTGTATGGACGACAATCTCCTTTGGTGCGCAGTCTATAGTGCAAATTCTGCGATTATCGATCCTTACTAGATTTTTAGAGAAATCGGATTTTGGGTTAGTAGCGATTGTTAGCCTGGTAATAGGGTTTACCCATATTTTTGCAGACTTGGGTGTCTCCGTTTCTTTATACTCCAGAAAAACAATCTCGAAAAAAGAATATAGCAGTTTATATTGGGTAGGATTGCTGTTAGGATTATTTCTTTATTGCATCCTTTGCTTGCTTGCGCCTTTTATTTCCCGCTTTTATCAAATGACCGAGCTAAGTATATTAATTCCTGTGATGGCCGTTGACCTTTTAATAGTAACTGCGGGAAGACAATTTCGAATTTTCAGGGAAAAGTCTTTAAAGTTTAAATCGCTGGCAATTATTGATATTGTTGCATCTAGTTCGTCGATAGTAATTGCCATATGGGTGGCGGTAAAAGGCGGAGGAGTTTGGAGCATTGTTTTTTCAGCTTTATTTGCTTCATTTATTTCCTCTATCCTTTTAATTGTTATGGGATTACAAAGTCATCCCCTTGTATTAATCATTAATTTAAAAGAAGGCAGAGTTTTTTATAAAATTGGGTTATATCAAACAGGTTCACAGATACTAGATTATTTTGCATCTCAATTAGATATATTGATCATAGGAAAAGTAATGACAGCGACAGATTTAGGTGTATATAATCTGATAAAACAGCTGGTTTTAAAAATATATGGAATGATAAATCCAATCATTTCAAAGGTCGCTATTCCTGTTCTGGCAACCCTAAATGATAATTTTGTTTTATTGAAAGAAAGGTATTTACAAATGATAAAAATATCATCTTTTGTGAATCTTGCAGTTTATGGGGTGACCGCTTTTTTATCGAAAGAAATACTAATGTTTCTGTATGGAGAATCTTACGTTGCATCTTCTTTGATTTTAGAAATACTCTGTATTTGGGGTGGAATAATATCGATTATGAGCATTGCAAGTTCTATAATAGTAGTAACGGGCAAAACTGACGTAGGTTTTCAATGGACATTAATCAGGGTTATTGCCAATCCTTTATTTATTATTGCAGGATACCAATTTGGCTTAATAGGAATTGTTATTTCTCAATCATTATATTCTTTAGTTTTTTATACTATTTATTGGAAATTAGTTATAAATAAAATTTTGAAATTGTTAAAATTCACAGAATTTCTTTTGTGCCTTTTAAGATTTTTTCTTTCCGCGCTGATCCTGTTTTTAATATTTACAATGTTCAAGAACTACCTGTCTATGAGTTATGTTTGGTTAAATTTAGTTGTTTTTGGTTCTTTTTATCTGATAGGATATTTAATTTTAAACAGATCAGTATGGAAACAATTTAAATTTTACATAATTACCTCAATCACTGGTAAATAAACCTAACAATATTCTATTGTTAGATTATAAACAAGATGAATATCCTAATAATTTCTCAAGCGATTTATCCATCACAGGTTCCACGGGCATTTCGTGCTACCGAATTAGCCAAAGAACTAGGAAGACAAGGGCAAAAGGTAACCTTATATGCAGTTTTAGGAGATCATAATTATCAGCAATTTGAGAAAGATAATAATATTAAGATAAAGAATATTGGCAGAATGTGGTTTTCAAAGATTAACAGTGCCGGAACCCATAATTTTACTATTATTGACCGAGTTATGAAAAGGTTATTTGGAAAGCTCTTTGAATACCCAGACATCGAGTTAATGTTTAGAACTGTTAATGTCTTGAAAAATGAAAAAAACGTAGATTGCGTAATTACGGTTGGTATGCCTTATCCTTTACACTGGGGCGCCGCCCTTGCAAAAACCCTTTTTCCTAAAAAATTTCCTAAAAAGTGGATTGCTGATTGCGGTGATCCTTACATGGGAAGTAAATTTGATAAGAAGTTCTTCTATTTTAAATATATTGAGAAATGGTTTTGTAGCAAAGCCAATTATATCACAATACCTATTGAGGAGGCCAGAGAAGGATATTATAAAGAGTTTAAGGATAAAATAAGAATTATTCCTCAAGGATTTAACTTTGATCAATTACCCATTCCGAATCAATATTCACCAAATAGGGTACCTTCTTTTGCCTATGCTGGGGTGTTTTATCGAAGGAAACGAGATCCAACTTTATTTCTTCAATATTTAGCGACGTTAAAACAGGATTTCAAGTTTTTCATATTTACTCCAAATAAGGATTTAATTGAACCATTTATTGAAAAACTGGGATCTAAAATAGAAGTACATTCTTATGTTCCCCGTGATAAACTGTTGGGAATCTTAATAAAAATGGATTTCCTGATTAATGTAGAAAATGGGACCCGAATTCATTCTCCAAGTAAATTAATAGATTATGCCTTAACTACGAGGCCTATTTTATCTTTAGACCCTTATCATTTAAATACTGAAATTATTAACGATTTTCTTAGTGGGGATTATAGCAAGAGACTAATTGTGAAGGATATTGAACAATATAATATTAAAAAGGTAGTATCAAAGTTTCTAGAATTAGCAAATGACTAAACAAATAGAATTCTAATACTTGCTTCAATCAATTAAACAATTTTAGATGTGTGGAATATACTTTACCAACAGGAAATTTGCAGAGACAGAAGTAGAAAATAAATTAAATTTAATCAGATACAGAGGACCGGATAATACAGGTGTACTGAAAATGGGAGATGTGATATTAGGTCACTTACGGTTAGCCATTCTGGATTTAGATCAACGTTCCAATCAACCAATGCATCTGAATGAGCTTACGATCGTTTATAATGGAGAAATTTATAATTTTTTGTCTTTAAAGGAAGAATTAATAGAATTAGGTCATCAATTTTCTACAACAAGTGATACGGAAGTATTATTACATGGATACCAGGAGTGGGGCTCGCAAGTATTACAAAAACTGAACGGGATGTTTGCTTTTGCTATTTATGATTCCTTAAACCAAAAAGTTTTCAGTGCGCGTGACAGATTGGGGGTAAAGCCTTTTTATTATTACTGGAAAGATGGAGAATTTGAAATTTGTAGCCAGATTCGTCCCATACTCAATAAAGACAGCCAAATTTCGGATGATGCGATTTCAATATATTTAGACTGTGGTTATGTTCCCAGTCCTTTTTCTATAATTAAAGATGTTTATAAATTGCCCCCAGGGAAATATATGGAGATTGATTTACAAAAGGGAACAAAAACAGAAAAAGAATATTGGAATTTAAAAGCTGTGGAATTGAAAGAAATTTCTTATGATGAAGCCAAAAAGCAACTTCACGAGTTATTAATAGATGCAGTGAAAATTCGACTTCAATCCGATGTACCAATTGGCACTTTTCTTTCCGGGGGAATAGATTCGGCTTTAGTATCCGCAATCGCATCAAGAATTTCTCGTGTACCAATTAATACTTTCACAATTGGATTTCAGGATCCTAAATTTGATGAAAGCAAAGTAGCAGCCGAGTTTGCAAAAATTATAGGATCTACCCATGTTGAAACTAAATTTACTCAGAAGGATGCTCTAAATATGATAACAAAGCAAGCTGATGTTTTTGATGAACCGTTTGCTGATAGTTCTGCATTACCTTCATTAGTTTTAAATTCTGTGACAAAGAAATTTGTGTCCGTGGCTTTATCTGGGGATGGGGGGGATGAAAGTTTTTTTGGTTACATAAATTTTGATAAAATAGCTAAATTCAATAAAATCAATAAAATCCCTTATGTAATTAGAAAAATAATTGCTAAGCTGTTTTTTGCAAATTTCTTAAGCAATAAATTTTATACAATTAAAAGCGTGCTGAATACAAAGGATTCAAATAAGTTCTCCGAACAAGTATTTTCCGGATATGATAGTATTCAACAGTCGAGAAATACAAAATGGTGGGATTATTATGCAGATTTTAAGTATTGGTCTGGCAATATTCTACAGAGATTGGCTGATTTAAATATAAAGTTGTGGTTAGAAAATGATAGTAACGTTAAAGTTGATAGAGCAAGTATGGCTTTTTCAGTTGAGGTTAGAAGCCCATTTTTAGATTACAGGGTAATTGAATTTGCAAGAACTTTACCAATACAATATCGTTACCAAAGAGGAAGGAAAAAAAGAATTCTTCGCGACCTTTTAAAGAATTACATACCAGAAAGCATTTTTGATCAACCTAAGAAAGGATTCTCAGTGCCTCTGGCAAAATGGATTAGAGAAGATTTAAAAGACGATATACTCTTTGAATTGAATGACAAATTTTTAAGTTCAATAAAAAATCTTAATACAGTAAAATTCAAATTTCAATTAAATCAACATTTAACGGGAAAAGCAGATTTTTCATTTAATATTTGGAAGCTTTATATTTTGAGTAAGTGGTACAAACAATTTAATAATTTAACTACTTTAGGGTGAAGAAAATAAAAATTTTATATAGAATTATTTTTTGGTCGAAGGAGAAATATGCTCGGAAAATGGGAATGAATATAGGAAAGGATTGCTATATTGAAACTCGATATATTTCTTCTGAACCATATCTAATAACAATAGGAAATAATGTGCAAATAACGAGTGATGTAAGATTCTTTACACATGGCGGTGATTGGATTTTTAGAAGCAAATATCCTCATATTGATACTTTTGGGAAAATTAAAGTAGGAAACAATGTTTATATTGGTAATTGTGCATTGATAATGCCGGGAGTAACTATAGGTGATAATGTACTTATTGGTGCTGGGGCAGTAGTTACGAAGAGTATTGAAAGTGGAAAAATTGTAGGTGGAAACCCGGCGCGAGTTTTAGGAAATGTAAACGATTTGGAAAAAAAAATATTAGGGTTTAATTTAAAGACTAAAAAAATGAATTATAAGGAGAAACGTAATTTTCTTCTATCCTTACAAGAGGATCAATTTATTAAAAAATAGAACTGAATAGCTCTTGTACAGTTCCTTTATCTCAATAATAGTGATAATTCTAAATGCGAGTTAGTACTTTACAGCGAATAGCTTTATATCTATTGTTCTTTTCTATTAACTTTGAAATTTGGGACCCCTTAAATACAAATGGATCTTTTTCTATTTCTAAATTAACAGGATTCTTTTATTTTCTCACCTTGGTTGGAGACTTAACATTTTTTCTGAGTATTTCTAAAATAAAGAAATATATTTTTCCTTTAGTCTTTTTTTTCTTTCTTCTATCTGTCATTAATTTTATTAATATCAATTCTGTTTCTTCTCAATTTGTAGATTTCTCTATTCTTCAAAACATTATACTTTTTATTTTATTAATAAACCATGAACGAAAAGAGCCTGGAGTATTGGAAAACGGCATGCTCAGCTTTGCATTAGGCTCTCTATTTGTGGCGTTATTTTTTCAATTTGGAATAGGAGTCGGATATGATTATGGTCGCGTCACCGTGTTTGGCGATAATCAAAACTCAATAGGGATAAAAGAATGTATATCTATTGTAGTTTTACTTTTAATTATTTTCAGAAATAATTTATTACTTAACAGACTACGTTATTTACTACTTTTCGGATTACCAGTAATGCTGTTATTAATGGCTCAGACAGGTTCAAGAACAGCGTTTATTTCCTTTTCCTTAATGTTTTTTGTTGGGCTGCTACTTATGAAAACAAAACGAGGATATTATAAAATACCAATTTTCTTTATTGGAATTATTGTTGCTTATTTTCTTTGGAAGTATCTCGCTTCCTCTGATATACTTTTACAAAGACTAAAATCAACCCGTCAAACGCATGATTTAGGTGGCCGTGATAGAGTTTGGGATGAAGTAATACCCTTCGTAAAAGAAAATTTAGTGTTTGGCAAGGGAGAATCGGGTTATACTTCTTATATGACAGATATTACCGGAGCATTTTATAGTCCCCATAATGTTATTCTTGAAGTTCTATGCTATACAGGTCTTGTAGGCCTTTTCTTTTATATGCTATTTCTTTACAGGGTATTTAAAATAAGTCTCAGAAAATATCATACAGATGGCTCTTTAATGCAATTGTTACTTTTAATACCAATATTGGGTCTTCTGCTGAGTGGTCAATTGTTAGCGGTAAAAATTGGATATGTAATCTTTGCCTTTTGTGTATCCAGGAAATTTTCGATTAAGAATGATAAAAGGAAATTTAAAAAAAATGATAATGTGGCTAAACTTTCTTCAGTTTAAATTGCAACTCATTCCTTCTAATATATCTCAGTAAGTGCAAATTCTTTATAAGTTATTTCTTCTTCTTTTTATTCTCACAGTTTCATCTTTGAATAAAACTATAAATGCTCAAGACATAGCGTTACATAAACCTTATGTATTATCACCCTTACCAAATTATTCAAAGAGGACCATAGCTGCTATAGATACCACATTAACCGATGGAAAATATTCTAATGGAGATTACTTTTGGTCACAACCTACCACTTTAGCATGGGTGAAAACACCGCAGGTAAAAATAACTATCGACCTGGGAAGTGTGAATACTATTAGCGCGGTTTCCTTTAATACCTGCAGAAGAGTCGATTCTCTTTTTAATATTAAGTATCCGAATCACATTTTTGTGTTTCTTAGTATGGATAACATAAACTGGTGGTATGCTGGTGATCCTGCTATTGATTTGGGAAATACTACTGGCCCTTATAGGATAAAGAAGTTTGTATTAGATTCGATAAACCAGCGTGCGAGGTATGTAAGTTTATCCGTGATTCCCAATGGTTTTTTTGTGCTGTCGGATGAAATTACTGTACTGCAAGGAAATTCAATCGCTCCTCATAATTCTAATGTGTTTAATATTACAATGATGAATAAAAAAATAGATTCACTCATTTCTGTAAATTATTACACAAATCATTTATTACTTTTAAATAACTATTCCTTAAAAACTGCTTCCGTAGCTACAAGAAAAAAACTTCTTGCTAACATATCCTATTTACATAATAATAAAATCAGTTCAGAGAATTTAAAGAGTATTGATTCTGTTACCAAAGCTATTCATTTAAAGAAGTTAAGAGAACATTTCATAACCTCATTTATTATTGAGAAATTATCTCCGTGGGATTCAATTCCTGCTATTTATCTTCCTAAATCAGATCAAAAGGATTTAAATTATAAATTTGTTATTCCTAACTCTGGAAGACAATACGGAGCATTTATACTAACTAATTTAACAACACTTCCTGAGAACTTTTCCTTTAAATCTACTTTGACAAATGATATTGTTTCTTTTAATTTGTTTAATGCCTTTTTTGTTCCTGCATCAAATTACAATTTTGTTCCTGATGCTTTAATACCCGTTGACAAAAAAGGGATCACTGTAAAAGCAGGAATGTCAATTCTTTTGATTTTTGAAATAAATGCAAGTGGACCTGGTGATACAAAATGTTCAATAACCATAGCTTCACCGAATAAAATAAAAAAAGCATTCATAGAAATTCATGTAGCTGGTCTCCAAAATTTCAGTAATTTTTATCTAAATACAAACGTATGGTTTAATAATTATCATCCTATGGTTGTGGATAGGCAAACCGCAGCTTTTAATGATTTAAAAAATCATCATATTAATACTATGATAATTGGTCCTGGCTACTTATCTCCGCTCGATAATCCCCATTTTCCTAATTTACCTGGTTTTCTTTCTTATTGTGGCTATGCAAAGAATTTATTAATATCCACCGATTTTTCAAATATTAAAGTGCGTCAGCCAAACGATGATGTTCCATTTATGTCGGAACATTGGAAAAGCGATTTTATAAAGTGGTATGAAAGTCTTTTAGTTATTATAAAAAACAATGGTTTTTCTGTTTCTGACACTTATTTTTACCCTTATGACGAGGTTCGTGGGGCTAATATTGAGGATTATATAAAATTTGCACGTTGGGCCAAGTCATCTGTCCCAGATTTAAAATTATATGCAACTTTGACAAGTTCAATAACCGGGGATGGGAAACAGTTTAATGAATTATTAGGCTTATTAGATATTGCTCAAATTGGAACTTCAGACCCGATAGACTTACCTAACTTACCAACTGTACATCCGGAAATATGGATTTACGAAAATAGTGGAACATCAAAATCAGAATCATCGTACGCGCATTATAGATTAATGGCGTGGGATGCATATGTAAATAATGTTACCGGAATTGGTTTTTGGAGCTATACCGGGGATGCAAGAAAGAAATTTGTTGGGGACCCTTTTATCGATATTGACATGGATTATGGGGTGATATATGACGATGTGGATGAAAGTATTATTTCGTCAAGAAGATGGGAAGCCTTTAGTTTAGGTATAGAAGATTATCAAATCCTTTATTTATATGGCAAAAAGTTTGGTAAGGATAAAGCCAAGGCTTTTGCTTTCCAAGTATTGGAACATCCGCGTGACATAACATTTGCCGATACGATAAGAAGACAAATGCTGCACGATCTAGTAGAATCAAA
>Ga0134128_10003851_pt1 | contig 18387 bp, 17 predicted proteins | sample KB31754_FD_96462 | JGI IMG/M metagenome (GOLD analysis project Ga0134128, IMG submission 96462) | Terrestrial soil microbial communities with excess Nitrogen fertilizer from Kellogg Biological Station, Michigan, USA - KB3-175-4 | ecosystem: Environmental > Terrestrial > Soil > Unclassified ... | reverse complement strand
CTGCGGATCGTCGCGTAGCCGGCGCATCCTCCAGGTGGTCTCGGACCACGCGCGGCGCAACTCCACCCAGGACTCATCGAGCACCTGCTCGGTTCCGACATGAATGCGGACACGCAGCTCCGGCAGCGGCGCCCCCACTCGCATCGTGAGTTCGGCGAGTCCATGACGCGCGAGTACCTCGCGCACCTTCCCCTCATCGGCGGCCGCGACCTGCAACACCACACCCAGTTCTTCCGCAAAGAGCTGGGCCACGGCTGCACCGCTGTGCACCGGCAGGCGGATGTCGAGTCCGCAATGGCCGGCAAACGCCATTTCCAACAGCGTCGCGAGCAGACCGCCGTCCGAGCGATCGTGGTACGCGAGCACCAGTCCCTCCTGCCGAAGCTCCGCCAGTGCGGCAGTGAGACGCACGAGGCGCTGACTGTCGTCGAGATCGGGCGGCTCAGCGCCGAGCTCACCGTAAACCTGCGCAAGCGCCGAGCCGCCCAGGCGGTTCCGGCCCGCACCGAGGTCGATGAGCCAAAGCGCAGTCGGACCTTCCTCGATACACAAGGTGGGTGTAAGAGTCCGCCGCGCATCATCGACCGGCGCGAATGCCGACACGATGAGCGAGACGGGAGCGACGACGCTGCGCTTTACTGCACCGTCCTGCCAGCTCGTCCGCATCGACAGTGAATCCTTGCCCACGGGAATGGCGATGCCGAGAGCGGGGCAAAGCTCTTTGCCAACGGCGCGCACGGTTTCATAGAGCGCTGCGTCCTCACCCGCCTCGCCGCACGCTGCCATCCAGTTGGCGGACAGGCGAATGCGGCTGAGCGAAGGGACATCCGCGGCCAGGATGTTGGTGATGGCTTCACCGACGGCCAGGCGACCTGAAGCCGGCGCATCGAGCAGGGCTACGGGGGTGCGCTCCCCCATCGACATCGCTTCGCCTGCATGGCCGCAATAGTCAGCAACGGTCACCGCTACATCGCTCACGGGCACCTGCCACGGGCCGACGAGCGGATCGCGGCTCACCATGCCGCCCACCGTCCGATCGCCGATCGTGATGAGGAACGTCTTATCGGCCACGGCGGGCAGGCGCAGAACACGATAGACCGCCTCGCGCAGCTCGATCCGCCTGACATCGAGCGGCCGCGGCTGCATCGTCGCGCTCTGCACATCGCGCACCAATCGCGGCGGCTTGCCGAGCAGAACCTCGAGCGGCATGTCCACCGGCTCACCGCCGAGAAGCGGGTCGGCGACGATCAGCCGGCCCGTGCCGTCGATCTCACCGATGACCGCGTAAGGACAGCGCTCGCGCGCCGCAATGGCCGCGAAGGTCTCGAGCGTTAGCGGGGCAACCACGACGACGTAACGCTCCTGTGCTTCGTTGCACCAGAGCTCGAGCGGCGACATCCCGGACTCAGCGCTCGGGATCGCGCGCAGGTCGACGCGCGCGCCTCTATGACTGTGCGCCACCGCTTCGGGTACGGCGTTGGACAATCCGCCCGCCCCGACATCGTGGATGAGGAGGATCGGATTACCCTCTCCGAGTGCCCAACAGCCGTCGATCGTCTCCTGCGCCCGGCGCTGGATCTCCGCATTGCCACGCTGCACGGAGGCGAAGTCGAGATCGGCGCTCGAAGCGCCGCTGCCCACCGAGGAAGCGGCTCCGCCCCCGAGGCCGATGAGCATGGCGGGGCCGCCGAGCACGATGAGCTTCGCGCCCACGGGCACCTCGGCCTTCTCCACGTGCGAGCGCCGGATGTTCCCCAGGCCGCCCGCGATCATGATCGGCTTGTGATAGCCCCGCACGCGGCCGGGCAAATCCCCGGGGGCGGCGAGCTCGAGCGTGCGGAAGTATCCGCAGATGGCCGGGCGGCCGAACTCGTTGTTGAACGAAGCGGCGCCGATCGGTCCCTCGAGCATGATGTCGAGCGCCGAGGCGATCCGCCCCGGAGCCGCGGGCGGCAGCTCCCACGGGCGCTCGTAGCCCGGGATGCGCAGATCGGAGACTGAGAATCCCGTGAGGCCGGCCTTGGGTCGCGCTCCGCGACCCGTCGCGCCCTCGTCACGGATCTCACCGCCCGAGCCGGTCGCGGCCCCCGGGAAAGGCGAGATGGCAGTCGGATGGTTGTGGGTCTCGACCTTCATCAGGATATCGATGGGCTCGCGGCGCTCGCGATAGGCGCCAGTGCGCGGGTCGGGGAAGTACCGCAATCCCTCCGTACCCTCCATGACCGCAGCGTTGTCGCGATAAGCGGAGAGGACACCGTGGGGACTGCGCGCATGCGTGTAGCGGATCATTGCAAAGAGCGACTCCTGCCGCTCCCGGCCATCGATGATCCAACGCGCGTTGAAGATCTTGTGCCGGCAGTGCTCGGAGTTCGCCTGTGCGAACATCATGAGCTCGACATCGGTCGGGTCGCGGCCGAGCTGCCGGAAGCTCGAGAGGAGGTAGTCGATCTCATCCGCCGAGAGCGCCAGGCCCATCGCACGATTGGCGTCCTCCAACGCCGCGCGGCCGCCCGCGAGCGCGATCCGCTGCGGCGGTCTGGGCGCCGAATGACTGAAGAGCTCACCCGCCGCGGCAACATCGGGCAACGCCATCTCGGTCATGCGATCGAGCAGTGCGGGCGCAATCTGCGCCAGCCGCTGCGAGCCAAGCGGCCGGCGAGCGACGATCCGATACTCGATCCCGCGCTCGACACGCTCGATGGCCGAAAGCCCGCAGACACGCACGATGTCCGTCGCTTTACTCGACCAGGGCGAGATCGTCCCCGCGCGTGGCACCACGAGCAGCCGCTCGCCCTCATCCTCCGGAGCCGCTGCTGCGGCGCGCGGCCCATAGGTCAGAAGCCGCTGCAGGATCCGCCGCTCTTCCTCGGTGAGCGGCCGCGCCAACGCGGCGAAGTGCATGAAGCGCGAGGTAAGGCCGGTGACCGCCGGCTCCATGGCGGTGATACGGGCGAGAAGCTTCTCGATGCGAAAAGCGGAGAGTGCCGGAGCGCCGGAGAGGACGAGGAGGTGCTCCGGCTTCACTTCTTCTCGCCCTGCGGCGGCGAATACATCGGCATGGGAAATTGCGCAACGTTCGCGCCTGTCTCGAGCGCCGTGATCTTGCTGACCCCCTGCTTCTTCACCTCATCGATCCGCAGCACCGAATGCAGCGGCAGGAAAGTGCGCTTGACCCCTGTGAACTCGCTCTTGATGCGCTCTTCGGAGGGGTCCAGAACCACCGAGGAGCGCTCGCCGAAAACCAGCTCCTCTACCTCGATGAACCCGAATAGCTCCCCGTGGCCCACTTTGCGGGCGTAAACCTCGTAAACCTTGCCCTGATTCACGAACATGATGCGGAAAATGTGACTGGCTGCCATGGCTCGGGTCAGGCCCGCTGCTACTTTGGAGAGGGCATTATATTGCCGGGCGTGCCGGGGAAGCTGCCGCGTCCGTGCAATTGGCTAGGGTTTTTGCAGCTAAGGCCATTTGTTTCGGGGCACCATGTCGCTTCGCCTGCGCGTCGTCAGCGATCATCGGCGGCAGCTCGCCGAGCGTCATACCGTCGTTTTTGGCCTGAGCGGCGGCTCGATCGGGCGCTCGAGCGACAATGACTGGGTACTGCCGGACCCGATGCGTTACGTGTCGGCGCATCACGCCCGCGTGCACTTCCGCGACGGGCACTTCTACCTCGAGGATCTGAGCACCAATGGGGTGTTTGTCAATGATCGGCCGGAGCCGGTCGCGAAGCTCGGCTCGAGCGGCTATCGACTGAAGAACGGCGATGTCCTGCGGATCGGCGACTATCAGATCGTGATTGCGCTCGAAACCGAGACCGTTTCCGACATTCCCCAGCTCGACTCGGCGGCCGCGGTGCCTACCAGCATCCACGCCCTGCACCCGATCGGGCGCAACGCTCAGACCGACATTGGGGCCATGCTCGATCTCGAGGAGCTCCTGATCAGCGACTCCGGCTCCGGCAGCTTTCAGCCGGTGAACGCCTACGGCCAGGCCATCTCCTCGGATCCTGTGGCTGCTGGCACCGCTGCGGCGAGCGCCGCCGCCCTGAAGCCCGTGCCGGTACCGGACCCGAGCGAGGACTCCCTGGCCCGCCGCATCGCCCGGCTCGCCAAGGCCGCCGGCCGGGACTCGCGCGGGGTCGCCTCGCCGGCGCTCTACGATGTGCATTCGGGGCTGCAGGCTTTCTGCCGCGGCGCGGGCATCGATCCCGAGAAGCTGCCGCCGGAGGCGCAGACACGCCTGCTGCATCTGGTCGGACAGCTGGTGCGCGAGGCACTCGTGGGGCTCAAGGACCTGCAGCGCTCGCGTGCCGAGATTCGCGATCGCTTCCGTATCGAGATGCCACCGCCCGAGCCTGACGATCCGCGACCCTCGCTCGGGCGCTCGACCGTCGATGAGTTGCTGCTCGAGCTCCTGGTGCAGCACGAGAGCCGCAGCATCGATGCCGTGCAGTGGCTGCGAGAAGCGGTAGACGAAGCCAAATCGCATGAGCAGGCCACGGCACAGGCGATACGTGCAGCCTTCATCGAGTTCCTCGACCGGCTCGACCCGGCGGAGCTCGAAGCCCGCTTCGAGCGCGCTGCGCGCCGGGGCAAGGCCCGCTCGGCCGACAAAGCGCAGTACTGGGAGCTCTTCACTACTTTCTACCGCAATCTCATCGAGATGCCGGCAGACCATCTGCCGCATACCTTCGTCGAGGCGTTTGCGACGGCGTATCGGGAAGCGGCAAAAAAGAAGCCGTAGGCCGATTCCAAGTCAGGGCGCGCGTGGCGCCAACTGAAACTGCTCGAACGAATGCAACGCTGCCTCGACTGCCGCGCGCAGCGCACGTGGGGCCTTGACCATCCAGGTCCATTTCTGCACTTGCAGCTGCCGCTTGTCCCGATCCGTCTTCATATCCAAAGCGGCGACGATGCGATCACCCGCCAGGACCGGGCAGGCGAAATATCCGAGCACGCGTCGATGGGCGGGAAGATACGCCTCGAATCGATGCTCGTAGTCGAAAAAGAGCTGCAGCCGCCTGCGCTGACAGACCAGCGGATCGAACGGCGAAAGAATATGAACCCGAGCAGGGTCGGTTTCGAGCTCGAGAGCGAGCGTCTCGGGCCGCGCCCAGTGCTGGCAGGCACCCGCGCCCTCGAAGTCGACTGCTGACAGCTCGCCGCGACGAACCTGCAGATCGATCAGACGCCGGATCGCGGGCCTGCTTGCGATACCTCCATAGCAGATCGAATCCAGGCTGATGAGACCTTGGGAGCGCAATGCCCGCTCGAGCACATAGGTGAGCGTTTCGCGCTCCGTGGCCATGCGCGGCAGCCGCTCCCATCCGAAGTGCCGCGTCGTCAGCTCGTAGGACTTCAGCATCCCTGTCCGACGGCTGATGGTGACCAACCCTTTGAAGAAGGCGAGCTGCAGCGCCCGCTTGGAGGGCTTGCGGCTCGCCCAGGGGTGGGTCTTATCGACCAGCACGTCATCATCGATGTCGCGAATGGTGAGCGCCCCACTGCGCCGAATGCGCGCCAGAACTCTGCGCAGATCGGACGGAGCCACGGACGCGAACCAGCGGCCGCCCTGCGTACGTGCCCCGCGCCGCATGTCGCGCACGTAATACCTGAAATCATCCACGGGCAAATAGGCGAGAGCGTGGGTCCAATACTCGAAGACGCTGCGCTCCACTGCCTGCGCCTGATCGAGATGCTCCGGCCGATAATCGGGAATTCTCGTGTAGAGGATATGGTGATGACACCTCTCGATCACATGGATGGTATCGATCTGCACATATCCGAGGTGGCGCACGGCCCGCGGGGTCGCTCCAGGGCCGCTGCCGAAGGGCGCATCGGTGTCCAGTCGCTGGGCGTGCAGCCAGATGGCTCTGGCGAGGCTGCGGGGGATCCTGGCAGGGGCTTCCATGGCGCGATATTGCCATGAGAGCCGGAAACGTTACGATTCGCAGACCGGCTGCGCCGCGGGTCTCGCGCTCACGCGCCCGCGCGTGTTGGTGAGGATCACGCCGCCCACCACGATCGCTCCGCCGATCAGGGTCGCCCAGCCGGGCTGCTCGCCCAGCCAGACCCAACTGATGAGGAGCGCGATGGGAGTCGACGCATAGATGAAGCTCGACACCTTGCTGACGCTGGCCCGGTGGAGCGCCATGTTCCAGGTGAGATATCCGAGAAAGGTCGGCGCCACCCCCAGCCAGATCAGCGCGGAGATCCGCGACGCCGGCGCGACCGTGAGTGCATGTGGCAGTCCGAGACCGAAAGGCAGTGCGCCGAGGGCGCCGCCCAGGATGGTCACGGTCGTGACCGCCTCGGCGCCGTAGCGGCCCGAAAAGGGCTTCTGGGCGGTGAAATAAACCGCCGAAGCCGCGACGCTGACCAACACCAGCGCTGCCTTGGGTTGGAAGCTGACGGTCTTGCCGCTCGTCAGCACGACCAACACGACACCGGCCAGCGCTATCACCAGACCGGTGACGGCGCGCGCTGACAGCCGCTCGCGCAGCCACATGGCCGACGCTGCGGCAGTTGCGGCGGGTGCGAGCGCTATGATTATGGCCGCGGTGCCGCTGGCGATCCGGGTCTCCGCGTAATTGAGGCAGAGGTGATAGACGGAGAGGCCAATCACCCCGAGCGCGAGGAGTGCCGGCCACGCGAGAGGCGGCGGCAGCCGCAGTCCGCGGATGCGCATCCAGAGCAGGAAGCAGATGGAGCCGAGCAGCAGCCGGGCGAGTGCGACCTCGCCGGGCGAGAACCCGGCGAGTCCATAAGCAATGGCGGCGTATGCGGACGACCAGGTCAGCATCGCAATGGCGACGTAGAGAAGGGCTCGGGCGTCGAGGTGACCGGAGTTTTCCATGGAGGGTTCTGCAGGTCTGGACCCGCATATTAGTAGGTGAACCCCTGGTGCTGAATGGTGCTTCAGCATATATTGTGTGTCTAAACAGTCGATTGTGGTGAATTATGGCTGCCGTCGCTTTCGAATCGAAACCGTCTCTCGACCCCAAGGACTGGCAGCTCATCGAGCTCCTTCAGAAGGATGCGCGGACGGGCTATGCGGAGCTCGGACGGCACGTCGGGCTCTCGGCACCCGCGACGGCGGAGAGGGTGAAGCGCCTGGAAGATGCAGGGGTGATACGCGGTTACCGTGCTGATGTCGATCCGCACAGGCTCGGCTATGCCATCGAGGCGATGATCCGTCTGCGCTGCGACGGGAGTGTCTGCTCGCGCATCGGTCCCGCCCTCGCGGGCATTCCCGAGATTCTCGACTACCGCCGCCTGGCCGGCGAGGATTCGGGCTCGCTGCGGGTGGTCGCGATGTCGGTGAGCCATCTGGAAGCGGTGTTGGATCGCATCCTGAGCTTGCATCCGAGCATCAGCACCACCACTCTGGTGGTGCTCCAGACTTCCTACACCGACCGTCCCCTGTCACGTGCGATGTGGCTCGGCGGCCGCGCCATATGAAGGCCGAGCACATGCATTCCGAACATGGCTCGTCCAGTCCCGCGGTCACCATCTACCACAACCCGGCCTGCGGCACTTCGCGCAACACCCTCGCGCTCATTCGCGATGCCGGTATAGAGCCGACCATCATCGAGTACCTGAAGACGCCTCCGGATCGCGCGACACTGAGTGCGCTGCTCGGCAGGATGGGCGCGCGCCCCGGCGACATCGTGCGGCGGAAAGAGGCTCGTTATGCCGAGCTCGGGCTCGGATCACCCGAGGTCACCGACGAGCAGCTGCTCGAGGCGATGCTCGCGAACCCGATCCTGATCAACCGTCAGATCGTGGTGACGGGGCTGGGCGTGAGGCTCTGCCGGCCGGCAGAGGCCGTGTTGGAACTTCTGCCGAAGGCTCAGGACTGAAGCTCCGCCAGCACCTCGCCGATGTGACGGACCACGAGCGAGAGATGCCCTTCCTCGGGAAGGAAGCGGGCACTGCACGCCGGCAGCGCCGCCGCCAGGTGCCGCGCCATGGCTGCCGGCAGGATCTGATCGGCCAATCCCTGCCACAGGCTGACGGGCATGGCCACATCCTGCAGCCGTAAATCCCAGGGACGCGCCATCAGTGTCAGCTCCCAGGCCGGGCCTCTTCCGCCCTGCCGGAGCGCCTCCGCGGTACTGGCCAGCACGAGCGAGCGATAGTCGGGGTCGGCGAATAGATCACGATCGGGTGACAGCATCCCGGCCATCATGAACCTGAGGTATCGCTCCACATCCCCGCGCATCCAGCGCACCAGTATGTGGACCACGCCCCGTGCGAGCGGCGGCGCGTGCGCGGCCAATCCCAACAGCGCCCGATCCTGCCTCAGCATCCCTGCTTTCCCGTCCGCAACGTCGAGCGGGGCCAGTGGGCAGACCAGTGCGACGCGAGCGAGGCGGTGGGACAGCAAGGCCGCGCAGGCGAGCGCATAGGGTCCGCCGCCTGAGATACCAATGATCGAGAAGCGGCCCAGGGAAAGCTGATCGGCGACCGCAGCTACATCGGCCGCCCATCCGCCGATGGTCCGCCCCGGCTGAAACGTCGACTGCCCGAATCCGGGCCGATCGAGCGCCAACAGCCTCAGGCCGAGCCGGGCGGCTGCGGCGGCCGCAACGCGGGCCTCCAGGCGCAAGCCGGGATACCCGTGGAAGTAGAGGACCGGTGGCCCGGCGGGATCGCCGAGCTCCAGGCAGGCCAGCGTGCGCCCATCCTGCAGGCGCACCCGATGCTCGATCTCAGGTGTACTGTGTGGCCTCAAGCCTTGAGCCGATACCCCGTGCGGAAGATCCACGCGACGACCACCAGTGCAGCGACGAGAAACAACGCCGTCATCCCGAGGCTGACGGTGACGTTTACGTCCGCCAGGCCGTAGAAACTCCAGCGAAAGCCGCTCACCAGATACACCACCGGATTGAACAGCGCCACCGTCCGCCATACCCCCGGCAGCATGTCGATGGAGTAGAAGCTGCCGCCGAGGAAGGTCAGCGGCGTGATGATGAGCAGCGGCACGATCTGCAGCTTCTCGAATCCGTCGGCCCAGATGCCGATGATGAACCCGAAGAGGCTGAAGGTCGCCGCCGTGAGCACGAGAAAGGCCACCATCCACACCGGATGCTCCACATGCAGCGGCACGAAGAGCCCGGCGGTGGCGAGGATGATGGCACCGAGAACGACCGACTTGGTCGCTGCGGCGCCGGCGTAGCCCAGCACGATCTCCAAACCGGAAACGGGCGCCGAGAGGACCTCATAGATGGTCCCGGTGAAGCGGGGAAAATAGATGCCGAAAGAGGCGTTGGAAATACTCTGCGCGAGGAGCGAGAGCATCACCAAACCCGGAACGATGAACGAGCCATAGCTGATGCCGCCGACGCTCTGGATCCGTGAGCCGAGCGCCGCGCCGAACACCACGAAGTAGAGCGACGTGGAGATCACTGGCGAGACGATGGTCTGCGTCACGGTCCGCCGGGCACGGGCCATCTCGAACTTGTAGATTGCGCGCACCGCCTCGAAGTTCATCTCTTTTCTCTCACCAGGCTCACGAAGATGTCTTCGAGCGAGCTTTCTGCCGTTGCGAGGTCGGTGAACTCGATTCCCGCCTGTCGTACCCTGTCGAGGAAGCCGCCGATGCCATCGTGTGCGTCCTTGGCATCGTAGATCCAAACGAGCTCGCTGCCGTCGCCGGCAAGCTCCAGCCGCCAACCGGCGAGTGCCTCGGGCACCTGGGCGAGCGGACGGCGCAGTCGCAGCGACAGGCGCTTGTTGCCGAACTCGCGCATCACATCGGCTTTGTCCCGCACCAGGACCAGCTCGCCCTTGTTGATCACCCCGATGCGATCCGCCATGTCCTCGGCTTCCTCGATGTAGTGGGTGGTGAGGATGACCGTTACCCCTTCGGCGCGCAGCCGCCTCACGAGCTGCCACATGTCGTGCCGCAAATCGACGTCCACGCCCGCAGTTGGCTCGTCCAGGAACAGGATCCGCGGCTCGTGCGCGAGCGCCTTGGCGATGAGCAGGCGGCGCTTCATGCCCCCGGAGAGGGTCATGACCTTGCTGTCCTTCTTGTCCCAGAGTGACAGCGCCCGCAACACACTCTCGATGTGGGACGGCTTGGCACGCAGCCCGAACAGGCCGCGGGTGAACGAGACCGTATTCCACACTGACTCGAAGGCGTCGGTCGTGAGCTCCTGCGGCACGAGACCGATCAGCGAGCGCGCCGCACGCCAATCGCTGACGATGTCGTGCCCATCCACCGCTACGGTGCCGGAAGTCGCACGCACGATGCCGCAGACTATGCTGATGAGCGTCGTCTTGCCAGCCCCGTTCGGCCCCAGCAGGGCGAAAATCTCTCCGCGCCGGATACCGAGGTCGATTCCCTTGAGCGCGATGAAGCCCGAGGCGTACGCCTTCGAGACGCCGGAAATCTCGATTATGCCTTCCATGGCCGTTAGGATAGCGGGTGCACCCGATCGGCGCATGCCCTATCGGTGAGACGGGGCTACCTCATAGGTCGGGCGCTGCAGTCTCAGAGCAAACTTCGAGCCCATGTTGACTGGAGAGCCAGCAATGGCAGCACGTAAGAAAGCCCTGGCGCGATTGCTTCGTCCGCTCGCCCGGGAGAACGGCGGCCCCCGCGCAGGCGGTGAGAGCGATGCGCTCGAGGTGATCTGGCAAGTCGTCTGCTCGATCCCGCGCGGGCGAGTCTCGACTTACGGTGCCGTCGCGCGGGCGGCAGGGCTCCCGGGTCATGCGCGCCAGGCCGGCTTCGCGCTGCGGGTCGCGCCCGAGGATTTGAATCTGCCCTGGCATCGCGTGGTCGGGGCCGGTGGCCGGATCGTATTCCCGAATGGCTCGCGCGAGCACAAAGAGCAGGCGAGACGCTTGCGGGCCGAAGGTGTCCCGGTCAAGGCGGGACGTGTTGCTGCTGCCGCCATGACGGAGCTGGACGAGCTGTAACCGCAAGATTCCGGAAGATTCCCGCTCAGGCCTTGGGCTACCGTGCACCCATCCCGGAAGGAGGTGCCCATGCTCACGCTTTACGATTACCTGCCGTCCCAGAACGCCTACAAGGTGCGGCTGCTGCTCAGTCATCTGCGGCTGCCTTACCGGATGGTGCCGGTCAGCATCTTCGAGGGCGAGGGCAGGAAGGCGGAGTTCATCGCCAAGAACCCCACGGGCGCGGTGCCTGTGTTGGAGCTCGAGAGCGGCGCGACCTTGCCCGAATCCAACGCCATTCTGTGCTATCTGGCCGAGGGCACTTCGTATCTGCCCGCCGATCCGTGGCAACGGGCACAGGTCCTTCGCTGGATGTTCTTCGAGGAGGACTACATCCAGAACGGGCTCGCATCGCTGCGCCATTGGGCCCTCACGGGCAAGCTCGCCCGCCGCTCGGTGGAGCTCATCGAGCAGAAGCGGGCGTTGAGCCTGAAGACTCTCGGCATCCTGGACGATTGGCTCGCACGACACCCGTTCCTCGCCGCCGACCGCTATACCATCGCGGATATGTCGGTGTACGCATATACGGGTTTCGGCGAAGAGGCGGGCTTGCCGATGTCGGATTTCCCGAGCGTAATGGAGTGGATCCGGCGCGTGCGCAGTCAGTCCGGGTTTCTGTCTGAAAGCTACGGCTATTCGGTCGATCCACATTCGAAAGGTGAGTTGCCATGAGGACGTCCGACATGAAATCGCGGCGCAAAATCGACTGGCCGCGAGTGTTGCTCGATGCCTGCCGAAGCATCGAGCGCAGCGAGAGCGAGCAGACATTGACCGAGCTCGCCGACGAGCTGCAGGTGAGCCCATCGGAGCTGCAGCGCCAATTCAAGCGCCGGCTCGGCGTGAGCCCGAAAGCCTATGGCCAGGCGCTGCAGCTGCATCGCCTCACGCGGCTCGCCACACTCGAGCGTACGGCACTCGAAGCAACGCTCGCCGCCGGATTCGAGTCGACCGCCGTGGCCTATTCCGCCGCCGGCAACGCGCTCGGCGTACCTCCGGGCGGGCTGCGCAAAGCCCTCCACATCGGCTGGTGGCTCGGCCTTTCGGATCTCGGCTGGATGCTGCTCGCCGCCACCGAGCGCGGCATCTGCTGGCTCGCTTTCGGCGATCAGCCCGGCGCGATGCTGCAGGAGCTCCACGCGGCATTCCCGCGCGCGCGATTCGGCAACGACGAGCCGCGCCTCCTCGAGTGGTTCGAGCGCGTGCGTGAGTTCGTGTTGTTGCCCAAGGAGGCGCTCGATCTACCGATGGATGTGCAAGGCACCGCGTTTCAGGCGCGTGTCTGGCGCGCGCTGCGCCGCATACCGCTCGGGGGGACAGCGAGCTACGGCGAGGTGGCCCGGCAATTGGGCGAGCCAACCGCGAGCCGTGCGGTCGCGTCGGCGTGCGCCGACAACAAAATTGCCCTGCTGATTCCCTGCCACCGCGTGATCGGCGCTGACGGTCGCCTCGCCGGCTACCGCTGGGGCGTGGAGCGCAAGGCGGCTCTGCTGGCGCGCGAAGCGGCAACGCAGGAATAAGCAACCATCCCGATCAAACACCGCGGCACGGCTCAGGCTCGCATGGCGAGCAGGAGCGCCCCGGTCGTGCCCGCCGAGTCTCCGAGCCCCGGCGCCGTGATGTAGCGATCGAAGCCGCCCGCCCGAGAGTCGACGGGGAGGTAACCCGCGAGCCGGCGGCTCGCCGACCGCCGGATGAAGGGCAGCAGAGCGCCGCCTGACACCACTCCGCCACCGAAGACGATGCGCTCGCACGAGAGCATCAGCGCGATGGTTGCGGCGAGCTGTCCGAGGTAGCCTCCGAGGATCTCTCGGCCGGGATGCGAATGCGGCAGATTCTCGGCGCGAGCATGCCAGCGAGCCATCACGGCCGGCCCGCTGGCGAGTCCTTCCAGACAGTCTCCGTGGAAGGGGCAGACGCCCGCGAACCCGGTATCGCGCGGATCGCGCTCGACGCGGATGTGGCCCATTTCAGGATGAAGCAGACCTTTGATCGTGCGATCGGCCACGACGACTCCGCCACCGATTCCCGTCCCGACCGTCACGTAGGCCAGCGAGCCGAGGCCGGCGCCGGCACCCAGTCTCGCCTCCGCGAGTGCCGCCGCGTTGACGTCGGTATCGATGGCGATGGGACAGCCGAAACGCTGCAGCGGGGCCACCATGCTGAAATCCGACCAGCCAGGCTTGGGAGTCGCCAGGATGCGTCCCCAGGTGGGCGAGCCGGTGTCGAGATCCACCGGCCCGAACGCGGCAATGCCGATGCCGGCGAGCTCACCGTGTTTGCTCCTGACCCGCTCGAAGAATTCCGCGACGGCCGCGAGTGTAGGGCCTGGAGCCGTCGTAGGTATCACGGCCCGACAGTCAACGGGAATGTCCGCAGGACCATAACCGGCGGCACATACGACCTTGGTGCCCCCGGCCTCGATCGCACCGTACAGGGGCCTCGTCGTCACACTGGGCCTCGGATCTTGGGCTCGCTGGCCTGGCATACGCGGCAGTGTAGCCGAGACCCTCGCCCGGAAAGCGCTATGGGTGTTCGCCCGCGGGCTATAATCGGACTGCGCCCGCCTATGACGCCCGCACCGTCCGAGCCTGCGGAAAGACCAAAATGGCACATGCTGGGCAAAGCCACTGGGATGCCGTGTATGAGCAGAAGGGAGCTTCCGAGGTCAGCTGGTATGAGCCGCGCCCGGATAAATCCCTGGAGCTCATTCAGGCAACCGGTTTGCACGCCACGGATCCCCTCATCGACGTCGGTGGCGGTGCTTCGTTCCTCGTCGATGAGCTGCTCGCAGCGGGCTACCGCGACCTGACCGTCCTCGACATCTCGGCGTCGGTGCTCGCGAAGCTGGGCACCCGCCTGGGACCGGACGCCTCTTCGGTCACTCTGCTGCACCAGGACGTGGCCGCCTTCAGGCCTGCGAAACAATACGCCCTGTGGCACGACCGGGCGGTATTTCATTTTCTCATTGGCGAGGAGGAGCGGCAGCGCTACCTCGATGCGCTCCGCCAAGGCGTGCGCCAGGGCGGACATGTCATCATGGCGACCTTCGGCCCTTCGGGCCCGGAACGGTGCAGCGGACTACCCACCCGGCGCTACGATGCAACGACACTCGCCGCAGAGCTCGGTGCCGGCTTCACGCTCGTGCAATCCGCCCTTCTCATTCATCGAACACCCGCCAACGTGCAGCAGCAGTTTCTTTACTGCTGGTTCAACCGGCGGTCCTGACGAGCCTGCGAGGGCACAGCGGTGCAAGATCCAAACGACGCGCAATCAACCCGCCTCGACAGGGAGTTGGATCGTCTGCTCGATCTGCCGCCCGAGCAGCGCGAGCAGTCGCTGCGCAGCGACTATCGCGACGAGCCCGAGCTGCGCACAGAGCTCGAAAGCCTGCTGCGCTCTGCGTCTGCCATGGGAGGCTTCCTATCGCAGCCTGCTCAGCCTCCTCAGGAAGAGACATCCGATACAGCGGCGAGCGGACTGCGGCTCGGCCCGTGGCAGCTCGTGCGGCGTATCGGCAGCGGCGGCATGGGTGAGGTTTTCGAGGCGCGCCGCGACGACGGCAGTTTCGAGCAGCGCGCGGCAATCAAACTTCTCCACGTCGGATCGGTCGGCCAGAGCGAGCGCTTCGACGCCGAGCGGAGGATCCTGGCGCGCCTCGAGCATCCGGGCATCTCCCGACTGCTCGACGGCGGCGTCGCCGACGACGGCCGGCCGTGGATGGCGATGGAGTTCGTCGCAGGCGCTCCAATCACCACTCATTGTCTGCAGACCCGTGCGTCGCTGGCTGAGCGCCTGCGATTGTTCGAGCAGGTCTGCGACGCGGTAGCCTACGCACACCGCCACCTGGTGGTGCATCGGGACCTCAAGCCCGCCAACATCCTGGTCGATTCTGACGCCCGCGTCAGGCTTCTCGACTTCGGCATCGCGAAGCTGCTCGACCAGGACGCCGCCGTGCTCACCCACACCGCCTCCGTTCTCCTGACGCCGGCCTATTCCGCTCCCGAGCAGATCTCCGGCGGGCCGGTCACCACCTCAGCGGATGTCTATGCGCTCGGCCTGCTGCTCTTCGAGCTGCTCGCCGGCTGTCGACCTTGGCCGGATACCACTTCCTCGCTCGCCCACACACTGCGCGCCGTGATGGATAAGCCGGTTCCTACACTGAGCGCCACGGCGGCCGCCAATCCCGAGTCCCCGCTCCCGGCACACGATTTGCGCGGGGATCTCGATGCCGTGGTTGCGAAGGCGTTGCGCAAGGAGCCCGCGCAGCGATATGCCACGGTCGATGCGCTCAGGCTCGATGTCTCGCGCGTACTGGCAGATGAGCCTGTAGGCGCACGGGAGGGCGCACGGATGTATCGCGTCGGCCACTTCCTGCGCCGGCATCGCTGGTCATTGGCGGCAATCGCGGCGGTATTCGTTTCGCTCGCAGGCGGCCTGGCCGCTACCGCCTGGCAGGCACACCGGGCCGAGGTTCAGCGCGACATGGCGCGTCGCGATCTGGCGCGGGAAGAGGCGCTGCGATACGAGCTGACGGGCATGTTCCGCAAAGTGCTCGCGCAGAATGGCGAGCACCCGCTCGATGCGAAAGGCATGCTCGATGCCAGCGCGCAGCACCTGTTGAGCGCTTATCAGGGGCGGCCGAAGCTGGCAGGGCCGCTGGTCATCACCCTGGCGGACCTTTATGGAGCGCTCGAAGATGCTCAGGGAGGCGCTGCCCTCCTGGAGGGCTACCTCGCGCAAGCTGGGGCGGATGCGGACGCTGCTTCCGTCGCCGATGCACGCCAGAAGCTGGCGAATCTGGAACTGCTGCGCGGCAACGTCGACCGCGCGGGGAGCCTCCTCGACCAGGCGCAGGCGTACTGGGCCTTGACACCCAACCGCTACGACGAGGAGCGGCTCGAGGGACTGGGTATCCGCGCGCGCTTGCAGCGCAGCCGCGGCGATCTCGCAGGTGCCATCGCGACCGAGCGGGAGACGATCCGGCAGCGCATTGCAGTGTCCGGCCGCGTCCATCGCGAGACCGCGCTTCTCTACAACTCCCTCGCGATCACGCTCGCCACCGCGAACCGGCTCGACGAAGCGCTCGCCGCCTACCGTGAGACGAGCGCGATCTACCAGGCATTGGGCCTCGGCGATGGTCTCGATGCGCAGATCATACTCGGCAACACCGGCACGCTCGAGCTGCGCACCGGGCATCTGCGCGAAGCCGAGCCCCTGCTGAGAAATGCCTTTGAGCGGGAGCGCGCCCTCGCGGGCGATTCCGCCGCAGTCGCCGCTGCAATGGGGTACTACGGCAAACTGCTGACGATCACCAACCGCAGGACGCAATCGGTGGCCACTCTGCAGGAAGCCGCCACACTCGGTGCGCACTACGCCGGTGAGAGCAGTCCGTTGGCGTTGCAGAATCGTTTGTTCCTCGGTGAAGCGCAGCTCGCGGCGGGCAACGCGGTCGCCGCTCGTGCGACGCTCCAAGCCGTCCACGACGCTGCACTCAAGCAATACGGCCCCTCGCACGTGCTGACCCTGCGTGCCGCCCTCTCCCTGGCACGCGTGGACCTCACCGAGGGGAACACCGATGTGGCCGGGGCTCAGTTGCTCCAAGTCGTGGCAGCACTGCGGCGACTCGGGCCGCAGGCCGAAGCGAATCTGACCGACGCACTCGTCGCACTGGGGGAAACGCAGCTGGCTCGCGGCCAACCGCAGGAGGCGCGTACGCCACTGGCGGAAGCAGTCCTCCTGCGCGGGAAAAACGGACCCCAGAGCTGGGATCTGGCGGAGGCACGGGAGCGGCTGGGCGAGGCGCTGGCAGCGTTAGGAGATGGCAGCGCCAGAGCACTACTCCAACAGGCTGCCGGCACCCTCGAGACGCAGCTCGGCGCACATCACCCGCAGACACTGCGCGCGCGGCGCGCCCTGCAGGCGATGGGCACCTAGACCGCCCGGCTCAATTCCCGGAACAGCCAGGCGCGCGCCTTCAGCCAATCGCGCTGGACGGTGCGCAGGGAAACACCGAGAGCGGCGGCGGTGTCCTCCTCGCCGTAACCGGCAAAGAAGCGACATTCCACGATCTCGGCCAACCGTGGCGTTGCGCGCGCCAGGCGCTGCAGGGCTTCGTTCAGGGAAAGCAGGCCCTCGTCGGTCTCGACGGCCAGATCGACGGCATGGGAGAGCGTCACGTGGTGAGCGCCGCCGCCGCGTTTCTCGGCGAGGCGTGCCGCGGCATGGTTGATGAGCGCATGGCGCATCGCGAGGGCTGCCGCCCGGAGGAAGTGAGCCTCGTCGGCATAGCCATGCGAGCCACGCATGCGCAGGTAGGCCTCATGGGCCAGCTCGGTCGTCTGCAGGGTGATGGCGCCCACCCGATTGCGCTCCCGCCGCGCGACCCGCTTGACCTGCCGGTAAAAAGGCGGAAGCAGCTCGGCGGCAGTGCGCCGCACCTCCGGTGAGGCGCCGCAGTCCGCCAGTGCCTCAATACCGGCATCACCACCGCCATCGGTAGCGCCCCCGCTCATGCCCTCCATTCTAGCGCGATGGCGGGTTTGGGGCGGGTTTCCGGTTCTCTGGAAAGTAGTCACCTCTCATCCCTCGGAGACCCGCTCATGAAACCGACCTCTCCCACCCTCTTCGCCGCCATCGCGTGCGTATCGTCTCTGCTCTACCTCGGGCCGGCCGGAGCGCAAGACAAGATGTCTTCGCAGCTGGATCAGCTGAGCGGCTTCATCGGTGACGGGACCTGCACCGGTAATTTCCTGATGAAGCAGGGACACCCGACGGCCGCCAAGTACCACAGCGAGAAGACGCTGGGCGATCGCTGGGTCATGGTCCGGTACGACGAAGAGACCAGCTCGTCGAACTCGAGGCCATACCATGTTGCGCAGTATTTCAGCTACGACGCAAAGGCCGGCCACTTCGTGGATTTCGTCCTCGACAACTCCGGCGAGGGTTACGGTGCGGGTACCAGCAGCGGCTGGCAGGGTGATGTCATTACTTTCGAGAACACCGTTTTTGGGAGCGGCGGCGGCCACGACGTTTTCCGCGACGTGTTCACGAGACAAGGTACGCAAGTGGTATCGCATACCGGCTACCAGCGCGATAAGAGCGGCAAGTGGGTCAAGACCGACCACGAGATCTGCAAGAGGATGTGACACGGTCTGCTCGAGCGCACTTGTAACATCGCCAGCGCCACCTTCCCGCGACCTGCCACTGGTTGATCGCTTCGAGACCCGGATGTACGTCCCAGTACAGCAAACAAGGCTGCTGCAGCGGTATTTCACGATCGCGGCGATCGCCGTGACCCCGATCGTCATCGCCGGATTCGTGCCGCTCTATACCCTGCGCCTGCTCCGTCTCCTGACGATCGGCATGCTGGTGCTCCTGAATGCCGCCTGGAACCTCGGCGGCCTGCCGGTGGCGGCAG
>Ga0134128_10003850_pt1 | contig 18391 bp, 13 predicted proteins | sample KB31754_FD_96462 | JGI IMG/M metagenome (GOLD analysis project Ga0134128, IMG submission 96462) | Terrestrial soil microbial communities with excess Nitrogen fertilizer from Kellogg Biological Station, Michigan, USA - KB3-175-4 | ecosystem: Environmental > Terrestrial > Soil > Unclassified ... | reverse complement strand
CGAAACGGCCGCTTCGTTCTGTCCTGGGCGTACCATCCGCGCGCCCTGCCGCTTGCCGTGCCGGCGACTGCGGCCCATATGGCGGCCATGCGCGGCATGGAAGTCATTGTGCTGCGGCCCGAAGGTTTCGCGCTGCCGCCGCAGATCATGGAGAAGGCGCGACGCGCCGCGGACCTCTCAGGCGGCTCCGTGCGCGAGAGCTCTGACCCTTCCGAGGCGCTGCCCGGCGCGCATATCATCTATGCGAAGGAGTGGGGCGCGACCTCCTGCTACGGCGACGTGGCAGCGGATGCCCGGCTGCGCAGCGAGCTGAAGCGTTGGTGCGTGCGCGGTGACTGGTTCACGAACGCTGCCGCGGATTGCCGCCTGATGCACTGCCTGCCGGTGCGGCGCAACGTTGCGGTCGCCGATGAAGTGCTCGACAGCCCGCGCAGCATCGTGCAGCGGGAAGCCTACAACCGCCTGCCTGCGCAGATGGCGGTCCTCTATCGCATGTTGAAAGGCCTCTGAGGGATATACCGAATGATCATGCATGCTGGCGATCAGGCCCTGGCCATCCGGGCGCTCAAGAACGCCGCCCCGTACATCCGCATGTACAAGGGCAAGACCTTCGTCATCAAGGCCGGCGGCGGGGTATTCGCCGACGTCGACTCCACGCGAGTCCTCATCGAGCAGATCGCGATCCTGCACTATTTCGGGGTGCGGGTGGTGTTCGTGCATGGCGGCGGCCCGCAGCTCACGGAGCTGTCGACCGCGCTCGGCGTGCCGACGCGCATGGTGGAGGGCCGGCGGATCACGGACCAGAAGTCCATCGATGTGACCGCCATGGTGCTCAACGGCCTCATCAACACGCGCATTCTCGCCATCTGCCGCGATCTCAACATCGAGGCGGTGGGCATCAGCGGGGTGGATGCGGGGCTGGTGCGGGCGCACAAGCGGCCGCCGGTGAAGATCGATTCGAGCGGCGAGCTGGTGGACTACGGCTTCGTCGGCGACATCGACGCGGTGGACCCGAACGCAGTACGCAAGCTCCTCGACAATGGACTCATGCCCGTGGTGAGCCCGCTCTCGGCCGATGACAACGGCGTGCTCCTCAATATCAATGCGGACACCGTTGCGGCGGCTCTCGGCGCCGCACTTGGCGCGGAGAAGCTGATCCTCTGCACGGGAGCGCCGGGGATACTCGGCAGCGTCACGGACCAGGGCTCGCTCATTTCCTACCTGGACCTGCGGGGCCTGAAGCGGCTGCGCGACGAGGGGCAGATCGCCGATGGCATGCTGCCCAAGGCGAAGGCCATCGAGGAGGCGATCCGCGGGGGCGTGCGGCGGGTGCACGTGGTGTCTTACCAGGCGCCGGAGGGGATTCTCGGCGAGGTATTCACCAACGAAGGTACGGGGACGCTCATCGTAGCTGACATCAATGCGCTGACGGCCGCGGAGCAGCAAGGGTCGCAAAGCTGAGCTGAGCTGAGCTCCGCCAGGATCCGTCATGACACGTTTGTGGGACAAGGGCGCGCCTCTCGATGACCGCGTGTTGCGCTACACGGCGGGGGAGGACTATGCGCTCGATGAGCGGCTGGTGCAGTACGACGTCCGGGCCTCCATGGCGCATGCAGAGATGTTGCATGAGCAAAAGCTGCTTGCTGCCGCAGACCTCGAAGCCATCTGTGGCGGACTCACCGCGCTCGCCGAAGAGCATGCCCGTGGGGATTGGCAAATCGAGCTGGCGGACGAAGATGGGCAGACGGCCCTCGAGCGGCGTCTGACAGAGCGGATCGGGCCTGCGGGAGGCCGTGTCCACTTAGGCCGCTCTCGCAACGATCAGGTCCTGACAGCGTTGCGGCTGTATCTGCGTGACGCAGCGCAGGAGTTGAGCGAAGGCGCGCTGGGAGTTGCGGAGGCTCTCGACCGTCTGGCCGGCCGTGAGAAAAGCACTGGGCTCCCGGGCTACACCCACATGCAGCAGGCGATGCCGAGCTCGGTGCCGCTCTGGTCAGGTGGATTCGCGGCGGAGATTCGCGATGACGCTGAGGGCTTGGGGCAGGTTCAGCGCCGGCTCGGAAAGTCTCCATTGGGCTCGGCGGCCGGGTACGGCGCGCCCGGGTTGCCGCTCGACCGCGAGTCGACACGACAGAAGCTCGGCTTCAACGAAGTCCAGGAACCGGTCACCGCGGTGCAACTCTCACGCGGCAAGGCAGAGGCGAGCCTCCTGTTCGAGCTTGCGCTCCTCATGCAGGACCTCGGCCGGCTCGCCGCCGACGTACTCCTTTTCTATACGCAGGAGTTCGCCTTTCTCGAGCTGCCCGAGGCCTTCACCACCGGCTCCTCGATCATGCCGCAGAAGCGCAACCCGGATGTCTTCGAGCTGATCCGCGGCCGCTCCGCCACCGCGCAGGCGTGCCTCACTGAAGCGCTCGGCCTCTGTGCCAAGCTTCCGTCCGGCTACCAGCGCGACCTTCAGCTGTTGAAAGTGCCCCTCTTCCGCAGCATCGACCTGGCACTACAGACCCTCGACATTCTTCCTGCCGCTCTCGATGCGATGCGCTTCCGCCCGGAGCGCATCCGTCTGGATCCGGCGATCCACGCGGCCGAGGAGGCCAACAGGCTGGCTGTGAGCGAGGGGATCCCCTTCCGCGAGGCTTACCGGCGCGTGGCTGCCAAGCTCAAGCTCTAGAGCCACACCCCCTCGCATTCGCCGCACCGGATCCCGGGGGTCCCCGGTTACACGCGCGAGTCGCACTGGCCTCAAGCCCGCAACGCGCGCAGAATGCGTTCTTCCCGCTCCCAGTTCAGGGGAATGCGCCGTCGGTATAGAGCGCAAACGCGATCCCAAACGACCATCGAGATCGGAATCCCGGATGCGCGGCGGGAGGGGAGGATCCCTTGGGCCAACCGAATAAAACGAGGTGCACCATGGGTCTCATTGCTGCTCTATACGGCGTCATCGCTTACATCGCCTTTGTATGTTCATTCGTCTACGCCGTCGCGTTCGTAGGCAATCTCAGCGTGCCACGCACGATCGACTCCGGTCCGAGCGCACCGTTTGTTGAAGCCCTGATCATCGATCTGCTGCTTCTCGGGGCTTTCGCCATCCAGCACAGCGGCATGGCCCGTCCGGGATTCAAGTCAGTTTGGACGCGCGTCGTGCCTCGCTCCGTCGAGCGCAGCACCTACGTCCTTCTATCGAGCCTGTTCCTCGCGCTCATCTGCTGGCAATGGCGGCCCATTCCGGCCACGGTGTGGGATGTCTCCGGATCGCCGCTGGCCGCCGGCCTGCTCCAGGGCCTCTTCTGGCTCGGGTGGGTGATCCTCTTCCTCGCCACCTTCATGATCAATCACTTCGACCAGTTCGGACTGCGCCAGGTCTACCTGCGCCTGCGCGGGCTGGACTATTCGCCCCCCAGATTCACACAGCGCGCGCTCTACAAGCTCGTGCGCCATCCGATCATGCTCGGCTTCGTGATTTCCTTCTGGGCAGCGCCGCGCATGTCAGTCGGGCATTGCATCTTCTCGATCGCGACCACGGGATACATCCTGATAGGCATCGCACTCGAGGAGCGCGACCTGATGCGCGCCCACGGTGAGCAGTACGGTGCCTATCGTGCGCGTGTGCCCATGCTGTTGCCGTTCGGAGTCCGCAGGAAACCGCGGACAGGGGCGATCACGCCCTGACGCGCCGTCAGTGCGCCTCGTCCCAGTTGGCGCCGGTCCCGACCTCGACCCGTAACGGTACTCGAAGCTCCGCTGCGGCGGTCATTCTCTCCTGCACCGCCGCCGCGACGGCCTCGACGGCGTCGCTGCGCACTTCGAGCACCAGCTCGTCGTGGACCTGCATGATGAGGTGAGCGGGCGCGTCTTCGCGCGTGCACCAGGCATCGACAGCGATCATTGCGCGCTTGATGATGTCCGCGGCAGTGCCCTGCATCGGCGCATTGATCGCGGCGCGCTCCGCGTACTGCCGCGTCTGGGCGTTGCCGGAACGAATGTCCGGCAAGTAGAGACGCCGGCCGTAGACAGTCTCCACGTAACCCAACTCCCGCGCCTGCTTGCGCGTCTCATCCATGAACCGTCGCACCCCGGGGTAGCGTTGGAAGTAACGCTCCACGTAGCTGGCGGCCGCGCTGCGCTCGATGCCGAGCTGGCGCGCGAGTCCAAACGGCGACATGCCGTAGATGAGGCCGAAGTTGATGGTCTTCGCCGCCCGCCGCTGGTCCGCGGTCACCTCCGCGAGCGGCATGCCGAACACCTCCGCAGCGGTTGCCTGGTGGACGTCGCGATCCTCCGCAAAGGCGGCAAGCAGGCCCTCATCACCGGAGAGATGCGCCATGATGCGCAGCTCGATCTGCGAGTAGTCGGCCGCCATCAACACACGCCCGGGCGGAGCGATGAACGCCTGCCGGATCCGCCGGCCCTCCGCTCGCCGGATCGGGATGTTCTGCAGGTTGGGATCGGTGGACGAGAGCCGTCCGGTCTGCGCCACCGCCTGGTGATAGGAGGTATGGATGCGGCCGGTCCGCGGATTGATCAGCTCGGGCAGCTTGTCGGTATAGGTCGATTTGAGCTTGGCGAGCGCGCGGTAGTCGAGCACGATCCGCGGCAGTGCGTAGGAGGCGGCGAGCTCTTCCAACACGTCCTCCGCCGTGGAGGGCTGGCCGGTCGGCGTCTTGCGCAGCACCGGCAGCCCGAGCTTCTCGAACAGCACCTGCTGCAGCTGCTTCGGTGAGTCGACGTTGATGTCATGTCCGGCCTCCCGCCGCGCCTGCTGCAGCAGATCCTGCAGCTGCGTGGCGAACCTCGAGCTCTGTGCCCTGAGGAGGTCGCGGTCGACCAGCACGCCCTGACGCTCCATGCGCGCAAGCACGGGCACGAGCGGCTGCTCGACCTCCTGGTAGAGCCGCTGCAGGGCCGGCATCGACTCGATCTTCGGCCAGAGGGCCCGATGCAGGCACAGAGTCACGTCGGCATCCTCCGCCGCATACTCCGACGCCCGCTCCACTGGGACCTGGCTGAAGGCGATCTGCTTCGCGCCCTTGCCGGTCACATCCTCATAGGTCGCGGTGCGCCGACCGAGGTAACAGAGCGCCGTGGAGTCCATGTCATGACGCGTTCCCACGCTGTTCCAGACGTAGGACTCGAGCATGGTGTCATAACGCATGCCGGCCAGCCGGATGCCATGATTCTGCAGTACGTGGGCGTCGTACTTGAGATGGTGGCCGAGCTTCGGCTTCTCCGGATCCTCGAGGACCGGCTTCAGCGCCTCGAGTGCCCGCGCGCGCTCGAGTTGTGCCGGCGCGCCCGCATAGTCGTGGCTCAGAGGCAGGTAGGCCGCCGTACCGGCCTCGACGCAGAATGAGAGCCCGACGATCTGTGCCTGCATGTAGTCGAGGCTCGTCGTCTCGACATCGAGCGCGATCAGCTCGGCATCGCGCAGCTTCGCGACCCACCGCTCGAGGTCCTCCCAGCGAGTCAGAGTCTCGTAGTTTCTCGCGATCTCGCCTGCCGCATGAAAAACCGCCTCTCCGGGGGGCGAGCCGACAGTCGTGACCGCCGCGGCCGCTGCGCCGCCGCCCGCTCGCGCCGGCATCTCCGCGGATGGCGATCGAGCGCGGCTCGGCGTTGCGTCCACGCCCCCTTCGCCGGATCCGTCGAGCTGGCGCAGGAAGTTGCGCAGCTCGTATCTCGTATACAGCTCCCGCAGCTGATCGGTATCCGGCTGCGACGGCACCAGCTCTTCGAGAGTGACGGACAGATCGAGGTCGCTGTGGATGGTCGCGAGCTTGCGCGACAGCTCGAGTGTCTCGAGCCCGGCGCGCAGGTTCTCGCCGACTTTGCCGCTCACCTGCGCTGCGTTGCGTATGAGATTGTCGAGCGATCCGTACTGGTTGAGGAGCTTCGCGGCCGTCTTCGGGCCGACCTTGTCGATGCCCGGAATGTTGTCGGAGGTGTCGCCCACCAGCGCGAGATAGTCGATGATCTGTTCCGGGAATACGTCGAACTTCGCCTTGACACCGGCGCGATCGAGCACGGTGTTGCTCATCGTGTTGACGAGGGTGATCGAGCCGTCGACGAGCTGCGCCATGTCCTTGTCGCCGGTCGAGATGAGCACGGTCTGGCCGGCCCGCGCCGCCCGGCAGGCGAGCGTGCCGATGACGTCATCGGCCTCGACACCTTCGATGCGCAGCAACGGCAGTCCCTGCGCCCTGAGAATGCTCAGCAGCGGCTTGACCTGCGAGCGCAGGTCATCCGACATCGGTGTGCGGTGCGCCTTGTACTCGGCAAAGAGGTCGTCGCGGAAGGTCCGGCCGGGGGCATCGAACACCAGTGCGATACGCTTCGCCGGGCAGTCCTTGAAGAACTTGGCGAGCATGTTCAGCACGCCGAGGACGGCGCCGGTCGGCTCGCCGCGGGAAGTGCTGAGGCCCGGGAGCGCGTGAAAGGCGCGATAAAGGTACGAGGACGCGTCGACGAGGACGAGATCGGGGGAGTCGGGGATGGGCATCCCGGCAAGTATATCGAAGGCGGGCAGCGTCAACCGGCGGACTCCGCGCTATGAGATTTTGTGGGCCAATACCTCTAAGATCGCTGCGCCGTAGCGCTCCAGTTTTACTGCACCCACTCCGCTCACCGCGCGCAACTCCCCGGCGCAGCCTGGCCGGCGCCGCGCGATCTCCTCCAGGGTGGAGTCGTGAAACACCGTGTACGCAGGCACGCCATGCTCGCGAGCCACCTGCAGCCTCCAGGCGCGCAACGCCTGAAAAAGCTCCAGATGGCTGTTGTCGTCAGCAGCGGGCACCGACCCATCTGCCGGCTCACCTGCTCCTCGGACGGTGGTCACCCGTGCCCGATCAACGGGGCGGCGGCCGGCTCGCTTGAGACCGCCACGATCGACCGCCCGCCGCATCCGTATGGCCCTCTGGCCGCGCAGTACCTCGCGGCTTGCCGGTATCAGCCGCAGCACGCTGTAGCGCTCGGTATCGACATGCACCAGGCGCAGCATCACGAGCTGCCGGAGCACGGACCGCCACTGCGCGGCATCGAGATCCGCCCCGATGCCGAAGGTGCTCAGACGGTCATGGCGGAACTGCTCGACTTTTGCGGTGCGGCTACCGCGCAGCACATCGATGACGTGCTGTGCGCCAAAGCCGAAACCGGCGGCCGCCTCGCAGCGGGCAATGCAGGAGAGCAGCTTCTGCGCCGCTACCGTGCCGTCCCACTCCTCGGGCGCATCCAGGCAGTTGTCGCAGTTGCCGCAGGCCGCTGCCGCCTCGCTGAAATAATCCAGCAGGCGCACGCGGCGGCAGGCGGTCGTCTCGCAAAGACCCAACAGCGCATCCAGCTTGGCGCTGGCGCGGCGCTTGTATTCCGCGCTGCTGTCGGATTGATCGATCATCCGCCGCTGCTGCACGACGTCCTGTAATCCGTACACCATCCAGGCGTCGGCGGGAAGCCCGTCGCGGCCGGCACGGCCGGTCTCCTGATAGTAGCCTTCGACGCTCTTCGGCAGATCCAGATGGGCGACGAAGCGCACGTCGGGTTTGTCGATGCCCATTCCGAAGGCGATGGTCGCCACCATGACGATGCCGTCGTCGCGGATGAACCGGCGTTGGTTTTCCTCACGCGTGCCGCTGTCGAGCCCGGCGTGGTAGGGCAGCGCATCGATGCCCTGACGCACCAGAAATTCCGCGGTATCCTCCACCGAGGCGCGTGCGAGACAGTAGACGATGCCGGACTCTCGCGGGTGCTCCTCGCTGATGAACCGCAGCAGCTGCCGGCGAGGATTGTCCTTCTCCGCGATGCGGTAACGGATGTTGGGGCGGTCGAAGCTGGCGATGAACGTCCTCGGCTCGTGCAGCCGCAGCCGCTCGATCATCTCCTGGCGCGTTGCCATGTCTGCGGTTGCCGTGAGCGCAATGCGCGGCACCCCGCGATAGCGCTCTGCCAGCACGGCGAGCTGCAGATATTCGGGCCGGAAGTCGTGCCCCCACTGTGAGACACAATGCGCCTCGTCGATGGCGAAGAGCGCGAGCGGACACTCATCGAGAAAGGACAGGCAGCGCTCCGTGAGCAGCCGCTCCGGCGCCACGTAGAGCAGGTCGAGCTGCCCGGCACGCGCCTGCCGCTCCGTCGCCTGCGCCTCCGGCCAGCTCATCGTCGAATTGAGGGCCGCCGCACGCACGCCCGCCTCCTGCAGCGCCGCCACCTGGTCCTGCATCAGCGCGATGAGCGGCGAGACGACGACACCCATGCGGCGGCGCGCCAGCGCCGGGATCTGGTAGCAGAGCGATTTGCCTCCGCCCGTGGGCATGAGGACGAGCGCGTCTGCGCCCCCGATCAGATGCGCGATGATCTCGCGCTGCTCACCGCGAAACCCGGTGTAGCCGAAGACCTCGCGCAGGATTCGGCTGGGCTCATCTTCGACATCCATGGGACCTTCGCCTCGCCACTTGAAGGCGGAAGTCTAGTCGAGCGGCATCAGCGGCGGGGCACTCGCGTGAAAATTGGCGCAGATGGGCAAAAAATGCGCAGTTACGGCGGCGGTGACGGCGATGAGCTCGGCGGCGGAGGGGCCGGAGGGATCTTGTCTTTCTGCTTCGCACCGGATGTCTGCGCCTGACCCGATGATGGCGCCCGTTGACCCGGGTGGGTTACGACGGTGCCGTTACGATCCGGCAGGTAGAGCGGCCCCTTGAAGCCGCACCCCGCGCACACCAACAGCGTACCGGCGGCCGCGATCCAACGCCTGGCCGTCCGTCCGCTCATGAGGCCCGCGCCCGGCGCTGCACGACGGCCATGGTCAGACGCGAGACGCAGACCAATCTGCCCTGCTCGTCGCGGATCTCGATCCCCCAGACATGGCTGCGGCTGCCAATGTGGTAGGGACGAGCCGTGGCGGTGACGAGGCCGGAAGCGATCGAGCGCAGATGGTTGGCATTGATCTCCTGGCCGAAGCACTCCAGCCGCTCCCGGTCGATGCACAGGTTCGCTGCGACGCTGCCCACCGTCTCAGCCAGCGCAACCGAGGCGCCGCCGTGGAGAACCCCGTAGGGTTGATGGACATCAGGCGTCACGGGCATCGTCGCACGGAGGTAATCCGGGCCGACCTCGCTGATACGGATGCCGATCCGCTCGGAGAACGTGCCGTACGAGAGCCGCTCGAGCAGCTCGGGGGTGACTTCGGTGCGCCAGATGTTCATCGGCGTATATTCTACGCGTATGAAGCTGTACACGTACTTCCGCAGCTCCGCGGCTTTCCGGGTACGCATTGCCCTCAATCTGAAGGGAATGACCTATGATGCCGTCCCGGTCGATCTGCGGCCCGGTGCGCATCACCAGCCGGACTATCTGGCCAGAAACCCACAGGGTCTCATCCCGGCGCTCGAGGATGCGGGTGCCGTCATCGGGCAGTCGCTTGCCATCATCGAGTACCTGGAGGAGATCCGCCCGCAACCGCCCCTGCTGCCGCGCGCGGCCCTGGACCGGGCGCGGGTGCGCTCGATGGCGCTCGCCGTCGCCTGCGACATACATCCGCTCAACAACCTGCGCGTGTTGAAATATCTGCGCTCTCCCCTCGGGCACGATCAGGCGGCGGTGGACACCTGGTACCGGCACTGGATCGACGAGGGCTTCCGCGGGCTCGAGGAGGAGGCGAAGCGCGCGAGCGGCGATGGCTGCCACATGCTCGGCACCGAAGTGACGCTCGCGGACGTCTGCCTCGTGCCGCAGATGTTCAATGCCCGACGCCTCAACTGCAGCGTGGACCCGTTCCCAACCCTACGGGCCATCTGTTCGCATCTGGAGACACTGCCGGCGTTTGCACGCGCCGCCCCGGATGCACAACCGGACGCAACCTGACGGCGCCGCAGAAGTGGTCGCGCAAGACATGAAGGGTGGCGGGGCACCCAATGTCGCGGCGGCGCTCGAGGCTGCCGGGGTGCTCCTCGAGGCCGGCGATCTCAAATCGCTCTACAACAAGGTCATCGATGTGGCGGCCGGGCTTCTGGATGCCGACTGCGCCAGCGTTCAGATGCGCGTCCCGGAGAAACCGCAATTGCGGCTCGTCGCGGCACGGGGATTCACGCCGGAGGCGGCGGCGTTCTGGGAGCGGGTCGATGCCGGCGCAACCAGTGCCAGTAGCCAGGCGTTGAGTCGCAGCGAACGTATCGTCATCCCGGACGTGGAGCGTGACGGTCGCCTGGCGGAGACGGAGGAGCTGCGCCACATGCGGCTCTGCGGCATCCGCGCCGTGCTGTCGGCGCCGCTTCTGTCCAGCGGCGGCGTCCCGTTGGGAGTGCTGTCGGCTCACTGGCGGCACGAGTACCACCCATCGCGCGACACGCTGCTCCTCATGGATGCGCTCGCGCGGCACATTTCCCGACTGATCGAGCGCGCCGTCCTCGAGGAGGCGCAGCGCGCGACCGAGGCGGGCCTGCGGGTCAGGGTCGAGTCACTGGAGCGACTTGACCGTGAGAAGAACGACTTCCTCGCCATGCTGGCGCACGAGCTGCGCAATCCGCTCGCCCCGATCCGCAATGTCGGCGAGGTCCTCGCGCACGTGCTGCACGAAGAGCCTGTCGCGCACCGCTCGCTCGCCATTCTCAGGCGCCAGACCCACCAGCTCACGCGGCTCGTGGACGACCTGCTCGACATCTCGCGCATCCAGCAGGGCCGGCTGACGCTCAAGGAGCGGCCGGTCGAGATCGGAGAGATTCTCGATCAGGCCCTCGAGACGGTGCAGCCGCTCATCCGGGAAAAGCGCCACCATCTGACGGTCGAGCGCCTGAAGGCCCCCGCGTTCGTCCTCGGCGACGGCATGCGGTTGGTACAGTGCATCGCAAATCTGCTGCAGAATGCGGCGAAATACACGCGGCCCGGCGGCCTGATCCATGTTGCGGCGGCGGAATCGGGCACGAAGGTCTCGATCATCGTCCGGGACGACGGCGCCGGAATCGCGCCTGCCCTTCTCCCCCGCATCTTCGAGCCCTTCGTCCAATGTGAGGGAACCCTCAAGCATGCTCGCGGCGGCCTGGGCATCGGACTCGCGATCGTCAAGCGGCTGGTCGCGATGCACGGCGGCAGCGTGGAGGCTGCTAGCGAGGGCGAGGGCCGAGGCTCGACGTTCGCGATCCACCTGTGGCGGATCGAGTTGACCCATACACCCGGTGCACCCGGAAGCACGGCCGCTGGAGCACGAGGCAAGTGCATCCTGGTCGTCGACGACCATCCGGATGCGGCTGACACCATGGCCGCGATTCTCGCGGCCGAGGGGCATCGGGTGGAAGTCGCTTACTCCGGCTTGTCGGCGCTCGCTGCCGCGGAGCAGTTGCGGCCGGACGCGATCCTCCTGGACCTCGATCTGCCGAGGATCAGCGGATACGAAGTGGCGCGGCGCCTGCGGACCCAATCCGACCTGCGGGCCACCCGCCTCATCGCCCTGTCGGCGCAGGAAGGCGACCAGGCCGCTGCCCTCGCGGCGGGCTTCGACCGGTACGTGAGGAAGCCGGCCGCCGTAAGAGCACTGGAGAGCGCCATCGCCTGAGCGGGCCGGCCAGCGTGAGCGTGACCTTCGGCATTTTTGCCAGGGCAAATACCTGAGTAGAAAGGGCTTTTTCGCCCCATTTGGTCGCGGAACTTCCCCCCGCTTCCCTCGTCTAATTGGTCGAGTGCTTCGGCACTCCCCGCTTCCCTCCCTGAGCGGGTCAAACCCGGTTCACAAGAGACCTGTGCCGGGTTAGTCTGCCCCGGTGGCCTCATCAGAGGCCATCGGGGTTTTTTCTTTCGACGCCAGCCAGGCCTTCAGCACCTGCTGTGCCTCCTCGAGGCCCGCTCTCGAGTGCGCGGAAAAGAGCTGCACCGTCGCCCGTCCGCCCAATGCCTGCATGGCCGCGGCCAGCGCCTGGCGTCCCTCGCTCCGGCTCAGCTTGTCCGCTTTCGACAGCAGGACGTGCACGCCCTGCCGTGGCAGGGCCCATTCGATCAGCGCCACATCACCCTCCCCGATCCCCCGGCGCGTATCGACGATCACGAAGAGGCCTTTGAGCGAAGCGCGGTCTCGCAGCGCCTCAGTCAGACGCGGCCAGGTGCGGCGCTCATTTTCCGGTGCGCTCGCATAACCATATCCCGGCAGGTCCACGATCCGCTCGAGCGGCGAGAGCTCGAAGAAGTTGATGAGTCGCGTGCGGCCGGGCGTCTTGCTGGTGCGCGCCAGGCCCTGACGGCCGAGGATCGCGTTGATGGCGCTCGATTTGCCGGCGTTCGAGCGCCCCGCAAAAGCGACTTCCGCGCCTTGGTCGGGGGGATACTGCTCCACCGCGGCGGCGCTGAGGAGAAATCTTGCGTTCGAAAATGTGGCCACGGCCGTAGTGTACAATCCGGCGCTTTCGCGTCATGGCAATACGGGGAAAGAGCGAATCGATGGCGAAAAGAGCACTGCTGGCAACCGCCGCCGCCGCACTGTTGTCCGTTGTATGGGCCGCCGCAGCGACCCCTCCGGTGACCCCCAATCCCTACGCTGACGGGTCCGCTCAGGCGGGCGCCACCAAGGCGGCCGTTTGCTTCTCCTGCCATGGCCCCAACGGCAATAGCCAGAATCCCGTCTGGCCGCGCCTGGCCGGCCAGAATGCCGTGTATATCGCGGAGCAGCTGCATCTTTTCCGGGCCGGCATCCGCAGGAATCCGGTGATGCAGCCCATGGCCGCGGGTCTCACCGACCAGGACATCGACAATCTGGCCGTGTTCTTCGCCGCCCAGACTCCCGTAGGTCTCGAGGCCGACCCGTCGTACTGGAAAGCGGGCAAGGCGCTCTATGTTCACGGGGACGCAGCCCACGACGTGCCGGGGTGTATCGCCTGCCACGGGCCGCTGGGCCGCGGCAATGCCGCCGCCGGCTACCCGGCACTCGAGGCGCAGCAATCGGTCTATGTGGTGACGCAGTTGCAGAACTACGCCAACGGCACCCGCTACTCAGGCACGAATGCCACCGCCGCAACGGCCAACAGCACGATCATGTTCGATATCGCGAAGCGCCTGACGCCGCAGCAGATCCGCGACGTCGCCTCCTATGTGCAGGGCCTGCGCTGAGGCCAGGACGTTAACCCATGACTCGAAAGCTCACGCTACTCGCGCTCGCCGCCGTACTCCTGGCCGGCCTCGGCGTTTGGTTCTTGCGCGCACCGGCGCCGCGACCTGCCGCTCAGACCACCGCGCAAGCAGGTGCTACGACGGCACCGCCCGCCGCCAGCAGCCAACAGACTGCCGGCGACCAGACCCCCTCTGGCCCGATCGGCACCGCCCAGGCCGCCGATGCCGGCAGCACGTCGCTCGAGCACTTGGCGGCGTTGCCGGCCGATGCGGCGCTGCCCTCCAGCAACGACTGGAAAAGCGGCACCAACTACGACGTGATCTCCCCGGCGCAGTCGACCACGGTGGCGCCCGGCAAGGTGGAGGTGCTCGAGGTGTTCTGGCTGGGCTGCCCGCACTGCTACGCGCTGGAGCCTTACATCCAGCAATGGCTGAAGAACAAGCCGGCGTACGTCGATTTCGTCCGCGTACCGGTGATGTGGGGTCCGGTGCATCGCGCGCACGCACGGCTCTACTACACGCTGAAGTCGCTCGGCCGTGATGACCTGGTGGAAAAGGTATTCACCTACATCCACGACCAGGAAGATCAGTCCGGGAACGAGTCGGTCCTCTTCTCCACCAGCCAGGATGACACCTTCAGGCAGCAACAGGCCTGGGCCGTGCAGAACGGTGTCAATGCAGACGCCTTCGCCAAGGCCTACAACTCCTTCTTCGTCAACACTCAGCTGCAACAGGCGGACGAGATCACGAACGCCTACCAGGTGCAGGGCGTGCCCTACATCGCGGTGGACGGGAAGTTCAGCACCGACGTCGGCAAGGCCGGCAGCCCCAACAAGCTGATCTCACTGATCGACTTCCTGGCCGGCTGGGAGCACGGGCACAAGCAGGGCTAGAGCCTCTTCAGTCAGCCAGCGGCAGGTACACGGAAAACTCACTCCCCCTACCCAGCCCCTCGCTGCTCGCCGCGACCCGCCCGCCGTGCAGCTCGATCAGGCTGCGCACCAGCGAGAGGCCGATCCCGAGGCCTCCCTGGGAATGCGCGAGCGTGCGGTCCGCCTGAGAAAAGAGGTCGAACACCCGCGGCAGCATGTCCGGCGCAATGCCGATGCCCGTATCCCGGATACGCACGACAGCCTCGGGCTCCGAGCCGCTGTTGGTCTGCGCGGCACTCACCGTGATCTGACCGCCCTCGGGCGTGTACTTCGCCGCATTGTTCAGCAGATTGGAGAGCACCTGCTCCAACCGGGTGGCATCGCCGATCACCCGGATCGGCTCGGGGGTCAGATCGAGCGTGAGAGCATGGTGTCGTGAGTCGAGCGCTCCCCGAACAGCCTCGACGGCGCGGACGACCACGGGCTGCAAGTCCAGGGCCTCACGCCGCAGCTGCACCTGACCGCGGCTGATCCGCGCAGTATCCAGGAGGTCGTCCACCAGACGAGTGAGCGTCCGCGCCTGACGCTCGATCATTTCCTTCGCCCGGCCTGCGCGCGCATCGGTTGCAGGCACGGACTTCAGGATCTCGATCCCGTTGCGCAGCGGTGCGAGCGGATTGCGCAGCTCGTGCGCCAGCACGGCCAGGAACTCGCTCTTGTGGCGGTCGGCCTCGGCCAGCTCATCCACGCGCCGGCGCAGCGTCTCCTCCAGCCGGATGCGCTCCGTGATGTCCCGGTTGGTCGAGAGGACCAGCGGGCGGTCCGCCTCGGAAATCAGCACCTCCACGCTCTCGACGACGAGCTCGCGCCCGTCCTTGGTTCGATGGATGACTTCGCCCACCCATCGTCCCTCGTTCTTGAGCGCATCGCTGATCTGCGAGCGCATCGCCAGACTCTTGCCGAGCAGCTCATGGCTGAAGCGGCCGAGCGCCACCGCTCTGTCGAATCCGTAGAGAAGCTCGGCCCCCCGGTTCCAGTAGACGATGGTGCCGTTCTCCTCGCGCACGAACACCGCCTCATGGGTCTGCTCGAGGAGCTGGGCCTGGCGCTCGAGCTCGCGTTGCGACTGCTTGAACGATTCGATGTCGAACAGCAGGATGACCGCGCCGTCGATACGGTTGTCCAGGGTGCGGTAGGGCCGGATGCGCAGCTGGTACCAGCGGCCCCTCTGGTCCTGCAGCTCGAGATCGCGCGCCGCCACTTGGTCGATCACCTCGGTGATGAGCCTGGGAAGATCAGGCACGCTGAAGTTGAGCTTGATGTCGCTGATCGGCCGGCCGATGTCGGTTGCGATAAGATTGAAGAGCTTCTCGGCCATCGGCGTGAAGCGACGGATACGCAGGTCCTGCCACACCATCACGATGGCCATCTGCAGGCTGCCGAAGACATTGTTGAGGTCGTTGTTGACCCGATTGAGCTCCTCGTTGCGGTTCTGCAGCTCCTCGTTGACCGTCGTCAGCTCTTCGTTCGAGGACTGGATCTCCTCGCGCGAGGTCTCGAGCTCCTCGTTGATGCTCTGCAGCTCCTCATTCGCGGACTGCACCTCCTCGTTGGCCGACTGCAGCTCCTCGTTCGCGGCCTCCTGCTGCTCGATGACCGATTGCAGGTAGTCGCGGGTGGCGGACAGCTCCTGCAGCAGCCGGCTGATCTGCTTGTCCTTTTCCTCGGCGTGCGAGCCTCCGCCGGCGGCATTGTCCGCACGCCGCGCGGGCTGGTCAGGCCCCGCCGGGGCCGGCGCCGGATTCTCGAATAGGATCCAGTAGCCGCGCTCGTGGGTGTTGGGGCGGCCGAGCGGAATCACCGCCAGAGTGACGTCGGTGTAGCCGCCGTTCATCTTGATGCGCACGCTCTCTTCGCGCACCACCGCATCCTCCCTGCGGGCGCGCTGCAGTACCGTGCGCAGCGGTACCAACAGCCCCTCGCGGGCCATCTTGAGCACATTGAGGCTCGCCTTCCCCTGCGCGGGCGCCAGGTAGCGGCCCGTATCGCCGCGGAACTGCTGCACCTCGTGATTCTCGTTGATCAGCACACCTGCCGGCAGATACCGCGTGAGCAGCACGCGGTCCGCCTCCCGCTGCATGTCCGGGGTGTGTTCCTTCACCGCCTCGCGCGCCGACTGCCGGCGTCCTTCCGGCAAAGTCGGGGAATACGCTCCGAGCGGAAAGCCGTGCTCGCGCGGCGCGACCATCTTCTTCGAGTAGATCTTGGCCCTGGAGTCCTCGAGCTCGAACAGATCACGGTCGGCGCCGATGGTCTCCGATGGTCCGAGGAAGAGGACTCCGCCCGGCTTCAGCGCGTAGTGCAGCAGAGGCAGGAGCCTGCGCTGCAGTCCCGTCTCCATGTAGATCATGACATTGCGGCAGCTGATGAGGTCGATGCGCGAGAACGGCGGATCGGCGAGTACGTTGTGGCGGGCGAAGATGCAGATGTCGCGGATCGCTTTCGCGACCCGATAGCCGCCGTCGACCTCGACGAAGTAGCGCCGCAGCCGCTCCGGCGATATGTGGCTCGCGATGGATGGGGGATAAACCCCCGACCGCGCCTTCTCGATTCCGACATTATTGAGATCCGTGCCGTACACCTGCACGGCGGCCACGCTGCCGCTCTCGGAGATGTATTCCGTCAGCGCGATGGCGAGTGAGTAGGCTTCCTCCCCGGTGGCGCAACCGAGCACCCATACCCGGATGTTGTTCTGCCGCTCCCGGTCCTTGAGAAGACGCGGGAAGATCTTGGTCTTCAGCGTCTCGAACGTCTCCGGATTGCGGAAGAAAGTCGTGACGCTGATCAGGACGTCCTGGTAGAGGGACTCGACTTCGGCCGGACTGCTTCTGAGAAAGCGCGCATACTCGGCCAGCCCGGCGATCTTGAGCAAGGCCATTCTGCGGCGGATACGCCGATGCAGTGTGTTGGACTTGTACTGCGAGAAGTCGACCCCGCTGCCCCGTCGCAGCGCAATCAGGATCTCGTCGATCTGCTCGAGCCCAGCGGCGCGGTGCGCCGAGGACTCTTCCCCGCCCTCGATGACGTAGGGATGACGGGCGATGCGCGCCAGCTCGCCGGCGATTCCGGCGGGCGGCAACACGAAGTCGACGCAGCCGGCGGTGATGGCACTGCGGGGCATGCCGTCATACAGCGCCGAGGAGTCCTGCGCAATCGTGATGCCCCCCGCGGCCTTGATCGCCGCGAGGCCCCGCGGTGCCGTCGGTTGCCGTGCCCGACAGCACGATGCCGATGGCACGATGTCCCTGGGCCGTTGCCAGCGAGTCGAAAAACTCATCGACGGTATGATGAGGCGCCTGGCCACGTGGCGCCAGAGCGAGGCGGCCGCTGCGGATGGTCATGACCCGCGCGGGCGGAATGACATAGACGCAATTGCGCTGCACCACCGGCTCGTCATGTACCTCCAGCACGCGCATGCGGGTCGCTCGCTGCAGTATTTCCGCGAGCATGCTGGTATGCGTCGGCGCAAGATGCTGCACGAACACGAACGCAAGGCCGCTGTCCGGTGGCATCTCCTTGAGCAAGGCGGTGAACGCCTCGATGCCGCCTGCCGAGGCTCCGACACCGGCGATGGCGGTCGGCGCGGCCGGTGAGAATGGCGAGTCCGCAGGCGCCGCCACGGAGGCGGAATCCGAAGCGCGCTTTGGCCTGGCGCGGCGGGGCGCGCCCGTCGCCGCTGGTCGACCACGCTTCTTCCTCGACGCCACGCTCCAACCTACCCCAGTGAGAAAGGCTCGGACTCGACTCCGAATTTTACACACACGCACACATTACGTACGCTCGGCCTGCGCAGCCGCCCGCCGCGATCGCCAGCCGTCGCCCCACTTTCCTGAGCGCGCCAGTGGCGGACCCGCCGAGTTTGGGCGCAAGGTAGGCTTCGGAGCCGCAAGCGTGTCAAAATGCGAGCGGCTCTCCGCAGAGCCGAGCGCCATGAGTGACAAGCCGACTCGACCCAGCGGTTCCATCGAAACCCGCCTGAGAGACGCCGCGTTGCGCAGGCGAAGGGCGCTGCGCGCCGCGCTCAGCTACATACGTGCGGAGGTGCGCCTTGCCCGGCTGCTCAATGAGCGGGCGCGGCGTGCCCAATCACCTGAGGCTCGCGAGCACAGCCTGGCGAGCTCGCGCGCGGTGCGAGGGCGCATTGAGGCCGCAATCACCAGGCTTCCGCTGACGGAGAAACGGCGCCGTGCACTGGAGCGCGAATTGGCCGCGCTCGCCTCGAGCTCGAGCTCGAGCTCGAGCGGTGACGAAAGCGCGTCCGAGTGACTGCCCGAGTCAGAGGATATAGCGACTCAGATCTTCATCCTTGGCAAGGTTACCGAGGTGCTGATCGACGTACGTTGAATCGATCATCACCTGCGTGCCGCCCTGCTCCGAAGCCT
>Ga0134128_10003849_pt1 | contig 18394 bp, 19 predicted proteins | sample KB31754_FD_96462 | JGI IMG/M metagenome (GOLD analysis project Ga0134128, IMG submission 96462) | Terrestrial soil microbial communities with excess Nitrogen fertilizer from Kellogg Biological Station, Michigan, USA - KB3-175-4 | ecosystem: Environmental > Terrestrial > Soil > Unclassified ... | reverse complement strand
GGGACATGCCGCTCGCGCTGCAGAGCCGGTTGCTGCGCGTGCTCGAGCAGCGGGAGGTCCTGCCGCTCGGCAGCGAAGCGGCGATCGAAGTCGATCTGCACGTCCTCGCCGCATCACACCGCAATCTGCGGGAAATGATCGCGCGCGGCGCGTTTCGCGAGGATCTCTACTATCGGCTGAACGGTATAACACTCGAGCTGCCGGCGCTGCGCGAGCGCACGGACAAAGAGCGATTGATCCAACATGCGCTGGCGGCAGAGACCGGCAACGGCCGGCCCGCGGCCATCGAGCGCGACGCGCTGCAACAGCTCCTCGTCTATTCCTGGCCAGGCAACGTCCGCGAGTTACGCAATGTCATCCGCACCGCGCTTGCCATCTGCGAGGGAGGCGTCGTCCGCGCCATGGACCTGCCGCGGGAGATCCGTGACGGCGAGGCGCGAACCGACGGGCGCGGGGACAGGATGTCCGGGCCGCCTCCGGAGCCGGCATGGACCGCGAGCGGCCCCGACTCTGCAGCCTGCGAGGCCGCTGATCCGGGTCAGCCGTCCAACGTGCCACGTAACCGGCTGCAGGCCGCTGAGCGCGCCGCGCTGCTGCGTGCCATCGAGGAGCTGCACGGCAACATGAGCCGCGTCGCGGCGGAGCTGGGCGTCAGCCGCAACACCCTTTACCGCAAGATCAAACGTCACGGGATCGCCCCGGTCAGACGCGCCTGAGGCGCTGAGCCCGCCAGTTGTCGTGCGTTGGCCCGCCGCTTGCACCGCGGCAGAGGCCGGCCCGTGTACGGGCGGGCGACAACATGAGGGCAAAGAGCTCAACGCGGCCGAAGGTCAGGCTCACCCCGGCGCACCGACTCCTGACGCCGGCAGCGGGGGGTGGCCCCGTTCTCGTCACGCGCTCCGGTCGGGTACGACTCAACGCAACGGCGGCGGCCATACTCGCCTTTTGTGACGGCACCCGCACGCGGGCGGACATCGTTGCCCGGGTTGCCGGAACGGGCAACCCCGCACTCGCTGCGGATGTGAGGGCGTTTCTGGAGGCGGCGCGGCGGAGCGGCTGGATCGTCGAGCGTTGACGGGAACCGGCCTGGAGGCACGAGCGTTCCGTTGCAAACCGTCGTAGGACACGACTCCACCTGTGGAACCCCCGTCCGATCCGACCCGCCGCGCCGTGCGGCTCGACAGCTCCCGTGCGGCCGACGCGCAGCCGTCACGCGACGATGTACCCGATCGCGGCAGGCCCGGCGAGCCGGAAGGGACCGAGGCGCGATCCGGACCGCACGACGGCCGTAACCGCCAACCCTGGTACCGCCGCCGGCGCGTAGTGCTCGGCGGTGCGCTCGTGCTGCTCCTCGCCGTGGTGCTGATCGCCCTGTGGTGGTGGCACGAGAGCGGTATCGAGACGACCGACGATGCATTCCTCGATACACATATAGTCGATGTCTCTGCCCAGGTGGCCGGTCAGGTCATAGGAGTCCGGGTGGACGACAACCAGCTCGTTCACGCGGGTGACACACTGGTGGAGATCGATCCGTCCCGGTTCCGACTTGCGCTGCAGCAGGCGCTCGCAGCCCAGCAGCAGGCACAGACGGCGCTCGGACAGGCGGCCGCCGGTGTCGCGGTGGCTCAGGCCAGCCTCGCGCAAGCGACCGCGGACCTCGCCAGCGCCGCGGCGACCGCCGTACGTGCACAACGAGACCTTAGACGCTACCAAACACTGCGGACGGTCAACTCCAGAGCCGTCGCGCGCACCACGGTGGACGAGGCAATTGCGACTGCTCGGAGTGCCGGCGCTCGGCAGCGCGCAGCGCAGCAGCGGGTTCAGAGCGCCGAGGCACAGATCAAGTCTGCGAGAGCCGCCGTGGCTGGCGCGCGCGCCGGCATCGCCACCGCCACGGCAGGCGTCGGGCAGGCGAGGCTGAGTCTCGGCTATACGAAGGTCATCGCCCGTGTCGATGGGCACATCGCCAGCCGCACGGTGGCGGTTGGCACATATGTCACGCCGGGCCAGCAGATGATGGCGATCGTGCCGCTGCACCTCTGGGTGCGGGCCAATTTCAAGGAGAGCATGATCGCGAAGCTGCGACCCGGACAGAGGGCGATCGTCCACATCGACGCCTGCCCGAGAGCCGAGGTTCGAGGACACGTCGTCTCCATACAGCGCGGAGCCGGACAGGCGTTTGCGCTTCTGCCGCCGGAGAATGCCACCGGCAACTACATCAAGGTGGTGCAGCGGGTGCCGGTGCGGATCGCGCTCGACTCGGTGCCGGATGGCTGCGTCCTCGGTCCCGGCATGTCGGTCGAGCCGACCATCACGGTGCGCTGAGTGCCCGCATCCGCCGGCAAGCCCGCCGAGGGCTGGACGCCCGCGCGCTCGGCGGCCGGCAATCGCAGTCCCTGGCTCATCGCCACCGTCATCTCGATCTCGGCCTTCATGGAGGTGTTGGATACAGCCATCGCCAATGTGTCGCTGGCGCACATCGCAGGGTCCACGTCCTCGAGCTACGACCAGGCGACCTGGGTTCTGACGAGCTATCTGATCGCCAACGCCGCCATCATCCCGATGAGCGGCTGGCTGTCCGATGTCTTCGGCCGCAAGCGCTACTACATGACCAGCGTCGCCCTTTTCAGCTTCGCCTCGCTCTGCTGTGGGCTCGCCCCATCGCTCGGCTTTCTGATCCTGGCGCGCATCGTTCAGGGTGTGGGCGGCGGCGGCCTGCAGCCTGTCACCCAGGCGATGCTGATCGATACCTTTCCGCCCGCCTCCCGCGGCAAAGCGATGTCGGTGTACGGCTTTACCGTAATTCTGGCGCCCATGATCGGGCCCCTCCTCGGCGGCTGGATCACCGACCGCTTTTCCTGGCACTGGATCTTCCTCATCAACGTGCCGGTAGGCCTGCTGTCTCTCGGTCTGGTGCAGGCGATGGTCGATGAGCCGGCGCTGATCGTCGAGGAGCGGCGCCAGCGCTGGGCGCGAGGCGTGCATTTCGACCTGCCTGGCGCTGCGCTCATTGCGCTCGCGCTCGGGGCACTGGAGGTGATGCTCGATCGCGGAGTGCAGGCGGACTGGTTCGCGAGCCCGCTCATCCGTGGCGCGGCCCTGGTCGCGGGCGCCTGTCTGGTGGCGTTCGTCCTCTGGGAGCTCATCGAGCGCGATCCGCTCCTCGACATGAGGCTCTTCAGGTACCGCAACTTCGCGTCCGCGACGGTCATCATCATGACCATCGGCGTGATCCTGTTCGGCACCACGCAATTCATCCCGCAGCTCGTTCAGCAGGTGCTCGGCTACACCGCCCAGCAGGCGGGTCTGGCGCTCACGATGGGCGGGATCGTCACGCTCCTGACCATGCCGCTCGCGGGGATTCTCTCAGGCTACGTACAGCCGCGTACGCTCATGGGCCTGGCGTTCGCGGTGGAGGCAGTGGCCATGTGGAACATGACGCACTTCGATACCACGGTGACTTTCGGGGACATCGCGCTGGCGCGCATGTGGCAGAGCGCGCCGATCCCGTTCCTGTTCGTGCCGCTCATCAGCGCGGCTTATGTTGGACTGCCGGGTCAGAAAACAAACAGAGCCTCGGCGATGATCGCCGTCGGCCGTAACATCGGCGGCAGCATAGGTATCTCACTCGTGCAGGCGCTACTGGCGCGGCGCCAGCAATTCCATCAAGCGAGACTCGTCGCCGGCCTGCAGCCGCTCAATCCCGTATATGCGCACGGTGTCCATGCGCTGGCGCAAACCTTGACTGCCCGCGGCGCGCCGCCTGCGGCGGCATCGCGCATGGCGGTGGGGACGCTCTATCAGATCGTCCAGCGTCAGGCGAACATGATGGCGTTCAACGATGCTTTCTGGGCATTGATGCTCTTCATCATCGTGATCCTGCCAATCCTGTTCCTGATGAAGCGCACACCGCTCGAGCGTGAGCATTCGGATGGCCGAGAGGCCGCGGCCCAGCACGGCGGCTGATACAATCTCCACATGAGCCATACCACCGCCGACGGAGTCACCGAGTACGACCCCGCCGAAGTCAAGACGCTGCTCGAGCAGGGTCGGATACTGCTGGTCGATGTCAGGGAGCCCATGGAATACGCGGCCGAGCGGATCTCCGGCGCGCTGCTCTATCCGCTCTCGACGTTCGACGCCGCCCATCTACCGCCGCACGGCGACCGCGCGGTGGTGTTCCAGTGTGCCGCTGGAGGGCGCTCCCTCACGGCAGCACGCATGCGCCAAGCGGCAGGCGAGCCCGCGGCACATATGGCTGGCGGCATCTCGGAGTGGAAGGCGCAGGGTCTGCCGACCGTGCGTGTGGGCACACGCCCGGCTTGACTGACGCCGATCATTCCCGCGCGATACGCTCGTTCGTCACTCGCAGCGGCCGTATCACCCCCGCACAGGAGCGTGCGCTCGAAGAGCTCTGGCCGCACTATGGTATCGAGCCGGGCATCTCACCCCTGAGCCTGGACACGGTCTACGGCCGCAGTGCGCGGCGAGTGGCTGAGATTGGGTTCGGCAATGGCGACAACCTGCTGTCGCTCGCAGCGTCGCGGCCGGCAGAGGATTTCCTGGGTGTCGAGGTGCACCGGCCAGGCGTCGGAAGGCTGCTGCTGCAGCTGGCGGAGCGAGGGCTCGCCAACGTCAAAGTGGTCTGCCAGGACGCAGTGGAACTGCTGGAGCGCAATCTCACCAGCCAAAGCCTGGATGAGATCCTGATCCTCTTCCCCGATCCCTGGCCAAAGAAGCGGCACCACAAGCGCCGACTGGTCCAACCCCCTTTCATCGCCCTCGTGGCTGACCGGCTGAAGGATGGAGGCACGCTACGCCTCGCGACCGACTGGGAACCGTATGCCGCAGAGATGCTGACTACTCTCGCGGCAGAGCCACGGCTGCGCAACGTCGCTGCCGATGGCGGCTTCATACGGCGGTCTGCGGAACGATCGCCGACGCGATTCGAGCTTCGTGGTGAGCGGTTGGGTCACAAGGTATGGGACCTCGAGTTCCAGCGGGTCTAGCTCAGCCGAGCTTGACCAGGAACGCAGCCCGCAGTCCATCGATCACGAATTGCACCGCCAGCGCTCCGAGCACCACGCCGAGGAGCCGTCCGGTGACGTTCACACCCGTCACTCCCATCAGCCGCATGAGCGGCTCGGCGAGCAGCATCATGACGAGCGAGATGGCGAGCACCAGGGCCGCGGCGGCGAGCAGAATGAGGAAGAGCGCCGGCTCCCGCAGGATGTGGACCGGGCCGAACCACAGGAGCACGGTCGCGAGTGCGCCAGGGCCGGCGATGAACGGGAAGGCCACCGGGAAGACGGAGATGTCGGCGCGGCGGCGGCTCTCGGCCCGCTCATCGCTCGAGGTGCGGCTGCCCGACTCCCGGGCGAAGACCATCTCCAGCGCAAGCAGAAAGAGCAGCACACCCCCGAAGATGCGGAACGCTGCGAGACTGATCCCCATCACCGCGAGAAACGGTGCCCCGGCCAAGGCAAAGAGAACGAGAATGAGCGCCGCGACCCATACGGCTTTCACCGCCATCCGCCGCTGGTATTCGCGCGTGGCGCCACGCGTCAGTCCGCTGAAGAGCGGCACGAGCGAGATCGGCTCGACCACCACAAAGAACACCACGAAGAATTTCAACGGCTGTTCCAGCATGGAGCCCTCGCGGAATTTCACCCACTGCTTGAAAGCGGCATACGCGAGGCGCAACATCGGTAGCCGTCCCCCCGCGCGGCGGGCGGAGAATAACAGCTCCGGGACCCACCGCGGGGTGTGATGCGTTCACCACGGACACGCGATCCGAAGCTCGGGATCGAGCCTTCTGGAGGGTTCCACATGGCGGCTTCTCTACCCAGTATCGGTGACTGGTATCGCCTGACCGGCGGCGAGCTGTTCGAGGTCGTGGCAATCGACGATGACGAGGGCACGATCGATATCCAGTACTTCGATGGCACCGTCGAAGAGATGGACCGCGAGGACTGGGAGACGCAGTGGGAGGATGGCGCGCTCGAGGCGGCTCAGGCACCGGAGGATTGGAGCGGCTCGGTGGACGTGGAGGGCGGTGACGAGGATGGCCGCAGCTCCGACAATGTCAACGAGGACCCCACTCTGCGCGCCGGCGCGCTCGACGGCATCGACCTGTTCGAATTCGACTAGTTATCGAGCGCTGGATCGGGGCATCCTGCCCCGCCCAGCGCGCGTTGAGCAAAAAAGCGTGGTTTTTTGCTCAACGTCCGCCACCTGCGGCGGCGGGGCACATCCCTGTGCCTGACCCTCAGCCCGCGGCGAGCGCCACGAGATCGGCCTCAGCAGCGATCAACACCAGATCGCCAATCACTTCAAGTGGCACGGCGCGCAACTGCGCGCCGGCGCAGGGGCCCGCGAGGCAGCGGCCGCCGTCTTTCTCGAAGAGCGCTCCATGGGAGGAGCAGAGAATCAGCGCGCGATCCGGTGTCAGGAATCGATGCGGCCGCAGATCGAGCGGGTGTCCCGCGTGCGGACAGTGATTGACGTAGCCGCGGACCTCCTCTCCGCAACGCACGACGAAGCCGCGCAGGGGCCAGTCGCCGCCGCCGACCGTGAATCCTCGCGACCCATACTCCTCGAGATCGGCGAGGCGGCAGATTACGCGCTCGAGGTCGAGCTCAGCCGCCACGGGCGTCGGTACCACCGCCGGCGTCCGCAAGCGCGAGTGCCGGCATACCCGCCCGGGAGCCGCCGCGGCGCCAGAGCCAGAAAAGCAGCAGCAGGCTTGGGATGCTCAGGACTGCCGTGTACATGAAAAATACCGGGTAGCCGCTCGCGCGCGACACGAACCCCGAGAACCCTTCGAGCGTCTTGCCGGCGAGCGCGTAAAGCGAGGAGAAGAGCGCGTACTGCGTCGCGGTGTACTTCGGGCTTGTCAGGCTCGAGAGGAAGGCGATGAAGGCAGTGCCCTGGACGGCGATGGCCAGGTTGTCGAGCCCGTTGGCGATCCCGAGGCCGAGGAGCGTCGGTGTATGCGTCGTGGCGAGCAGCGCGAACGCGCTGTTGGAAATCATCATGAGAACGCTGCCCGCCACGAGAGATCGCAGCAGCCCCCATTTCGCCACCAGCAGCCCGCCGATGAACACGCCGAACATCGACAGCGTCAATCCGATGATCTTGACCACCCAGGCGATCTGCTCGTTCGAGTAGCCGTGATCGTGAAAGAAGGGCAGAGTCATGGCGCCCTCGGCGTAATCCGTCAGCCGATAGGCGGCAATGAGTGCCAGCGTGCCGATCGCGATTCGGCCGCCGTAGCGCGCGAAGAAGTCCACCAGTGGGCAGACCACAGCGCCGATGAACCATGCTCCGGCCTGCTGCAGAGACTTCGGCCAGTGGGCGCGCCGCTCGAGCCACTCGACCGTCCGAGCCTCTCGTTCCGTGGCGACACTGGAAGCGGGTGCATCCGGCTCACGGACGAAAAGGGTCGTCACCAATCCCACCGAGGCGAGCAGGGTGATACCCATGTAGCTCACGTGCCAGTTGAATTTCTGGGCGAGCGTGAGCGCCCCTGCGCTCCCGGCAATCAGCGCCACGCGGTAGCCGATCTGATACACCGCAGCCATCGCGCCCTGCATCGAAACCGGAGCCGACTCGATCCGCCAGGCATCGAGCGCAATGTCCTGAGTCGCTGCGAAGAAGGTGAGGAACAGGTCCCAGACGACGATGCGACGCATGTCTGCCGAAGGGTTGCAGGCGGCGAGCTGGAAAAGGCCGACGGCGATGCCGACCTGCGCGAGCAGGAGCCACGCGCGCCTGCGTCCGAGGAGCCTGGTGATAACCGGCAGCGGCATCCTGTCCACGACCGGTGCCCACAGGAACTTCAGCGAGTAGGGAACAGTGGCCCACGCCATCATGCCGATGAGGGGCAGTGCGACGCCCGACTCGCGCAGCCATGCCGTCATGGTCTGGAATGCGGGGTAGAACGGTAGTCCGCTCGAGAACCCGAGCAGCAGCATTGCGACCATGCGCGGCTGGCCATAGACGGCGAGCGCCTGCAGCCACCCAGGGCGTCGGGCATTGACGCGGTCCACGTGCATCGGGCAATGATAGCGGCATGGAAGACTATCAGCTCACCTTCATCGACCTCGCGCTCTCACGCCAGGCACTGCGCTTCGGGCAGTTCAAGCTCAAATCCGGCCGCGAGAGCCCATATTTCTTCAACGCCGGCCTCTTCAGCGATGGGGAGGCCATCGCCGTCCTGGGACGCTGTTACGCAGCGGCCATCACCCGCTCGGCGCCCGTGTTCGACGTGCTCTTCGGGCCGGCCTACAAGGGCATTCCGCTGGCGGCGGCTAGCGCCGCTGCGCTCTTCGAGCATCACGGACGAAACATTCCCTATGCCTTCAACCGCAAGGAAGCCAAGGATCATGGCGAGGGCGGCAATGTCATCGGCGCGCCGCTTCGCGGGCGGGTGCTCGTCATCGACGATGTGGTGACGGCCGGCACAGCGGTGCGCGAGTCGCTGACTCTGATCCGGCAGCAGGGAGCTCAGCCGGCGGGTGTCGTCTTTGCCCTGGACCGCCAGGAGCGCGGGCAGGGAGCGCTGAGCGCCACCCAGGAGATCGAGAGAGACCACGGTATCCCTTGCGTGAGCGTCGTCACACTCGCCGACCTCATCGAGGCGCTGTCCCGCCCCGCCGGCGGGCGGGCCGCGATTTCTGACGACCAGCTCACACTGCTGAGGGCATACCGGGAGCGGTATGGGGTCTCTTGAGACTTGCCTCCGTGCGGCGGTAGGTCAGAATATGGCCCCTACGTATGCGCAAACCGCTTCGCGCCCTTTCTTTGCTGCTCGCACTCGCCTGCGTGACCGGATCGGCTTGGGCGCAGAGCGGTGACAAGGGCGTCGCTTACCGCTGGGTGGACGAGCATGGCGTCGTCCACTATGGCGACAGCATTCCGCCCAAGTACGCCCGCAACAGCCGCGAGATCCTGAACAGCCAGGGGGTGGCGATCGGGCACGTCGATGCGGAGAAGTCTTCCGCCCAACTGGCGGCGGAGGCCCGTGCGCACGAGCGGCAAACCGTGCAAAGGCAACACGACTACTTCCTCCTGAGCACCTACACGTCGGTGAAGGACATCCAGTCGCTGCGGGACGAGCGCCTGTCGCAGATCGAGGCGCAGCAGAACGCGGCACGGCAGTATGTACAGAGTCTGCAGTCGCGTCTCGACTCGCTGCAGAGTCACGCCCAGCAGTTCAAGCCCTATAACTCACGGCCGAATGCGCCGCGCATGCCCGATGATCTCGCGCAGGAGTTGGTCCACACCCTGAGTGAGGTGCGTCTGCAGAATCAGGCGATCGATGCCCGCAGTCAGCAGGAGGACCAGGTGAGGGCGCAGTTCCAGTCGGATATCGAGCGCTTCCAGCAGCTGAAGGCCGCACCGCCGTAGCGTCCTAACAGATGCCGCCGCCTTCTTCAGCGGGGGCCGCATTCACGCGGAAGGCGCGGAACAGCTCACGTCCCATCCCGAAACCGTTGGCAGCGAGGTTGGCCGTTGCCGCCGGCCGGCGGCTCCAGGTTTCTTCCGCCACCAACGCCGCGAGTGTTCCCTTGACGCTGTCGAGTCGGAGCATATCGCCGTCGCGTACTTTGCCGAGCGGGCCCCCACTCGCGACTTCCGGCGTCAGATGGATCGCCGCGGGCACCGTGCCGGAAGCACCTGACATCCTTCCGTCCGTCACCAACGCCACTTGATGACCCTTGCCCTGTAGGGACGCGAGAGCTGGCGTCAGCCCGTGCAGCTCCGGCATGCCGTTGGCGCGCGGTCCCTGGAAGCGGACCACCACTACCACATCGCGCGCCAGCTCCCCGCGCTGGAAGCTTTCCAACACGGCTTCCTGACTGTCGAAGACTCTGGCCGGGGCTTCGATCAGCCTGTGTCGGGGGTTGACGGCGGATACTTTGATCACGGAGCGGCCCAGATTGCCGCGCAGCAGCTTGAGGCCACCGTCGGCGCTGAAGGGATCGGCGGCGGGACGCAGGACGGCGGTGTCGGCGCTCGAGGCCGGAGCTTCCCGCCAGGCGAGGCCGCTGGGAGAGAGCCAGGGCTCGAGCGCGCAGGCGCGCAGTCCGGCGCCGGAGATGGTCTGCACGTCCTCGTGCATGAGGCCTGCCCGCAGCAGCTCGTTCATGAGAAAGCCCATGCCGCCGGCGGCATGGAAGTGGTTGACGTCCGCGCTGCCGTTCGGGTAGATGCGGGCCAGCAGCGGTACGACATCCGACAGGTCGCTGAAGTCATCCCAGTCGATGAGGATGCCTGCGGCGCGGGCTATGGCGATGAGGTGCAGGGTGTGGTTGGTCGAGCCGCCGGTGGCGAGGAGGCCCACGATCGCGTTGACGATGCTGGCCTCGTCCAGCACTTTCGCAAGCGGCAGGTATTGCTGGCCGAGGGCGGTGATCTGCGCCGCCCGGCGTGTGGCAGCGGCCGTCAGCGCATCGCGCAGCTCGGTGTTGGGTGACACGAAGGCGCTGCCGGGAAGATGCAGCCCCAACACCTCCATCAGCATCTGGTTGCTGTTGGCGGTGCCGTAGAAGGTGCAGGTGCCGGCGGAGTGATAGCTTCCGGCTTCGGACTCGAGCAGCGCATCCCGTCCCACCTTGCCCTCGGCAAAGAGCTGGCGGATACGTGCCTTTTCCTTGTTGGGCAGGCCCGATGACATCGGTCCTGCCGGAACGAACACGGCCGGCAGCTGGCCGAAGGAGAGGGCGCCGATGAGCAGTCCGGGTACGATCTTGTCGCAGACTCCGAGGCAGAGCGCGGCATCGAACATGCCGTGGGAGAGGGCGATGCCGGTCGACATGGCGATGACGTCGCGACTGAAGAGTGAGAGCTCCATGCCGGGTTGGCCCTGGGTCACGCCATCGCACATCGCGGGCACGCCGCCGGCGACTTGCGCCGTCGCGCCGATCTCGCGCGCGGCGGCGCGGATCAGGCCCGGGAAGCGCTCGAACGGCTGATGTGCCGACAGCATGTCGTTGTAGGCGGTGACGATGGCGAGGTTCGGCCAGCGCAGCTCTCTCAGCGCTTGCTTGTCGGACGCCGCGGACGCGGCGAATCCGTGCGCCAGGTTGGTGCAGGAGAGGCGCTTGCGCGCCGGCTCGCCGGCGCCTTGCGCCGTCATGCGCTCGAGGTATGCCCGGCGCGGCTCGCGGCTGCGCCCGCGGATTCGCTCGGTAACTTCGCGCACGCGCGGGTGGATGGATGGAGGGCCGGCTGCGGACATGTCAGGTCTCTTCCCCGCTGCGCTCGCTGCCCTCGGGCTTGTAACCCTCGGGCTTGCTCGAGCCGGTGCCGAACAGGAACTTCTCCATCTCCGCCTCGAGAAACTTGCGGGCCTTGGGCTCGATGGGTGTCAGTCGATACTCGTTGATGAGCATGGTCTGGTGCTGCAGCCAGCGGGCCCAGGCCTCGCGCGAGACACTTTCGTAGATTCGTCGGCCGAGGTCCCCGGGATAGGGCGGCCGGTCGAAACCGGGCGCCTCGCGTTTGAGCACTACACACTGCACCATTCGGGCCACGTCGAGTTCTCCAGTCAGTCGAAGAGTTGAGGTTGGCACCCCGCGGCACCGGCGAGATGCTCGAGCAGCAGCCGGATCGGGGCAGGCAAGCCGAGCTTCGCCGGCTCGCGCGCGCGGTACCAGACGCTTCGCGCCGGATCAGGGGCGCCCGCGCTGCCGGAACAATGGGCCAGGAGCGGCGTGATGACAAGCTGGAAGTGCGTGAACGCGTGCTCGACAGGCGCCAACGGCGTCGGGCGAGCCGAGGCTCCATCCAGAGCCTGCTGCGCATAGACGCCAGCCTCCGCCACTGATGCGAACTCCGGCAAACACCACAGTCCGCCCCACACGCCGGACTCCGGGCGGCGCTCGAGGAGCACGTCCCCGTCGTCGCGCACGGCCGCCAGCATGAAGACTTCTCGCAGCGGCCGTGCGCGGGCCTGCCTGGGTGTGGGTAGCTGCTCCTGCCGTCCGGTGCGGTACGCGACACAAGTGGCTGACAAGGGACAGCTCATGCAGGAGGGACGGCGGCGTACGCAGACTGTCGCTCCCAGGTCCATCACCGCTTGCGTATAGGTATCGACTCGCGTCGTGGGGGTGCACCTGTTGGATAGGTCCCACAGCTTCTGCAGGATGGCGCGATCGGACGTGCTGCCGTCCACGCCGAAATGACGCGACAACACGCGACGCACGTTGCCATCGAGGATTGGGAAGCGTTCACCGCGGCTCAGAGCGAGGATTGCTCCCGCGGTGGATCGGCCGATGCCCGGGAGATCCGCAACAGTCTCGAAGCCCTTCGGGAAGCGGCCGCCGTGCTCCGCGACGATGCGCTGGGCGGCGCGGTGGAGGTTGCGCGCGCGCGCGTAGTAACCCAATCCTGACCAGAGATGCAGCACGTCATCGAGTGGCGCCGCGGCGAGCGTGCCGACATCCGGGAAGTGTTGTACGAAGTTCTCGTAGTAGGGGACGACAGTCGCGACTTGCGTCTGTTGCAGCATGATCTCCGACACCCACACTCGATAGGCTGTGCGATTGCGCTGCCACGGCAGGTCGTGCCGCCCATGGTGCCCGTGCCAATCGATGAGCGCCGCGGCGAAGTCTCGCGTGGCGTCGCGCTGTGGGCTCGTCATCTCATCCTGGGCCGAGGGCTTCCGGCCACTCACTCGCCGCCGCGCGTCCGGCGTCCGCGCTGCCTCAAAGTCGAATCGATCGGAGCGCCGGGGTGCGCCGCGAGGTTGGCCCGTACCACCTTGCGCCAGTAGTCATCGGCGGTGCTGCTCCAGTCCCGGTCATCGAGATTCGGCCACTCTCCCGGCCTGAAGCTCGGCGCCTGCTCCAGCTTTGCGCTATTCAACACCAGCCGGCCGTCCTTGATGCTCGCCATCGCGGCATCCCACGGCATCGCGGTGAGCTTTGCGTCGGGAGCGGATTCGGGGGTGGTGGCATCCGGAGTCTCCGCGGGGCCGATCGGAGTCGCTCCGGCATATGCGACCACCACGTGAGTCGCCTGACCCTGCCGATCGAAGATGATGTCCTTCACCTGACCCAGCGGGCTACCGTCCCCCGATACCACCTGCATGCCGATCAGGGTCGAGGCACGGCGCTGGGCCGCCGCGGTCACGGGTGCATCGGGCGCAGCCTCCGGGGCGGACTGCGGTGCGGCCTGACGTGCGGAGTCCGGTGTGGAAGTAGTCGGGTCGGTCGGCGGAGGGCCCAGCTCGGGTACGTCCGGTGACTTGGCCGTGGGCGCGGGGGCGGGCGGTGCCGCCGAGCCCGTCGCCTGTGGCTGCAACGTCTGTCCGACCGCGTCGGGGGCGCCACCCTCCGCCGCCGCGTCGCGACGCTCAAGGTCGCCTCCGGCGACCTTGTCGGAGGGGCTCGCCATTGCGGCAGCCGCAGTGCCATGGGGCGAGGCGGGAGCCTCAGCCGGCGCGAACGGCCCCTCCGTCTGACTGCAGGAGGCTGCCGCAAGGCCCAGCGCCGCACAGATGAGCGGCAGAAATATCCTGGTCATGGGCGCACTTTAGATTTTGCGGGTTGCAAGCCGCATTCCCATCCTCACCGTTCGGAATCACCACCTGACGAGCGGCGGCAGGCTCATGAGATAGGCCTCCGGGTCCGCGTCGGTCTGGAAGCCGAACTTCGTCCCCCGATCATAGACGAGGTTGAACTCGACGTACCGCCCGCGCTTCACGAGCAGGCGCTCCCGGGCCGCGTCATCGAAAGGGGTGTCCTTGCGACGTGCGACGATCTTCGGGTAAACATCGAGGAAACTCTCCCCGACGCGCTGAACGAACGCAAAATCGGCTTCAGGGTCGCTGCCCGCGAGATCATCGAAGAATATACCTCCGACACCCCGCGGCTCGCGACGGTGCGGCAAATAAAAGTACCGGTCGCACCACTCTTTGAATTCGCGATAGGCGTCCGGGCGGTACCTATCGCATGCCGTTCGCAGGGCAGCGTGGAATTCTGCAGTGTCCTCGTCGAAAGGAAAGGTCGGCGTCAGGTCCGACCCTCCGCCGAACCACGAGCAGCTGGTGCTGAGATACCGCAGGTTCAGATGGACAGCCGGGACATAGGGGTTGCACATGTGCGCAACCAGTGAGATGCCGCAGGCCACGAAGTGCCCGTCCGACTGCGCGGAGCCCTTGACCTGGTTGCGCGCCTGCTCGCTGAGAAGACCCCATACGTGACTCACGTTGACGCCTACCTTCTCGAACACGGCGCCGCGCATCATCCGCGACTCGCCGCCGCCCTGCAGGCGATGTCCCTCAGGCCGGCGCCAGCTGCGCGCTTCGAAGCGGCACTCCGGCTCGAATGTCTCGAAGGCTGCGCAAATGCGTGTCTGCAGATCGCGGAACCAGGCGTCCGCAGCCTGAGCACGGCGGTCGGCGGTTGGCGTCGTGATCACCTCGTGCCCATCCGAGGAGCAGCGTGTTGCATCGAGCGCTCGTGGACATAGTCGATGAGCCGAGCCACGGCGTCGGGATCAGTCTCCGGCCAGATGCCGTGTCCCAGGTTGAAGATGTGGCCGGGCGAGCCGGCGACCTCATCGAGCACCCGCCCTGCGTGTTGCCGCAAATCCTCAGGCGGTGCAAAGAGCGCCGCCGGGTCGAGATTTCCCTGTACGGCTTTGCCCGGTCCCAACACCCGGCGCACGGTGCCGAGCGGTGAGCGCCAGTCGACGCCGATGACATCGACATCGAGGTCCGCCACGGATTGCATGAGCGCCGACCCCTGATTGACGTAGTAAATCAGCGGCACACCGGTGTTGCGCAGTCCCGCCACCGTCCGTCTCACGGCACGCAGCGCAAAGCGCTCGAACTCGACAGGCGCGAGCAATCCGGCCCATGACTCGAACAGCATCAGCGCCTGCGCCCCCGCGGCCGCCTGCGCTCGCAGATACGCGGCCATCGCGTCCGCCAGCCGCTCGAGCAGGCGCTCCGCCGAATGCGGACTTGCGTAGAGAAAGGATCGCGCGGCACCGAATTCCTTCGACGGGCGCCCGCACACCAGATAGCAGAGCAGTGTGAAGGGTCCCCCCGCGAAACCGATGAGCGGCACGCGGGGTGGCAGCTGCGCCCGCACCAGGCGGATCGACTCGAGCACGAAGGCTACGTCCCGCTGCGGGACCAGCTCGGCAAGTGTGTCGATTGCAGAGTCGGTCCGGATGGGCTCGCGTACCACCGGGCCGGGCTCGAAGGAGAGCCCCACACCCATTCCCTGAAGCGGGGTCATGATGTCGCTGAAGAGAATGGCGGCATCCAACGGGAAGCGACGCACCGGCTGCAGAGTGACCTCCGCGGCGAGTTGCGGGTCGCGCAGCAGGGCCGTGAACTCGGTTTGCGAGCGCACCCGCCGGTACTCGGGCAGATAGCGGCCTGCCTGGCGCATGATCCAGATGGGCGTGTGCGGCACGGGTTGTCGTCTGCACGCGGCGAGAAACGGCGCGGTCTCCGCCGGTACGCCTTCGGGAAGGCTGGAGCCGGTCATTGCCCGGACAGCCAACGCGCCACCTGCGGCGCGTAGTAAGTGATGATGAGGTCTGCCCCGGCGCGGTGGATGCCGGTCAGGGTCTCGAAGATAGCGCCCCGCTCGTCGATCCAGCCGCGCTCGGCCGCGGCCTTGATGAGACTGTATTCACCACTCACCTGGTAGGCCACGACGGGCACCGTCACGGCATCGCGCACCTGGCGAATCACATCCAGGTACGGGCCTGCCGGCTTCACCATGACCAGATCGGCACCCTCCTCGACGTCCAGCAGCACCTCCCTGACGGCCTCCCGCGAATTGGCCGGGTCCATCTGATGAGAGCGGCGATCACCGAACGCAGGGGCAGATTCGGCAGCTTCCCGAAACGGTCCATAGAAGAATGAGGCGTATTTCGCCGCATATGAAACAATCGGTGTCATCGACCAGCCCTCCCGATCGAGGAGGTGGCGCATGGCCTGTACTCGTCCATCCATCATGTCGCTGGGTGCCACCGCATCGGCACCGGCCCGCGCGTAGTTGAGTGCGACCTCGGCGAGCGTCTCGACCGAGGTATCGTTGTCGATCCTGCCGCTCGGCAGGATGTGGCCGCAGTGCCCGTGGTCCGTCGCGCCACACAGGCAGACATCCGCCCACACCAGGAGGTCGGGACAGGCCTCTTTGAGCGCCGAGATTGCCTGCGCGGCCAGCCCCTTCGGGTCGAGCGCGGCGCTGGCGCGCGAATCCTTTTCCGCCGGGGCGGCGAAGAGCAGCACCGCGGGGACACCGGCCGCTGCCACCCCCTTGGCCTCTTTCACCAGCTCGTCGATGGAGAGTTGCGCTACGCCGGGCATGCTCGAGACCGGATGCCGGACGCCGCGGCCGGGAACCGCGAAAAGCGGATAGATGAGCGCGTCGGTTGAGAGCCGTGTTTCGCGGACCATCCGACGCCACGCGTCCGACTGACGCGTCCGGCGGGGTCTAGATGCTGGATGACTCATCGGTACCTCGAGATTGACTCAGCCCCCGGAAGAGGGCGAAGCGCGCCATTTCTGGGGTGGTCCTGTGTTGACGACCTGCAGGCTCGTGTGTGCCAGGCCCCGCAGGGTGGCCGACTCGGCCAGTGTGGGCGTATATCCCCGCTCCGTCAGAGCGCGTGCGGTAGTGGGACCGATCGCGACCGCGGGTGCGTTGCCGAGTAATCGCGCGAAGTCTTCCTGGCCGAGTGCGCTTTCGAGCTCGGCGACCGCCGAGGGACTGGCGAACGTAACGGCCCCCACTCCTTCCCGCGCGATCCAGGTCCGGCACTCTTCGATGTCCAGTGAGCTACCCGACACCGTGCGATAGGCCTCCACGGTGGTGACCTCTGCACCCAGCTGCGTCAGGCCGGCAGCGAGTGTCGGGAGTGCGCGGGAGCTGGCGGGATAGAGGATGCGCGCTCCGCGCGCCGAGCCGGATGCGGCAAACGCGGCCACCAGACCTGCAGCGCTGGGCTCTCCGGGCAGCAGGGCGACCGGCCAACCGTGCTGCTTCAGCACGCTGGCCGTTGCGCGGCCGACAGCAGCCGTCCGCACACCCGAGGGAGGCGAGGGGAGGCGGGCCGTCACGGCGGCGACGCCGTGGCGGCTGGTGAAAACGATCCAATCGAACGATTGCGCGCGGTTGAGCGCCTCATCGAGCCGCGAGGTGTCGGCGGGCAACACGCGCACCGCGGCCCAAACCAACACAGGAAGCCCGAGGCTCTTGAGCTCCGCAGACAACGGGCCATCGCTTGCCTCCGCGCGCGTGACGACCACCGGTTTCAGGGGTGCAGCGGTGGTCATGGCTCTTCCGCGCGGCCTTGCGCGGCGCGCTCCGCGGCGATGAGGCTGGCTGCGCCATTTGCGATCAGCTCGGTTGCGAGCCGCAACCCGAGCGCCGTCGCGCCGACCATCGTCGCCTCGGCCTGTCCGCTCGCGTCCAGCCGCTGCGAGCCGTCGAGGGCGCAGACGGCAGCGTGCAGACGGATGCCGGCTGCCGCGACCGTGGCGAGCGCGCCGAGCGGAACCTGACATCCTCCTTCGATTCGTTCCAACAGCGCACGCTCCGCGGTAGTGGCGAGGCGCGTCGGCAGATCATCCAGGCGCTTGAGCCAGCTGGCGGAATGCAGATCGTCCGCGCGCGTGCAGACGCCGATGGCGCCCTGCGAGACCGCGGGCGGAAACTCCTCGGGTGAAAGGTGCTCGGTGATGCGGTGCCCGAGGTCGAGTCGCCTGAGCCCGGCCGTTGCGAGAATGATCGCATCGTAGTCGCCTCGCTCGAGGCGCTCCAGGCGTGTCGGTACGTTGCCGCGCAGCTCGAGCAACGTCAGGTCGCGTCGTGCGCGCATCAGGAAGGCCCGACGCCGCAGGCTGCTCGTGCCGACGCGGGCGCCCTGAGGTAACTTGGATAGCGGATCGCCGCTACGGCTGATCAGCGCGTCGCGCGAGTCTTCCCGTGTCAGGACCGCCGCGAGCTCCAGCCCAGCCTCCATCGTGGTCGGCAGATCCTTCAGGCTGTGCACGGCAACGTCGATCCTGCTCTCGATGAGCGCCCGGTCGATCTCTTTCGTGAAGAACGCGCGGCCGCGCACCGCCCACAGCGGTACGTCTGCGCGCATGTCGCCCGTCGTGGTGATCGGGACCAACTCGACCGGCGGCGCGCCGGGCAGTGCGCGAATCCGTGTCTCGACGTGACGAGCCTGCCACAGGGCGAGCGCGGAGGCGCGCGTGCCGATCCGCAGCGCCCGTGTTGCCTTCGAGTCGTCTCTACCGGTCAAATTTCCCCCTCGGACATGAATCGGTAGCCGACCCCCCAGACAGTCAGGAAGTGGCGCGGGTCGGCCGGGTCGCGTTCGAAGCGCTTGCGCAGCCGCAGGATGAAGTTGT
>Ga0134128_10003847_pt1 | contig 18396 bp, 14 predicted proteins | sample KB31754_FD_96462 | JGI IMG/M metagenome (GOLD analysis project Ga0134128, IMG submission 96462) | Terrestrial soil microbial communities with excess Nitrogen fertilizer from Kellogg Biological Station, Michigan, USA - KB3-175-4 | ecosystem: Environmental > Terrestrial > Soil > Unclassified ... | reverse complement strand
CTCGACGCCATCGAAATGCTCGCCGAGACCGGAGGCGGCGAGCTTGGATTCCTGGTGGAACAGATCGCCCTTGGTCACCAGCACCAGCCGCCCGCGCGCCGCCAGCCGCGGCAGCGTCTCTTTGACGCTCGGCAGCAGCGCGATCGGATGGCGCATGAGATCGCGGCCGATGTCGAGCAACTGCTTGACGATCGCCGCCGGCAAAGCCTCGCCGGCGATCTCCAGCGCCGTCTCCATCATCGACAGCGTGAAGCCCTTCACGCCGTAACCATAGATGTGCAGGTTGCGGTCCTCGGCCTCGCACAGGCGGGTCTCGATATCGCGGCGATCGGCGAACGGCGCCAGCAACTCGCAATAGCGGCGCGCGGCGTCCTGGAAGAAGCTTTCGTGGCCCCAAAGCGTGTCGTCGGCATCGAGGCAGATGAGGTCGATGGGCAAGGCTCGGGTCCGTGAAAGCGGCGCACACGATCAGAATACGCCCGCCGGCGCAACGCGCCATAGCCAATGCGCGAGAGGCGCCCGTCTCGGTGAAAACCCTGTCAGAAATCGAGCCTCAGCCCGCCGGTCGCCGCCAAGCCGGAGATTTTGGGCCCGAAGGCCCAGGCGCCCTGGCCGAAGCCCGAAAACCCCGAATGCGCCAGCGTCGCCGACGCCCCGAACCCGACCTCGGCGAATTCTCCAAGGTCGGTCGGCGTGATCGTCGGCCCCTGCGGCACGGCGATCGTCGCCCCGCTCAGCCATTCCCGCCACATCGAGGCCATCGCAAACGGGCGCCAGGCGAGCCCGCCGGCGGCGAAATCGCCGCCGATCTTCAGCCCCGCGTGGCCGAGCGTGAGTCGCGCCAGGCCGAAGGAGAGATCGCCGACATTGGTCGGCTCGTCATTGATGGCGAGGCGGCTCAGACTGACGCCGGCCAAGGGCTCGACATAGAGCGCGCCGGCGGGGATGCGGTAGCTCGCCTCAGCCGCATAGCTCATGCCGGCGGCGCGCTGGCTCTGGCCGAACACGACGAGCGGCGCGTTGGTGAGTTGCATGTTTACGATGGTGTAGCGCGCCTCGACGCGCCCGGTGAAGCCGAGACCGCTCAAGGCGGCGTAGGCGCCGACGAATGGGATATGGATCGCCGCCGAGGCGCCGGACCCCGCCGCATCCGTCACCCGCCCCGCCGCCGCGCCAGCTTCCGCGCCGAGGCGCAGGCTGAGGCCGGAATTCTGGATATTGTGCAGGCCGTATTCGACGCCGATGGCGCCGCCGGCGAGGCCGGTGGAGAGCCGCGTCGCGTCGAACGCCGGGCCACTGCCGGCGTGGTTGGCGCCCGACAGCGTCAACGAGGCGCCGAAGCCGCGCGACCACACCGCGCCGGCGCCGAGATTGGGCGTCGCGTCGGCTGGAGCGGGCTCGAAATCGGCCGGCGGCGGCGCCAGCGCCTCGGCGAAGGCGGTCGCGGCGGCGACCGCGACCTGCGAGGCGGTGACGCCGAGGCCGGGATTGATCGTCTGCACGACGCTGAGGCCGGTCGGGGCCGAGTATTGATAGAGCGGCCCGCTCGCCGCCGCCAGCGCCGCCTTGGCCGCCTCGGTCAATGCAACCGGCGCATCCGAAAGGCTCAGCGAGCCCCAATAGGCGCCGGTGGCGTTGACGAGATTGCCGGCGAGATCGAGCCTGGCGGCGCCGAGCGCGGCGCCCTTGGCGGAAAGGAAGTTCGACGCGCCCGTCGAAAGATCGACCGGCAGGGTGATGACGCCGCTGACGGTCGAGCCCGGCGCGATCGTCAGCCGCGCGCCGCTCGCCGCGCCGTCGCCGACGACGAGCTTGCCGGTGATGGAGATCGGGCCGGAGATCGCCCCCGTCGCCTCGACCAGTCCGGCGTCGGCGAGGCCGCCGGCGATGACGCCGGTGGTCGTCAGCTTGCCGGCGCGGACGACCGCGCCGCCGCTGACGACGCCGGCATTGTTGACCGCGCCGCCGTTGATGATGAGGCCGTTCTCGACCGTACCCGAGGCGTTGACCGCCATCTCGCCGCTGTTGGTCGCGCCGCCCGCGAGGTCGCCGTTGATCGTCGCCTGGCCGCTGCTGAAAAACGCGCCCTTGACGACGCCAGCGGCGTTCTCGGTGAACTGCCCCCAATTGCCGAGGCCGCCGCCGATAAATCCGTTGTTTGCCAGCGACGCCTTGGCGCCCACCGTCGTCGCGCCGGCGATGGCGCCGTTGTTGACCGCGACGCCGCCGACGAAGGCGGCGGCGCCGTGGATGGCGCCGTTGTTGGTGGTCTGGCCGCCGCTCTGCTTGACGGCGCCGTTGACGACCCCGTCGTTGACGAAGGCGCCGGAATTGGCCACCGGGCCGTCGATCGTGCCGGCGTTCGCCAGGCTCGCGGCGTTGGCGACACGGCCGGTGATCGCGCCGGCGGAATTGACGATCAGGGAACCCGCCGCGATCGTGGCGCCGCCCTTGACTGTGCCGTTGACGGTGAAGCTGGCTTGCGACCCGGCCACCGTGACGCCGCCTTTAACGAGGTCGTTGTCGGTGAAGGCGCCGGCGCTGACGCTGGCGCCGCCGGCGATCACGCCATTGTTGACCGCCGAGCCGCTGGTCAACGTCAGGCCGCCGCTGACGACGCCGCTGGAATTGTTGACGAAGGCGCCGCTCTCGGTCACCCCGCCGGCGATGGCGCCGCTGTTGGTGGTCGAGCCAGTGTCGGTCAGGCCGCCGGCGAGCGTGCCGGCGGCGTTGTTGACCAACAGCGAGCCATTGACCGTCTTGCCCTCGATCGCCCCGGAATTGGTCGCCTGGCCGTTGTTGACGAGGTCGCCCGTCACCTTGCCCTCGTTGGCGAAAACGCCGGCGGCATTGTTGACCGAGGCGGCGGTCCCGGAATTGTCGATGTCGCCGCCGGCGTTGTCGAGGGCGCCGTTCCACTGACCCTGGTTGACAACCTCGGCGCCGGGGATGTTGGCGCCGGCGGCGACGGCGCCGCTCCAAGTCGCGCCGGCTGAGTTGCGGATGACGCCGCCGTTGCCGACGACCGCGCCGCTTGCCGCGCCCTGATTGAGGATCGAGGCGCCGGCGGGGTTGCTTACCGTCGCGTAAGCGTGCGCTCCCGTCCACACCGTCGCGCCGCTGTTGTCATAAGCGTCGGCAGGGCCGGCGAAGATCGGCATGTCGCCGACATAGCCGCTGTCAGCGCGCGCCGGCGCGGCGGCGGCGAGCGCAACGGCGAGACCGGAAGCCGCGACGAGGCGCGACTGGTGGCGCGACCATTGCGCCATTCCAGGCCTATTCTGTGCCACTCGCATAAGAACTACGCCGCACGCTACGTCACGCAGGAAACCCAACGTTGGGTTAGCCCGAAAAGGTTAACCATCGTCTTCGAATTCGATTTGCCGCCAACAAGGTTCTTTTGTGCGCCCGATGCATCCTTTTGGCGCCTCGCCATGTTTACGTAAGCGGGCCAAGCTTTGCGGCGCTTCATTCGCGACATTTATGCGGGCAGGGGCCGGTGATGCTGCTGGGCGAAATCGTCGACCGGGCGATGCACTACACAGACCGGATCATCCTGGAGATGCCGACCTATCGCGAGGCGGCGATCGGGGGCTTGCGCCGGCTGGGGCACAGTCTGGCGCAGAAATCGCCGGATCACCCGGCAATCCGCAAGCTTTTCGATTATCTCGACGCGCTGAGCGCAAGCGCTTGCTAGCCCGCGCGAGGATCTCTCGCTGGGCACTTACGCAGCGGCGGCGCCTGCTATAAGGTCGCCGCCATACGTCACAGAACGGGCGAACAGAGGGCGGGAAACCCATGTCAGGGCTGGGGAACGGACACTCGATTCGAAAGCGCAAATTCAAAGCGCGCGGCGGCGCCGAACTCGCGTTCAGCGAACTCGGCTTCGGGGCTGCGCCGCTGGGCAATCTCTATCGGCCGATGACCGAGAAGGAGGCCCGCGCCACGCTCGACATGGCCTGGAGCCAGGGGGCCCGCTACTACGATACGGCGCCGCTTTATGGCCTTGGCCTGTCGGAGACGCGCATCAATGGCTTCCTGCGCGCCAAGCCGCGCGATTCCTTCGTCCTGTCGACCAAGGTCGGCCGCCTTCTGAAAGTGTGTCCGCCGGCCGAGAAGTCGCGGCCGAACGCCTTCTTCGAGACGCCTTCGCGCAAGGAAGTGTTCGATTATTCGCGCGACGGCGTGCTGCGCTCGCTCGAATTCTCGCTGGAGCGGCTCGGCGTCGACCACATCGACGTCGTCTACGCCCATGACGTCGACGTGTTCACGCACGGCAGCGCCGAGGCCGCCGACATAGCGATCCGCGAATTCATGAGCGGCGGCTATCGCGCGCTCGCCGAATTGCGCGAGCAGGGCGTAATCAAGGCCTTCGGCGCCGGAATCAACGAATGGCAGATCGCCGAGCGGCTGGCGCGCGAGGGCGATTTCGACGTCTTCCTGCTCGCCGGCCGCTACACGCTGCTGGAGCAGGAGGCGCTGACCAGCTTCCTGCCGCTTTGCATCGAAAAGCAAATCGGCGTGGTGATCGGCGGCCCCTTCAACTCCGGCATCCTCGCCACCGGGCCGAAGCCCGGCGCGTTCTACAACTATGCGCCGGCGCCGAAGGAGATTCTCGATCGCGTGCGCGCCATCGAAACGGTGTGCAAGGCGCATGGGGCAAAGCTAGCGGAGGCGGCGCTGCGCTTTCCGCTCAGCCATCCCGCCATCGTCAGCATCATCCCGGGCGGCCAGCGCGCCAGCGAGGTTCGCCGCAACGCCGAGATGCTGCAAGCCAAGCTTCCCGCCGCGCTGTGGCGCGACCTCAAGGCGCAGGGATTGCTGCGCGCCGATGCGCCGACGCCGCGCTAAACTTCAGGACCGCCAACCATGCTGAAGCATATCAACCCGATTCTCAGCCCCGACCTCCTGCACGCGCTGCGCCAGATGGGCCACGGCGACGAGATCGCCATCGTCGACGCCAATTTTCCCGCCTATTCCCAAGGGCCGCGCGTGGTGCGGCTCGACGGCATCGACGCCACGCGGACGCTCGACGCCATCCTCAGCGTCTTGCCGCTCGATGAGTTCACCCCCGAGGCGTGCTGGCGCATGCAGGTGGTCGGCGCGCCGGACGAGGAGATGCCGGTGTTCGCTGAATTCCGCGACATCATCGCCAGGCGCGAGGGCGCGCATTTCACGCTCGCCTCGCTCGAACGCTACGCCTTTTACGCCCGGACGGCGAAATGCTTCGCGGTGGTGGCGACCTCGGAGCGGCGGCTTTATGGAAATATTATCCTAAAGATGGGAATCGTTAAGGCGCCGACAGCCGGCGGCGGAGCGTCAGCGTAGATTTTGGGTCACTCTCGCAAGGAATGTGCCCTCCGGCCTTGAGTGCGGCGCACCAGAAGGTTAGGTAGCGTCGATGTCCAGGGGGATGCTTTGATCGTCATCACGGGGATGCGAGCGGAGGCGAGAATCGCATCTGCGCCGGGCGTCAAGGTGTTTGCTTGCGGCGGCAACGTCGGCTTACGCGCGGCCGCCATTCGTCACGCCGTCTGCTCCGGCGCCCCGGCGATCGTCAGTTTCGGCATCGCCGGCGGCCTGCTGGCGCATATGAATCCGGGCCATTGGATCGTTGCCACCGGCGTCTCAGCCGGCGCACAGCACATCGAGACCGACGCAGCCTGGACGGCGCGGCTGGTCGAGCGGCTGCCGCAGGCAGAGGTCGGCGACATCGTCAGCGTCGCCGCGCCGGTGCGCCGCCCGCATCAGAAGCGCCATCTCCAGGCCTCGACCGGCGCCTGCGGCGTCGATATGGAATCCTTTCAGGCCGCCACGCTGGCGCACGAATTGGGCGTGCCGTTCGCGGCCGTACGCGTCGTCGCCGACCCGCTGGAGCGCGAATTGCCGGCCGCCGTCCACTCCGGCCTGCAAAGCGATGGCTCCGTCGCGATGAGCGCCGTGCTCAGCTCGCTCGCCCGCGAGCCCGGCCAGATGGGCGCGCTGGCGCGGGTGACGGTCGATGCTTTCGTCGCCTTCCGCGCGCTGCTCGCCGGGCGCGACAAACTCGGACCGCGATTCGCCTCGCTTACCTGCCCGACGGTGGTGGCGAGCCGCGCGCGCGCTGAGGCCGCGACGGCGCCGCACGCCGGCGCGCCGCAGGCCGCCTAAGCCCGCCATGGGCGATCCGCAGCGCCTGGCCGAAGCTTGCGCCGCGGCGATGTGGGAGACCGATCACGCTTCCGCGGGGCTCGGCATGCGCATCCTCGCCATCGCCCCCGGCGAGGCGCGGCTGGAGATGATCGTGCGGCCGGAGATGGCCAACGGCCACGGCATGTGCCACGGCGGCTTCGTCTTCACCTTGGCCGATTCGGCCTTCGCCTTCGCCTGCAACAGCCGCAACCAGCGCATGGTCGCCTCCCAGGGGGCGATCACCTTCATCGCGCCGGCGCATGTCGGCGACACATTGACGGCTGAGGCGCGCGAGGTGCACCTTCGCGGCCGCGGCGGCATCTACGACGTTTCGGTCAGCAACCAGGCGGGCGAGCGGATCGCCGAATTTCGCGGCCACAGCCGCGCCATACCTGGGTCGGCGCTTGCGCCAACCTGAGCGCCAGGGAGGAAAGCTTGGAAGATCTCGCGCCTCGGCCGGGCGATCTCGAACCGATCGAGACCGCGTCGCGCGACGAATTGGCCGGGTTGCAGCTTGAACGGCTGCGCTGGTCGCTCGCCCACGCCTACGACAACTCGCCCGTCTATCGCGCCAAGTTCGACGCCGCCGGTGTGCGCCCCGCCGATCTCAAGCGGCTGGAGGATCTCGGCAAGTTCCCGTTCACGGTGAAGAGCGATCTGCGCGACGCCTATCCGTTCGGCATGTTTGCGGCGCCGCGCGAGAAGATCGTGCGCCTGCACGCCTCCTCCGGCACCACCGGCAAGCCGACGGTGGTCGGCTATACGCAGCGCGACATCGACACCTGGAGCGATCTCGTCGCGCGCTCGATCCGCGCCTCCGGCGGGCGGGCCGGCGACATCGTGCATATCGCCTATGGCTACGGCTTGTTCACCGGCGGCCTCGGGGCGCATTACGGCGCCGAGCGGCTCGGCTGCACCGTCGTCCCGGTCTCCGGCGGCATGACGGAGCGGCAGGTGCGGCTGATCGCCGATGTCCGCCCGCGCGGCATCATGGTGACGGCGTCCTACATGCTGTCGATCCTCGACGAATTCCGCCGTCAGGGCGTCGATCCGCGCGCCAGCTCTTTGGCCGTTGGCGTCTTCGGGGCCGAGCCGTGGACCAACGCCATGCAGGCCGAGATCGAGCAGGCTTTCGACATGCACGCCATCGACATCTACGGCCTCAGCGAAGTCATGGGCCCCGGCGTCGCCAACGAGTGCGTGGAGAGCAAGGACGGCCTGCATATCTGGGAGGATCATTTCTATCCCGAGATCGTCGACCCCGAGACCGGCCGCGTGCTGCCCGACGGCGAGCAGGGCGAACTGGTGTTCACCACCCTGACAAAGGAGGGTCTGCCGATGATCCGCTACCGCACGCGCGATCTGACCCGGCTACTGCCGGGCACGGCGCGCACGATGCGGCGGATGGAGAAGATCACCGGCCGCAGCGACGACATGATGATCCTGCGCGGCGTCAACGTATTCCCGACGCAGATCGAGGAACAGGCTCTGCGGGTGAACGGCCTCAGCCCGCATTTCCAGATCGAACTGACGCGGCAGGGGCGACTGGACGAGATGACGGTGCGCGTCGAGGCCGCGCCCGGCGGCGTCGACCGCGCGGCGGCGGCGCGCCAGCTTCAGCATCACATCAAGAGCGTGGTCGGCGTCTCGGCGCGGGTCGACGTCTGCGACCCCGGCGCGCTGCCTCGCTCGGAGGGCAAGGCGAAGCGGGTGGTTGATAAGCGGCCGCAGCGGTAGCAGGGCGGGGCAGACGGTTGGAATGTCTCTCGCGGCGCTGGCGCCCGCCGCCATCGTTGGATTGCTCAGGGTCGCGAAATCCCGATTGAGGCGCTTGGTGGGCCACAATTGTATGTTCCGATCGATATCGCTGGCGATTTCGGAGGCGATGATATGGACATTCGGGCGGCGTTGGAGGCCCACTGGGCAGCGTCTGACGCAAACGACTTCGAGTTGGAACACCAGATCTATCGAGAGGACGCGCTGCTCGAATATCCGCAATCGGGCGAGCGCATCAGAGGGCGGCGCAACATCCAGGCCTCGCGGGTCGCGCAACCGAATTCCAAGCGTTTCACCGTGCGGCGCATCGTCGGCGTGGGCGACCTGTGGATCACGGAATTCACTCTGACGTATGACGGGCGGCCGTCCTATTCGATCAGCGTCATGGAGTTCCTGGATGGCAAGGTGGCCCGGGAAACGCAATATTTCGCCGATCCGTTTGAGCCCGGGAGTTCGCGGGCGCAATGGGTTGAGCGAATGGGATGAGATCGGCGCCGCAGCGCCGCAGGCCTGTGTCAGATCGTGGGGAAGCGCGGGTTGAGGGCGCGGTTCGTCACTTTGCAACGGAGCGCCGCGATGACCAGGCAGAGCAACGAGCCGCTCAACTCGGCGCGCCACACTCGTTCGACCAAAGCCGGAAGGCGATGATCGACCAGTTCGAAAAACGGGGCGACATCTTTGTCGCGCGCGTCGCCGGGCGCGCGAGCGCAGGAGATGGAGGCAAAAATGACGGCTCGTTTGCTTTCGGTCAACGTCGGTCTGCCGCGAGACATTGGATGGCGGGGCAAAACCGTGCATACGGCGGTATGGAAAGCTGCGGTTCAAGGCCCGCAATGGGTGCGCCGGCTCAACATCGATGGCGATGGGCAGGGGGATCTTGCTGGGCACGGCGGCGAGCAGCGGGCGGTTTTGGTCTACCAAATAGGGTCCTATCGATTTTGGCAAAGCGAGTTGAAGCGAGACGATTTCAGCTATGGACAGTTCGGCGAGAACTTTACGGTCGAGGGCTTGCCGGACAGCGAGGTGTGCATTGGCGACCATTACCGGATCGGCGCCGCGCTGTTCGAAGTGACCCAACCGCGCGTCACCTGCTACCGGGTGGGCATCCGCATGAACGAGCCGCAGATGGCGGCGCTGCTGGTGGCGCGCGGCAGGCCCGGGTTCTATCTCCGGGTTCTCGAAGAAGGCCAAGTCGAAGCCGGCGATGAAATCGTCCAGGTCGGGATCGGCCCCGAGCGGATGACCGTCTCAGAAACCGATGCATTGCTGTACTTGCCCGGCCGTTCCCGCAAGCAGCTAGAGCGCGCGTTGCGCATCCCGGCGCTGAGCGTCGGCTGGCGCGGCTCCTTTCAAGAGTTGCTGTCGCAAGAGCACGGTGGCGCAGCGGCGCCGGCGACATCGCCGGCTTGGCCGGGGTTTCGCAGCGTGCGCGTGTCACATAAGAATTGCGAGAGCAACAGCGTGACGTCTCTGGTGCTTGAGGCCGCGGACGGGCTTGCCTTGAGCGCGGCTCTGCCTGGCCAGCACCTCGTCGTGCGGTTGGGTTTGGCGCCCGGCGCGCCGACGCTGCTGCGCAGCTATTCGTTGTCGGGTGAACCCGGCGCCGGTCGCTACCGCATCAGTGTCAAACGGGAGCCGCATGGCGTCGCCAGCGCTTACATCGACGACAAAGTGCAGATTGGCGACGTGCTGGAGATCAGCGCGCCACGAGGCGATTTCACCCTTCAGCCGGGCGATGCGCCCTTGGTGCTGCTGAGTGCGGGGGTAGGCGCGACGCCTGTCGTGGCGATGCTGCGCGCATTGGCGGCCGAAGCGTCACCGCGAGAGGTGTGGTGGCTATATGGAGCCCGCAGCGGCCGCGAGCATCCTTTCGCCGAGGAAGTGCGCGGCCTGCTCAAAGCATTGTCGCGGGGCCACAGTTACATATGCTACAGCGCCCCCGGCCCGCAGGATCGGCCAGGCGTGGATTTCGACGCCTCTCGACGCTTGGACATTCGGGCGCTGCGGGAACTGGGAGCGCCGCGCGACGCCGATTTCTTCATCTGCGGGCCATCCGGGTTTATCAGCGACATGACCGCCGGCCTTGCGGCCTGGGGCGTCTCGGCAGGTCGCATCCACACCGAGTTGTTCGGGCCGGGCCCATCGATCACGCCGGGGATCGCAGCGTCTGCGCCGCGGACGCCGCACCTGCCGGCCGCGGCGCCCGGCTCGGGGCCGCGGGTTTCATTTGTTCGCAGCGGCCTTGACGTGCGTTGGGGATCAACGTTTCAGAGCCTGCTCGAACTGGCCGAAGCCTGCGACATCCCGACGAGATGGGCTTGCCGCACAGGGGTCTGCCATACCTGCGAGGCCGGGCTTATCGCTGGGAAGGTCGTCTACCGCACCCGCCCCCTGCTGCCGCCGGCGACCGGCAATGTGCTGGTCTGCTGTGCGCAGCCTGAAGGCGACGTCGACATCGACCTTTAATGATAGCGTCCTGGCGGCCCGCGATAGGCGATCCCCTGGCGGCAATCCGCCTCGATCGCGATGGGTTTCAGCGTTGTGATGAGCGGGATTTTTCACCACCGCAGGAGGTCTCTCATGATCGGCGCCCACGATGCCCTTATCATTGGCGCCGGCCAAGCCGGGCCGCCTTTGGCGCAGCGATTCACCGCAGCCGGGATGTCGGTAGGTTTGGTGGAGCGCAAGCTCTTCGGCGGCACCTGCGTCAACACCGGCTGCATCCCCACCAAAACGCTGATCGCCAGCGCCGCTGTCGCGCATCTGGCGCGCCGAGCGGCGGAATTCGGCGTCAACGCCGGGGGCGAAATCGCCGTGGACATGAAGGCGGTAAAGGCGCGCCAGGATTCGATCTCGACGCAATCGCGAGTGGGTGTCGAGTCCTGGCTTGAGCATATGGAGCGCTGCACCGTCTACCGCGGCCATGCGCGTTTTGTCTCGGACCACGAGGTGCAGGTGGGCGAAGACCGCATTACCGCGCCGCGTATCTTCATCAATGTTGGCGGCCGCGCGCTGGTTCCGGATCTGCCGGGACTCGACAGCGTCTCGGTTTTGACCAACTCGACGATCCTCGATCTCGACCAGAGGCCGCAACATCTCATCATCGTCGGCGGCAGCTACATCGGTTTGGAGTTCGCCCAAATGTATCGCCGCTTCGGCGCGCAGGTGACGGTGATAGAGAAGTCGCCACGACTCATCGCCCACGAGGACGAAGATATCTCGGCTGCGGTGAGGGCGATCCTTGAAGCCGAAGGCGTCGCCGTGCGCGTCGATGCGCAGTGCATTCGGTTCGAAGCGCGCGGCTCCGACATCGCCGTCGGCCTCGATTGCGGGTCTGGCGCGCCGATAGTCGTCGGCTCGCACGTATTGCTGGCGATCGGACGTCGGCCCAACACCGACGATCTCGGGCTCGACAAGGCCGGAATTAAAACCGATGCCCGCGGCTACATCACCGTTGACGACGAGCTGCGCACCAGCGCCGCCGGGATTTGGGCGCTTGGCGATTGCAACGGGCGCGGCGCCTTCACCCACACCTCCTACAATGACTTCGAGATTGTTGCGGCAAACCTGCTCGATGGCGAACAGCGACGGGTGAGCGATCGGATCCCGGCCTATGCGCTATACGTCGATCCGCCGCTCGGTCGCGTCGGCATGAGCCAAGCTCAAGCCCGCGCTTCCGGACGCCCGCTGCTCGTTGGTCGGCGCCCGATGACTCGCGTCGGTCGCGCCGTCGAAAAGGGCGAAACGCAAGGATTCATGATGGCGATCGCCGACGCCGAGACCTATCAGATCCTCGGCGCGGCCATTCTCGGCGTCGGCGGCGACGAGGCTATACACGGCCTCCTCGACGCCATGAACGCCCGCATCCCCTATACCGTTCTACAGCGCGCGGTTCCCATTCACCCGACCGTATCGGAACTCATCCCAACGCTCCTGAGTGAGATGAAGCCGATAGCAGCGGAGGCTTGAACGGCGCTTGCTGCCCTATCTGGCTGCCTTCGCCGCCGCCAATCAAACTCCATTTGAGCTTGTTCGCGCCAAACCCATCTTCAATGAAAATGGCGCCGTGCCTCACGGTCGCCGCTGGCGCGCCTTCGCGATCGCCTCCTCGATGTCGGGCCAGGGCGGGCGGCCCGGCGCAAAGCGGGCGCGGACATAGCGGGCCAACCGCGTCAACTGGCGATCGTCGAGCGCGGTGGCGAAGGCGGGCATCGAGCCGATGCCGTGCTGGCCGCCCTCGATCAGCAGGTTGACGAAATTGGTTGGAGACGCGGCGAGGACTTTCGTCGAAAACCCCAGCGCCGGCCCGGCGTTGACCAGCGCCGCCATGCTCCGGGTCTCATGACAGACGGCGCAGGCTCCCTCGTAGAGACGCGCCACGGGCGAGATCGCGGGGTTGGCCGCTCTGCCGGTCCGTTGTTCGATCTCGGCGACGCGCGCATCGGCTTGCCCCGCCGCCAGCGGCGGGCTCAGCGAGGCAAGATAAATCGCCATGGCGCCGATGTCGGCGTCCGGCAGTTCGCGCAAGTTCGCCGCCACCGGCGCCATCGGCCCCGACGCCGCGCCGTGATATTTCGAAGCGCCGGTCTTCAGATAGCTGTAAAATGCCGCCTCGCTCCACGGGATCGGGCCGACCGAGGCGGCGGTCAGGGCCGGCGCGTCCCAGCCCTCGGCCTCGCCGCCGGCGAGATAGGCGGCGCCGGCGCGCTCGGCGCCGAAAAGGTTGCGTGGCGAATGGCAGGCGCCGCAATGGCCGAGGCCATCGACGAGATAGCGCCCGCGGTTCCACGCCGCCGATTGCGCAGGGTCGGACGCGAACTCGCGCTGCCGGTTGAACAGCAGGTTCCAACCGGCCATCAGCGGCCGCAGGTTGAAGGGGAAGGTCAGGCGGCTGGGGGCGTTGCGCTTTCGGACCGCCGGCTGCGACATCAGATAAGCGTAAAGCGCCTGGAGGTCGGCGTCGCTGACGATAGCGAAACTCGGATAGGGGAAGGCCGGGTAGAGGTGACGGCCATCGCGGTGGAGGCCGTCGCGCATCGCCCGTTCGAACGCCGGATAGGACCAGTCGCCGATGCCGGTCTCGACGTCGGGCGTGATGTTGGTCGTCATCACCGTGCCGAACGGCGTCGCCAGGGCGAGCCCGCCGACGTAGGGCGCGCCGTTTTCGGCGGTATGGCAATCCTGGCAAGCCCCGAGCGCCGCGAGTTGGCGGCCGTGCTCGATTGTCGCCGCCGACCAGGTTGACGCATCGGGGCGCGCGATCGGCGCCAGCGACGGCGCGAACGCGAACGAGACGGCGGCGAAGGTTGCAGCGCCCGCGATCGCCGCGCCGAGCCCGCTCCATCGCGATGCGCGCTTGGGTCCTTGGCGTTGCGGCGTCTCTCTCGCCAAGGGTGCGCCGCCGAGCCCGGCGAGCACGCGTTCTGGCGTCAGCGGCAATCGCCGGAAGCGCACGCCGGTCGCATCGAACACCGCATTGGCGATCGCCGCCGCGCTCGGCGTCGAAGCCGATTCGCCGGCGCCCAGCGGCGGCTCGCCCTGCCGGTCAACCAGCAACACGTCGATGCCAGGCAATTCCGGAAACGTCAGGATCGGGTAGGAGCCCCAATCGCGACTGGCGACCGCCGTGGTTTCTGAAAACGTCACTTCCTCGCGCAGCACCCGGCTCGTCGATTGCAACACGTTGCCGTGGATCTGGTGGGTCACGCCGGCCGGGTTGACCACCATGCCGGTGTCCTGGCCGACAACGACGCGACTGAGCGTGACCTCGCCGGTGGCGCGGTTAACCGCAACGTCCGCGACCCAAGCGCACCAGGCGGCGCCGACGCCGGGCCAATTGCCGTGCACATAGCGCGCCTGCGCGAAGCCGCGACCGCGCAGGATGTCGCCCTCCGCAACGCCGCGCGGCGTGCTGCGCGGCGCCCATGCCGCGCGCTCGGCGGTGGCGCGCACGAGGCGCGCCGCGCGCTCGTCGTTGAGGTGGCGCAGGCGGAAGGCGACGGGATCGACGCCGGCGGCATCGGCGAGTTCGTCGATATAACTCTCATGCGCGAACACGTTGGGCATCGCCGAGACGCCGCGCAGCCAGGAGGCGCGCATGATCGGCGCCATGTCGTAGGCCGTCAGCCGCATGTTCTCGTAGGCATAGGAGGGCGCGGCGGTGCGGTCGCCCATCTTCAGCGCCGCCGCCGTGTTCGATACCCGCCCGGTCAGCAACAGCGCCAGCGTCGGCGCGTCGTTGGAGGGATACCAGGTATGGAAATCATAGGCTTGCAGCGAACCGCCGGGCCCGAGGCCACCCTTGATGTCGATGAGTTGGGCGGCGCCTTTGGGCTCCCACAAATGCTCTTGCTCGCGCGTCAACTGCACCCGCACCGGCGCGCCGACCGCTTTGGAGAGCAGCACCGCGTCGGCGGCGACGTCGTCGGCGCAATTGCGGCCATAGCAACCCGCCGCCTCGTGGCGAATGACCGCGATGCGCTCCAACGCCAGACCCGTCAGAAGCGCCAGGTCTTTCTGTAAGCGGTGCGGATTCTGGCTGCCGGTCCAGACGGTGAGGCCCGCCTCGCTGAAGTCGGCGACGGCGCAGGACGGCCCAATCGAGCCATGCATCTGGTAAGGCCAGACGTAAGTCCGATCCAGCCGTCGCTCGACCTCGCCAAGGGCGCTGTCGACGTCGCCCTCGTCGGCGAGCACGCGCGCCGTCGCGGGATGGGCGCGAACGGCCTGCGCGAGATCGGAGAGATCGGGCGGCTGGAATTCGCGCCATTTGGTCTTGAGTTTCAGCGCCGCTTCCGCCGCCTGTTCCTCGCGCTCGGCGACGACGCCGATGAAATCGCCCTCGACGACCACGGCGCGCACGCCGGGGAGATCGGCGAGCGAGCTTCTGTCGACGGAGATCAGGCTGTGGCCGACGAAATCGCCGGCGTCCATTCCGGAATAGGGCGGCCGCACCACCCGGCCGTGCAACATGCCGGGCACGCGCACGTCGTGGACATAAACAAAGCGCCCCTCGACCTTAGCCGGGATGTCGACGCGGGCGACGGGAGTCCCGATCAGCTTGTGGCGTTCAACGGGCTTGAACTCGGCCTCGCGCGCCAACGGCAGCAGAATGCGTTCATTGGCGAGGATCGCGCTCAGTTCGATGGCGCTACCGTCGGCACGCGACAGCACGCCGGCTTCGAGCGTGAGATCCGCCATTTCGCATTGCACGGCGCTGGCGGCGCGCGCCAGCAATTCGCGGCGGATCTGGGTGGCGCCGATGCGCATCGCTCGCGAAGTGACCTGAATGGTCTCACTGGCGATCGTCGGGCCCTGGTCCGGCGTGTCGTCGGTGTCGCCAAGCCCCATCTCGACCGCCTCGAATGGGAAATCGAGTTCCTCCGCCACCATCTGCGCCAACGCGGTGGCGATCCCGGTGCCGAGATCGACATGGCCGCTGAATGCGAAGACGCGCCCTTCCGCCGTGAGGCAGACGTGCAGATCGAGGCTGTCCTCGGGAGCGTCGGTTTCGAGCGCCCCGTTGCGCCGCTCGACGACGCCGATGACGCCGCCGCGCTTGAGCAACGCCCGCCGCGACGGGCGAAAGGCGGGGGGCTCGCTCATGACGCAGCGGCGTCGGCGCGGGCGAGTTCGGCCGCCAGCATGACGCCGCGCACGATCTCGACATGCGCGCCGCAGCGGCAGAGATTGTAGCGCAGCGCCTCGCGCACTTGCGTCTCGCTCGGCTGCGGGCAGACTGCCAGGAAAGCTTTGGCGGTCATAATCATTCCGGCGATGCAATAGCCGCATTGCGCCGCCTGGGCGCTGACGAAGGCGCGCTGGAGCGGGTCGCCCCCGGCGGCGGTCAAGCCTTCCAGGGTGACGATTTCGCGCCCCTCGGCAAGGCGAACGGGCAAGGCGCAACTGCGCGCCGCGACGCCGTCGATCAACACCGTGCAGGCCCCACATTCGCCGAGGCCGCAGCCGAATTTCGGGCTGTTGAGCGCAAGGTCGTTGCGCAGGAAATGAAGCAGCGGGACCTGCGGCTCCCCTTCGACGCTATAGGTTGCGCCGTTCACGCGCAGCGACAAACGCTTCGCCGTTCTCACCCCCAGGGCCCCCGCAACTGCGGGGCGCTCGATCGAGGACAGGGTCACGAGGCTCCGCTTCATTTGTATGCGAACGAATTAGCAGGAAGATTTCGCGCCGCGCAAGCGCGATTACGCCGCCTAGCGCAGGCCGAGGGCTGAGATCAGCGCCAGGCTGATCGCGCCGAGGGCCAGCAGGGACGCCACCACGACGACCGTCACCCGCGCGCCCGCCCTGGCCACCGATCTGGCGTCGACGCCGACGCCCAGCGCCGCCATCGCCATTATGGTCAGCACGCTGGCGGCGGTCGCCGCCGCGGCAAGAACCGACGGCGCCAGCCATCCCGTCGAGCGCAGGCCAATCATGGCCAGAAAGCCAAGAATGAACGGCGGCGCCAATTGCGACAGGCGAACCTTGTCCTGAGACGCCGAGGCTTGCGCGCCGCCGAGCAGCGCCAGCAGAAACAGCACCGGCCCCAGCATCAGCACGCGCCCAAGCTTCACCAAGGCGCCGATCTGCACGCTGATCGCGCCGGCCGAGGCGGTCGCCGCGAGCACCTGCGGAACGGCGTAGACGGTCAGGCCGGCAAGAACCCCGTATTGCACCTGGCTCAGATGCAGGAATTGGCCAGCGAACGGCAGCGCCAACACCACAATAACGCCGAGCACCGCGGTAAAGGCGATGGAGGCGGCGATATCGTCGCTGTCGGCGCGGATCACCGGCGCGGCGGCGGCGATGGCGGAATTGCCGCAAATCGAATTTCCGCAGGCAATCAACACCGAAAGCTTGTGCGGCAGGCCGAAGCCGCGGCCAATGCCGTAGCTGATGGCGATGGCGGCGCAGACGGTGAAGGCGATGCCGACGAGCAAGGCCGGCCCCGCCGCGAAAAGCGTGGTGGCGCTGACCGAAAGGCCGAGCAGCACGATGGCGATCTCCAGCAGCGTCTTGGCGGAAAACGCCACGCCGGCGCCGAACCGCGCCGGCGGCGTCCACGCCGTCCTGACGCCGGCGCCGATGACGATGGCGAGCACCAGCGTCTCCAGCCACGCCTTGCCGAAAAGCCGCGTCTCCAGCGCCTCGGCTGCGTAAGCTATCGCCGCGACGGCGGCGCAAAGCGCGAGCCCCGGGAGAAATTTTCGGCAAGCGGCGGGCGAGTGGGGCATGGGGGACCTCTTGCCGCTTGACGTATTCCCCCGCGCATGTTCAATCCATTCGAACGTATCGTCCGTATTGTTCGATTTTATCGCAATGACCTTGGAGCAATTGCGCGTCTTCGTCGCTGTCGCCGAACGTCAGCACCTGACGGAGGGCGCCAAGGCGGTCCACCTCTCGCCCTCGGCGGCGACCGCCGCCATTCAGGCGCTGGAGGGCCGGCATGGCGTCAAGCTGTTCCATCGCGTCGCTCGGCGGCTGGAGCTCAGCGGAATCGGCCGGGACTTTCTTCCGCAGGCCCAAGCGGTGCTGCGCGCCGCCGCAGCGGCGCAGATCGCCTTGCAGGAACTCGGAGGGCTCACGCGCGGCCGCCTCGCCCTCGCCGCCAGCCAGACGCTCGCCAGCCATTGGCTGCCGCCGCTGCTGATGCAATTCGCCGCCGCGCATGAGGGCGTCGCTTTGAGCCTGGTGGAAGGCAACACCGCCAGCGTCGCCGCCGCCGTGCTCGCCGGCGACGTCGAACTCGGCTGCATCGAGGGCGAAATCGACGAGGCCGCGCTCGCTGTGACGCCGCTTGCCGACGATCGGCTGGTCATTGTCGGCGCGCCGCAGCATCCGTTGTCGCGTCGCAGCGAGGTGGCGGCGAGCGAACTTGAGGCGTCGCATTGGGTGATGCGCGAGCCCGGCTCCGGCACGCGCGCCGTGTTCGAAGCCGCGCTGCGCGCGGCGGGGCTGAAACCCGAGGGCCTCTCGGTGAAATTGACTTTGCCGACCAACGAGGCGGCCTGCGCGGCGGTGGCGCGCAGCCAATGTCTGACGGTGGTTTCGGAACTCGTCGCCCTGCCCTATCTCCAATCGGGGCGTCTGCGCCGCATCGGCTACGCGCTGCCGCCGCGCCGCTTCGCGCTCATCCGCCACAAAGAGCGCTTCCGCAGCAAGGCGGCGCTGGCGTTCGAGGCGTTGTTGCTTGCCGAGGCGAAGCAGATGGCGAGACGGCGCAGCTTGCCGGACTACGAGATCTAGCCGGCTTGGCGACGATCGCGCGAAATTGCGGCGGCCATGATCTTCGCCGTCTCGTCGAAATGGCGCCAGAGTTCGGGATCGATGGGGTTGGGGGCGCCGAAGTAGCCGTCCGGCGTCAGGGCGCGCGCCTCCGCGCCGCCCTTGCGCCAGCGCGGCAGGTCGGCGGTGGTCAGCGCCGTCGGCGGCAGTTCGCGCAACGCCTCG
>Ga0134128_10003845_pt1 | contig 18400 bp, 18 predicted proteins | sample KB31754_FD_96462 | JGI IMG/M metagenome (GOLD analysis project Ga0134128, IMG submission 96462) | Terrestrial soil microbial communities with excess Nitrogen fertilizer from Kellogg Biological Station, Michigan, USA - KB3-175-4 | ecosystem: Environmental > Terrestrial > Soil > Unclassified ... | reverse complement strand
GCCCGGGAATGGACGGTCGAGAATGATTTCCTCGATGCCGTGAAAGCAGGCGATGACGAGCGACCATATCCGACTTTTGAAGATGGGTTGCGCTACATGCGAGTAGTGCAAGCAGTCGCCGATTCCCGCGCCCGCAACGAGTGGATCACGATCACGCCCTAAGTTATTTTGAGCGGGGGACAGACGAGCCAAGGCGCGGCGGTCTCTAGATTTAAATAAACTGCGGTTACAAACCGCCGCTCCTTTAAGACACGTGATTGCTCTTAAGGAAGGTGACCAAAGAAAGATCATCTCTCGCGATCGATCACCTTGCGGGCGTTACCTCCGCAGCAGATTAAAGGGATAGATGCGCCGGTGGAAGTTTTTACGCTCGCTGATCCACGGCCTCCATCTGCCAGTTAACAATTCGCTGTTCCATGTGCGACCTTCGGATGTTGGGAGATTGTAATTTACTTGGGTGAGTGAATTGGTCGTCGTATCGCGAAAAGGACGGCGATGAACCAAACGGCAGCCGAGGTAATCGCGAGCGCGCTCCCGTAGATCATCCAATTGGGTCGGTAATAAAGGGTGAGACGACCGTGCGTTCCCGGCGGAACGTCGATCAGCGGAATCAAATTGCGCTCAGAAAAGACAGCAAGGTTGCGCCGATCGATTTGCGCGCGATAGCCTGGAAAAAACGGGCGAGAGACTGCAATCAAGGCTGGCCGATCTCCATCGGGAGCGACAACCGATGCGCTTACCCAATTTCGCCCGGCCACGATATCCGTGATTTTTGCGATCGAGTTTTTTCCAAAAAAATTCACGGAACGAACCATGGGGATCGGCTGGCCACGGCGATGAAAAACGCGGCCTTCATCGGCCTCGGTTGCCAATTCCCATTCGGCTGCCGGTTGCGGGGTGAAACTGAACTCGCGCGCGACAATGATTCCATCGATGCCGATGCGCTCGAGCAGTCCGTTTTCACCGGCCTGATGCTGTAAGAACCATTGCGCCAGATCGGGATCGACGTCGCCGTGAATGGCGCTGGCGAATTCGCGCGCAACGCCGGCAGGACGGATTGGGCTGTAACCGTTGACGAAACGCAAGCCGGCCCACATTGAGGTGCTGCCGAGGCGGACAATTTGTCCAACCGGTCCCGGTTTCGCCTCCACTCGATAGAATGTTGCCGGTGTGGGATAAACGCTGAGATAGAGACGATGTGGATCGAGTGGCTGCGGCTCTAACAAGGATTGGGCAAGATTGTATTTGGGGACGCCGGAGTTTGGCGGAATGCAGATGTAAGTCGCGAGAAGCGCGGCGAAAACGACAGCTGCGGGAGCCCATTCGCGCAAGAAACTAAGTTGGAGCGACTCGACCAGCAGCCACCCAAGGGCGAGGCCGAGAAAAATCCAGGCGAGGGGGAAGAGACGCTCGCCGCGAGTTCGCAAAACACAGGCTCCGATTATGAGCATGATTACGAGCAGGAGCATGAAGAAGGCGGCGAGACGTCTTTGTTTTTGCGAAAAGAATGCGAGTGCTTCGGCGGCACAGAGGGCGAGGACGAGATGGAAGAGCGGGAGCCAGCGGAAACTCCAACGAAAAACACCGGCGGTGGAAATCATTGCAAGAATGAAGACGACGAAAAGCAAAGCCGTCTCCCAACGAATTTTCTTCAGGAGGGCGCGACCGTTCACAAGAAACCCAGTCAGCAACGCGATGGGCGGGACGAGACCGCAGGCAAGTTCTGTCGCACTATGCGGCACGAACCGCGAGGAAAAATTCGACCAGTCCACCGTCCATGATGGCAGGATTAGGCCGGGCCATGCATTCCACGGGACGAGCCATTGCCAGTGAGCGGAGGGGTGAAGCGATTCCCGCGCGGAACCGTGGACGTAATCGAGCAATGCCAGCCAGGCTGGGGCAGCAAGCCCGAGACCGAGAGTGACGCCAGCGAGCAGCGGTCCAATTCTCGTTAGCCTCGCAAGCCGGCCCGGGCCAGTCCGAGCCGGACTGGCAGTGTCAACCGTCCTTACCTCGAATACGGCGCGTAGCGCCAAACAGACGAGAACCAGCGCTAACATCAAGACCGTGTAAGGAAAACCGCCGGCGATGAGCAGATAAACGAATGGTGCGGGCCAAAGAAAGCGCCAGCGCGATCTCTTCGGGTCGAGGGCCCGTTCCGCGGCCCACCACGCCCACGGCAGCCAGGTAAACGCGCCCAGCGCGCCGAACCAATCGCTTGCTCCCCAGCAAATGATCCAGCCGTTCAGCGACGCGACCAATGCAACAAAGATGGATAACGGAACCGATAGTTGCCGGCCACGCGCGACCAAAAATGCGCCGGCACTCAGGACCGCGAGGTGCGCAATGGAAACGGCAGCGGCTTGTTGCGAAAACGTCAGCGGCAGTTTCCAAACGCAAACAATCAGCGCATTAATGAAAACCGAGAAAACACCGTATTGAAATTCGCCCGCGAGATTTCCGCAGACCCACGAGTAAGGGCTAAGCAGCGGGATCTCACCGTGGTTCCATGCCCGCGCCATATCGGCGAAGACCGGCAGGATGGAAATTTCGTAGTCGTCGTTCCAAAAAATGAGGGAATCGTGCGCGAGCAGGAGGATGCTGAAGGCGATGACGATCAAAGCGGCGATCGTCGCACCGACTATCTTAGAACGCGCAAATCGCGGCCCACACATTCGGCGATTTCAACGCCCAACGTCCAAGGCCCAACGTCCAAGACCCAACGAGGAGAAGCGCGAAGTGGAAAATCCGAACACCGAACACCGAACACCGAACGCCGAACATCGAACGCCGAATGGTGATTTTTGCGGAGTCATCACGTGTTGCGTCCCCGCTCAGTTGTCCGCACGCTTGCGACGAAAATTCTGATCAGTTCTTCGGCTTCAGCCAGGGATGCGACCAAACGCGGATGCCGATTCATCTTCCTGAGCCGTGATACCAGCCATGATGGCTGTATGTCGATGTTCCGCATCTGAGAGGTTGTCCTGCAATGTGGTTGCCTGCTCTGGTGTTGGGCAAGTCGTCTGTCAGTTCAACAACTGCAACGGCGAACTCCAACAATCTGTCTTCAAGATCGTAATTTGTTTTCTTCGGGGCTGCAGATTCGGAATTCGCCTCATTGACCCGAAACGCTTTCGGTTGGGCGTTGGGCGTTGGGCGTTCGGTGTTCGGTGTTTTTCTTCTCATAACACAACTGGCTGGCCCTCCGTCATGACCAGAACGTCGTGGTCGATGCCCGCTTCGCGCGCACGTGCCAGCAGCCGGGTGAGCGGTTCGTCCAACGGCTCGTAACCGAGACGAAATGTGCCGTAATGCATCGGCACTAATTTTTTTGCGCCCAATTCCAGAAAGGCCTGCACTGCTTCCTCTGGATTCATATGCACCTCACGCCCGCTTGGCGGGTCGTAGGCGCCAATCGGCAAAAGCGCGATCTCGACGTCGTGGCGTTCGCCGATTTCCTTGAATCCGGGGAAATAGGCGCTGTCGCCGCAGTGAAAAATCGAACGACCATTCGCTTCGATAACGAAACCGCCGAAGCCGCGATGCAGATCGGCCAGAAAACGGGCGCCCCAATGATGACAAGGGGTCAGCGAAATTTTCAGCGCATCGAGCGGCACTGTCTGCCAGTAATCGAGCTCGTGCACAATATTAAAGCCGAGATCGTGAACGAGGCTGCCAACACCCACCGGCACGACGATCGGTTGATCGGAAGCGATTCGTCGCAGCGTTCGGCGATCGAGATGATCAAAATGCGCGTGTGTGACCAGCACCAAATCGATATCCGGCAAATGATGCAGGTCGATTCCCGGCTGCTTCAACCGCTTGATCACCTTCAGCCATTGCGCCCAGTTCGGATCGACCAGGATATTGCGATCGTGCGTTTGAATGAGAAAGGAGGCGTGCCCGATCCAGGTGATGCAGAATTCACCCGGCCGGATTTTGGGAAAACGCGGGGCTGCGCGTTTGCCAGACCGTCTGGTAAAAAGGGACGGAATGAGGACCTCGGCCAAAAAATTCCGCCGATGCCAGTCGATGCCTGGCTTTAGGGTTACGCGCGTCGATCGTTTCTCATCCGCACCATCCGCGGTCGCCTGTCGCACGACCCGCGTTTTTTTTGAAAAAGGAATCGGCACTTGCGGAGAAGCATATAAGCTCGCGACCACAGTTCAAAAGATATTGCCGCGATGAACATCGATGAATCCAAACAGGAGCTCCGGGGGCAAATGCAGGAAGAGTTGCAGGCGCTCGATGCGGAAGACCGGCGCGGCCGATCATTAAAAATCTGCAACCGCGTGCTCGAGCTACCGGTTTGGAAACGGGCTCAGGTGGTTGTCGTCTTCGAACCGTTTAGTTACGAACCTGAGATCGCGCCATTGATCGCAGATTTGCGCCGGCGCGGCAGCGAAATCATTACGATTTTGCCGACCGCACGCAGCCAGCATGATGTCGCGATCTTCGCGCCGATCGACCTTGTCCTTGTTCCCGGGATCGCTTTCACCCGTGCAGGGGCGCGAATCGGACGCGGCGCGGGTTTTTTCGATCGCTTTCTCGCTCATCGCGCCGCGCGCGCAATCAAGATCGGGATCGCTTTTAGTTTTCAGATCGTCGAATCGCTACCGCTCGACCGGCACGACGTTAGACTTGATCTCGTGGTGAGCGATTGATTGGCGCGGCTCGATGCGGCAGCCATTTGTCGGTCTTGTTTTGGCTGCGATCATCGGCATCGTCGTCGCCGATTATTTTCCTGCAATCAGCCGCCCGATCCTTTTTGTTGCGATTCTAGGCGCACTGGCAGGGTTGCGCTGGAGTTATGGGCCGCTCGTTTTTGCGCTGGTCGGCACGACATTTTTCGCCCTTCATAGCGCGCGAATCACCAGCACGCCGGCCGATGCCCTTGCTGAAATCGCCGGCGGACTCGCGCGCCCCGCGAGTGTGACCGGCATTGTCACGACCGAGGCAAAAATCGAAGCGACCGGCAACGCCAGTTTCCTTATGAGGATGGATCAGGCGAAAATTGCCGACCAGAACTTTGAAACGAACGCCACGGTTTTCGTTCGCTGGCGCGGCCGGCCAAACGTGGGCGATGAAGTGGCACTTTTTGGCACTTTCCAACCAATCGAGCCGCCGCGAAATCCCGGCGAATTCGATATGCGCGCCTACCTCGCGCGCCGCGATGTGAAAAATTTATTCATCGTTCGGTATCCGGAAAATGGTCGGATTCTTGCGCCGGGGAGCGGATTTTCTGTCCTGCGGGCAGCGGCTCGCTCCCGCGAATGGATGCAGCGCACCCTTAGCCGCGACCTCGAAGACTCGCCAGATGTCGTCGGACTCATTTGCGGTACCGCTCTCGGGCTTCGCCATCAAACGCGCGATGATATCGAAGAGCCATTTCAACAAACGGGAACGTTGCATCTGTTTGCGGTTGCTGGGTTGCACGTTGGCATTGTCGCGCGATTACTCTGGACTCTTGCGATGGTAATGCGCCTGCCGCGCAAGCCCGCCACTGCTCTGATCATTCCTCTCCTTTTCTTCTACGCTGCGATCACGGGCCTGCATACTGCGAGCGTTCGTGCCGCGGTCATGAGCGCGCTGCTGCTCGGTGGAATATTCTTTGATCGAAAGGTTCTTGCTCTCAACAGCCTGGCTGCGGCCGCATTTCTGATTTTACTCTTCGATTCAAACCAGCTTTTTACCAGCGGGTTTCAACTGTCGTTCGCGGTGGTGGGCGCCATCATCCTCCTGGCCGATCCAATGTTTGTTCGCTTTGAACGAATCGTTGCCCCGGATCCATTCTTGCCACCTCCACTCTTGAGTCGGATGCAGCGAATCTATGCTGCGATGGGGCGTGGTCTCGCTCGCGGCGCATCAGTTTCGCTCGCAGCCTGGATCGGATCGTTGGCGCTTATTTATTGGTATTTCTATCTCATAACGCCGATATCGCTCCTAGCCAATCTCGCGGTGGTGCCGATCGCATATTTTGTTCTCGCGCTCGCCATGTTGTCGCTAATCGCTGCGCCGATTTCCTCCGGGCTCTCAATTGTTTTTAATAATGCCAACTGGTTGATGTCGCACGCGGTTCTCTACCTCGTTAATCTCTTTGCTTTGCTGCCGGGTGGACATGTTTACCTGCCCCGATTTACTGAACGGCCTGCCCCGATCATGATCACCGTTCTCGACGAAGGGACCGGCGGAGCCGCGCACGTTCGTGCGAATAATTACGATTGGTTAATCGATTGCGGCGGCCAACGAAATTACGAGCACACCCTGAAATCGTTCCTACACAGTAAGGGCATCAATCGCATCGAAGGCATTCTGCTCACCCACGGAGATGCACAACACATCGGCGGTGCCGCTGACACTGTCGCTGATTTCGCCCCGCACGAAATTTATGATAACCCGCTTGATGTTCGCTCTGCGGTCCAACGCCGATTATCTGAGGCGCTTCAGCTCGCGAGAATAAAACCGCGACACTTAGTCCGTGGCGATTCGCTTTTCTTTGGCAGTGACGTGCACGCGGACGTATTTTACCCGACCCCGGACCTTAAGATTGCTGCGGCGGATGACGCGCCATTGATTGTGCAACTCGTCATTGAAAACGTTCGTGTGCTTTTTGAGTCCGACGCGGGCGCCAACGCGGAGGCGGCGCTGCTCGAAGCAGGTGACAATTTGCAGAGCGACATTTTGATCAAGGGCCAGCATCATTCCGGCGACTCGGGCACCGCCCAATTTCTTGAGGCGGTAAAACCAAAAGTTATCATTGCCACGTCGCGTCCATCTCCCATCGCGGAACAAATCACCGAGGAATGGACCAAGGAAATCGCGCAGCGTGGCATCAAACTTTTCCGCCAGGACCAGACCGGCGCGGTCGAAATTCAGTTCGGTAATGAAGGATGGCGAACACGAGCTTACCTGACTGGCGAAACTTTTCGCAGCAGCAGTCGATGAATGGAAAGTCCGCGAGCGACATATTTCTGTTCGAAGCTGGTGGGTGGAAAATGATTTTGCTCGCGCGAGATGACAAATATGTCGGTGGCAGCGATCACTCTTTCGATCTGGTGAAAGTAATCCGCGTGATCAGTGGCAACGTGAAATAAGCCTCCGGCAATGAGGGCGCGATGAATGGAGGATACAAATTCGGGGGTGAAAGCACGTCGCCGATGATGTCGCCGTTTTGGCCACGGATCGGGGAATAGCAGGTGAAACGTCGTAACGGAGCCGGGCGGCAACAAGTGCGTTACTGCGTAATTTGATTCCATTCGCAATATCCGCGCGTTTTTCAGATCCAGCCGCGCAACTTTGCGGCAAACACTCCGCACTCTTCCCAGCAGCCGTTCGATCCCGAGAAAATTGTGCGCCGGATTTTCCTGGGCCAGAACGACAAGAAACGCACCGTCGCCGCAACCGAGATCGATCTCGAGCGGCGCAAGGCGCGAAAAAACTTTGTCGAACTCCAGTACGCGGGTCAGAGATTTCGGCACATATTCGACGCCCGCCTCGTCTGTGTGCAGTTTAGCTCGACCTCGCATGTGATTGAGTGGAAGACAGGCCTCCGGCCTGTCCGGCGGTCATAGACCGCCGCTACAGAAATCTCAACAGGCGGAAGCTTTTTGCCGGACAGGCCGGAGGCCCGTCTTCCTATCTTCGCCGCACCACAATCGCTCGCCTCTTCGCTTTGATTTCCAGATCGTTATTGCGAGAAGACACAGTCCCGGATTAAATTGCCATTCATGAGCTGGAGCAGAGAAGAAGCTCTTACCGATCCTGCGGTGCGAGAGCCTATGATGTTCACCTCGGAGTTTCGATTTCGCCTCCGCGATATTCCGACCGAAATTATTCTACGGCTTTATCGCCCGCTCCATTCCGGCAGAATTGTGGTGCGGCGAAGCCACGATCTGTCAATCCCGCAGGTCGCGGCTCCGGCGCCGGCCGCCCATGTTGATGACGGCGATAGCGAGGGCGACGCCCTGCACGCCGTCGTGGACAAGATGGTTTCGCTGTATAACACGGCTCGCGCGCAAGGCCTGACACCGGATATCTCCTGGCTGAAGCCTAACGAGAATTTTCGAAACTTGTGAGTCGCTGAAAGCCGGGGTCGGTTCTTACTGTTGCACTCTCTGGAGACGTTGTTACCTGGCGCGTTGGCTGGGCCATCTCTGCTTTGGCAGCGGCAGCAGGGCCGGCTTGGACGCTAGCCCTTGCTTGAAACATTCCCGCTCACAGGCTGTCTAATTCGCCATGAAACGCCTCATCCTGCTGGCTCATATTTTCCTGGCGCAGCTGCTTCTGGCCGATCCGCTCCCGCAAACGCGCACCGCTGTCTTCGCCGGCGGCTGTTTCTGGTGTATCCAACCCGCGTTCGATAAAGCACCCGGCGTGATCAAAACTGTCGTCGGCTACTGCGGGGGAACCGAGCCGAATCCGACCTACACACTTGTTGGCTCCGAAAAGACAAATTATCGCGAGTCCATCGAAGTCACCTACGATCCCGCCAAAATCAATTTCGACCAGCTACTCGATATTTACTGGCGGCAGATCAATCCGACGCAATCCGACGGCCAGTTCACCGATATTGGACCGAGTTATCGCGCCGCCATCTTTGTGCAGAACGACGAAGAGCGAAAGATCGCGGAAGCATCAAAGGCAAAGCTGGCGGGCTCTGGCCGGTTCGACAAACCGATTGTAACTGAGATTTTGCCGTCGATGAAATTCTGGCCGGCGGAAGAATATCATCAAAAATATTATCAGCAGAACCCGACCGACTTTGAGATGTTTGAAGTTGGCTCCGGGCGAAAGGCGTTTGAAAAGAAAAAGTGGAACGATGTGAAGCCTGAGACCCGTTAGCCTCCTCACGGGATGCGCACCTGAACGCTCGATCCCCCGCTAGGGGACAGGATAGGGTGTGAGAAAGGGGCGGGAACCGAACTTGCCCCTACCTTTGGCAAAATATCTAGAATCGCTGCACCTTGGTCGACGGCTCGACGAAATCCGCCTGGCTCACTGAGAGGTTTTCCTTAAGATGCCTCGATAATTCCTGGGCCAAAATAGTCGCGATCGACTTTGCGTCCCGGGTGTAAACCGGAATAGGGAATCCGCCGGCGTTGCGGTCGTATCCGTAGATCGTGCCGTCTGTTTCCCAAACGCAATAGGCATGACCGGCGGGATGGTTGACATAACGGACCAGAAGAATTTTCGCCCAAAAGTTTTTCTCCAAGTTATGTTGGGTTTTGACCGCCGCTAGATAGTTGCAGGCCGAGACGACGCAACCGTTGAGAACAATGAGATCGTCTTCGCTGGGATTAAAAATTACGTTCTGGCGACAAGCGCCAATGCCGTAACCGGTGAGGGCGATAAAAAGATAGATCGCGACATGGCGGGCGATGCGAGTTTTCATAAAAGTGGGACGAAACTGCTGCCTTTGAGGGGGGCGGTTGCTTTTAGCTTATAGAAATTATAGCAGAGTCCCATCCGCGGTGAAGGAAAATCGCTGGAGGTGGCCTTCACCGCTATAAGTCCTTGATTTCTAGTTCCCATGGTCTCTAAGCAGTCCCTCAACATTCGTCTGATTTTCTCGCTAAAGGTCAGCCGCCTTTGCTCTCCGGATCAACCCGTGCGATAAAGCGGAGCGCAATGGATCAAGCGATGCCGCCTTAAAGCGAGTGCCGGTCAAAGGTTCCGGGCCAAACTTCGTTTCGCCCGGAGCATCGCTCGGTTCCCCGGATTCCTAACTTCGACCTTTTGCGCTTGCGCGCGCGACGCGACTCGCGAGCATAAACACACGCCCTCACTATGCCTTTTACCACGCGCGAAATTGAAAATCCTGATCCGGTCACTCGCGTGGTTGCGGCGGACGCGGCGATGCGCAATCAACAGGCTGAGCAATCGGGGGATGACATCGGCGAAAAGATGGTGCTCAACATGGGACCGTCGCACCCAGCCACTCACGGAGTACTGCGACTGGTGCTCGAACTCGATGGTGAAATCATTACCAAGGCGACGCCGGACGTCGGTTTCCTGCATCGTGGTGATGAAAAAATCGCAGAGAACATGCAGTACAATCAGTTTGTTCCTTACACCGACCGTCTCGATTACCTCGCCCCACTGGCCAACAATGTCGCTTACGCCCTGGCGGTGGAGAAATTGATGGGCTGGGAAATCCCGCCACGGGGCAAAGCCATTCGTGTGATCTGCTGCGAACTCGCCCGCATTTCCTCCCACCTGATGGGACTAGGTGCGATGGCTCTCGATCTGGGCGCGATGACTGTGTTCCTGTACACTTTTGAGGAACGCGAGAAAATCTACGACTTGTGTGAATTGTTAACCGGCGCGCGTTTCACTACCAGTTATACTCGCGTAGGCGGACAGATTCGCGATTTGCCGGCGAATTTCATTCCGCAATTGGGAAAATTCCTCGAGACGTTTGGCCCGAAGCTCGATGAATGCGACAACCTCCTCACCCGCAATCGCATTTTTGTCGATCGCACCCGCGATATCGGAGTAATTCCGCATGATCGCGCCATTGCGTATGCCCTTTCGGGCCCAAATCTGCGTGGCAGCGGCATCGAACACGATTTGCGGCGAAAGCATCCTTATCTCGATTATGATCAATATGACTTCGAGGTAGTGACCGGCGCGACAGGCGACTGCTACGATCGCTATTTAGTTCGGATCGAGGAGATGCGGCAGAGCGCCAAAATTTTATGGCAGGTGATCGACAAATTGCCAAGTGGTCCGATTAACGTAGCCGATTGGAAAAATATGCTGCCGCCGAAATCGCGGGTCATGACAAAGATGGAAGAGTTGATTCACCATTTCATTGTCGTGACCGAGGGTTTAAAAGCGCCGCCAGGCGAGATTTATTTCGCGGCGGAGAATCCGAAGGGCGAGCTCGGTTTTTACATCAACAGCCGTGGCGGTGGTGTTCCGCACCGGCTCAAAATCCGCGCGCCATCGTTTGTCAACCTCAGCATCCTGCCGGAATTGCTGCCGGGTTGCATGATGAGTGATGTGGTAGCGACTTTAGGCAGTTTAGACTTCGTAATGGGAGAATGCGATCGATGAAAGTAATCTCTGCAGTTTTCTCGGCGATCCTGGTTTTGGCCGCGTGCAACCGCAATGTCATGACCGGATCGAAGCTGACGCTCGACAATTATAACCAGATCACGACGGGCATGAGCAAGGCACAGGTGGAAAAAATTTTGGGTCCGCCGACGTCGATGGAGACGAAAGACATGCTCATCTTCAAGAAGACGATCTGGCGTTACGAAGACGGACAGAAGTTCGCCCAGATTACGTTTAAGAACGACGAGGTGGACGGCAAGGACACCAATCTTGGCACGCAATGAAGAGCGCTCCCCTCCGGATTATCCTGCTTCTCGCTAGCGCGTTGTTCTTCTCATGCAGCGGGCAGCGTCTTACCCAGGCCAATGTCGACCAGGTGACCGAAGGAATGAGCAAGAAACAGGTGGAATCCATTCTTGGTCCGCCGACGGCTGTCGAAACCAAGGATTTTATGCTGCTTAAACGCACAACCTATCTTTATCGCCAACCCAATGGCACGGTGACGGTGTTGTTTAAGGACGACAAGGTAGCGGCGAAATCGAGCACGCTTCCCAAGTAGGCGACCGATTGTTATGGCTTCGACCGCGACGAAAATTCCGGCGGAATTAAAGCGGCAAGTGGATGCTGCAATTGCTCAATATCCGCCCGAGCGAAAACGAAGCGCGGCTTTGCCATTGCTGCATCTCTGGCAGGAACGTTTCGGTTTTATCAGCGACGAAGGGATTAATTGGATTGCGGACAAGCTGGAGCTGCAACCGATCAACATTCTCGAATTGGTGACCTTTTATCCGATGTTGCGGCAAAAAAGCGCCGGCAAAACCCATATTCGCGTTTGCCGGACGCTTAGTTGTGCCATGGCCGGAAGCTATCGTGTTATGGAAAACCTTTGCGCGGCGGCTGGCATCGCGCGCGGACCTAACGGTCTTCACGATCCATTTCTCGTTAGCAAGGATGGAAAAGTGAGCGTCGAATTCGTGGAGTGTCTGGCCAGCTGCGGCACCGCCCCGGTTTGCATGGTGGACGACGAGTTACGCGAAAACGTCGATCCAAACGCGGGGGCCGATCTTTTTCTCAGTCGAATGCGTGATACACCGGAGTCAGGCCAGGGCAGCGGATTAAACATCAACAGCCAGACCTCGCCTCATCCTCTCGAGCACCGCCTCGTCTTCAAAAATATTGGCCGCCCGGATTGGACGACCGACATTGATTGTTACCTTGATGATGGCGGCTACCAGGAGTTGAAAAAAGCCGTTACCATGTCGCGGACGGACATTCTTAACGAGGTTAAGACTTCGGCGTTGCGCGGACGTGGTGGCGCTGGTTTCCCAACCGGGGTGAAGTGGAGCTTTATTAAGCCGGACGAGAAGAAGCCGGTGTATCTGATTTGCAATGCCGACGAGTCGGAGCCTGGCACCTTCAAGGATCGTTACATTATTCATCAGGATCCGCACCAGCTGCTCGAGGGCGTCTTGATTTCCTGTTACGCCCTCAATGTCCACACCGCTTATATATATATAAGGGGCGAGTTTCCCGGGGGCACAAAGATCCTCGAGCGCGCCATCGAGGAAGCGCGGGCGAAGAAGTTTCTGGGTAAGAATATTCTCGGTTCCAACTTTGACGTCGAAGTCTTCATTCATCGCGGCGCCGGCGCCTACATTTGCGGTGAGGAAACGGGACTGATCGAATCGCTCGAGGGCAAGCGCGCTTACCCGCGGATCAAACCACCTTATTTTCCCGCAGTGCTTGGCCTCTATATGTGCCCGACCATTGTCAATAACGTCGAAACGCTCTGTCATGTGAAGCATATCATCGGGATGGGCGGCGCGGAATATTCCCGACTCGGCCGGCCCGGCAATACCGGCACGCGAATTGTCTGCGTCAGCGGCGATGTCGTCCGCCCCGGTTACTTCGAGATCGAAGTCGGCGCCGTAACGATGGGACAGTTGATCTATGAAATGGCGGGCGGGATGAAGTTCGGGCGACAACTCCGAGCCGTCATTCCCGGCGGAAGTTCGGCCAAGGTATTGCGCGCAGACGAACACTTCAAACTAAAGGAGAAACAGTCGGATGGCTCGACTGTAGAGCGCGAAATTTCGATCGATGAAATTCCGATGGACTTCGATTCACTGGCCGCCTGCGGCTCGATGGCGGGTTCTGGCGGGGTCATTGTGCTGGATGATTCGCGCGACATGGTTTGGGCCCTTAACAACATTAACGAGTTCTATGCACACGAATCGTGTGGACAATGCACTCCCTGCCGCGAAGGCGCGCTGTGGATGAAAAAAATTACGGATCGAATGCTGCTCGGCGGCGGTGTGATGCAGGATCCAGGGACTCTGAAAACGGTGGCGGATAACATCGCCGGTCGCACCATCTGTGCCTTCGGAGAGGCCTGCGCCTGGCCCAGCCAAAGTTTTGTCGAGAAATTTCCAGAAGATTTCGCCGCGCGTGCAAAAAAATCAGCGCCACCCCCATTGCCCCCGGAATACACACCCGAGGAACTCATCGCGAAGGGAAAAATCTCAACGGTTCCACTGGCACACGACCCCGGTTGGGAAAAAGCCGGCACCGCCGGGACTATTTGATATGAATCGTCCTCGTGCTCTTACGATTATAAGCGTGAGGCTGATCAAACGCCACCTGCCCTCACCTCCATCCTCTCCCACTGGGAGAGGAGGACGCGAAGCGCCAGGTGAGGGAGCTGGTAGGAGTAAGAGCAATGGCTGAGACCTCTCCGTTAGTCAACGTCCAGATCGATGGCGTCTGGCATCAATTTCCGAAAGGCACGCGAGTGATTGAAGCTTGCGCGCAACTCGGCATTTACATTCCGCGTTACTGTTACCATCCGAAGCTAAGCTCGCCCGGAAATTGCCGGATGTGCCTGATCGAAATGGGCCTCCCCCGGATGGGTCCGGACCGGAAGTTCGAGTTGGGTGCCGATGGCAAGCCGGTGATCAACTGGATGCCGCGCCCGCAAATTTGTTGTGCGCAGGATGTCGCTGAAGGCCTGGGCGTGCGCACGAGTTCGCCGCTGGTGGAGGAATGTCGCCGTGGCGTCATGGAATTTCTGCTCATCAATCATCCACTGGACTGCCCTATCTGCGATCAGGCCGGCGAATGTCGTCTTCAGGAATTCAGTGTCGAATATGGCCGCGCAGACTCAAGGTTTCTCGAAGGCAAGGTCAAAAAACCGAAACGGGTTCAGATTGGTTCGCGCGTTACGCTTGATGACGAGCGCTGCATCCTTTGCTCGCGCTGTATTCGCTTTTGTCAGGAAATTGCAAAGGACGATGTGCTCGGGTTCACCGAACGGGGAGGCCACACCATTCTGGCGGCGCATCCGGATAAGCGGCTCGAAAACAATTATTCGCTTAATACGGTCGATATTTGTCCGGTAGGGGCGCTTACCTCTTCGCACTTTCGCTTCGAAATGCGCGTTTGGTTTTTGAAGGAAACCAAAAGTATCTGCACAAGTTGTGCGACCGGTTGCAATACCATCATTGGCTCGCGCGAAGATGTGATCTACCGCCAGACGCCGCGTGAAAACGTCGCCGTTAATTCCGTTTGGATGTGCGACTACGGTCGACTCAATTTCGAGTACCTAACGAGCCCTGAACGACTGCTCGAGCCGGAAATTCTTTCTGGCGACCAATTGCAAGCTGCTGATTGGAAGACGGTCATATCCCATACCGCTTTGCAACTGCGGCATTTCACCGGTTGGGACATCGCCATCGTTGCCTCGGGCCGGATGACAAATGAGGAACTCTGGCTGACTGCGCGTCTCGCCCAGCAGTTAAACGTCTCATTCATTGATATTGTTCCCAGAAAAGGGGAGGGGGACGACATTTTGCTGAGCCAGGACCGCAATCCGAATACGAACGGCGCGAAAATTATCCTTGGATTGGAAGGCAAAACCGGCGCGAATCTAGAGGCGATTGCCGCGAGTGTGGCGGAAGGCCGCATTAAAGCGCTAGTCGTGCTCGGTGAAGACCCGACTGAATTTGGAATTACCGTCGACCAACTGAAGAAGCTGCCCTCCTTCATCACCATGAATATTTTGCGCAATGCCGCCACTGCCCACGCTACTGCGATCCTTCCGTCCGCCGCATACGCCGAAAAACGCGGCTCAATGATCAATGGTCGCGGCCGTTTGCAACGATTGAATCGGGCCGTGCGCCCGCCCGGGCAGGCGCGCGAGGATTGGGAGATCTTGCGCGATCTCCTGCAGGAATTTACCGGCAGTAATGGTCTCGGCTCGATCGAGGATGTGTTTCGTCAAATGGCGGAATCGCTTCCGCCACTGGCAGGCTTGAGCTTGAACAAAATTGGCGATCTCGGCGTGAAAGTGATGGCCACGCCTGAGAGTTCGGCTACCCCATCGCCTCCCGGCGAGCCAAGCGATGAGGAGTTTTTTGAGCGGCCGCCGCTGCACGCAGTAAAATGAATCCGACGGTTTCCTTTATTCTGATTTCGCTGCTGAAAATCGTTGGCATCGTTTTTTTCGTTATTTTGCCAATGGTTTCTTACGCGGTTTATGCGGAGCGAAAAGTCAGCGCGTTGATTCAGGACCGCCTCGGACCGAACCGGGTCGGGCCTGCCGGTCTATTCCAGCCAATTGCCGACGCATTTAAATTTTTGCTCAAGGAAGATTTCACGCCCGCCCACGTGAACAAACTTTATTACTGGCTCGCGCCCTGTCTCGCGATGGTGCCGGCCATCACGACGATCGCGGTGGTTCCGTTTGGCAGCACCCTCTTTGGCGTGCCAATGGTGATCGCGGACATCAACGTCGGCGTGCTATTCGTTTTTGCGATCGCATCGCTCGCTGTTTACGGAATCGTTATTGCCGGCTGGGCCTCCAATTCGAAATATCCATTCCTCGGTGGAGTGCGCTCGAGCTCGCAGATGATCGCTTACGAACTCTCGTTAGGTCTTGCCGTGATCCCGATTTTCCTTCTCGTTGGCAATCTCCGGCTAACGGAAGTTGTGCAATATCAGATTAATCATGGCTGGATGATACTTCCCTTTGCCGGTGACTGGAAAAATCCGCTCGGTTGGCTGTTGGTTGTTCCGATGTGGATATCGTTCACTATCTTTGTTATTGCCATATTCGCGGAAACAAACCGGCTGCCATTCGATCTCCCGGAAGCGGAAACGGAATTGGTCGGCGGCTATCACACCGAATACAGCTCGATGAAGTTCGCTCTCTTTTTCCTCGGGGAATATGCTGCCATGATCACCGGGTCTGCCATTATCGTTACCCTTTTTCTTGGAGGCTGGCATTTCCCCGGCATCCCCGACGGTTCCCGCGGGTGGTTTTTTGGTCTTATTAACATTTTCGTTTTCTTTGCTAAAATTACGGCGCTCCTTTTTGTATTTATCTGGGTCCGCTTCACTCTGCCCCGTTTTCGCTACGATCAGTTGATGCGGCTGGGCTGGGTTTTCTTTTTCGAGATCGCGCTCGTCAACATTTTCTGCGCCGCCGCCATCATCCCCTTTTTCGACCGATAACCCACGGCTTAATCCTAATCTTATTCGTATTCTTAATCTTCTTCTTTAGCCTTTCCGACACATTACCGTCGTTCCGTTCTGTAATGACAATCTCCAGACTGACTACTCATTGTAATCGAAACCGGTCGAGCCGGATTATGATTACGAGCAGGAGCAGGAGTTGATATGGCTATCACCGTTCCACGACCGAAACTCACCTGGTCCGAGCGATTGTATTTGCCGACGATCGTGGCAGGGATGGCGATCACTCTCCGGCATTTCAAAGATATGCTCTTCGGCCGCACCAAGGTGACGATGCAATATCCCGAAGAAAAATGGGATCCGCAGCTGCCGGAACACTATCGCGGTGCCCCCGCTTTGGTGAAAGACGAGACCGGGCGCACCCGTTGCGTTGCCTGTCAGCTCTGCGAATTCATCTGTCCGCCGCGGGCGATCAAAATCGAGCCGGGCGAAATTCCGGCGAAAGACCGCTTCAGCAAGGTCGAGAAATATCCGCGCGAGTTCGATATCGATATGATTCGCTGCATTTTCTGCGGGATGTGTGAAGAAGTCTGTCCCGAACAAGCCATCTTTTTGCGCAAGGATTACGCCATCACCGGGCTCACTCGTGCGGAAATGGTGCATAACAAGGACAAGCTGCTCGAGATTGGCGGCGTGATGCACGGCGTCGTTTTGAAGTGGAACGAAAAGAAGTAACCAAACACTGGAGTAATGGAGTGTTGGAGTATTGGGAATCGCGGGCGCCTTTTCCTTTCACCCAATACTCCATTACTCCACCACTCCACTTAATTTGATGCCCTCTTTTCTCTTCTGGCTCTTCGCTATCGTGATGCTTGTCTTCGGCGCAGCCGTTGTCATTAACCGTAACCCGATCGCGAGTGCGCTCAGTTTGGTAGTTTGTTTCCTTGGGCTTTCCGCCTTGTTTATGTCTCTCGACGCATTCTTTATCGGGATCATTCAGGTGCTTGTCTACGCTGGCGCCGTGATGGTGCTGTTCCTGTTCATTATTATGCTGCTCGATCTTCGAGCGGAAGAACGCCGCAAGTTGAATTGGATTGCTTTCGGAGGTGGCTTCCTCGTCGCGTTCTCGCTTCTCGTGCAAATCCTTGCTGTTATTGGTAGCACCCGAATGGCCAAACAAACTTTTCCGCCGCTCGCTTCCCCGCAAACAGACGATGTCCGCAGCGTCGGGTTGGTGTTGTTTGGAAACTACAACCTGCCTTTTCAGGTAATCGCCGTGCTGATTCTTGTCGCGACCATCGGCGTCATAGTTTTGAGCAAACGCCAATTGCGATGACCACTCTCGGCGACTATCTGACTGTCAGCGGAGTATTGTTCGCCATCGGTTTTAGCGGCGTTCTGTTGCGGCGCAATGTCATTATCATTTTTATGGCGCTCGAGTTGATGCTGAATGCGGCCAATCTTTCCCTTGTCGCCTTTTCCCGTTTTCGTCTCGGCGACGATGGCCTGCCCAATTACAACGCGCAGGTTTTGGTTTTCTTTATCATTACCGTTGCCGCCGCCGAAGTCGCGGTCGGTCTTGCCATAATTGTCGCGCTCTATCGCGCCCGCCGCACCACCCATGTGGAAGATATTAATAGTTTGAAATTCTAGTCCACCAAACAGGAATGACGCGAACGTCGGAAACTAGAAAGCAGGAATCAGACGATGTTTACCTCTGAGAATTTGGTGTCCTTCCGCATGTTTTGTGGACCAAAATGTTTATGAGCGTGATCCCCTGGCTTGTTTTGCTTGTGCCGCTGGCCGGTGCGGTGCTTATCGCCCTTGTCACTCGCCGGGCGGCTGGCCTGAGTGCGTTCATTTCCGTCGT
>Ga0134128_10003844_pt1 | contig 18403 bp, 37 predicted proteins | sample KB31754_FD_96462 | JGI IMG/M metagenome (GOLD analysis project Ga0134128, IMG submission 96462) | Terrestrial soil microbial communities with excess Nitrogen fertilizer from Kellogg Biological Station, Michigan, USA - KB3-175-4 | ecosystem: Environmental > Terrestrial > Soil > Unclassified ... | reverse complement strand
AATTGACCAAGAAAACAATCAAGAATTGAAGCGCGTGATGCTGGAACGGTTCACAATCGAGCGTTATCTAAAGGAAGGCGATGCGCTAGCTATTGATGGAGATTTCGATTCGCTCGGACAGAAGCGCGTTTTGTATAAGAAGCAAATCAAGGGAACGCAAACAATTCTCTATGTGCTTCATGTCAAAAATTCGACACCCGAGCCAGATGGCAGCATCAAGGATTATTTCCTTGAAATCCATCCCGAGTGTCGCCCGATGCTTCGCGATAACAACGGGCAAATCCAGTTAGGGCAACCACAAACTATGACATGCCGGAATGCTGTTGCGTCCACTTTTGGAATGCGCGGCGAAGAATATGCACCACTCGTGGAGACATAAAGATGGCATTGAAACAACAGTCACGGAAGGCAAAAACCCGAGAGCGCAAAGATAGTTATCTCGCCAAGTCGGCTATTCTTGGTCCGCAATCGAAAGCGGAATATCGCCGTCGAAGAACCGCTGAATACATGAGACAATTCCGGGAAAAGACTCATTTATGGTTCAGCGGTGAGCATGATAAAGAAATGCTCGATGCCTGCACTAAAGCTCTTGAAGAATTAGAAGCCGAGATGATGCGAGCAATAAGCAAGCAAGAAGAAACCGCAATAGAAGTCGCGCAGAAGGAGCACGCCGATGCCAAATTTTAAAGACAAGATCAAGCCCAAAGGAACCGGCAACTTTATGTCGGGCGGCGATATTCCGATAGGTGGAGCGCTAGAAGCCATCTTGATCGATTCCGCCAAATCTCAACAATATGACAATTTCAATTATCGTATCTACATACCCGACCAACACGCCATCAAAACACTGAATGGCACTACTGTTATCGATAGCGCATTTCAGGGCGGACTCGATGACGGCACCATTAAGCCGGGTGATTACTTCGCACTACGGCGTGATGAAAACACAATCACAAATGCAGGTCGAACGCTGCTGAATTTTGAACTGTATCCCGCCGAAGATGACGACGATGTAATCGCCTGGCGCGAAGAAGCTGAAAACCTTCTTGCCGAGAAGGGAGAGACGGCGCCATGGTTGCAAGATGACAACGATGTGAGCTTCGGATAATGGAGAACCGGCAAATTCATTTTGAGTGCCCACTGGATCTAGCTAGCGCTTTCGACTCTATATCGAAAGCGCTAGGCTATACCTCTCGGCAGGAAGCGCTCATATCTCTGATGCGGAATTATGTTGTACAGGAGGGACCACAAATTGCCCATCTCATATCCACATACAAGAAAAAAACCAAGACGAGATCATAAATGGCTTGCACTCAGGCGTGGGCAACCTTCGGCGGGCGAGCGCTGCCTGAGATGCGGCTGTAGCCCCGGCTATCGCGACATGTACACTATCGAATGCCCGATGCCTCTCGATTACCTTGTGCGTCTAGAGGTTTATCATTGTCGGCTGTTGCTCTATCGAATCCCTCCCGAAAAGCTTGCTCAAGCAAATGAACTTCGGCAAACGCTAGGATGGCAAGAAGCATCATGAAAAGCTGTGTAAGCAAATCAGAAAAGGCACCACACATGGATCGATTCAAGCCGATATTTAACGCTGAAATGAGGCAACAAACAGGCATTCGGTGCCCCCTGTCAGGCTTCGAGTTCGATTATATGTTCAGCAAGCTTTCAGAACTCGAAAAGCATCTTAAAGAATGCCCGCTTAACAGGAGGGATTATGTTAGTTCCTGATTCAATCGCGGATGCGCTGAAGCCGGATTTCTCGCGCAAGGTTAGCGAGACTCGGGTTACAGAAAGAACATGGCGATACTTCAATACAATTGTGCGCCTCGGACACAAGAGACGGCGCCGCGGTCGCGTTCTTAAACAGCTTAGGAGGTTGGCAAAATAATGCAAGACCGAGCGATACAACAAGCTAAAGGGATTCTGGCTCATGATTTCAGAGAATTGAAACATGACATCAAGCATTATGTACCGGAAATGTGGGTCAATGCCATGTTGCAACAATTAGAGATTGCGGAAAACGCACTAGAACAAATTCTCAACACACAAAAGGAGCTCAACCCTCAAAAATTTTGATGCATGTTAGTTGCGGGACGCATCACCAAAAGCCTTCTGTTCTGACAGGAGGCTTTTGTGTTACCGGTAAATCAATCGGCAATGATCCGCGAACGTAACGGCGAGAGCGAATGCCGACCAAACATCATAGCGCATCTCTTTCGTTACTTCCTTGCCAAAGCGCTGTATTAGAGCCGCTCGCACTTCCTTGTCGCCGACAGTAACGGTCTTGCACAGATGCAATTTAACTTCGTGACGATAGATTTTGCTCCATAGCCGACCGTAGTGTTCATGATATTGAATGAATCTACCCGCCCAAAATGCGGTTTCAAATAACGAATCATCTGAACGCCCTTGATCTTCGGGCATCTCGATAATGATATGATCGCTGCCAAGTCCGGTTGAATACAAAACGGAGAGATTTGATTCTAGCCCAAACTCTATTGGGTGTGCGTGCCGCAAATCCCACAGGAGCCAAGCGCTGTCATACGGACCCGGATCTATGCACAAAATGACGCTTGGCGCGTTTTGCCTTTCGTTCTTCAAGTTGGCGAGCCTGTTGTTGTAGTCTTTCGGATTTCTTTTCGACTTCGGCATATTGTATTTGCCTCCATTGTTCGCGCATCGCATTTAGTTTGTTGGGATAATGCCCATATCCTACTCGCAAGGGGTGCATCTCTCGCATCTCTTTCTGATTCAGCGTTCGTTCTTCGGAGAGGCAATGGAAGGCGTTGGCGCCGTCGGTGATCCATCGCCATACGCCGCCGTCTTTATCGTAAGTGAGCCATTCCTCTCCCGCTGGGCGTGTTTCGTCGAGGAGTTTCAGAGCTTCGGCATCTCGGGCCTGAAGTTCTTGCAAAAATGCATCCCAGGCATTATTATCCTCCTTAACCGAATCCCAATAACCAATCGCCGCAACAAGCTCCGCTACCTCAAGTAAGCGGAGCTTGTTGTTTGCTCTTTCGATTATGCGTCTAACACTCAAGCTAGACCTGCCTCGATACGATTCCACATTTCGTGAAGTTGGTAGCGCTCTTCCTGATGGGCGAGTGTGTAAAACTCTTCCCAGCAAGACAAGCACAAATCGCCTTCTGTTTCGTCGATTGGCACCTCTAATTCACACTCGATGCACTTATGCATTCTCGTTCTCCTTTGGTAATGCGCCCCGAATGTACCGCACGTCAAGGTCAAGCTCTTTTGCAAGAGCTTCCATCGCCTGGCGTGCGGGTGTTTTCCTTGTAGCTTTGTAACGACGCAAAACTTCTTTCCACAACTCAGAATCAAGATGGAAAACAAGCTTTACATTTTTGAATGATTTCATGCGCTGACTCCGATTTCTATCTTGAAAGTGGATGCGAGCGACTCGGCAAGCTCTCTAAATGGGTCGCCGTCTTCGCCTTCATAATCCACCTCACTCCCGTGAGCGTGAAGTGCGTTTACGATGCGCTGAATATCCCTTGCATCGAGAACAAGAACAAGGGTATCTTCGAAAACTGGAGCCCCTAAATCGCTTTTGAAGAGTGACGAAATTCGAAATTCTTTCATAGCCTTCTGATTGCCTCCCAATCTTTGTTTTCGATAAGTTTCATGAGATACCGCGAGCGCCTGGCGCTTGCTTGGCTTCGCTCGACTGTATCCTGAGCGCTTCGCATTTGGTCTTCAAAGGCTTGCATTTGCTCAGGATACTCGCGCCATAGAATCTCGAAGCCGATTTGCACAAGCCGCTCCGAATGCTTTACAGGGAGATTAGCGGGTTGTATTCTCCGCATTGCTCGCCTCCTGTTGAGCCTGTTCATAGACCCGGTGCAAGTGCTTCAAGTATCGGTCGCAAGGATATTCACGCTCAAGACGCTTGAGTGTTCGCTCTGGTTGTTTCGACCAGAGAATTTGCTGACTTATATCTAGATAAGGACATGGCGCTAATTGCGCTTCGCGCTGCATATATTGTGCAGGGGTAAGTGTATCGGTCTGCACGTTGCCATAAAGCGTGACCGGGGGCACTGTAGTAGTTGGCAAAACTTGAATCGTTGCCGGCGTCACAACCGGAGTTGTGACCGGCTGCACTTTCTCAAGATATGTGGTGCCGATGCCTTGTACGCGCACAATATAGGATTGTGGCGGATTTGGTGCAATGTGAGGTGGTGGAGGTGGAGCAATAGGCGCTTTCGGCGCCTCTGCAATCAACTGTAATGTGAACAACAATTCAATCATAATTTGATTTCCTCGCTAATACCGAAATCAAGAAACAGTGGGTTTGGTCGGATCTCCTCGTTTTTGCGCCGATAGGCCGTCAGGATATTCGATATATTCTCCCCGGAGCCCACTGTTTCTTGATTTCACTATGCTCCCCAATCGTCATGACCGCAATTGCAATTGCCGCAGATATCGGCGCTGCATTTACGGCACCATGATAAATCATCGCGCTGTTGCGGGGGCGGCGTATGCTCATTCCCGATATCATATTGTCCATTGCCGCAAATATTGCAATGGGAATCATGTTCGATATTGTTATAAGTCTTGTTGCAACACAAGGGCTCTACTTGATCTTGGTCGCGTTGGCGTTGTCGTGCGGTTGCAGCCACAATGCAATCGTGGCAATCGCAAGTAGATAATTCGTCGAAAGCATCAGGGCAAATTGTTTTCATGGTTTTTTACCCCCTTGCAGGCTTTCGATTTCCGCCCAAAATGCGCCTAGAAAAATAGCTTGGGCATCGCCGCTGTTGGCGAAAGTCGCTTTAGACTCCTCTGAAATTTCTTCAGACCAAGCGAATGCAAATGATTCCCCATCCCCTTCGTAATTAGACGGGGAAAGGTTTTCGGGCTCCACTGTATCGTAAGCGGTATACAGGGCATCGGCGTGACGCATTGCGATTGAACACAATTCTTGAACAGCTTTGAAATTCATGGCTGTACTTGACCTCCGAAATTTGTGGCAAATGAGAATTTGCCCTTGATCATTTGGTGAAAGAATCGACCCTGGCTAGGGGCTTCCACAAAGCCATGCCAAAGGGCGATTGGGACGCCGGACCAAACATAGGTTTTCTGGTTCCTGCGAAACAGGATAATCAGTGTTTGGCTATCTGTCTCATAGCTAGCCGATTGGATGTCTGAGCTTGTGGGTGATTCGAACGAAAGCATCATTTCCCGCTTACCTCGACTTCTTTCAGTATTTGCACAATTGCCACAAATGCCGAAATTTGTTCTTCTGTCCACCCTAATGTGTTTGCTCTCGCGTCCAGTCGGCCGTGCCTAATTCAGCTACTGCAAACTTGCGCAGCCCGTTAGCGCGCGCCTGGTCTGAACTCCACGAAGCGTCATTCAGAACAATTCCAAATGAGCGGACAGCGTAGTTCACGCAGCTTGGCGCGTCCGAGCTGCTGTCGTCGAATATCCTTGATATCAGTTGTTGGACACAAAACGTGCCGGGTTTGATGGCAGAGCCTTTCCCACTGCATAAGCCGCCCTGAGATAGGTCGCATATGGCAGTGACGTGAGCTGCGGTGATAGTTGTTGGTTGCATTCTAGTTTCTCCTGATGTTGCCGGTATCTAGCCGGGTATACGGCCCTGCGGATTAGGCAGGGCACAATACCGGGTTAGCCCCACTGTTCTAAGCGGTCATACAGGTTATCAATGAGCCTGCAAACATCGGCGTGCGGAGAGTTTATGGCGCCAATGTGGTTACCTATCTTTCGCTTAGCTATATTTTGATCAATGTTTGCTTGGTCCGCATGGCGTCCGGCTACTGCCAAATCTTCAGCAGCCAATCCAAGATGCTTACGCGCCTCTTCCAAGTGCTGTATTGCGTCAGCTATTCCGCCTTTTAAGCTTGTCATGTTATTTCCTCCTATTTCCACAGCTCAGGGTTTTGCTCGCGGCTGCGTCCATAATTCGAATAGGTGCCAACCTTGTCGGTTTGCCTTGTAAATCAAATCTATCTCCTTTGCGCCCGGGATGGGTGCGGTCACGCACCGCGAAGCCGAGATTCCAGTCTGATAATTGAACGAGCGAAACTATATTATTGCGCAGCATTGTTTGCGCCTCCCGTAAGGCTGAAATTCGAATCTTTGAACTCCTGGCGTGCAATTGCACGCTGAACAATTTTTTCGTTGCTGACAAGCTTCCAGAGCGGTCGCTGATAAGAGCCGCAACCGGCACAAAATTGCTTGCCGTCATGACCCATGAGAATGTAATTCTCGGCTGGAGTCAGGATGACGGGCAAGAGCATGCCGTAATGCACGATTCCCGCCCATGCTCCCCCGTCACGCAGTATCCGCTGCGCTCTGAGTGCTTCACAGAGGGAGTACAGAACAACCCGCTTAGATACAAGTCGGTTGTCCGCTCCCTTGTCTCGATAGAGTAACTGATACACAAAATTACCTCGGATAAACAGTAACCCTATTCTACACCACGAAACAGTAACCCTATTCCATTGTAACGAAATGTGAAGCGCCGATAAGAAATAAGAAATATTTCTAATTGCTTAGCGCTAAAGACTTAGTAAATAGCGAATTGCAAGCGAGCCGCGACCCGCGTTAGCGGGGGAGCGGGCGAGCGCTTGCATCGCTTAGCGCTTATTGTAATTCATATTGAGAGCATATGTTTTTTTTGTCAAGTAAACAATTGCAACAATTAGAGTACAAAAATCAGCGCTATCATCGTTACAATTATCGTCCAGGCGAACAATTCACGAAGGAATTGCTCCAAAGATTGAGATTTGTAAATATCCATTATAGACTCCCGGCTTCACACGGTACGCTCGCAGGGGTCGCCCGCCTAACGGCGGCTCCCGCTCGCTTCCGTGAAGATATTGTGATAGAAGTGTGGGAAGGCAGTCGCCACTAGCGCGGCTAGCGCTAACCCCATACCACTTAATGAAGTGGACTGGTACTGCGCGTTGCTTTACAAAAGTTATTGAAGTCCTTTGAAGCTCGGGCTGTCAAACTCCTGGCTAGATTGCAGGATGTTAAGCTTGAGAGCATTGTAAAGATTCACGAACCTGATACGAGCAATTGTAAAGGCGTTCATGCGATCACTCCCTTAACCAACCTTCTTAATTATAGAATAGAGTTACTGTATTGTGTCGTGAATGTAACGAAGTGTAACTACGTGTTTAGGTTACTTACTCCAGGGTAGTACGTACAGACGTATGTGCCCTATTGTAAAGGATTGTTGCGGGAGGGTCGGGCGATGACCTCAGTTACATTTATGCTCTAACCCGGGTTACATTTATGCTCTGAAACCCTCATGGTATCAAGCTTTCGGGATTTTGTAAACAATCCACGCCATTGCATTCATTACAAAATGTAACAAGCATTTCCTGTGCTCAGGTAAAGATTTGTAATCCTGAAACACCCAACCACGTTTCGGAACGTTACACATCTCGCAATACGGGCATCTCATCCGCCGTACTTCTGCTGCGCTTTCCATGTGCATTCGGCGCATTTTTCGTATTCGCCATAAGCGACTACGCCCCGCAGGCGAGCACCACAAAGAGCAATCTTTAAATCCGGTGCATCTATCGCCACGAGATGCCCTACCGGCTTATCAGGAACTTCCAAATCAATCGATCTTTCTTGCCTTTCGATTTCCATAAACACCTCATGACACTGTTACGATACTGTTACGACACTGTTACGATACTGTAATTGTAAAACCGCCGTCATGTACAACTTTTCCGACAGGCTTAGCCTTTCGGGCTTTCTTCTTAGCGCGAAACTCTCGCTGAGTCTGCACAACTGTCTTCGTTACAGGAAGTGCGGCGCGTTCTTCATAATCCGTAATATATTTTAACAATTCCCATCCCTCCAGCTCTAGCCCATTTGCGATGCACACAAAAACCTCCATCGTCGGATTCACAATCCCCGCCTCGATCCGATAGATTACGTTCGCGTGGACGCCCGCTCGTTTCGCGAGAGCCGCTTGCGATACCTTCCGCTGCTTCCTGAGATGCTTCAATATGGACGCCATGGCGCCATTGTGCCATCCCCAATACTTCTTTACGTCGTAGCGCTTGGCTTTGCTGAAATCAGGCATCGATCTCGAACATCACAAGGAAGCCTTCAGGCAGCGCTCAAGGTAATCTCGCTTATCGTTTTCAATCGACTCTAAACAGTATGACCAATCTAAAGGTTGCATATCGAAATCCTCCAATATGCCCACTATAGCCCCCTGCGAGGCATTGTGCAACCTATTTGTGTTATGTAAAACGTGAAAAACGGTGCAAAATTGTAAATTTCGGTGCAAATCGGCAAAAACCTTAAAATTTGTATTGCTTTTGCATAATTGCACAGCATAATAGAACCCATGCTGTCGAGGGTTTTCATCTTGCGTAACGGCGGCGAGAAAAGAGGCAGCAGCTACGACCGCCGCAGGAGGAAGCACTGGCTCTTAAAGACTTTCGGAGACGGCATTCGATGCAAGTGTGTTCATTGCGGCAAGAAGCTTACCTTCAAAACTCTCGAACAGGACCGCATAGAGCCAGGCGGCAGTTATCGTAAAGACAATCTTCAGCCGTCTTGCAGGAAATGCAACATTCAACGCAGCAACAATCCGACATGGGCATGGGGCAAAAGAAAGTGAAGGGCGAATGTGAAAGAAAAACATGTAGAAAATGCAATCGGAACTTACCCCTTACGGCGGTTTACTTCTATGAGCGATGGCGCAAGAAGGGAGAGTTTACCTATGAACGCCAGTGGCAACCATGGTGTAAGGATTGCAAGCGCGATTACTGTAAGGAATGGGCGCGGAAGAGTTCACAAAAGGTTGACTCAGCGGGAGAGGCGGCGGCAAGAGCGTGATGAATTAGTTTTCTCGCTTATCTATCTGCCTAATAAAATCATCGCCAACATTCTCTATCAGAATTTGCGTTCAGTGGAACAATCGGTAGAGGATCTTTGCAGGCAAGCGAAGGTAAATAACCGGGTAGCGCTTTTGTATTACGGATTACAGCGAGGATGGAAAGTCGATGTCAATTATCAAAACCTGTGCGAAATTCTTGTCGAAGATCGGTATGGCAAAAACTACAAACAGCGCAAAGGTGTCGGTTGAAGAACGATTCTTCATTGCCGGGAATTATGTCGGCGCATACTTGTCGAGAAACGCTAGCCCGAATCCGAGACAGATTCAAATCTGCACAAATGAATTTGCAAAACAGATTCAGGGGCAGATTCATAAAATGAGTTTTGTTCGTAAGTATGCTGCAAAACATTGTCAGTACAGTAACGGTCGAATGTTACCGGTGCATCAAAGAATGTTTCTTGCCGGGATATTTTACTATCTTGCCGCCAAGGAAAGGATTCGGATAACCGAAGATGAACTCGAGGAAACGGTGGTGCATGTCGAGAACGAAGTCATCAAGCCGAGCAGTCCGGAAGATTTTGTAGCTACAAAACAATTGCTTCAATACTGCCATGATTTTGCAGAGGTGGAAGGTGTCTAAGCGCAAGCTCGTCAAAAATCAGAAGGCACATAAGCTACGACAAGAGCAAACGCAAGCCCTTGATGCTCTGGATTCGCGCCGCTTCAGTCAGCACATGCCGACAGAACAAGCGGAGTGGGAAAAGGCTGCGAGACTCCATGAGATTTGTGACACCACTAAACGTACCGGAGCTGGGGGTGTAATTGCGGGTCAGGTTGGCTTGCTGCCTAGCGGGAGGAAAGCGCAAGAGGATTTCATAAATACCTACGTGAATCCAGACATCCCGGCGCCGAAGAAAAAACAGAACATGGATCTTACAAAGCCCGGCGGTCGTTATACCGGGCGCGGCTTCAAGGTTGTAGAGATTCCCAGCAATATTTGCATTCTTTGCTTGCGCTCTGATGTCGCGCCGAGGAAAGCGGAATGCCGGGAAGCTTGCAAGTGCTGCCCGATGATGGATAGTTTTGTAGTGCAAGTCAAAATGCGAATGCTGCGCCCTTATGACGTGGTGCGTAGTTGGTTTTGTGCAGGCTGCAAAAACGCTATCGTCAAGCGTGAGAAAAACGATCCCGGCTTACAGGTTATGCACGAGGGGCAAGTGGTGCCCGCAAGAGCGCTAGAGCAAGCGCGACGATATGAAAAGATGTGGGAGAACGTCCAAAAGATTCTTACAGAGTCACGCATCGAAGCACAAGGGAACGATGCTTATAAAGTCAAAGGTATAGGTGAAGCATGAAAAATTGTATGCGCGGCAATTGTGGGCATTGCGAGATTTGCCAGGTTCGCCTACTGGCTGAACATCAACAAACTCAAGCCGCTGCGGTATCGGTTGAAAAAATGAGTGCAGATCTTTGGGGCGAAACTACACCCAAGAAAGAGAACATACTACAGGAAGCTGACCGGCTTACGAGTGGTGCCCGAAGGGAAGAATATGGCGATACCAAAAAATCACTAAACACTATCGCCGTTCTCTGGAGTCCGATTTTGGGCAGAGAAATCACCGGGCGTGAAGTCTATCTATGCATGATTCAGTTGAAAGTAGTGCGGCAATTGAACGGACACAAGCGTGATTCGCTTGTAGACATTTGTGGATATGCAAGGATTGGAGAGATCTGGGAAGATGGATAAAATGTGTGGGGGCTGTAGACGAGTTCTTCCGCAAAATGCATTTTTCACACGGAAGCTTAAACAAGGAAGAGGGTTGCGCCCGAGATGCAAAGATTGCGAGAAAGTTTATAGGCGGGCGACTTGGCGAAAATATTATATTCCGAGGCAAAGATAAATGTCTAAAGAAGTAGATTTGACGAAAGATATAACGCAGTGGGATCGCGAAGAGTGGCTTACGGCGCTCGCGTGGATGGCGCTGTATGGCGATTACCTCCAAAATCAATTGCGGGACATCGGCGGCTTATTGAAAGCTTTCGAGAACGACGACGATGCGCAATATTATGTGAATGCCGCAATTCAAAAGGCTAAGCGGGAGGGCGTAACGGTAGATCCCGTCAAATCTATCGAGATGCTCAAGCGCTTGAAGGAAGTGAACAAAGCTTTCGAAGGTATCCCAAAGGAAATGCTCACGCTACCCGGAGTACAGAAAGATGGCGGGTAAAGAAGTCTCGTTTCATATTCAAGGCGAGCCGATTCATGACATGAGCGGCAAAGATATTATCGACCGTTTGGAAAAATGCGGCGGCGATCTATTCAAGTTTTGTCGAACATTTGCAGGAACCGGGAGCGGTAACCGCGAAACGATAATCCAGAAAGCGCTTCTCATTCTCCATAAGCCCGAGAATCATAAATGGCTTGAGAAGTGGCAAGAAATCTTACAGTGTTACGAGCAGGCGAAACTCATGGTGGAAGGGCGGCGCAGGCTCCAGCATCTAAAGAAGATGCCGAAGCCGACCGATAGTTCGAAGGCAACCGAGTGGATCAAATATGCTGAGTTTTGGCGAGACATGACGCAAGTGGGCGATACAAAAGAATCGAAGCAGGGGGCGCAGGAAAGCGAATGGCAGCGGAAGAGGCGAGAACTAGCCGAGGTAATGATCGAGAAGATGAAGAACGAGCAAGAGGGGAGATCCTAATTCGTTCGCAATGGCATCCTCTCATGAATCGCGCTTCGACAATTGGCAAAATTATAAAGATGGCTCGCAAAGCGCTTTTGCATCGTGATCCTTGCGTTGTCGTGATGAACGCTACGGATTACAAAACGATGGGCGAGCGATTCGCCCCGGATGCCCTGAAACAAGGCTTGCCGCTGCACTATAAAGGAGTCTATTTCTGCATTGTGGTGCCGTGGGGAGAGCCGGAAGCCATGCTTGTCTCGGATTTCGAGAGGATTGTTAAACCCCTGGAGGCAAAATCATGATGCATTGTATAATGTGCCGGAAAGCGCCTATCTATTGGCTTTACCGTCTTTGCTCCGAATGCTTTGCTAGGCAGCTTGAGCGTTACAAATGTTACTATCCTCGTCAAACAGGCAGAACCACGGGGCTTGTAAAGGTCGTTCTCGATAGCCCTATTGCGATTTTTATAGTACACAGTACGGGTTATGCCCGCGTTCTCGAACTTCAATATCCTTTATTACAGGGGCGTATTAAGAGCTTGGAGCAAATCCAATCCAAGAGAGATCTTGAGGGCGTTTTCCCAGTTTTCGATCATTTGATTTGGGAAACACCACAAGATTTAGCCGAACTTCGCAGGCGAGGGGTAATACGATAATGCCGAGACGCAGAGCGGTTGTTACAAGACGCAAAATAGGTATTCTCCTGCCGAGCGCAGTTATAGAGGATATTCAGGAAATCGGACGAGCACTTGGCTTGCCTCCGATTCGCGGCATTAGCCGTACTATTGTTTTGCTTTTAGAGAAAGCGATACCGCTTTACGAAAAAAAATTGAGCATGAATAATAGCGAGTACGAGTATCAGACTTTCTGTACTAAGTGCCGGAAGCCTAAGCCGTTAGAAGAGTTTCGCCTTCTTTATGACAAGCAATCCAAATCGACATATCGGCATTCATGGTGTACGCCATGCGAGAACGCTATACAGCGAGAGCGGAATCGTAAGCGCTACGAAAAGACTAAAGAGTTGCAAAATGTAACAAAGTAGGGCATTCTTTTGTAAACTTCACGTTTACAGAGAATGCCAGGAATACGACGTACAAACAGCCGAGGGGCTCCGCTAGACGAAGAGGCGGAGGTTTTACGCGCCTATATTCGGGATAACGTCGATCCGTTCATGGAGTCTTTCATCAGGATTCCCGACAAGCGCGGCGTAATTGTTCCTTTCCGGTATCAGTACGGACAGCGCTTGATAGCTAAGCGGCAAGCCGAAGCCGAGAGAGCTGGGCGCCCTTTCCGGGTTTACATCCTGAAGTCAAGACAGGTCGGCTTGACAACATGGATGGTGAACCGCAACTTTACTAAATGTCTCGCGAACAATTACCGGCGCTGTGTAACAGTCGCCCACTTAGAGGATCGAGCTAAGGAAATCCTCGGCAAGATCAAGATTACTTACAACAAGCTTCCCGCCAACCTGCAATTCGAGCTAGCTCAAGACTCTAAATATGAATTTGGCTTTGCCGATTTCGGCTCCAAGATGTTCGTGGTATCGGGCGCCACGCTTAAATCTATGGAGCTTGCCCGAGGCGACACTGTTCAAGATGTTCACGCTTCAGAGCTTACCCGATGGGGAGATCCCGAAAAGGGCTTGATCGAACTTCAGCACGTTTGCCACAAACTCGAAGGCTCCAATATCGGGATCGAGACAACCGGCAAGAACTACGGCAGTTATCCCCACAATTTATGGAATGCCAGCAAGAAAGGGCAGACCATGTATGATGCCATATTCTTGAATTGGAAGGATGACCCCGAAACAGATCTTGGCTCCGAACGATGCCGGAAATGGATGCTTTTCAATTACGGCGAAGAATATTTCGAGATTGCCGGTATCCGTCCGCACGATCCGCGCTTGCAGGTCTGGACGGATTATGAACGCGACAAGCGGATGCAAGAAGTTTGGGAATATGAGCCGCAGCTTATCGAGCGCGGCAAGCTTTACAATCTGACTCCCGGCAATATTTGGTGGAGCTATCAATGCCTTCGGGATACCTGTAACGGTAACTGGGATCTGTTCTTAGAGGATTACCCTTGCTCCGAAGATGAAGCATGGCAAACTCGCGGACATCTATACTTCTCGCCTTATGTCCTTAATGCCTTATCGCATCAGATCGAGAATGTTCCACATGTGATTTTTGAAATCAAAATGGAACATCTCGAAAGCGGTTTCAAGTCTTTTGCGCAACTTAACGAGAATCCCAAAATCGATACGGATGACGATGAAATCCCGCATCTGATTGTATGGGCGCCCCCGATGGACGGCAGACATTATGTGATTGCCGGGGACAGTAGCGCGGGTAACGTAGGTTCAGACCCTAGCTCGATCTTTGTAATCGATATGATTACCGGGGAGATGATGTGCGAGTTTCATGGCGTCATCAAGCCTCACCAAACCGGGATTCTCATGGATTCCCTCGGGCGAATCTATAACATCGCCATGTCGGCGCCAGAGGTTAACAATCAATGCGGGATGTCTACCCTTCAGCAGATACAGCGACTTTTCTATCCGAAGGTTTATCAGGAACGGAAACTAGACAATATCAAGGAGCGCTTATCTAACAAGGCGGGTTGGTATACGGGACCGGTAACACGCCCAATGGCGCTAGCCCTCCTGTCACGCGTTTTGGAAGCCGCGGCGGCTAATCCCGGCATGGCAGGGGCTATCAGGTCGAAAGGTTTTCTTAACGAATGCCGAACCTTTATAGATAATCCCAACACGGGCAAGCCGGAAGCTATGGGTAGTTGTCATGATGACCGGGTAATTACCCTTGCGATTGCGTGGATGGTTGCACAAATCGAAACAAAGGGATGGAAGGACGATATTTTAGGAATGTTAAGACCGACCGAATTGACAGAAAACAATTCCGGCTTAATACTTGCAAAGAATATGACGGTTGATGAAGCGCTAGCGCAAGTCAAACAACAATTAAGAGTCGGGGAGTATAGCTATGGTCAACAAGGACAGTTCTGGGGAAACCAAGGTTAAAGGTGTTGATTTTAGCGAGAAGCAACGCCGAGATATTGACCGTGCCATGTCTCAAGGTGCTCGACAGGCAGGAACAGCATCTTTGCCTTCCGAGGTAAATCTTACCGGTGGTCACGGCGAAGTTGTCCGCAACGATACTGCAATCGGTTCTGGCGATGCCGTTCTTTATCTGCCGCCCGCAGCCGAAGCTGCAAGGCAAGCGCAAACCGCCGAACACCCGACCGTCCAACAGCTTGATCCCGTTCAGGCGATGATGTCCAAACAGCTTGCCGGTGCTCTTGCCGCACAGCAAACCCAAAGACCGGCAACGGCAATTAAATTGGGCAATTTTCAGCGCTCCATGCCCTCCTCTGTGACCGAAGTACCTCACCGGCTTCATGAAAGTCAAAACGATCTTGCCAAGCAGCTTTGGAAGATTTTTTGCGGTAAAGACAGGCGCATTCTTTCGCAACTTGCGGCTAAATCCGGTCATCCTTCAGAGCCTTTCGTATGGCTGAATCAGGCGATTTTTGCAATGCTCGATCTTGAAAGCTGGCTTCCCGCTACAAATGGATCTACCAAGCCTTTCAATAAGTCCGACCGCTCCCCTTCGGAATCTTTCTATCGGGGGTTAATCGCTTGGTCTGGGCTCGATAATGCCCGATTGCTTTTGCAAACCTGTGAGCGCGAACGTATCGATACTCTTGAATGCCTGAAACAAATGTATGCCGAGCTTGAGGCGCGGCGCTCGAATCTCGTAGATGCGGCGGCGAAATACCAAACTCAATACGAGTGGAGCGGAGAAGACGACGAAGACGAGGGGCAAGAATAGTGGGTTTCGAAATCTTCAATCTCTTTCTGATGATGGCTTTCTGTCTGATTTCCGGCTACATGCTTGGATTTTGCCTGCGCATCATTGCGCTGCTTGAAAAAATCCAAGAGCACCTAGCCAAGATCGACAATGAGCCTCAGTCTCTCCCGGCGGGCATGTACGCTCTTGGCGCAACAGATCCACGAACCGGGCAAACTCCATTAGTGCCGATGCAGTCTCATCCAATCCCTCAGCGGAAATAGGTAAATGCCTTTTGATACAGATGAAATCATAGAGGAATTACCCAAGTTTTCGCTTGAGGAGTATGTTGCCTATTTGAAAGCACCTCAATGGGTGCTTGACGGTTGTGAATCGGAATCTGAATATGAACAAAAGCTTTGCGAGAAAGTCAGCAAATGGGAAGAGGCAAGCGAGAACGAATTTCGGACAGAGAAGGAAATTTGGGAGATTTGCTACAAGGCTCTTGAGAATACAAACAAAAGAGCCATTTCCGCCGAAGCGATTTTTGAGGAAGCTATTGCACAGGCAATGATTCCAATCCTCAAGAATGCAATGCTTGATGACATTGCATCTCTTTGGGCGGGCTCTTATGTTCCGGTCGCGAAGGCGATTTTAGATCCGGCGCAGCCGATGATCAGCCTTTTGAACCGATTCATGGAGCTTGAATTTCAGCTTAACGATTGGAATACACTCAAGTTCGAACTCGGTATAGACGGCTTCGTGACCGACATTTCCATCGTCAAGCTGTATACCGATAACGAAGAAGTGGGACCATTCGGCAAAGACGAGCGCATTGTCTTGGAGCGCATCGAGCCGCGCAATTGCTGCCCCGATCCAAAAGCTAAGCGTTGGAAATGGTCGGCAATGGAGTATTTCATCGTCAAGGAAAAGGCGGAAATCGGCATCCTTCGCAATCGTTTCCCCGATAAAGCTTCGGAAATAGACGAAAGTTTAGCTAATTCTGATGATCGGATGACATCCACTCGATTCATCATGAATACCAAGAATTACAAAGCGTGGGGCGACAATGAGCGCGAGCGTATCGATATAAAGGAATGCTGGCTCCATGATGAGCGAATGAAATTTCGCGGCTTTATGGAGCTTGATGACGATGGCAAGCAAATCATAAAACTTGATGATGATGGCTTTGTAGATGGAATCTGGGAACGGGCATACCCTTATGGGCGCATGGTTGTAACTGCCGCCGATAAAGTTGTATTGCGAGATATTCCCAATCCGTATTGGCATAAGGGCATCCCGTTTGAGTTCTGCCCGCTTACTCCAAATGTTGGCAAGCTTTTCAATGTCGGCAAAGCTGCTGCGATTCTCGGCTTGGACCGCAAGATAAACGACATCGAAAGCCGGGTTCACAGTTATGCGCAATCCGAAACAGAGCGCCCGTTACAGGCAGAGGTAGGCACATTTCCTACGAACATGGCTTGGTACAAAGCCACCGGGCAAAGTAATGCTGTAATGATTGTGAATCAAGGCAAATCCCCTCTCCGCAGGGCACCCGTCGAAGTGCCGCAATTCCTGATTCCGTATCTCACCCGGCTCAATACCTATAAAGATCAAACCGCCGGACAGGGCGGGGTTCTTGGCGCAGACGGTTCGAGGCTTTCTACCGAAGCGATTCAAATGCAAGCCGGACAAGCTAGCAATAGATCTTCGATGCAATCTATCTATATCTCTAAGTTCATGGAGCGAGTCGGCGGCAAGATGGCATGGCTTATCAGGGAGACTTACCGCGAAGACATCGAGGTTCCGCAACAAGACGAGAAAGGTAATCCCGTCTTAGACCCCGAAGGCAAGCCGGTAACAATTACCTGGAATAGCAAAGATATCCCGAATGAATACTTCATGTCAGTAGACATTGTTGCAAATCAGCCAGGCGGTCAGGCGCAGGTTCTACAACAATCCCTGAATCTCAAGGCGCAGGGTTGCGCCGACAGGCTTTATGTCTTAAAGTCAAGCGGTATGGCACAATCACAAGCCGAAGAAATCGACAATCGCATGACTCAGCGCGAGATGGAAGAAATCAAGGCTACCGGCTTCGGTAGATCTTTGGGTCTTGCAATCAAGCAATACCTGAATGAAGATGACAACGGATCTAAGGCGCCAGCCAAGGGGGCTGTATGAACTTTCTTCTAGGATTGCTGATTGCTACACATTTCGTGAGCGCTTGCCCGAACGGCGAAGACATTTTCATGCACGCCGTTCTTGTTCCGAAAGTCGAAGAATTAATCCTGAGCCCGGATGCCGATATCGAAGATGGCGACGAGATACAACCTTCGGAAGAAAAGCCTTCGGACCCGCCACCGGAAACGCAGCCGGAAGACCGGGGCGATGACGAGGATGATTCAGATTGTCCTATCGATACCTAAACCCTTGACGGTTAAGACAAGAAACTTCATACTTTGCATGTCTTGACAGGTGGAGTTTTACAATGCTGTTTTACAAAGCTAAACATCTCCAGAGCGACAAGGTTGTAAAAGCAATCGCTTCGCCAGATTCAGCAAAAGTCCATGCCTATGACAAGGATGGCAAAGAAGAAATTTTACATCCTCTGGATTTCTCGCGGCAGTACGAAAAGATGAATCCACAGCCGGACGATTTCCCGTGCGAGCCGGGAGAGCCGGAAGAATTGGCAGAGAAGCCGAAAACCAAGAAAACAAAAGAAGTCTCTTTCGAGGGCAAAGAAAATGCGTAAATCCTTTGTAGCGGCGCTCGCCTTGAGCGCTCTTTCGTTTTTGCCCGCTTCGGCGCAACAACTCGTAACGCCTACCGGGGTCAATGGCTCCAGCGCCGCCCTCTTCACAAACCCCCTCCCTGTCAGGCTTTCGGTAGATGGAACCAATGCAAGTGCAGCGGCAAATCCGCTTGCGGTGCAGCTTTCCCAAAGTAATTCGGCAATCGGAACTACAAACCCACTCCCGTGCCGCCTTACAAATGGAGCGGCAAATATCGCAGCAGGGGCACCGTTACCCGTTCAGCTTTCGCAGGGTAATTCGGTT